>Ga0214472_10008992_pt1 | contig 10413 bp, 19 predicted proteins | sample RVTome_6_FD_207662 | JGI IMG/M metagenome (GOLD analysis project Ga0214472, IMG submission 207662) | Soil microbial communities from uranium-contaminated site in the Upper Colorado River Basin, Wyoming, United States - RVT140D175 | ecosystem: Environmental > Terrestrial > Soil > Contaminated >...
CGCCGAACCCCGGCGCACCGGGTCAGGTGCGCGACACGATGAGCAAGTACCCGCCGAACCCGGCGACGCAGGGGCTCGCCGGCCGGCCACAGCCAGGCGCGCCCGCGATGAGCACGGGGCAGGACCAAGTCAACCCGGCGCCGAACCAGTGGGGCATGACCGGCAGCGACAACCCGTGGGGGAGCGTCAACCCCAGCGTGCTCAACAACCTCGGCGCGCAGCTCGGGCTCGCGGGTGGGCTGGGATCGGGCGGCATCGGCTACATGCCGAACCGCGCACCGGGCACCACCCCCGGGTTCACGCCCGGCGGCCTCGGTGGCGGCATCCCGATCACGGCGCTTGGCGGTGGTGGCGCGGGCGGCATGCCCTCGGGCGGCAACGTCACCATGCCGGCCCCGAACTCCGGCGGCGTCGGCCCCGGGCTCCAGGCGCCGCCGAGGAAGCCCGGAGGGCCGGCGCGGGGTGGCATGCCGGGCGTCGCACGCTAGCGGCTGCTCAAGACGCCCAGCGCTTCGGGTGCTTGCGGCGCGACTGCGGGCGCATCTGCACGCTGACCGCAGCCGGGCGTGCCGCGCGCAGCACGCCGTAGCCTGCCCACTTGTAGCGCTGGTGCGGGATCGGCTCGATCGCCAGCATGCGCTCGCGCGTCGCCTCCAGGTCGAGCCCGAACAGCTCGCACAGCGACGCGAACGAGAACGGCCAGCGGCGGTCCGTCTGCTGCACCCAGAACACCGTCGCCTCGTACGCCGGGCGCCACTCCTGCGTCGCCGGCCCACGGCGCAGGTCGACGATCGCCTGACCCATCACGGCGTACGCGAGTTCCATCTCGGGCGCTGCCTTGGGGCGCATCTCGGCGAACACGTCGCGCGGGTCGCGGTCGATGCCTTCCGGTACGCACAGGTAGCTCCTCGGTTCGTCGCTCATGGCTCACCCCTTGACGCAGAGCACCTGCCGAAGGGTGTGAACCACCTCGACGAGGTCTGCCTGCGCCGCCATTACGGCGTCGATGTCCTTGTACGCGGCCGGCGTCTCGTCGATCACCTCCGCATCCTTGCGGCACTCGACGCCCTCGGTCGCCTTCTCGTGGTCCTCGACGGTGAACCGACGCTTCGCCTCCTTGCGCGACATCGCGCGGCCTGCGCCGTGCGAACACGAGTGAAAGCTGTCGACGTTGCCCTTGCCGCGCACGATGAAGCTCTTGGCCCCCATGGAGCCAGGGATGATGCCGAGATCGCCAGCGCGTGCGCGTACCGCCCCCTTCCGCGTGACGATCACGTTCTCGCCGAAATGAAACTCGCGGCTGATGTAGTTGTGGTGGCAGTTGACGGCCGCCTCAGTGATCGCCGGTACCTCGCGGCCGAGGGTGTCCGCCAGCGCGCGCAGGGTCGCGGCCATCATGATCTGCCGGTTGAGCAGCGCGTATCGCTGCGCCCACTCCACCGCGCGCACGTAGTCCCTGAATAGGGTCGAGCCTTCGGGTAGGTACGCCAAGTCCTCGTCGGGTAGGTTGATGAACCACCGACGCATGTCCTCGCGCGCCTTCTGGATAAAGTACGTACCGACCTTGTTCCCCGGCCCGCGCGAGCCGCTGTGCAGCATCACCCAGACCTGGCCCACCTCGTCGAGGCAGACTTCGATGAAGTGATTGCCGGTGCCGAGCGTGCCGAGTTGCTCCAGCGGGCGACGGTGCGCGACGTTCGGATGCCCGGCGAGGATACCGGCGTAGTCGCTCGCGAGCACCTTCCACAACTCCTCGATCGACCTCGGGGCCGCACCGACCCACGCCCCGGAGTCGCCAGCGCCGCCGTTGTCCGAACGGCCGTGCGGCACTGCCTTCTCGATCGCGCCCCGCAGCGCGAACAGCGAGTCGGGTAGGTCGGTGGCGGTGAACGGGGTTGGAACGGCCATCATGCCGCAGCCGATGTCCACGCCGACCGCGGCGGGAATGATCGCGCCCTTGGTCGGGATCACGGAACCGATCGTCGATCCCTTGCCGTGGTGCGCGTCGGGCATCAGGGCGACGTGCTTGAACACGAAGGGTAGCGTGCAGACGTTCTGCGCCTGCGCCATCGCCGCCTCCTCGATGGCAACCGATCCGTCGCCATTCCACACCTTGAGCGGCACCCGCTGGTGATCTGCTGTCCGTACTTGATAGCTCATGACCCCACCTCCCTGACGACCACCGTGCAGCCGGGGTCGCCGTAGTGCTTCGTCGCGACGACCATCGCGACCTGCGCGTCGTCGTGCCAGATCACGCCCGAGAGCGCATCCTCAAGCGCCCGCACGAGCTTGCTCAAGTCCGGCTTCTTCGCGTGGCACACGACGCGCTTGGGTAGCGACTTCGGGCGCGGCAGGTAGAAGCGGACGGTGAGCGTAACCGCACCCTCGAACAGCGGCGAGGGCCGGTGCCGCGCTGCGGTGAGCGCGACGAGGGAGCGCCACGGCTTCGTGTTCGCGTTGTCGTGCTTCGCGAACGCGCGGCCGGTCGTGCGGCTGATGATCGCGCGCATCGAGCCCTGCGGCGCGGGGATTCCGGCGACCTCGAACGCGACCTCGCGAGGGGCGCTCACGGCCGCCCATCCCGTGCGATCGGCATGCAGTCACCCGCGTGCGTCCCGACGCACTCTTCGTCGCACTGCTCGCGCGCCAGCTCGTCCTCGCAGTAGGCGCAGAAGTACGTCGTTGGGTAGCCCGTGCCCGGCCACGACAGCCACGACTCGATCCGGTGCGCGCTCATGGCAGCGGTATCCCGATGCCGAGGCAGTACCCGAGCCCGAGCCCGAGCACGAACAGCGCGAACGCGTGCGCCCTGCGCTCGTCGCGGCGCTCGCGCAGCTCCACCACCGCCGGCCGCTGCGGCGGGCGCGCCCACTCCTCGCCGTCGTAGTGCACCCCGACGCCACGGCGCGGGCGGTTGCTGGCCTCACGTAGCTGATGCAGTTGTCCCATCGTCGCCCCCCTTGTCCTTCGCGCGAGCGCGGAGCTTGCGCGCCACCTCGCGCTCGTAGTGTTCGCGGCACCGAGTCCACCTGTGCGCCTTGCGCGTGCAGAGGATGCACAGCCCCGCAGCCGCGTGCCGGCGCTGGTACTCCCGCTGGTGGCTCACGCGCCACCGCCCGAGCGGTCCGGCAGCGGGCCGTTGCTCAGAAACTCGTCCTGTACCTTGCTGCAGACCGAGCAGCGACGAAACTGCCGCGTCTCCGTGATGGCCACCTCGCGACCGGGCGCGCCGGTCCCTGGCCCGAGGACCATGCGCCCGGTCACGCCGTACGGCCGCCACGGCCCCCACTTGTGGAACAGGTGCCACCTCACAGTTACCTCCGGGTGGCTCACGCGTTGTCCCGATACCAGCGCGCGAGCGCAGTGCGGAACGCGTTAAAGTGGCGCGCCTCGTCGTAGGGCACGCGTTCGTGCGTCCCGTCCTCGCGCAGGTACACGCAGCCAGCGCTCATCACCTCGTAGTGCGTGCTCTGCTCCAGCGCGTGGCGGTACGCCTGTACCTGCGGCCCGTGCTCGTCGGGGCGCGGTTTCTTGCCCGTCTTGATGTCGTCGAGCATCGTCGGCCACACCACGTCGATCGTGCCGGCGTAGCGCATGCCGTCGATCTCTCCCCACACGGCATGCTCGACCGCGTACGGGCGCTCTCCCCGTGCGTACTCCCGCCACGCGCGCAGGTAGGGCCACGGGTCTACCCAGCGCCCGTCGATTTCCTGCGCCACCAGCGTGCTCTCGTCGAGCGTGCTGAGGTTGTCGAGTTCGCACGCCTTGTGAACTAAGCGCCCGCGAAGTCCGGTGTACTTGGGGATTCGCGATGTGTCCGAGCCCCAGCCGAGGATCTGCGTGACGCTCGGGATGGCGACGCCGTCGAGCGTGTAGGCGTGGGCATCCTCGTCGAAGGCGAGATCGCTCACCGCCGCACCCGCCGCGCCTTCGAGTAGTCCACCGCCAGCGGCGTCTCGTCCTCGAGCCGGCGCAGGATCGCGTCGAGCTTCGTCGCCGGGATGAGCTTCGTCGTGTCCAGGCCCGCGACGCGCTGCAACCACTCGCGGAACTCCTCCTCCGTGTGCTTGCTCGCGGTGATCGCCGCGAACAGCTTCACCTGCTGCTGCCGGGAGATGACGGCCGGCGTGGGCGGTGCCGGCTCCTCCTCGGCGAGGCGCGCCGCGTACTCGTCGAGCGCGGCCTCGACGCTCGGGCGCTCGTCCTCGACCGGCTCGACCACGGGCTCGGGCTTCGGCAGCGCCTTCGCGCGCGGCATGATGACGGTCGGCTCGGGGCGCGCGCTCGTGTCCTCGCCCAGCTCGCCCGGCTCGTACACGCCGGCCCCGCCGTCCCATCCCACGCTCTTGAGCCCCGCCGTGATCGCCCGCGAGCGCAGCATGGCCTTCGGGTAGCTCGACCACGTCGGGTTGCTCGTGAGCCCCGCGCGCTTCGCGTCGGCGATCGTGAAGCGCTCGGTGTGCTCGTCGCCGTTCGGGTGCGTGAGCTTCAGCACGGCCTCCGTGTCGTCGTGCTTCTCGAACGTAGCCTTGCCGCCGGCAGCCTTGAAGCGGCCGAGCTGCGAGTCGGCGGACTCGACCACCTTCCCCTTGACCAGCACCAGCGAGCGCAGCGACCGCATCGGCGGCATGCCCAGCTCGCGGCCGGCGAGGATGACGGCGACGACCTGTCCCGGCGTCTTGAGGTGCGCCGGCAGGAAGCCGGTGGGCACGAGCTGCTTCGCCAGCTCGAAGAGCTGCGGCAGGTCGCCCGTGGTGTCGATCGCCTGAAGTGCGGTGCTCATCCTAGTCCTCCATCCGCGACAGTGCGGCGTCCTCGGCCGCAGCCTCGGCCATGTCCTGCGCGCGCTGCACCAGCGCAGCCTCGGCCTGCTCGCGCTCCTTATCGTCCAGCTCCACAGCCTGCCCGCAGTGCGCGCAGACGGCGGTCTCGATCTCGACGTCGCCGCCCTCGTCCGGGTAGCAGCGCTCGGGCGGGCCGTGGTAGCGACCGGGGCGCAGCGCCTCGACGTGGCCCTCGATCTCGACGTCGACCTCGCGCTCGCCGCGCTCGATGGTGACGGTGGCGTAGATCACGGCAGCACCTCCTCGGCGTCGAGCGCCGCAATCAGGGCATCGGCCGCCTTGAGGGCGAACCGCGCGTCGTCCCCGAATGTCGTCTGCACCGTCTCCGCGTAGGATCGCGACGCGCGACGGGCCATGACCTCTGTGGCGATGCGCTCCCGGCGTTCGCGGAGATTGCAGTCCCGCATGTGATCGACGATCTCCGTGGGGGTCGGCCGGTTGAGCACGTGGTATGGCGACACTTGGCACTTGCACGGCCGCATGATTGGGAACTCCTTCAGCAGCAGGTCGCGCAGCTCGATGGCCTCGTCGTAGTCGGCCAATACGAAGGCCCGGCCGGTGTTACTGTCCGTAATCACCCCCGAGTGGTCCCAGAACTTCTCAATGCTGAAGCGCGCCATTAGCGCACCTCCTCGGCGAACGGGACATCCCCGCAGCGGCACAGGGCCTCGGCGGCGCCGCATTCGCGGCACGGCCGCAGGTCCGCCGGCACGCCGTCGTACTCGCGCGCCGCCTGGTCGAGGATCAGCCGGTCCAGCTCCGCGACGCGACGACGCACGTCCTGCAGCTCCACGGCCGCGAGGATCGGGTCGGCGTGACGGATGGCGGTGAGCGTGCGCAGCGCGTGCAGATGCACGGCGTGCACGTGCGCGGCGGCCTCGGTGGCGATCGGGTCGGTGGGCGTCACGACGCACCTCCCCGCGCGCCCACGAGCCCGATGCCGATGAGACTACCAGCCAACGAACCAACGGCCGCAGGGGCGCCCGCTAGCGCCAGGACGAACAGGGTCGCGGCCCCTGTCGCAATCAACAACCCAGGGGGGATCATCACGGCAGCACCGCCTCAGGCGTCGGCGCCACGCTCTCGGCGGGGATGTCGGTGACCTCGACGTCACGCTCGGCGTACTCGCCTGCGATGAACAGGTCGAACTTGAAAGCGGCCTCGACCATCGCGTCGATCGTCGCCGGCTTGATCTGCGCGCCCGCTTCGTGGCGCTCCACGTCGCGGCGAATCTCCACATACATCGCCGCGTCCTTGATGATGAGATTGTTGTAGGCGTTGATCGCGAGCATGAGCGCAGTCACCCGACGCTTCTCGCCGGTGGTCAGATCAAGGTGCTGCGAGCCGGGGTCGAACGCCACGCCAGCCTCCTCCAGCACGGCCTGCGGCGAATCTTCTTTCTTCACGGCAGCACCGCCTTGGCCCGCTCGCCCGCCGCGAGCTGCTGCGCCAGTGCCTCCAGCTCGTCCCCGATCCGCGCGTCGTAGTGCCCGTCCGTGCCCGCCTGCCCCGTGCCGCGGCCGAGGGCACCGTAGGCGTTGCCCGCGCATCGGATCGCGCAGAGGAGCTGCGTGCGCGCGTCGTAGGGCTCGCGCTCCACGAGGTTGCTCGCGGCCACGGCGTAGACGGTGAGCGCCTGCGCCCAGCTTTTCGCTTCGTCGGTGTTCATCATCGTTCCTCCCCTCAGTCCGCGAGCCCGGCGGCGCGCAGGATGTCGTTGACGTACCCGCGCCAGGCGGCGCCGGCGTAGGCGGCGGCGGCGTCGGCGGCGGCGGCGTAGGCGGCGGCGTAGGCGTAGGCGGCGGCGGCGTAGGCGGCGGCGTAGGCGTAGGCGGCGGCGGCGTAGGCGGCGTCGGCGGCGTAGGCGGCGTCGGCGGCGGCGCCGGCGTAGGCGTAGGCGGCGGCGGCGTAGGCGTAGGCGGCGTCGGCCACCTCGCGTGCCACGTCCCGCGCGCTCGCCGCGAGCTCGCGCGTCGTGATCTCGGGTAGGTCCCGCAGGCGACGCGCCAACTCGTGGAGCTTCGCCGCGTCCAGCGCGGCCGGTGCGATCCGTCGCACGGCGACATCCGCGAGCCGCAGCGCCCGCGCCAGCTTCGCCTCGGCGCCCTCGTTACGCGTGCCGAGCGCGCGAATCGCTGCCGGCAACAGCACCTCGGTGCGCTCCTCGGCGCTCGCCCATCGGGGCGAGTCGTTGAGCCGGATAAGTAGACTGTGCAGCTCCGGCGCGACACAGTCCGGGCAGTTGGCTCCCCACTCCTTGCCGCGCGCCAGGTTGTACGCCTCCCAGACGCATGCGCCGTCTGCCGGGCCGCGGTGACCTCCAGCCTTCAGCGTGCCGCCGAGCTTGTCGGCGACGACTGCCTGTAGTTCTTCAAGTGTGATCGACATTGGTCGTCCTCCTGTGCGCTTGTCTCACGGTCAAGCGCCGTAGTCAAGCGCTACTTGCCCAGCTTCTTCAGCGCCGCGTCGGCCTGCTCGCGCTGCTCCCGCAGCTTGGTGATGGACTGCTCACCGAGCGCCTGGAGCGCGTCCTCGGGGGTGTCGGCGAACGCATACGACTTCGTTTCGCCCGCGTAACGGTGCTCTGCGTTCCAGCGGAGCAGGCCATCGCGGTAGATGACCAGCTCGCCCGGTCCGCACGCCGCGATCACCTGCCCAATCGACAGCGCGGGTGCGGGCTGCGGCTGCAGCTCCATCCGTGCGGCGCAGATGTCGCACCACGGCCCGAGCGGCGAACGCACGTGTGCGGGGCATGTGTGAGGGGATCGCGCTGCGGCTGCTGGCGGGGGCGTGTCGGCCTGCTGCCGGTGCTTCTCGCACTGCCAAGAGAACCCGCGGGTCCTGTGGCACCCGCACGACATCCCGTAGTCGGTGATGATGTCGTCCATGATCGGCTCGGGCTGCTCGCGCGGAGCATGGGCAGCGCACAGAGTCACCATCACCACCTCGCGACAATCAGGCACGTCGCAGCCGAGTCGCGCGTTGCGACGCTTTGGCTGCTCGTGGGGTGCGTGCTCGTAGCAGAGGTTCGCGACGACCGTGCGCTCGCAGTCAGGCACGTCGCAGGGCTGCGGCAGCATCTCGATGAGGTCGGCGATCTCGCGCTCGATACCCGCCGTGAACGCCGCGTGCGCCTTCGGGCGGTCCGTCGCTCGCGCCCAGGCGAGCACGCGATGGAAGTCAAAGCTCGTCAGCTGCGGCTGCTCGCGCTCGCGGAGCCACTGTCGGGCGGCGGCGAGTAGCGCCAGGCTTGGGCTCATCCGCAACTCCAGCGCCCGCCGCACCTCGTCCGGGTCCGGGGATCGCGTATCGAATTCGCTCATGCGCTCCTCCTTTGCGAGCCGGGCCGGAATCTCCCCTTTCGCATACAATCGGCAACGTTCTCCGCTTGAGTGCCCAAGAACAGATGATGAGGGTTGATGCAGTTTCGAACGTCGCACCTATGGAGAACGAAGAGGCCGTCGGTGATCGGCCCGCGATGTGCCACCCAGGCCGCACGGTGAGTGCGCCATAGAAGTCCACCCGCGAAGATCTGGCCGTAACCTCGAACCTCGCGCGCGCCTGACCATAGGAGGCAGCCGTCCGGCGATAGGACCGACCTCGTGCGCAGGCGGTCCCTCAACATCTGTCGTACGGCCTCAGGGGGATTGGCTTCGAACGCCCGGCGTCGTCCGCTCGTTTCACTGCGAGCCAGCCGTTTGCGGCGCTCCTCGGCCTGCCTCCTTGCCTCTTTGCCACGTTCCGATGCGCGATAGAGACGCGCCAGTTCCTTCGCGTGGGCTCGTCTTTCCTCGACCTGCTCAGGCAGGAACAGTCGGGCGCTCACCGACGCACCTCATGCGCCTCTACGGGCAATTCGACGAAGCCTGATCCGCCGCAGAGGTGGCATGTCCGGTCGCGGTATCCGAGCGCGTCACATCGAGTGCAGTGGTCCGGCTCCCGCGCCTCGGGTGCGACGGCAGCCGGCGGGCCGGGGCAGTCGCCATCAGGCGAGAACACCGCTCCGATCCACTGTCCACAGCGCGAGCACCGACGGCAGGTCTCGCCATTCCGGTGCATCACCAAGCACCGCTCCTCGGTCAGTTCGTGCCTCATCGTCGCTTCTCCTTCTCGACCTTCGCCTTGAGCCGCAGGGCCTCGGGCGTCTGTGACAGGGCGGCCATGGGCTCCTCGAACACGCGCTTGCGGCGGAGCCCGGCAGGGGGTTCCTCGCCTAGCGTGCGCACGCGCAGCAGGCGGTGCAGCGCGCGCACCTCCCAGCGCAGCTCTGGCTTGAAGTGCTGCTGGTTGTCGCGCTCCAGCGCCTTGCGCAGCTTGCGGAGTTGCGCCTTCAGCGCCAGCAGCTCTTGCGACACCTTGCTCATGGCGTCGAGCACCCCCGGCGCCTTGCGCCGCGCGCTATGGCGGACCAAGACACGCGCGCGATGGACCTCGTCGCGCATCCGCTGCAGGCGCGCGTCGATGGCATCTAGGCGCTGGCGCGTGTGATAGTTCACCGCCACGGGTCGTACGCCGCCTGCGCCTTGCGCTCCTCGCCACGCCGGTCGTACGCGGCCGTGGTGGTCGGGCTCGCGTGGCCCATGAGTTCCTGAAGGGTCGCGATGTCGGTCCCGCGCGCGAAGTGCTCGCTCGCGAACGTGCGGCGCAGGTCGTGCGGCGAGCAGCCACCGATGTCCGCGCGCAGCACCAGGCGCCGCAGCGTCGCGCCGACCTGCGACGTGCCGAGCCGCTGGTAGCGCCAGCCCCGGTCGTCGCCGGCAACGAAGGCATCCAGCGCCGCGCGCGCAGTGCCGGCGAAGTACACCGTGCGCTCCTTGCGGCCCTTCCCGTGGCGCACCAGCAGCCTGCCGCTGGCGGGGTCGTAGTCGGCGAGGTCGGACATGAGGAAGCCCGCCGCCTCGGCCTTCCGGAGCCCGCCAGCGAGCAGCAGGGCGCACAGCGCGCGGTGGAAGCGTGGCGAGGGGGCGGCGTCGCAGGCGTCGAGTAGTGCGCGCTGCGCGTCTCTGCCGATCATGCGGCCGGTCTTCGACGCCGACCACGGCGTACGCAGGTCACGCACGCGCATGAGGCTCGCGAGCTGGCGCGGCGTGATGACGTGCTGCTCCTCCAGAGCGCGCGCCATGGAGCGCACGGCACGCAGCGTGCGGTTCACGGTGGAGGCGCGGTAGCGTTGGTGCAGGCGCTCGCGGATGGCGCCGAGGGACTGCGCGTCGAGGCGCTCCCACTGGACGCTCGCGAGGTCGCGCGTGCCTGCGGTTGCGAGCGGGACGAGTTCGAGGGCGCGGCGGTAGGTGTCGGCGGTGGCCGGCCAGTGCGAGCCGAGCCACCTGACGATCGCCGTGTGCGCGTCGGGGCGTGTGCTCGGACGCGCGCTGGCCAGCTCTAAGACGACGGCGGGGCTCATTCGCTGCCCCACTCCGGGGCACCGGCGGATGGGGGTAGCACGGCGTAGTTCGAGTGCTCCTCGTAGAAGCGGAGGAGTTCGATGGCCTCGGCCGACGACAGGTGCGCCGGCTTGTGCTTCCACTTGGCGCGCGCCAGCTTCCGGAGTGCCACGGACAGCAGCGGG
>Ga0214472_10008995_pt1 | contig 10413 bp, 9 predicted proteins | sample RVTome_6_FD_207662 | JGI IMG/M metagenome (GOLD analysis project Ga0214472, IMG submission 207662) | Soil microbial communities from uranium-contaminated site in the Upper Colorado River Basin, Wyoming, United States - RVT140D175 | ecosystem: Environmental > Terrestrial > Soil > Contaminated >...
GAGGCGCAACGTCGGGGAGTGCGGGGGGAGCGCGCCCGGTCATCGGCGCGCGGGGCTCAGTCCGGCGGAGCCGGCGCGGGCAGCAGCCCGAGGCGATGGTGCACGGCGGCGACGAATCGGTCGCAACGCGCGCCGTCGAAGGCGAAGAACTCGTCGAGGGTGGGGCCGATTTCGCGTCCGATCGCCTCGCGCAGGTGCCCGCGCGCGCGGAACAGCGCGGTCTTGACGGCCGCTTCGGACATGTCCAGGCAGGCCGCCGTCTCGGCCACGCTGAGCTCCTCGACCGCACGCAGCATGAACACCGCGCGACAACCTTCGGGGAGCTCATCCACCGCGTGCTCGATGAGCCGCCGCAACTCCCTGCGCATGGCTGCCGCCTCGGGCGATTCCGCCGGCGCCGAGCTGCGCTCGTCGGGCGCCGCCCGGTCGTCCAGCCCCTCATTGCCGCGGGACTTGAGCCGCAGCCGCTCGAGCGCCTTGTTGACGACGATGCGCGTGAGCCAGGTGGACAGGCTGGACGTGCCACGGAAACGCGCCAGCGACTGGTAGGCGCTGATGTAGCTGTCCTGCACCGCATCCTCCGCCTCGGCGTCGTTGCGCAAAATGCCGCGCGCCGTGCGGAACAGGCGGCGGTTGTTGGCACGCATGAGCCGTTCAAAAGCGCCTGGCCGGCCATGCAGCACTTGCGCGATCAGTTCCGCATCGCGCTCGTGCGTGGGCGAGGTGAGGGTGGTGGCAACGTCGCTCATGTATGTCCGGCTCTCCGTTCGTTTCCTTGCCCATTGGACGATGCCATCGCGCAGAAGGTTACGCCGCGCTCGCGGGGTGGCGGCACATTCGGTTGGCAGGGGGGAGATGGGCGCCGCCATTCAGCGTCGGGTCGGCCGCGGCGCGTCGGCGTCAACCGGTGCTGCGGCGAGCGGTGAGGTAAAGCTGGCGCTTCGATCGCATGGCCGTCAGGGCCTCGGACGAACGGAGCGGTGGGCCGCCACAGGAAGGGGCTGCCACCGGCCTGTCCGGATCTGGTCCCCCCGGCGGGAATCGAACCCACATCTAGCGCTTAGGAGGCGCTCGTTCTATCCATTGAACTACGGGGAGAAGGGCGCAATTCTAGCCGTTCGGGCGTGTCCGACCAAGCGCATTGCACAGCGTTGCTCGAGCGACTGTACGGCGCGCCCCGCGGCGCCGGGCGGGTGCCCCCGCATCGCTGGTGTTGTGCCGCGTCGTCCATGTCGAAAGCGCCTGCCGGGGTGGCAGGCCGGTAGAATCCCCCCTCATTTCCTTCGAGCCCCCCGCCATGCCCCTGCTTTCCATCGACAACGCGTGCCTCGCCTACGGGCACGTGGATCTTCTGGATCATGCCGACTTTCAGCTCGACGCCGGCGAACGGGTCGCATTGATCGGGCGCAATGGATCGGGCAAGTCGAGCCTGTTGAAAGCCCTCGCGGGTCAGGCGACGCTCGATGACGGGACGGTCTGGCGCCAGTCGGGGCTGGTCGTGGCGTATGTCCCTCAGGAGGCCGATTTCGCGCTCGAGCGCGACGTGTTCGCCACCATTGCCGATGGATTGGGCGACGCGGCGCGCTTGCTGGTCGATTACCACGCGGCGATGCACGCGGTGGCCGAAGCGGGCACGCCCGAGGCGCTGGCGCGGCTCGACGCGTTGCAGCATGCGGTCGAGGCCGCTGGCGCATGGCGGCTCAACCAGCGCGTGGAGGAGGTCGTGGTGCGCCTCGGGCTGCCGGGCGATGCGCTGGTATCGAGCCTGTCCGGCGGCGGAGTGAAGCGCGTTGCGCTGGCCCGGGCACTGGTCGCCGAACCGGACCTGCTGCTGCTCGACGAGCCGACCAACCATCTCGATCTCGATGGCATCCTGTGGCTGGAAGGGTTGATCCGCGACTTCCGTGGCGCGGTGATGGTGATCACCCATGATCGCGTGTTCCTCGACAACGTGGCCACCCGCATCGTCGAGCTCGACCGCGGACGGCTCGCGAGCTACCCCGGGCGCTTCGGCGACTACCAGCGGCGCAAGGCCGAGGAGCTCGAGGCCGAGGCCAAGGCCAGTGCGCGCTTCGACAAGGTGCTCGCCCAGGAAGAGGTGTGGATCCGCAAGGGTGTCGAGGCGCGACGCACCCGCAACGAGGGGCGCGTGCGCCGGCTGGAGGCACTGCGCCGCGACCGCGCCGCACGGCGCGAGCGGCTGGGCGACGTGAAGCTCGCCGTCGACAAGGGCGAGCAGAGCGGCCAGATGGTGGCCGAGCTAACCGACGTCACCAAGCGCTACGGCGAGCGCACGGTGGTGCGGGGGTTCTCCACCCGCATCATGCGCGGCGACCGGGTGGGCTTCATCGGCCCCAACGGCGCGGGCAAGACGACCCTGCTCAAGCTCATCCTCGGCGAGATTGCGCCGGACGAAGGCACGGTACGCCGCGGCACCCGCCAGACGGTGGCTTACTTCGACCAGTTGCGCGCCCAGCTCGATCCTGAGCTGCCGCTCACCGAGGTGATCAGCCCGGGGTCGGACTTCGTCGAAATCGGTGGCGAGCGCAAGCACGTCATCGGCTACCTCGGCGATTTCCTGTTCGCCCCGCAGCGCGCGCGCTCGCCGGTGAAGTCGCTATCGGGCGGCGAGCGGAACCGGCTGCTGCTGGCGCGCCTGTTCGCGCGGCCCGCCAACGTCATGGTGCTCGACGAGCCGACCAACGATCTGGACATCGAGACGCTCGACCTGCTCGAGGAACTGCTCGCCGGCTACGACGGGACGTTGTTCCTGGTGAGCCACGACCGCGCCTTTCTCGACAACGTGGTGACCCAGGTGATCGCGGCCGAGGGCGACGGGCGCTGGGGCGAGTATGCCGGCGGCTACGCCGACTGGCAGCGCGTGCGCGAGGCCGCGGCGGCCCGCGCGGCCGAGCGCGCGCGCGCGGCCCCGTCGGCCCCGAAGGTGGCCGCGGCCGCCTCGCCGCGACCCGCTGCGAGCCGTGCCGCCCGCCTGTCGTTCAACGAAAAGCGCGAACTGGAGCAGTTGCCCGACCGCATCGCCGCGCTGGAAGCCGAGCAGGCCGCCTTGCAGGCGCGCCTGGCCGACCCCGCGCTGTATCAGGAAGCACCGCAGGATGTGACGCGGTGCTCCGCCCGCCTGGAGGCACTGGGAGGCGAAATCGAGGCCGCCATGGAGCGCTGGGAGGAACTGGAGACGCGCGCGACAGGGGGCTGACGTCCGCGGCCGCCCGAGCGCGCCGGCTGTGCAAAGCCAGCCCCGGAGCGGAACCGTCCAAGAGGTTTCCTTGGGGCGCTCAGTACGCCCCGATCTGGTTGAACCACGCCAGCGCGCCCGCCGAGCCGAGGAACACCACGACGTGGAATCCGGCCCACAGCCGATAGCGCCGTGCGATGCGGGCCGGGTCGAGGTCGGAGATGAGGTAGAGGCGCCCCGCGGGCTTGCGCACCACGTGCGCTTCGGGTGCCGCCAGCACCTCGTGGCGCTGCCGCAGCACCTCGCGCTTGGCCTGTGCGCGTGCGAGCTCCCATTCGCGCACGTCGATGTCGCCATTGCCGTCCAGGTCGAAACGCGCCAGCAGCTCGACCCGGTTCGACTTCCAGTGCGCCAGCAGGTCGCGGATCTGTCCGCCCACATCGAGCTCAGGGGCGATGCTGCCGAGGGTGACGAAGTCGCCGATGACGTAAACGGGGTCCTGCGCGATCAGCGACCACTGCGTGTGGCGCAGTTCGCCGCGCTGGAACACGTCGCGCCGGCGCACCAGCATCTCGGCGCCTTCCGGGTCGACCGCGCACACGCCGCTGCCGTCATCGAGCAGGAAGGAGGCGTCGCTGTCGACGGTATGCACGCGCTGCCACTTGCCGTCGTTGTCCTGGCGCTCGGTCGTGACGCGGTACCACAGCACCGGCAGGCCGTTGACCGGCGACAGCACCGGCGCGCCGGCCAGCGCCCGGCCGCGCCCGCGCAATTCGGTGTAGCCCTGCGCGGCCGAGGCGATGCGCGACGTGGGGGTGTCGAGAATCAGCCGCGCATGCTGCACCGAGCGCAGCCAGCCATAGAGCCCGGTGGCGAGCAGCGCGACGAGGCCGGCGAGCGAGCCCCAGCGGGTGTCGGCCGCGACCATGGCGGCGATGATCGCGAGCTGGATCCCCGGCAGGGCGGCATTGGCCCCGTCGCGGCGCAGGCGGACCAGCATTCAGGCAGGATTCCCGGGCAGGGCCGTGCGCATCAGGTGCCGAACAGGGCCTTCATGTCGATGTCGGCCTTCTCGCTGGTCGCGAACTGCAGCAGCGGTTGCGCCACGAACTGAAAGAGGCGCGCGATGAGCAGATCCGGGAACTGCTCGATGCGCACGTTGTGCACATTGACCGATTCGTTGTACCACTCGCGCCGGTCGGCGATGCCGTTCTCCAGCGCGGTGATGCGCGTCTGCAACTGCATGAAGTGCTCGTTCGCCTTCAGCTCCGGGTAGGCTTCGGCCACCGCGAAAATCTGCCCGAGGCCCAATCGCAGCATGCCTTCGGCCTGACCCAGGGCGGGTACGTCGTGGTTCTCGCGCGCCTGCGCGACGCGTGCGCGCGCCTCGGTGACACGCTGCAGGGTGTCCTGCTCGAACTGCTTGTACTGGCGGCACACCTCGACCAGCTTGGGCAGCTCGTCGTGGCGCTGTTTGAGCAACACGTCGACGTTGGCCCATGCCTTGGCGACGTTGTGCTTGAGCTGCACCAGCCCGTTGTAGACGATGACCGCATACAGCAGGGCGACGACGGCGATGCCCAGGACGATCGCGCTCGAGACGCTCATGGTGTTTCCTCCCGTTTTTCCCGCGGCATCATATACTCAATCGACTTCCCCGAATTGCCCCGCGTCATGACGAACGCAGTTTTCCACAGGGCCGCACTTTGAACACCGCCACCGAGAACCTGTCGCGCCGTCCGGGCGTCGTCCTGCTGTGCGGTGCGCTGATCCTCACCCTGGCGATGGGCGTTCGCCACAGCGGCGGCCTGTTCCTGCAGCCGATGACGGCGGAGCAGGGCTGGTCGCGCGAGCTGTTCTCCTTCGCCATCGCCATCCAGAACCTCATGTGGGGGCTGTTCCAGCCCTTCGCCGGCGCCTTCGCCGACCGCTTCGGTGCCGGGCGCACGCTGGCCGGCGGGGCCGCGCTCTACATCCTCGGCCTGGTCGTCATGGCGCATGCCGACACGGCGCTCGGGCTCAATGCGGGAGCCGGGCTGCTGGTCGGCATGGGGCTGGCGGGAACCACCTTCAGTGTCGTGCTCGGCGTGGTCGGACGCATCGCGCCGCCCGAAAAGCGCAGCCTGGCGCTCGGCATCGTCAGCGCCGGCGGCAGCTTCGGCCAGTTCGCCGTGCTGCCGGTCGGGCAGGCGCTGATCGGCTCGGTCGGCTGGCAGGACGCGCTCATGTGGCTCGCGCTGGGCATCGGCCTCATCATCCCGCTGGCCATGGTGGTCACCGGCCGCAGCGGCACCAACCTGGGCAGCCAGTCGATGAGCGAGGCGCTACACGAAGCCTTCCGCACGCCCAGCTTTCACTACCTCTTCTGGAGCTTCTTCGTGTGCGGCTTCCAGACCGCCTTCATCATGCTGCATCTGCCCGCCTTCGTGGTCGACGCGGGCCTCACCGCCAACGTCGGCATGACCGCGGTGGCACTCATCGGCCTGTTCAACGTCGCCGGCTCCTTCCTGTCCGGCTGGCTGGGCGGGCTCTACAGCAAGAAGTGGCTGCTGGCGGGGATCTACGCGCTGCGCGTGGTGGCGATCCTGATGATCCTGCTGTTTCCGCTGTCCACCCTCACCCTGTACCTGTTCGCAGCGATCATGGGGCTGCTGTGGCTGGGCACGGTGCCGCTCACCAACGGGCTGGTGGCGCAGATTTTCGGCGTCAGGTTCATCGGCATGCTGTATGGGGTGGTGTTCCTGGGTCACCAGATCGGCGGCTTTCTCGGCGCGTGGCTGGGTGGGCGCATCTTCGACCAGTCCGGCTCGTACGACCCGGCGTGGTGGCTGGCGATTGCGCTGTCGGTGGCGGCGGCGGCGCTGGCCGTGCCGGTGCGCGAGCAAGCTCTGCTGCGCCCGGCGCCGGAGCTGCCATGAAACGGCGCGGCGCGTGGGCGGCGGTGGCGTGGAGCGTGCTGGCCGCGGTGGTGCTGGGGGCGATCTTTCTCGCCTACCGCAATCCGGCCCTGGTGATCGATTTCGCCAACCTGACGTTCTGCAGCTGAGCGCTCATTCCGTGGCCGCGGGCAGAAAACGCGGCACTTCCTCGGCGGGCACGCCGAGGCGGGCGAGCAGTTGTTCGCGCCCGAGGTGGAGCAGCCGTTCGAGTTCCGCCAGGTCGTCGGGGAGCGCCGGGTCGGCCCAGCCGCGCGCGACGTGGCGCGCGAAGTCGGCTGCGAGGCGCACGTTGCGCACGCGCGGGTGGTCGGCCTGCGCCTCCTCCAGCAGACTGATCAACAGTTCGGGCAGCTTCCAGGCGTGCACCGCCGCGACCTGGATCTCGCGCTCGGTGACGCCGAACACGGCACGCTGCGCGGTCGAGCTGCGCAGGGTCGGATGGGCCAGCTGCAGGTCGTACACCTTCTGGGTGAGGGTCGGCGCGAAGGTCCAGCACATGATCTCGGTCGCCTCGTGGAGCAGGGCGGCTACGGTGACTTCGTCCACGTCGAGATCGTGGCGGATGATGGCCCACTCGCGCGCGTAGTGGGCCGCCTTGCGCGCGCGCGCGATCACCTTGAGCACGCCCACCAGGGCGCGCGGGTACGCCGCGAGCGTGTCCTCGAGCGTCGCCAGGCCGGCGAACGTGTTGAAGAACGGGTTGATGCCCATCATCATGATGGCCCGGTCGATGGTCGTGATGTCGTGGTTCTGGGTCGCGCGCCGGTTCGCCTGAAGGTAGGTCAGCAGCCGCATCGTCATGAGCGGATCGCCCAGCACCACCGCGGCGACGCGCCGGCCGCTCACCGAATCCTGCTCGGCCCGCAACGCATCGAGCTCGCGTACGGTTCGCCGCAGCACCGGGACTTCCTGACGGGAAATGAAGTCGACATAGGCGTCGACCGATTCGAGCGGGGCGTCGAGCAGGATCATGGCGGTGGCCGGGGAACTTGATTGAAGAATTATCGGCGTGTGTGTGGCCGAAATGAAGGGCCAATGCCGCATTACGAAAAGAATGGCGCCCCGATTTGGCTATAATCGACTGCAAACTGTCGGCCGCCGACGGTGTATGCCGCAAATCGTGAGGAGTCTCCATGGAGAATGCCCCGTTCAAAGCCTTCCTGATCGACCAGGATGAAAACCGGCAGGTGACGGGCCGCATGACGACCCTCACGGCCGACCGGCTCGATCAGGGTGAAGTCCTCATCCGGGTCCATTATTCGAGCATCAACTACAAGGATGCGCTTGCCGCAACGGGCGCAGGCAAGATCATCCGGCGCTTTCCGTGCGTCGGCGGGATCGACCTGTGCGGTGAGGTCGTAGCCAGCGAAGACAACCGGTTTGCCCCCGGCGACCCGGTTATCGCGACCAGTTTCGACCTCGGGGTGGCACATCACGGCGGCTACGCGGCGTACGCGCGAGTGCCCGCCGCCTGGGTGGTGCCACTGCCCGCGGGGCTCGACCTGTATGAGTCGATGGCGCTCGGTACCGCCGGCTTCACGGCCGCGCTCGCCATCGTGCGCATGGAAGACAACGGGCTTGCGCCGGGCAATGGGCCGGTCGTGGTCACCGGTGCCACCGGCGGCGTCGGCGGCCTCGCCATCGACATGCTCGCCCGCCTCGGCTATCACGTGGTGGCGCTCACCGGCAAGGAAGCCGAGACCGACTACCTCACCATGCTCGGCGCTGCCGAAGTGCGACTGCGCAGCAGCATCGACTTCGACAAGGTGCGCCCCCTCGAGGCGGCCGAGTGGGCCGGCGCGGTGGACAACGTCGGCGGGCAGATCCTGCACTGGGTGCTGGCGACCATGAAACAGGCCGGCACCGTGGCCAGCATCGGCAACGCGGCGAGCTTCAAACTCGACACTACCGTGTTCCCCTTCATCCTGCGCGGTGTCAGCCTGCTCGGCGTGGATTCGGGCTACATGGGCTTCCCGATGCGTCAGCGCGTGTGGGACCGGCTCGCGACCGATCTGAAGCCGCGCCACCTGGCGGCAGTGACCCACGACATCGCGTTCGACGAGCTGCCGGGCGCGTTCGATGCCTTCATCAAGGGGACGGTCAGGGGCCGGACCGTCGTGCGGATCAGCGCATGACCGGCTCGGCGGGAGACACCCGGCGATGAGCGAGGCCGAGCAGCAGCCCCTGCCCAAGGTGCTGATCGTCGACGACTCGCGCATGGTGCGCGCGTCGCTGATCAAGCTCATCCGCGGGCGCTTCGAGTTCCGCGAGGAGGTCGACGGCGAGGCCGGCTGGCAGGCGCTGCTGATCGACCCCACCATCCAGCTGGTGGTGTCGGACATCGGCATGCCGCAACTCGACGGCTTCGGGCTGCTCGAGCGCATCCGCGGCTCGAAGATCGCGCGCGTGCACGACGTACCGGTGATCATGATCTCCGGCGACGAAGACGATTCGGTGCGCGAGCGCGCGCGCCGGCTGGGCGCCAACGATTTCATCACCAAGGGCATCGGCGCGGTGGAACTCATCGCGCGTCTCGACTCGCTCACCGGGCTGGCGCAGGCGCGCCGCGAACTCGAGCAAAGCCGCGCTGCGCTGGCGAAGCAGAGCCCGGTCGATCCGGTCTCGGGGCTCGCCACCGAGTCCTACATGAACTGGCGCGGCGCGCAGGATCTGGCGCTCGCGCGCCGCCACCAGGCCGACATCAGCGCGATGGTGATCGAGATCGATCACTATGCGCAGCTCGCGCAATGGCATGGCGATCACGTCGCGCAACTGGTCACGCGCAAGCTCTCCAAGATCCTCGCCACCAAGGTTCGCCAGGAAGACACGGTCACCCAGCTTTCCGATGCCCAATTCGCGGTGCTCTCGCCCAGCACCGATCTGATGGGCTGCTGCGCCTTCGCCCTGCGCATGCAGAAGGCGATGGAAAAGCTGGTGATGACCTACCGCGAGGAGCGCATCCGGATCAGCGTCACCGTCGGGGTGGCCAGCTCCTCGGTCGACGGCATGAGCACGGTGAATCACCTCATCGGCGTCGCCGTGCAGCGCGCCGAATCCGGCAAGCAGATGGGCGGCAACCGGGTGATCGGCAATCAGGGCGAAGTGCGCCAGGAGATGGTGGACCGCGTCCTGCAGCAGCCCATCAGCATCGACCACGCACTCGCGCAGTTGCGCCTGGGCGACGCCGCGGAGGTCATCGGGCGGCTGCCCGAAGTCATAACGACCCTGCTGCCCCTGCTCGAATTGGTAGAATCGCGGCTGCGCTGCGGCATACCGGTCGAAGCGCTGGGAAAAATCAGGCCGGACGCAACAGGCAACAACGCGGGCGCCGACAAGGCGAGCCCGGAAAAGACCTGAAGCGCATCAAGAAACAACAATAACAACAGCAGTAATCGGGGGCGCTCAGGGCGGTCGCAAGGGAGCTCCGGCCGGCGCCCGGACAAGTCGTTTGCAATGCAGGGAAAATGAAGGGAGAGGATGCATATGACCACGTACAAGGAATTTCACCGCCGTTCGATTGAAAATCGCGACGAGTTCTGGGCCGAGCAGGCCGAGCTCGTGCACTGGAACAAGCCCGCCGAGCAGGTGTGCGATTTCTCCAATCCGCCGTTCGTGAACTGGTTCAAGGGCGGCGAGACCAACCTTTGCTACAACGCGGTGGATCGCCACGCCGCCAAGCGCCCCGATGACAAGGCGCTGATCTACATCTCCACCGAGACCGACGAGGAGCGGATCTACAGCTTCGCCGAACTGCAGCGCGAAGTCGAGCGGATGGCTGCAATCTACCAGGACCTGGGGGTCAAAAAGGGCGATCGTGTGCTGATCTACATGCCGATGATCGCCGAGGCAGCGTTCGCCATGCTCGCCTGCGCGCGCATCGGCGCGATCCACTCGGTGGTGTTCGGCGGCTTTGCCGCCGGCTCGCTCGCCACCCGCATCGACGACGCCAAGCCGGTGCTGATGGTGAGCTCGGACGCCGGCATGCGCAACGGCAAGCCGGTGCCGTACAAGCACCTGGTCGACGAGGCTTGCAAGCTCGCCGAATTCCCGCCGCACACCGTGCTGATCGTCGATCGCGGCCTGGACAAGGGCTTCCCGCGCGTGGAAGGGCGCGACGTGGATTATGCCGCGCTGCGCGCGAAGCACATGGACGCGAAGGTGCCGGTGACCTGGCTGGAGTCGTCCGAGCCGAGCTACATCCTGTACACCTCCGGCACCACCGGCAAACCCAAGGGCGTGCAGCGCGACACCGGCGGCTACGCCGTGGCGCTGGCCGCC
>Ga0214472_10008996_pt1 | contig 10413 bp, 5 predicted proteins | sample RVTome_6_FD_207662 | JGI IMG/M metagenome (GOLD analysis project Ga0214472, IMG submission 207662) | Soil microbial communities from uranium-contaminated site in the Upper Colorado River Basin, Wyoming, United States - RVT140D175 | ecosystem: Environmental > Terrestrial > Soil > Contaminated >...
CGTCGAGAGCGCGCAGGGCTGGTCACGGAGCCCGTGCCGGGTGTCTGGGAGTTGGTGCGTGGCGGCGAGAACCACTTCCTCACCCTGGGCACGTTTCGCATGACGGCGAACCAGACCGTGACCGTCGCGATCGCAGCCATGGGGATGACACTGGTGATTATCAGCGGTGGCATCGACCTCTCCGTGGGTTCGGTAATCGCGCTGACGAGTGTCATGACAGCCTGGGGGCTGCGCGCGGGCTGGTCGGTGGGCCTGTCCGTCTTCGCGGGCATCCTGCTCGGTGGCTTGTGTGGCGTGGTCAACGCCCTCGCGATCACGCGCTTGCGCGTCGTGCCGTTCATCGCCACGCTCGGGATGTGGGGTTTTGCGCGCGGCCTCGCGAAGGGCATCTCGGCGGAGCGCAAGATCGACGCCCCTGCGGGGTGGCTCGGGACGCACGTCCTAGTGCGGGACCCCGACCCGGCGTGGCTGATCGTGTCCCCCGGCGTCTGGGTCGCGATTGCGCTGGCGGTCGTCGCCTGGGTGATTCTCCAGCGCACGTCCCTGGGCCGTCATATCTACGCTGTCGGGTCGAGCGAAGCGGCTGCACGGCTGTGCGGAGTACGGGTGGAGCGGACGAAGCTGGTGCTGTACGCGCTGGGAGGCCTGTGTGCGGGCCTCGCCGGCGTGCTTCAGTTCTGCCGCTTGACGGTCGGCGATCCCACGACAGCCATGGGCGCGGAGCTCGACGTGATCGCTGCGGTGGTGATTGGTGGCGGGAGTCTGTCCGGCGGGGAGGGCTCTGTCTTCGGGTCGCTGATCGGGGCCCTGATCATGGCGTTTCTGCGCGTGGGGTGCGACCACGTGGGTATCCCGAACTGGGTTCAGGAGATGCTGATCGGCTCGGTCATCGTCTGGGCGGTCGCGCTGGATCAGTGGCGCCGTCGCCGAGCGCTCAGCGCGCCGGCTGCTTCATAGCCTCGTCCGAGCCCCTCGAGCGTAGGATCAGCGCGGCATCACTGTGCCGCGAGAGCGTCGAGGGTGAAGCAGAAACGGGTCCCGCGACCCGCGCCTTCGGACTCGATCCAGATGCGACCGCCATGGAGCGCGACGATGCGCTTGACGATGGCGAGCCCCGCGCCGCTTCCCGGCCCACCTGGGCTCAACTGTTCGAACAGCTCGAAGACCCTCGAGTGATAGCGCTCCGGAATCCCGATGCCGTTGTCGGTGACGTTCCAGACTGGAACGCCAGAGTCGTGCCGAAGCTCCACGGTGACGCGCGGCTCGGGTTCATCGCCGATGAACTTGATAGCGTTCTCCAGCAGGTTCTGAAATACCTCGCGCAGTCTGTTGCGATCGCCGGCGATGCTGGGCAGGTTCGGTTGGATCTCGACACGCGCTCCGCTCTTCTCGATCAGGTAGGCGAGACCGGCGACGGTCTCCTCGACCAGCTCAGCCATCGAAACGGGTTGCGGAGAGGCCATACCGTGTCCGAAGCGCGCAAGATCGAGAAGATCGTCGAGGAGCGTCGACATGCGGCTCGCGGCGCGCTCGACGAGTGTGATGTCTCTCCTCATCTGATCCGGGTTGCTTCCAGCGAGATGTTTGCGGAGCAGACCCAAGAAGCCCGTGATCGTGATCAGTGGGCTCTTCAGGTCGTGGGAGACCGTGTATGCGAAGCGCTCCAACTCAGCGTTTCGGGCTTCGAGCTCACGGATCAACGCCTCGCGTTCGCGTTCTGCTCGCTTGCGGTCTGTGATGTCCGTGATGACCGCGACGTTCCCCGTCAGGCTCGTGCCGTGCGGCGCCGTCGGAGAGACGATCGTCGGGATCTCGTGTCCATCCTTCGCGATCCAGGTGAGCTCGTACGAGTCCTCGCGACCCTCGACGAGCTGGGTCTGGTGATACAGCACGCTCTGACTCTCTGGTGTGAGAAACCGGCTCACCGTGCGTCCGATCATCTCGTGCGTCGGGCAGCCCAGCATCTGGCACAGGGCGCCGTTGACGTACGTGAAGCGGCCGTTGCCGTCGTGTACGGCGAGCCCGTCCTTCATCTCTTCGACGAGGACCCGGTAGCGCTCCTCGCTCTCGCGGAGCGCAGCCTCGCTGCGCCGCCGCGGTGTCGTGTCCAGGATGATCCCGTCCCACGTGATGGCCCCATCCGATCGCTTGTCGGGTCGCGAGATCCAGTCGCACCAGCGTTCCTCGCCAGCGACGAAATAGCGGACTTCCTGGCGGAGCGGCTGTAGGGTTCGAGCGCACGCCGCGATGGCCTCCTCCATCGGCTCACGGTCTGCGGGATGAATGAGATCGAAGAGCAGGCTGGCGTCCCGCATCACGTCCTGCGGCGCGAGCGCGAACATGCCCCTCACTCCCGGGCCCACGTAGGGGAAGTGCGCTCCTCCGTCGCGGTCCAGCGTCATCACATAGACGACGCCCGGGATGTTCTCCTCGAGCCGCTGGTAGCGTTCCTCACTCAGGGCACGAGCCGCCTCGGAGCGTTGAGCGGCTTCTTGCGCCGTACTGATCTCATAGAGCTCTTCGCGCATCGCCCTCAAGTCCTGAAGCAGCGACAACTTGCCCTTCGCACTATCCGGCGAGGTCGATCGACGACGATCAGGATCGAGCATAGTAGCTACGCGACAATCCAGATGCTATCCGTATTTCGATCTTAAAGCGAGTGATTGTATAGAGTGCGAGTGCAATGGAATCCATGACGCCAAACGATAGAGCTGGGAATCACGAGGGCGCGGGCGAGTGGAAGATCCTTCGACCTTGTCGAGAAGCAGGAGAACGTCTTACGTCCGGGCTCGGTACCTGACCCCTCTCTAGAAGGGCTGAACGACCGCTCCAATGGCGGCTCGGCCGGGGATCTCCGCGGCCACAGTCGTTCCCGAACAGCGCACCGCGGCCGCTGCGGGGCCACGGCTCGCCTGGTATGCGGGCTCGTCGAGGAGCGCACCAGTCACATCGGCGCAGCCGCTCCCCTCGAGCGCAATGCTCAGCGCGACGGCGGATGCGCCCTTGTTCACGACGAGTATCCCGATCTTCGAATCGGCCCGGCGCACCGCGTGGAGCGTGAGCTGAGACGAGTCGAAATCCGACGACGTGCCGAGAACGTCGACTGGCGCGTTGGGCGCGCCTGACCCGAAGGTGTCGTACACCATGCGGGCCGGCCAGTAGTTGCGTGTGCGGGTCGGGGGGACGGCCTCGTCATCAATCAGGGAGTGGGGATCCTGTCCGGTGTGGAGCGTAATCCAGACATTGCCGAGGTCTACGTGGCGGAACAGCTCGCCCTGGACGTCGACGAGCCACAGCGCTTGCTCGATACTGAATTTTGCGCGGTCGGTGTCGTCGGCCCAGATCGCGGCGTTGTACTCCGTGATCGCGATGCCGGTGGCGACCCCACCGAGCGCGTCCAGCCGGTCGCGGACCTGACGCGTCTCTCGGGCGATCCGTTGGGGGCTGTTCAGATCGATGCCGTTCGAGTTGTCTGCCGCGATCCAACCCCCATAAAAGTGGTATGCGACGAAGTCGAGCAGGTGGAGGCGATTTCGGGCTGCGAGCCCGTCGATGAACGCGTCCACCCATTCGGGAGTGTAGCTGCCCCCGACGGGGCCGAGCATGCGGATGGACGCATCCTCGCGCTTCAGCGCGTCAGCGATCGCGATGAAGCGATCCGTGTACTCTTCGACCGGCAGCATGCGATTCCAGAAGCCTTCGTTCTCGTTTCCCACTTCGTAATACGCGCCTGAGTAGCCGCGCGATGTGAACTCACGTGCGAGCGCGACGGCTTCGTCTACCGCAGAGTGGTGCACTCCGTCGATCGTGTGGTCGAAGGGGTTGAGGGAGTACATGGGCTCCACAGCGAGGTGGTCCACGAATGTCAGGTACTGATCGACATTTGTGCCCCAGCTCCAATCGTCCCAGACGACATGGTCGTTGTCCGACGCCCGTACCGTCGTCCAGCAGTAGTTGTTGCTGAGGTTGCCGCCGGGAAAACGCAGGACGCCGTGCCCCAGCGCCCGGATGGTGTCGTCCGTCGGGGCCTCGAGACGACTCGCAGCGACCCAGGCGGCGACGTTGCCTCCGAGGATCTTGCCGGGTTCGACGCTGCGCAGGATCGAACCCGCGTCGATGGTGGCCCGTGCGGTCTGGGCCTCGGCGGGCAGGCTCCAAGGCAGTCCTGCCACCAGTACGAGGACTGCGCAACGCTGTGGAGAGAGAGGCATGACCTTCGGGTTCAGTCTACCGCTGATCGGCTCACGCGAATCACGCGTTGCTGGATTCCGCCCAGATGTTGACGCTTCCGCTGTCAATCGCGAAGCGATCGATCTCGGCAAGCTCGTCGTCGCTGAACTCCAGATTGTCCAACGCGGCGACGTTGGCTTCGAGTTGAGCGACACTGCTCGCGCCGAGCAGGGCTGACGTGACGCGCGGATCGCGCAACGCCCATGCGATCGCGAGCTGCGCCAGACTCTGCCCACGTCGACCCGCGACCGCGTTCAGATTTTGGAGCATCGAAACGGTGTCCTCGGTGAGCTGGTCCGGCGAGAGCGAGCTGCCCTGAGTGGCGCGGGAACCCTCTGGAATCCCGTCGAGGTATTTGTCCGTAAGGAGTCCCTGTGCGAGGGGCGAGAAGCCGATGCAACCGACGCCTTCCGCCGCGAGGGTGTCGAGCAACTGTGGTTCGATCCAGCGGTTCAACATCGAATAGGACGGTTGGTGGATCAGTAGCGGCGTGCCCATGTCGCGCAGCAACGCGGCCGCCCGGGCCGTCCGCGTGGGCGAATACGAGGAGATACCGGCGTACAGGGCTTTGCCCTGCTGCACGGCGCTGTGGAGTGCGCCCATGGTCTCTTCCAGGGGCGTCTCGGGGTCGACGCGGTGCGAGTAGAAGATGTCGACGTACTCGAGTTTCATACGCCTCAGGCTCTGATCGAGGCTCGTGAGCAGGTACTTCCTGGAGCCCATATCGCCGTATGGCCCCAGCCACATGTCGTAGCCGGCCTTCGTCGAGATCACGAGTTCGTGCCGGTGAGGGGCCAGATCCTCACGCATGAGCTTGCCGAAGTTCTCCTCGGCGGAGCCGTACGGGGGGCCGTAGTTGTTCGCGAGATCGAAGTGGGTGATGCCCATGTCGAATGCGCGCCGCGCGATCGTGCGGGCGTTGTCGAACGGGCGGTTGTGTCCGAAGTTGTGCCACAGACCCAGCGTGATGGCGGGGAGCTTCAGTCCGCTGCGACCACAGCGTCTGTAGGTCATCTTCTCGTAGCGGTCTTGCGCGGGTGTGTAGTTCATGGCGTTCTCCTCGAGGCCCCGTGTTGCGGGCGGACATGATATCGCCACCACGCAAGATCCGATGCAGATCTGGAAGCTTCGCGCAAATACTGCCGGCCAGAGCCGTCGTTTCCGCCCGGATTCTCGCTGAAACGCGCGTGGCGCAGTTCCTGCATCCGCTGCCCTTGGAGACCAGCCGCCGTGGGCAAGGGGGAGCCAAGCGAGATGCCGAAACGAAACTGCGTTACCGTCGACGGAAACGAAGCTTGTGCCTCCGTCGCGCACCGCACCAATGAAGTCATTGCGATCTATCCGATCACGCCATCCTCCGCGATGGGTGAGCTCTCCGACGAGTGGTCTGCGAAGGGCCAACGCAATATCTGGGGAGCCGTGCCTGAGGTCGTGGAGATGCAATCCGAAGGAGGCGCCGCTGGAGCTGTCCATGGTTCCCTCCAGGCCGGGGCGCTCACGACGACGTTCACGGCGTCACAGGGTCTGTTGCTGATGATTCCGAACATGTACAAGATCGCGGGCGAGCAGACGGCGTTCTGCATGCACGTCGCGGCGCGCACTGTGGCGACTCACGCGTTGTCGATCTTCGGCGACCACTCTGACGTCATGGCCTGCCGTCAGACGGGATTTGGGATGCTCTCGTCCGGCTCGGTGCAGGAGGCTCACGACTTCGCGTGCATTGCACAGGCGGCGACGCTTCGCAGCCGGATTCCGTTTCTGCACTTCTTCGATGGTTTCCGCACCTCCCACGAGGTCGCAAAGATCGAGGCGCTCAACGACGACGACTTGCGCGCTCTGATAGATGACACGTGCGTAGCGGCGCATCATGCGCGAGGGCTTTCCCCCGATCATCCCGTCTTGCGCGGCACGGCGCAGAACCCCGATGTGTTCTTCCAGGCGCGCGAGGCGGGGAACGGGCTCTACCTCGACGCGCCCGGAATCGTGCAAGCGGAGATGGATCGCTTCGCCGAGCGCGTCGGTCGACAGTATCGTTTGTTCGACTACGTCGGCCACCCCGATGCCGAGCGCGTGCTCGTCCTGATGGGCTCAGGCGCCGAGACCGCTCACGAGACGGTCCTTCACCTCGTATCGATGGGCGAGCGGGTTGGCGTGCTGAAGGTGCGCTTGTTCCGGCCATTCTCCACCCAGGCTCTGATAGCGGCGATGCCGAGGACGGTACGGGGTCTGGTCGTCCTCGACCGGACGAAGGAGCCCGGTGCGGTGGGTGAACCTCTCTACCTCGACATTCTCACAGCGCTGCGCGAGGCCGAGGGGGCGGGCGAGTTGCCATTCGAAATGCCCCGCGTGATCGGCGGCCGGTATGGCTTGTCCTCGAAAGAGTTCGATCCAGGAATGGTCAAGGCGGTACTCGACGAGCTGGGCACCGATCGGCGGAAGAATCATTTCACGATCGGCATCATCGACGATGTCACCCACACCTCGCTGGACTGGGACCGCGACTACGAGATTCCCACGCCGGGACGCTTCGAAGCTCTCTTCTACGGTCTGGGCGCTGATGGCACGGTGGGGGCGAACAAGAACTCCATCAAGATCATCGGCGAGGAGACGGACAACTACGCGCAGGGTTACTTCGTGTACGACTCGAAGAAGTCCGGAGCAATCACAATCTCGCACCTGCGTTTCGGCACCGATCCGATCCGCAACGCGAGTCTGATCAAACGTGCGAACTTCGTCGCGTGCCACCAGTTCGGCTTCCTCGAGCGGCTCGACGTTCTCGAGCTCGCGAGTCCTGGAGCAACCTTCCTGCTCAACGCGCCTCATCCACCGGAACAGGTGTGGTCGCACCTTCCGCGCGAGGTGCAGGAGACGATCATCGAAAAGGGTCTGCGCCTGTTCGCGATCGACGGCTACACCGTGGCGCGCGAGGCCGGGATGGGCGGGCGCATCAACTCGATCATGCAGACGTGCTTCTTCGCCATCTCAGGGGTGCTTCCCCGGGAGGAGGCCATCACCCAGATCAAGAAGGCGATCGAGAAGTCGTATGGCAAGAAGGGGGCCGAGGTCGTCAAGCGGAACTTTGCCGCCGTGGACGCTGCCCTCGCATACCTGCACGAAATCGAAGTGCCTGCGGACGTCACAGCGACGAAGATGCGTCAGCCGATCGTCGCCGACGAGGCCCCCGACTTCGTGAAACGGGTGACAGCACTGATGCTGGCTGGGAAGGGCGAGTTGCTCCCCGTCAGCGCGTTCCCCATCGATGGCACCTGGCCCACGGGTACCGCGAAATGGGAGAAGCGCAACATCGCCCTGGAGATCCCGATCTGGGATCCGGCGATCTGCATCCAGTGCAACAAGTGTGCGCTCGTGTGCCCGCACGCCGCGATTCGAGCGAAGGTCTACGAACCCGGCGCGCTCGAGGGAGCACCGGTTGCTTTCCTGAGCGACGACTTCCGGTCCAAGGAGCTCGAGGGTCACAAGTACACGATCCAGGTGGCGCCCGAGGACTGCACAGGTTGCCAACTTTGCGTCAACGTCTGTCCCGCGAAGGACAAGGCGAGACCAAAGCACAAGGCGATCGACATGCATCCACAGCCACCAATCCGCGATCGCGAGCGCGAAAACTACGCGTTCTTCCTGGATCTGCCGGAACTGGATCGTCGGTCCGTGAAGTCCGACGTCAAGGGATCTCAGTTTCTCGAACCGCTGTTCGAGTACTCCGGGGCGTGTGCGGGATGCGGAGAGACGCCGTACGTCAAGCTGCTGACGCAACTGTTCGGTGACCGGGCGTTGATCGCGAACGCGACTGGCTGCTCGTCCATCTACGGCGGAAACCTGCCCACCACGCCGTTCACCAAGAACAGCGACGGACGTGGTCCCGCGTGGTCGAACTCGCTGTTCGAGGACAACGCGGAGTTCGGCATGGGCTTCCGGCTCGCCGTCGACAGCCACGTTTCAGCCGCCCGCGCCGCGCTCCAGACCATGAACGGCTCTCTGGGAGACATCATCATCAGCGAGATCCTCGAGGCGGATCAATCCGACGAAGCCGGCATCTATAATCAGCGCGAGAGGATCCTCGCTCTCAAGCAGAAGCTGGCCCAGAATCCGCCCGCCGCGAAGCGACTCGAGGCGCTCGCCGACTACCTCGTGCGCAAGACGGTTTGGATCGTCGGTGGGGATGGTTGGGCGTACGACATCGGATTCGGCGGCTTGGACCACGTCCTCGCCAGCCATCGTGACGTCAACGTCCTGGTACTCGATACGGAGGTCTACTCCAACACTGGAGGTCAGCAATCCAAGGCGACACCTCTCGGTGCGGTCGCGAAGTTCGCGATGGCCGGCAAGGAGATCCCGAAGAAGGACCTCGGCATGATGGCGATGGGGTACGGTCACGTCTACGTTGCCCAGATCGCATTCGGTGCCAAGGATGCGCAGACCGTGAGAGCCTTTGTCGAGGCAGAGTCCTACAACGGCCCGTCATTGATCATCGCGTACAGCCACTGCATCGCTCACGGCTACGACATGGCGTTTGGCCTCGACCAGCAGAAACTCGCGGTCCAATCCGCGAAATGGCCTCTGTTCCGCTTCGATCCGCGCCGGGTCCGGGATGGCAAGCCGCCCCTGATCCTGGATTCGTCTGCGCCGAAGGTGCCGGTGAAGGACTACATGCGCAATGAGGCGCGCTTCCGCATGAGTGAGAAGCTCGATCCGGAACGCTACAAGAAGCTGCTTCGCTGGGCGCAGCGTTCGACGGAGGAGCGCTTCGCGGTCTACGAGCAGCTCTCCCGGGTGGTCGTTCCGCAGACAGGAGCGATTCCGGCCAGCACTCCCGCCCCAGCGGATCCAGAGGGGAACTAAGGAGAAGGTACATGGACCTTTCGACGACGTACCTCGGCTTCCAACTCCCTCACCCGTTCATGCCAGGAGCCTCGCCACTCATCGAGGATATCGACAACGTCAAGCGGCTAGAAGATGCCGGGGCATCGGCCATCGTCATGCACTCGCTGTTCGAAGAGCAGATCCGGAGAGAACAGATCGGGGCCTTCGTGCACAGCGAGAGCCACGACCAGTCCTTCGCGGAGGCGCTGACCTTTCTCCCGGCGCCGGACCGCGACATCCTCGGTCCGGAGATCTATCTGAACCATCTCGCGCGCATCAAACAGACCGTGCGGGTACCTGTGATCGCATCTCTGAACGGTTCGACACCCGGTGGTTGGCTCGAATACGCGAAGCTCATGCAGGAAGCGGGCGCCGATGCGCTGGAGCTCAACGTGTACAGCATCGCGAGCGATCCCGCGGTGGATGGGGCCGCGGTCGAGGCACGCACTCTGGAGATGGTCAGGACCGTCAAGGCTGCCGTGACGATTCCGGTCGCCGTCAAGCTCTCGCCGTTCTATACCTCGTTAGCCCACTTCAGCGCCAAACTCGATCAGGCCGGCGCGGATGCGCTCATCCTGTTCAACCGCTTCTACCAGCCTGACATCGAGCCGAAGAAGCTCGAGCTGTCCCGCGTTCTCAATCTGTCGCATCCCTCTGAGCTGCCTTTGCGCCTACGCTGGCTCGCGATCCTCTCTTCGCGAGTCAAATCCCTCGCCGTGACGGGTGGCGTGCACTCCGGAGAGGATGCGATCAAGGCGGTGATGGCCGGTGCCGACGCCGTCCAGGTCGTCTCCGCACTACTGCAGCGCGGCGTCCGAACTCTCCAGACGCTGCGCGACGAGATGGTGCGTTGGCTCGAGGAACACGAGTACGAGTCGCTGGAGCAGGCACGTGGCAGCATGAATCTCGCCGCATGTCCCGACCCGGGAGCATACGAGCGGGCGAATTACATGCTCATCCTCCAGAGTTGGGAAGACCCAGCGACGCGTTCCTGAGAGGCCACCGCAGAGCAAAGCGCAGCGCTCAGGAGAGAGCGGCCACGGCTTCCGAGTCGCGCACGAGCGACGCATCGCGTGCGTCGCCATGCCCCAGCAAACGCGAAAATCACGTGGGCTGCTGCGCAAGTGCCCCCGGGCACACGGCCAAGATGTTGATCAAGAGGGACTTGTGAAGAGGGTCGAGAGGGTGATTCTGGGCAGGGTTCTTGCTAGGAGCGTGTTGCGAATAGATGCCTGGCATTCCGGCGCCCAGTGACGGCATACTTGGGCATGGCTTCCAAGACGTATCGACCGTGGTCGACCAGCC
>Ga0214472_10008998_pt1 | contig 10412 bp, 4 predicted proteins | sample RVTome_6_FD_207662 | JGI IMG/M metagenome (GOLD analysis project Ga0214472, IMG submission 207662) | Soil microbial communities from uranium-contaminated site in the Upper Colorado River Basin, Wyoming, United States - RVT140D175 | ecosystem: Environmental > Terrestrial > Soil > Contaminated >...
GTGTCGGCGCCCAGGGCGCCGGTCTCGTCGAAGGAGATGGGGATGGTCCGGCCCGAGTCTTCCACCTTCTGGAACCACTCGGCCGCCGATTTATTATGCGGAGTATCGTTCTTCTGGAAGCTGGTCAGGTCAAAACGAGAGTCCCCCACGAAGGGGTCCCAGATACTCAACGCCCCCGCGTGGTGCACCGTGATGGGGTGGTCGTAGGCGTCCAGGTCCCTGATCATCTGGGCAAAGCCCTTGACCGCGTCGGGATTGTAGTTCTCGTTGTACTCCTCGGAGATATTCCAATACAGGCCGTTGTAGTGGCCGAAGCGGGCGATGATCTCCCGGTAGTACATGGCCCGGTTGAAGCCCCTCCAGCCCGAATCGTCTTCAAAAACCAGGTGGATCACCATGCCCCGGGACTGCATGTGGTCGAACCACTGCTCCCACTGGGCCAGCCGGGCCACGTCGAAGTGCTGGTGATTGGCCTTGGCGGAATCCTGGCCGCCGCCCACCCAGGGCCAGACATTCCTTTTATCGCCGTCGATATTCTGGGTCATCAGGTACAGGGAGTTGACCCCTTTGCCGGCCAGGTAGTCGATGGCGGCCTCCTTGGTGGGGAAACCCACGTTCCGCGCCGGGGCCAGGAAGTCCTCGGGCTCGTCCTCCCCGCCCTTGACCCAGTAGGGGCCGTCGGCGAACTTCAGGTAGTGGCTGCCCCCGGATTGCAATAGCAGGCGGCCCACACACCGGAACTCGGGCAGGCCCCCGGGGGTGTAGGCGGCGCAGCCGGTAGGCTCGGTGACTTCAAAGGTGTTGGTATGTCCATTGAGCAGAGGTTCGGGACTTTGAGAGGTATAGGTCCAGGTGCCGACCGCATTGGGGGCAAAACGGGCCTTCCAGACGTTGCCGTCCAGGCCGCCCTGGCCGTCGCCGTCGTAGAAGGCCGGCACCACCCAGGTCCCCCCGGGACCGGTAAAGGTGACGTCCACCGGCACCTGGAAGGGGTTGGCCGTGTCGCTCATCCCCTGGGAGGCCGGGCCCACAAGCTGGACCTCCACCTTGGACCATTTGACGAAGGTCCCGATGCTGGTTGATTCTCCCTTGGCAGCCGTCAGCCCGCCTTCCATCTCGGCTGCGCCAGCCGGGGAGCTTATGGCGAGGCAACCCAGGGACCCTAGAATAAAGAAGGCCAGGGCTGATATCAGCACCCTTCCAATCCCAGGAGCTTTTAATTTTAATGCCACTAATTTGAATCCATTGCGTGCATTCATGGTGAGTTCAATTCAACCTGTAGCTTATCTCTTGAGTGTAACATAGGATTTTATCCAGTTGCCGTCGTCAAAAAAAACGGCACCATGTTGCCCCAAAGTTTCATATTACGTTCTCAAATACCATCGAGTAATCCGTTCCATTTACAGACATTTGACAGACTTTTTCCCTTGGAGATCGGACGTTGAAACTAACGCTGGGCTGGTGCGTCAGGACTGCCAATTATTGAAGCCATCAACGGATTAAAAATGTTCTGTTCCAGAGCCTCGAAATACGGTCCTCCCGAAGCCGTCGCTCCGACCGTGCCATCCAGCGGACCGCCGAATCTAACGGCAATGAGGTCCAGGCTGGGCACGACCAGCATCATTTTATGGCCGGCGCCGGCGGATACCATCGCGTCGGTCGGCAGAGCAGGCCAGATCCCGTCAAAGTTGGTCCAGGCACCGTGGGCGGTCCCCGGCGTATTCTCGGGTCGTTCCAGGTCGGGAGTCCCGGCATAGTTGAGCATCATCTCGACGGATTCGGGGTCCAGGACCTGCTGGCCTTCCCAGCTCCCCGACTGGAGGAGCAACTGTCCCAATTGAGCCACCGTGCGAGCGGTGTATCTGGCAGATATCCCATGTAGCTGCATCCCGTCCACGTCATAGGTATGTTCATCGCCGATGAGCCAATCGTCATCTGGTATGCCTGATGGTTGCATAATGCGTTCTTTGAGGCGCGCTCGGATGTCCGGCTGAGGAGAGTCCTTGAGGGCGGCGGTCAGAGCGTAATGTAGTGAAAAAATCCCGGTGCTGCTGTACACGTAGTGGGTGCCGGGAGGGTACAGGACCGGAGCCGTCGAATTTGCCAGGGAAAACCGGGCGTCCGGATTGCGGGAAAACTCCCCCTTCCATCCCTCCTGCTCATCGGGGTATTTGACGTTCTCAATACCCGAGGTCAGGGTTATCAGATGTCGGATGGTTATTCCGGACCTCTCGAGATCGTCCTTCCAGGCCGGGATATACTTCCAGGCCGGATCATCCAGTCCAATATATCCATCCTCTACCGCGGTCATTAACACCATGCTGGAATAAAGCAACTTGCCCATCGCTCCCAGGTTGTTCCGCTGGTGTTCAGGTCCCCGGCCGAGTATAGATCTCCGAATCAGATTCTTGACATTCGTGGGAAGGCTATTGGAAGAAGACTTCTCGCTGTACCACTCGTATACCATCTGGCCATTCTTGACCACTAGAAACACCGTAGTATCCCTGGCCTCCAGGTCCTGGCGGAGGGTGTCCAACCGGCCTCCGTCCATACCCTGGCTCTCCGGAGTAGCCTTTTCCCAGTCGTACTCATTGGCCTGGGCCAGGCCAGCCAGGACGGCAAAAGCCAGAACGGCCAACCCGCAAACGGCTACTCCAACAATGGCCAACCCAAACCAAAAAGGAATACGTCGCATATAAATATTTGGACCTCAGCGAATCGGTGTGTTCAATTCAATGGGATGAGCAGTATAGATCTGAGCCCCGCCAATCCCGGGAATCCTATGGCGACGACTGGGCCACCGTGGATGGTGGCTCAGCCAGTATCGGCGGGCGACCTTTTTCGGCATAGAGATAGTGCACTGCCCAGGGCAAGGCGCAAAGCAGTTGGACCGCCCGCTTACCGGCGCTCAACAGCAGGGCCTCTGAGGGAGAAACACCAATGAAGCCAAATAAGACCACGTACAGGCCTTCCTGGACTCCGATACCATCAATGGAAATAGGCATTCGCAGCGCCAGCACCGTCAGAGGAATTATTGCCAGCAACTCCAGCAGTGATGCATCGATATTGAGCGCCTTTACCACAAAATAGACCATGACTATGGGAATCAATTGCTCGATAAAAGTCCAGCCGAAGTTACGGGCCACCGTCCAGGGCTGGTCCCGATATTCGCCGGACAACACCAGGATATGGTGGAGCTTGGCCACCATCGAGCTGTGGCTGAGCCGGCCGGCCAGTCGCGATATCAGCGTCCTGGCCCCGAAGTACCCCGCTACGATTATCCCGCCACCGATCGCCGCCGTGGCCATCACTCCCCAGCCTAGCTGGACCAGGGAAGCCCAGCTGTCGCGCAGGACGTAAAAGGCTATGCCCGAGCTTATCAGCACCAGCAGGATAATTGCCCCGAACCCGATGACGCGTTCCATTATCATCGAGGCCAGGACGCCCTGGGTATTCACCCGGTATCGGGCCAGGCAGTAAAGGCGGAATACATCAGCCCCGATGGTTGAAGGCAACACTACCTGGGCCAGGGGACTGACCATATAGGCCCGTAACACGGCGGATAACGGCACCCGTATGTTGACTGCCCGGAGCAGGAGATTCCACTTGTAGGCCATCAGCCAACGGTCGAGGTAGACCAGGCCCGCCGCTGCTACCAGGTACCAGGGATTTGCGTGTATGGCAATGTCGACCAGCTCGCCAAAGTCTACAAACCAGAACAACAGGCCGATGATGCCCAGGCCGATGGCTAACTTGAGAAAAGTCTTCCAGCGATTTCGCCTGGGCGGTTTCGGACCTGACCCATTCAGGATCGGCGCCGGCTCATTCATAATGTCGACCATCTCGTTGCCAATGCCAATTCATCAATATTCGGTGCAATATACCGCTTAACGTTGGAGGGAGGGGACCAGTTCTCGGTCAATGGGACGCGGGTTCTTGACCAGAAAGTTGCCCGCCGCCAGGTAATCCAGGTGGCCCAGTTTGAAAGCCCTGATCGCGTCTCCCGGTGTACAGACAATTGGCTCCTCGTGCATGTTGAAACTGGTATTGATGATGCAGGGCAGACCGGTGAGCTTCTGGTACTCTTCAATAATGCGGTACATGCTGGCGTTGGTCTCCTTATCGACCAGTTGGGGCCGGGCGGTGCCGTCCAGGTGCACCACCGCCGGGCAATTGGTCTTCATCCAGTCGGTGCAGTCAAAAGTTATGGTCATAAACCTGGCGGAACGTTCGCAACCCTTGATGTTTTTATAACACCGACCGGCATCCTTGCTATTGGAAACGGGAGCGAAGGGCATGAACTCATTCCGCACAAGTTTGTGATTGAGCCATTCATTCACCGAAGGATCGGTAGGCTGGTACAGTATCGACCGGTTGCCCAGTGCGCGGGGGCCAAATTCCATCCTGCCATTGAATCTGGCCACCACGTAACCCTCGGCCAAAAGCCGGGCCACCTTGGCCTCAATATCGGGGTGTTGTTCGTATACAAGTTGTTCTGCCTGGAGGGCCGTTTCGATTTCACTGGCGGAGAAATCCGGCCCCAGATAGGCGTCTTCCATCCTGGCAAACCCATGACGGCGTTCCTCAGCCTCCAGGTTCAAACTGGCGGCAAAGGCCGCTCCGGCGGCCAGCCCTCCGTCCCCCATATGGGGAAACACGTAGAGTTCGTCCACTCCCTCAATCTCGGCAATCCGCTGGTTTAGCTTGACATTGGCGAACACACCCCCAGCAACAGCCAACTTGCTCATGCCCGATTGCTGGATCCAGTGCCGGCAGTAGTCGATGCAGACTTCTTCCAGCACCAGCTGGATGCTGGCGGCCAGGTCCTCCTGTTTGTACCCGGCGGGCAGCATACTCTGGATTTTGCTGATCGCCGAGTAGTAATAAACATTTCCTTTGTTGATGATCTGCCCGTTCTTGTAGGCAATCAATTTCCGGAAGGCGTCCGCGTACAACGGCTTACCATAGGCGGCCAGCCCGGTTATCTTCCCTTCATGGCTACCGGCCTTGAAGCCGCTGATATGGGTTACGTAGGAGTAGAAGTTGCCGATGGAATGATAACTGTCGACGTTATTCAGCAGCTCAATATTGCCGCCGGAAACCCGGAGGATGTGAGAGCAGGAACCGTCGCCGCCGCCGTCCAGAGTGATCACCACGGCATCATCAAAACCGCTGCCACCGTAGGCGGAGAGGCCGTGGCATATGTGGTGCGGGTAGAACTCCAGCGGCGCGCTAATGCCCAATTCCTCGGCGACAATCCGCCTTACTCCGCTCTGCCGGTCCCGGGCCATGAAACTCTTCAGACGGTGATAAGCGGCCTGGGAGGGGGAAAACCTTCCCACCACCGTAGCCAGACTGGACCCCAGCCTGATCTGGTACTTCTTCGATCCGGTCTTACCGGTGCCAAACCAGCCATCATTGGCGACCAGCGCCGGGTTGAACCGTTCGACCAGCGCCCCCATGGCAACGTGATCGATGTCCTTTCGGTCGACCCCGCCAAGCCTCAGCACTTCTTCGACTGACTGATGGGGAAAGCCGATAACCATTTTCATACGGCTAAGCCGCTCCTCATTCACCGCCGCCACAATTTTTCCGTCGTTGAGCAGCACTGCTCCGGAATCATCACCGTCGGTAATACCCAGTATTTTCATCTAGGCCAGTCTCCTTTGTTAGCCGATTTCCACCAGAGCCGGGATGGGCCTTTCTGAATTGTACCCTGAGGCATCGGGGAAAAGCATTCCCCTACCAGCCCCTGGTGAAAATCCGGGAGTATTCCCCAGAATATTGCTCATCCAAGCTACCGCTGACGGAACAGCGAGCCGCTCCGCTAAGGTTACTTGCAATTCTAGAGGCTACTAACAGATCCGACTTCAGGGGTGTGATCTGCAGGTCGGTCAGGCGTTGGCCAAATTAAACCCGACGACATTAAATAGGGTACACCCGAAAAGTGGCCAGGCAGGTGAATTTATAGGCTCGACAACGGGTCGAAATGGTGGAGAGAGGCGACAGGCTGGCTGCACCCCTCGAAATCCTCCCGGGAGGCCCCGATCTCCCACCGGATAGGTTGGGGCCACCCGCCACCCGCTGGTCACGGTATGTTGATAGTCACATTATCGAAGGACCGCCCCGGGAAATTCTGGTGATGGAGGGCGTCGGTGAAGAAGCGCACCGTGTTCAGGGAAACATTGGAGTCAAAGGCGATGTTGGACTGAATTACCTGGCCATTGACCGCCACGGAGTAGGTCTTGGTTGTCAGGTTGGCCACCACCCGGATACGCTGCCCGGGGCCGCTCACTTTGGTCAACAAAGTATCGACATTCCCCTGGCGGAAAGCCAGGGACTCGTGAGCGCCGTTAATACTGGTCCAGACCAGGTTGACGCCGGCCCCGCCGTTCTGGGAAGCGTCGCTCATGCCGCTGCCCAGTTGCATCAGGAGGCGGTAGGTGCCCTCATTCCCGATCCTGGTCCAGTTCAAGTCAAAGTCCCACTGGAGGGTACCGGTAGTTACCTGGGGGAAAGTCCTCTTGACCAGGGGCCGGTTAACCGCATCGGAGGTCTCGCCGAAGAAGAGCTCATTGTTGAAGATGGAAACCGTAGCCCCGGTCTCCTCTGCCTCGGTCCAGCCATTGCCGACCGTCGCGCTATTCGCGCGGTTAAAGTTGTCGCTGAGGAGGAGACCGGCCGGAAAAACGTCAATAGACACGGTAGCACCGGAGAAGACCTGGCCGTCGCTGGCCCGCCAGGTGAAGGAATCGGGGCCGGTGTATCCGGCGTTGGGGGTATAGACCACGGTGGCCGAGTCGGAATTGGGGCTGCCCGCGACGCAGGCTTGGTTGGTCAGGGCACCCAGGGAGCCATGGGCCGGCCCAGTGACGATGCTGAAGACCAGCTGGCACTGTTGGGCGTCGGTAGCGGTGAGGGTCACCGTCACGGCAGTATTGGCATTAGTGGTGACCGACTGGCCCTGGGCTACCGGGGCGTTGGGTGGGGCCTGGTCGGTAGTCACGATCACCAGTTTCGGGCGGAAATTAATATCCGGGTTTTCCTTGGACGCCTGGTGCAGGGTCTGCTGCGACGATTCATCAACGGCTTTGATAAACACGCCGTAGTTGCTGGCCGGATTGCTGATCCACCCTTTGACGGCATCCACCAGGATCTTGCTGGACCAGTACGACTTGAGGCCCTCTTGATTGGTGCTCACCCGGTGCACCAGGGGTGTTGCCGACCGGTCGGCGGTGGAATTGGTGTCCGATGCCGATGCTGCGCCCCAGATGGTCCACTGGTTGGGCTTGGCGGTATATTGCCAGCTCACCTCGTTATCGTCAACAAACTCTTGAGGGACGCCATTCGGAACAATGTTATTTCCTTCGCCCCAGGGCTTGTTCAGCTTATACATGGAATTGTAGGCGTGGAACAGATGGTTTGAGTCGGTGTGGTGCCAGCCGGTAAGCTCGATGTAGGCATTTACCACCTTAGTGGGGTCAAGTCCTGAGGGGATATCAAACTGGAGCAGAGTTCTAAAAATTTCATCGGTAGCCTGGTTGGGTAATCTCCGTCCGGTCCGAATCACGTCCTGGGCCCCCTGGTTCCAGTTGCGAATGAACTCCGTCGGGTTCACGGCGCTGCCTCTGATGTCGGCGTCACTGGTGCCGTTATAGCCATTCTGGCCATCCAGGAAAACGTTGTTAACGGGGGTTGCGCTAACCGTGGTAAAGCTGGTGGGCTGGGAGTAGGGCGACCAGGTCTGGCCGGTCCTGATTCTTCCCCGCCAGAAATAGCTGGTGTTGGGGTTCAACCCGGCCAAGGCCAGATGGCTGCAGATATCGTTGATGGTTTCGCCGCTGTTGTAAACCACCGGTGAGAAGTTGGAGTTGGTCGCGATCTGGTACTGGGCCGCAGTAGTGTTCGCCGGCGAGCAACCGATCTCCAGGGTGGGACTGGTCGAAACATTGGTCTGTGCGGGCGTTGGCTGCAGGTTTTGTGGGCCGCCAGGGGCACTGACGGTCAGCGCCATCGTGGCCGTGTTGGAGTTGGCCAGGCCGTCGTTCACCCGCCAGGTGAAGGAGTCGGAGCCGGTGAAATTATTATTGGGCGTGTAGGTGCGGTCAGGGCCGTTGGGGCCGGCGGGGAAAAGGACACCGTTGCTGGGTTGAGTGACGATGGTAAAGCTGAAAGGGCCCGGGCCGTCGGTGTCGGTATAGGACAGTTGCAAGGCTACGGGCTGATTCATGGTGGTGCCGGCCGACTGGTTATGGGCCACCGGCGGGACATTCCCCGGAGGGGAGCTACTGGTGGAGACGCTGACGTTATCGATGGTACGTCCGGAGATATTCGCGTCATTCAGGTTGTCGGTCAGGAAGCGCACCGTGTTCAGGGAGGTGACATTGGCATCGAAAGGTATGCCCGCCCCGACGGTCGAGCCGTTGACCGCCACGGAGTACATCTTGGTGGCCAGGTTCGCCACCACGGAGATTTTGGCGGCGCCGCTCACCACCGACAGGTCAGTATCGACGCCCGTCTTGCGGTAACCCAGGGTCTGGTGAGCGCCGCCAATACTGGTCCAGACCAGGTTGATGCCGGCCCCAGCATCCTGGGAATTGTCGTTCATTGCGGCGCTGCTGCCCAGTTGCATCAGGAACCGGTAGGTGCCCTCATTGCCGGTCCTGGCCCAGTCGGAGTCGAAGTCCCACTGGAGGGTACCGGTGGATACCGGGGTGAAACTTCTTCTGACCAGGGGCCGGTTTTCCACATCGGAGGTATCGTCGAAGAAGAGCTTGCCATCAGCAGGGGTGGGAAAGTTGCCAATAGACACCGTTGCTCCTGCTCCCGCATTCTCGCCTTCGAACCAGGGGGCACCACCTCCGGAGGGAACACCAACGACCGTGCTTGCTGCCCGGTTAAAGTTGTCGCTGAAAAGAACTGTCTGAGAACCTCCAGCCACAGTGATGTTAACGCTGGCGTTGCTGGAGAAGACCTGGCCGTCGTTGGCCCGCCAGGTGAAGGAATCGGGGCCGGTGTAGCCGGCGTTGGGGGTATAGACCACGGTGGCCGTATCCGAATTGGGGCTGCCCGCGACGCAGGGTTGGGGGCTTGGGGGGAGGGGACTCAGGGTGCCATGGGCCGGCCCAGTGACGATGCTGAAGACCAGCTGGCACTGCTGGGCGTCGGTAGCGTTGAGGGTAACAGTCAGGGGAGTATTGGCATTAGTCGTAACCGACTGGGCCTGGGCCACCGGCGGGGTATTCCCCCCGGGAGGGGTGGCATCCGAGGAGAAGACCACCAGATTGTCGATGGTACGCCCGTCGAAATTCGCGTGATTGAGGTTGTCGGTCAGGAAGCGCACCGTATCCAGGGAAGCGACGTTGGCGTAAAAAGGTATGTTGGACTGAATTACCAAACTGTTGACCGCCACGGAGTAGGTCTTGGGCGTGGAGTTCAGGTTCGCCACCACCCTGATATGGGCGGGGCCGCTCACGCCGGTCAGGAAAGTATCGGTAGTTCCCTGGCGGTAACCCAGGCGCTGATCGACCCCGTTAATTCTGGTCCAGACCAGATTGACGCCGGTCCCAGCATCCTGGGAATTGTCGTTCATTGCGGCGCTGTTGCCCAGTTGCATCAGGAAGCGGTAAATGCCCTCGTTGCCGGTCCTGGCCCAGTCGAAGTCTAAGTCCCACTGCACCGTGCCGGTGGACACCGCTGAAGTGAAGTTTCTCTTGACCAGGGGGCGGTTGACACCGTCGGAGGTAGTTTCGAAGAAGAGCTTGCCGTTGCTGGTAGCGTTGAAGCCGGCGACGGAAACCGTAGACCCGGCCTGCTCGACCTCGACCCAGCCGGGACCGACCGTGGGACCGACCACGGCGCTATCCGCCCGGTCAAAGAAATCTTCCAGGACAGTAGCGGCAGCCGAAACGGAGGGCAGGGCCGGGCCGCCGGCCGGGCCGTCTCCTGATCCGTTTCCCGCAACATCCTGAGCCAACAACCGGTCGGCGAATAAAGGCCGATCATTACTAGAGCCAAACGTGATCATTGAGACCAATACCACCATCGCGGTAAAAGCGGTGGCCGCATTCCTGGTCACATTTACCGTCAAATTCCTGGTCACATTCATGGAGTAAAACCTCGCACAGTTAACCCTGCCCCATTGGCATCATCATTATTCCAACAGCGAAGAATTAGATATAGCCCCTAGAAATAGCATTCAAATATCGCAACAGACATTATAGTAGGAATAGTCAAACAATAAATGAAGATTTAGTCCCAATTTTTGTGTCCAACGCCTGCAGGTTGATTGGTATCTGGCCAACCCGTTGGGCAATGCCGTCAAGGATGGTACCAGTTAATCCTCACCAATTCCTCTCTACCCCAGGTCCCTTTATCGTATATGCAATCATCGATGTTTCAAATATTAAACT
>Ga0214472_10008999_pt1 | contig 10412 bp, 7 predicted proteins | sample RVTome_6_FD_207662 | JGI IMG/M metagenome (GOLD analysis project Ga0214472, IMG submission 207662) | Soil microbial communities from uranium-contaminated site in the Upper Colorado River Basin, Wyoming, United States - RVT140D175 | ecosystem: Environmental > Terrestrial > Soil > Contaminated >...
GTGCGGAATGAAAACCACCCCTCACCCCGGCCCTCTCCCCTCAGGGGAGAGGGTGAAGGGACGCGGAGTGCAAGCGTGACGCTGTTGTTCCGTTTCATCGTTGTTGTGGCCATTTTTACCGCATCGGTCGGGCGGGCAGCGGCCGAAGAGACGCTCGTCCTCGAGACCCTCATCGACGAGGCGCTCAGGGGCAGCCACGAAATACTGATGACGGAGTCGCGGTGGAACTCGGCCAGGCACCGCATACCTCAGGCCGAAAGCCTTCCGGACCCCATGATCATGGTGGGCTATCAGAACGAGGGATGGAGGGAGTATACCTTCGGCAAGATGCCGGATGCCTCCTGGATGTATTCCGCGTCCCAGATGTTTCCCTTCCCGGGCAAGCGCGGCCTCAAAGGCGAGATGGCGTCCCGGGACGCGGAAGGCGCGGGGGAGACATACCGCGCGGCCCGGCTGAACACGGTGGCAAGGGTCAAGGAGCTGTACTTCGAGCTCTTCCTCGCTTACCGCGATATCGACATCATACTGGACAAGATGACGCTTTTTTCCCGGATAGAGGAGGCCGCGCTCGCGCGGTATGCCTCTGGCATGGCGCCCCAGCAGGAAGTCCTGATGGCCCAGACGGAAAAGTACATGCTCACCGAGAAGGAGGCCATGCTGCGCCAGAAGGTGCGCTCCGTGGAGCTGATGCTCACCTCCGTTCTCGGCGCGTCCTCCTCTGCGCCAATGGGAAGGCCTGCCGAGCGCGAGGCCTCCGCATTCCCGTACAGCCTCGACGAGCTCATGGAAACCGCAACGGACAGGTCCCCGGAGGTCCGGTCGAGGCTTCGGATGCGGGAGGCGGCGGATGCGAAGGTCCGGATGGCGGATAAGGAGTTTTTCCCGGACCTGACGCTCGCGGCGAGGGTGGACGAGAAGACCGGCCCGTTCGAGGACATGTGGAGCGTTACGGCTACCTTCAACATACCTCTATATTTCAATACCAAAAGAAGCGCCGCGGCAGAGGCGAGGTCCCAGTACCGGGAGACTATCCACGACCTCGCCGGGGTCAAGGTGATGCTGAACTCTAGCATTCAGGACGCATGGAGCATGATGAAGACCTCGGAGAAGCTTATGGACATCTACCGCGAGGGGCTGATCCCCAAGACCTCCCAGGATTTCGATTCCGCCCTGGCGGGCTACCGCGCGGGAAAGGTCGAGGCCATTACGGTCATAAACCGCCTCAAGACCCTTCTCGACTACGAGACCCTGTACTGGGCGCAGTTCGTGGAACGGGAAAAGGCGATCGCCCGGCTCGAGGCCATGACAGCCATTGCGGAAACAGCGGTGAGGAACCATGAAAATAACTGACGCGGTAAAAAAAGCAACTCTCCCGGCCCTGATCCTCCTGATCGCATCATTGCTCGCGGCAGGAGTCCTTGTTGCTCCGGTCCTGGCCCAGCACGCCGGGCACGGCGGGGCTCCGGCCCAGAGCCCGGCAGCGGAGCCGGAGGACGAGGAAGAGGGCCCGATCGTCGATATCCCCCTTGACAAACAGCAGTTGATCGGGGTGAAGACCGTTGCCGCCGAGGTCCGGCCGCTTCACAAGACCATAAGGACGGTCGGGCGGGTAGCGTACAATGAGCGCAGACTCGCCACCATCAATACCAAGTTCGAGGGCTGGATCGAGACACTGCACGCGGATTACGCGGGCAAGTACGTGAAAAAGGGCGAGCCGCTCGCGGAGCTCTACAGCCCGGAGCTGCTGGCAACGCAGCAGGAGTTCCTGAGCCTCATCGCCGGGGCGCGCGGGGGGAATACGACCGGCAGGGACGACGATCTCGGGCGCCTGAGAACGCAGGACACCGAGGCGATCATTGCAGGGGCCCGGGAGCGCCTGAGGCTCTTTGACATCACCGACGAGCAGATCCGCCAGATCGAGCAGACCGGAAAGGCCGTGCGGACCCTGACGATCCACAGCCCCGTGAACGGATACGTGATCCGGAAGATGGCGTTCCAGGGCACGCGGGTCATGCCCGGGGACGCGCTTTTCGACGTGGCGGACCTGTCCACAGTCTGGATCATATCGGACATCTATGAATACGAGCTGTCCCTGGTGCGTGAGGGCCAGAAGGCCAGGATCAGCCTGAGCTATTTCCCGGGCAGGGAATTCGTCTCTCCGATCGAGTATGTTTATCCCACCCTGTCCGGGGAGACCAGGACCGCGAAGGTGCGGTTCACCATACCCAACCCGGGCGGCAGGCTCATGCCCCAGATGTTTACGAACGTGGAAGTGAAGATCAACCTTGGAAGAAGGCTTGCGATACCGGAAGACGCGGTCATCGACACGGGCGTGCGCCAGGTGGTGTACGTGGACCAGGGCGACGGGTACTTCGAGCACCGCGTGGTAACGCTCGGGCTGCGCGCCGACGGCATGGTGGAGGTCCTTAAGGGCCTTGCGGCCGGAGAAAACGTCGCTTCCGCGGCAGTCTTCCTGATAGACTCCGAGGCGAAGCTCAGGGGGATCGTACAATAAGGCAGCTCTACGAGCTTAATTATGATTTCTAAAATCATCGAATACAGCGCGCGGAACCCGTTCATCGTCTTCCTCCTCGTGGGCTTCCTCAGCCTCTGGGGCTGGCTGTCTCTTCAGAAAACGCCGCTCGACGCCATACCGGACCTGTCCGACACGCAGGTGATCATCTTCACGGAATGGACCGGCAGGAGCCCGGACCTCGTGGAGGACCAGATCACCTACCCCATAAGCTCCACCCTGCTCGCCGCGCCAAAGGTCCAGGCCGTGCGCGGCTTTTCCTACCTCGGCAGCTCCTTCATCTACGTGATCTTCGAGGAAGGCACGGACATCTACTGGGCCAGGAGCCGCGTGCTCGAGTATCTTCAGGCGGTGAAAGGCAAGGTCCCGGTGGAGGTAAACCCCATTCTGGGGCCCGACGCCACGAGTGTGGGGTGGGGGTTCTCCTACGCCGTGGTCGACGAGACCAACAAATACGACCTCGGCCAGATGCGCTCGGCCCAGGACTACATCGCCAAGCTCGCCCTCGAAAGCGTGCCGGGCGTGTCCCAGGTGGCCTCGCTCGGCGGGTTCGTGAAGCAGTACCAGGTCACCGTGGACCCCAACAGGCTCGCCGCCTACGACATCCCGATCATGAAGGTGATGGAGGCGGTAAGGAAGAGCAACAACGACGTGATGGGCAGGGTCCTGGAGTTCTCCGGCGCGGAATACATGCTCAGGGGCAGGGGGTACATCAAGTCGACAAAGGACCTCGAGACCATACCCGTGGGCGTCCGCAGCGGAACGCCCGTATACCTCCGGGACGTGGCCAACGTCCGGCTCGGGCCCGAGATGCGGCGGGGCATCATGGACCTCGACGGCAAGGGAGAGGCCGCGGGCGGCGTCGTGGTGGTGCGCTTCGGCGAGAACGTGCTGAACGTGATCGAGCGCGTGAAGGAGAAGATCAAAAACGACGTCGAGCCCAGCCTCCCGGAGGGGATGAAGATCGTGGTCACCTACGACCGCTCCGACCTCATCCACCGCTCCATCGACACCCTGAAGGAGGAGATCGTCAAGCTCTCGATCGCGGTCTCCGTTGTGTGCATCGTGTTCCTGTTCCACCTGCCGAGCGCCCTGGTCGTGATCCTGACGCTTCCGGTGGCCATCATCATCTCCTTCATCCTGATGTACTATCTGGGCGTGACCTCGAACATCATGAGCTTGTCCGGCATCGCCATCGCCGTCGGCGCCATGGTGGACGCCTCGATCATCATGGTCGAGAACGCGCACAAGAAGCTGGAGGAGTGGGTGCACGCGGGCAGCCGCGGCAGCCGCGTGGACGTCATCATCGAGGCGGCAAAGGAGGTGGGGCCGTCGCTGTTCTTCTCCCTGCTCGTGATCACGGTCGGCTTCCTGCCCGTGTTCACGCTCGAGGCCCAGGCGGGGAGGCTGTTCAAGCCCCTGGCCTACACCAAGACCTTCGCCATGCTGTTCTCCGCTTTTCTCGCAGTCACCCTGACGCCGGTCCTGATGACCCTGTTCATCCGGGGAACGATCAGGAGCGAGGAGCAAAACCCCGTAAGCCGCATCCTGCGCCGGCTCTACGAGCCCGTGGCCGTGATAGCGCTACGGTTCAAGAAAACGGTCATCATCATAGCCATCGCCATTATGGCCGCGACCGTCTGGCCCTACCTGAAGCTCGGGAGCGAGTTCATGCCTCCCCTGTACGAGGGGTCCCTGCTCTACATGCCGGTGACGGTCCCGCCGCCGTCCATCTCCCTTGCCGGCGAACTCCTGCAGCTCCAGGACAAGCTTTTGATGAAGATCCCCGAAGTTGCGCAGGTCTTCGGCAAGGCCGGACGGGCCGAAACGGCCACGGACCCCGCCCCGATCGAGATGTTCGAGACGGTGATAAACCTCAAGCCCGAATCCGAGTGGCGGCCCGGCATGGACGTGGAGAAGCTCAAGAACGAGATGAACGACGCGCTCCAGATCCCCGGGGTGGCGAATTCCTTCACCATGCCGATCAAGGGCCGGATCGACATGCTCGCCACCGGCATCCGCACCCCGGTGGGGGTGAAGGTGCTCGGTCCGAAACTCAACGAGGTGGAGCGGATCGGGTTCGAGGTCGAGAACGCGATCAAGGGCATCAAAGGCACCAGGAGCGCGTATGCGGAGAGGATCAATACCGGACGTTTCATCGACTTCACCGTCAGGCGGGAGGAGGCGGCGCGGTACGGCCTCACCGTCGACGACGTGCAGGAGGTGATCCAGTCCGCCCTGGGGGGCATGAACATTACCACCACGATCGAGGGCAGGGAACGATACCCCGTAAACGTGCGCTACGCGCGCGAGCTGCGGGACTCCCTCTCCGACCTGAAGCGGGTCCTCGTTCCCGTGATGAACGCAGGCTCCGGGATGCCCGGCGCACAGCCGATGCAGGCAGCCTTCGATCAACAATGGTCAAGCGACGAGCGGCAATTGGCCCATGTCCCCCTGGAGCAGCTCGCCGACATCGAGATCGTCAAGGGGCCCATGGCCATAAAGAGCGAAGCCGGACTCGTGGCCGCATACGTATACGTGGACTTCTCCGGCAGGGACGTGGGCGGCTACGTGCAGGAGGCCAAGAAGATGGTGGCCGACGCCGTCACGCTGCCCGCGGGGTACCGGCTGGAGTGGAGCGGGGAGTACGAGTACCTGGTTAAGACCCACGAACGGCTCAGGCTCGTGATCCCGGTGACGCTGCTCGTCATCTTCGTTTTGATCTACATGAACACGAAGTCGGTGACCAAGACCGGCATCGTGCTTTTAGCCGTGCCGTTTTCGCTCGTGGGGTCCTTCTGGCTGCTCTATCTCCTGAACTACAACATGAGCATCGCCGTCTGGGTCGGCATCATCGCCCTGGCGGGCCTTGACGCGGAGACGGGCGTGATCATGCTCCTGTATCTGGATCTCGCCTACGAGCAGTGGAAGAAGGAGGGAAGGCTCCGCACCCCGGACGATCTCCGGGACGCGGTCATGTACGGCGCGGTCAAGCGGATCCGGCCGAAGATTATGACCGTTTCCGTTATCCTGGCGGGCCTTGTTCCGATCATGTTCGCGACAGGAGCGGGCTCGGACGTGATGAAGCGCATCGCGGCGCCCATGGTCGGCGGCGTGATCACTTCGACGATCCTGGAGCTGATCATCTACCCGGTGATCTATGTGCTCTGGAAGGGAAGGGAAATGAGAAAGACAGGGGCAAAGTAGCAGGACAAGGTCAAGGTCTGGATTTCTCAGCCTTGGCCTAAACCTCAGCCTGCTATTTCTTCGGCGGATTCATCGCCGCGTCATACCGCTTCAGATAGTCGGACGCCAGCCGTTCCGGGTCGCATCCGAGCGCCTTTGCGTAGAGCTGAAGAAAGCCCCGGACATAGGCCCGTGCGGGCAGTTTCCGGTAGTCTTCCTCCTCGATATACTCAAGAAACCGCATGCCCACCCTCGTAATGTCCGCGATGGCACGCAGGTCCTTGCCCCGCTGTTCCCTCAGGAGCCTGATGGCAGGGCCCGTAAACTCACCGACAAGCTGCGAAACGGACGCAATGTCATCATGCTTCGGCGTGGAAGGCCCGGAAGCGGGAGGCGGTTCCGCAGCGGGGCGGCGCTCCGGGGCAGGAGGCGCCCCCGTCCGGCCGGTCCGGGCCGGCCCGGTCCGCTGGGGTGGTAGCGCGGGCGGCTCCGGCATTGCTCCCTGGGCCCTCAGCATGGCGTCGTATCGCACCCGGTTGTCCTCGTAAATGAGGGTGCGGTACGCTTCTTCGATCCTTGCTCGAATCGTTTCGGTCTCGTCCGGGGTGAACAGCGAGTACAGGGCCACTGAATTCGGCTCGTATACTTTTCTTATACGTTCGTATGCCCGGTGAATCTCCTGGGACGAGGCCCCGGGGTCCACTTCCAGGAGCTCGTAGAAATTCAGGTCTTCGACTCTTTTCATCATCATGTCACCTAATACAGCATGCTCATTGTCATTTGCTCCTTGCGGAGCAGGTTATGGACGATGCGCTCTATGCACCGCGACGGCCGCGAGAAGGGGTATTCCACGGCCAGGGGCCTCTTGCTCCGGATGGACTGCCAGACGCAGTCGTCGTGTTCGACGTAACCCAGGAACTCCAGGTTGATCCCGAAGTATTTCTGGCACGCGCTCTTCATTGAGAACCCGATCTGTATGTCCATCTTGGTCCGCACCTGGTTCACCACCAGCTTGGGTCTGAACTTCGCCACCTCGAGCTCCAGGACCTCCCCGACCTCCCGCTCCATCGTTTTGACGCGCTCGATGAGGTCGTGGGGCGTGCGGATGCCCATGCTGTTCTTCTGGTCCATGGCGGCATCGATGACGTCCTTGATGTGCGGGTCCGAAACGACCCTTTTGAACCTGCGGTAGAAGGCGCTCTTGATGAACCGGTAGGCGTTCTCGATGGCCGTGGGCTCGGGCAGCACCACCAGGATGCCGTGATCCGAGAAGAGGAAAAAGTCGAGGATGTTGAAAGACGTGCCCGCGCCCAGGTCCAGGAGGATGTAGTCCGCCTCCAGGGTCTCCAGGTGCCGGAGCAGCCGGGTCTTCTGCGCGAAGTTGGGGTTGGCCGCGTCTAAGAAGTCCTGGGCCCCGCTGATGAGGCTCAGGTTCGGAATGCCGGTCGGGATGATCACGTCACGGATGTGTTCCACCCGCCGGTTCAAAAAATCGGAAAGAGTCATTTCCGGCACTCCGATTCCGAGGGTGGTGTGGAGGTTCGCGCCGCCCAGGTCGGCGTCCACCAGCAGCACCTGTTTCTTGAGACGCGCGAGGTGTATGCCGATGTTGCCGGTGATCAGGCTTTTGCCGATCCCGCCCTTGCCGCCGCCGATGGCCCAGATCTCCTTTTTACGCAGGGCATCCTGGATTTCCATCATCCCGAAACGCTCTCCTCGGCCGTTGTCTTCGGACCGGTTTCAACCTCCGCAGGGGACGCTTCGTCCTGCGTGAACTGCTCCGTGTCTTCGGCGACCTCTCCCGAGGCCTCCGGCGCCTCTTCCATGATTTCTTCACCCGCCTCGAGTTCCTGGAATTCCTTGAGCGTGGGCAGGGCCGAGAGGTCCATGAGCCCGAAGTACTGGAGAAACTCCGGCGTGGTGCCGTACATCATGGGCTTGCCGGGCACGTCTTTTTTCCCGACGATCTTCACGAGGCGGCGCTCCATGAGGTTTCTCATGATGCCCCCGATGTTCACCCCGCGGATCGCCTCCACTTCCGTGCGCGTGATGGGCTGCTTGTAGGCAACGATGGCGAGCGTCTCCAGCGCGGGCCGGGAGAGTTTGGACGAAACCTTGACGGACCGGAACCTCCGGATCCACGCAGCGTTCTCCGGCCTCGTGGCGAGCTGGTATCCGCCGGCCACATCCGCAAGCATGATGCCCGCGCCCCGGTCCTCGTACTCCTGCCGAAGAGCGGCGAGCTGCGAAGAGATCCGCTCCTCCTCCACCTCCTCGAACAGACCTTTGAGCCTGTCAAGGGAGACGGGATTGCCCGCCACGAAAAGGATCGCCTCGATTGCCGACTTCAGTTGAAGATCATCCAAGTTAAAACCCCGCAAGCATCTGGAATTAATATTTTGACGTCATTCCGGCTTGTCCGGAATCATGTTGCCTCACAACGTCTTGAAAAGATACGATTCCGGACAAGCCGGAATGACGGATTAGTGGAATTTATCGACTTTTTTTACGGGTGCATCATTATCAGTACAGCGGATCTTTTTGATTATATCGATAAAATATCCGTCTTAATCACAGCGCCGTCGGGTCCCCGAGGCGGCCCAGCGCCACCTTGGCGTTCATCCTGGCGTCCAGGTCAGTCGAGGTTTCGAGGATCCGCCGGATCTTGGGGATCGCGTCGCGCACGAGCTCTGGATCGGAGCTCCCGATGTTGCCGAGCGCGGCGACCGCGTTCTTGACCGCGTTCGGATGGCCGCTGTCCAGATACTGCATGAGCTTCGGCACGAGCGCCGCAACTTCCTGCGGATAGTGCAGGCCGATGGCCCCCAGGGCGAACAGCACGCCCCCGCAGGTCGCCTCCTTCGAGAATTCGAGCACCTCGACGAGCTTCGGCAGGACTGCGCGGATAAGCTCCGGCGCGTTGATGCCGATCTTGCCCAGGGCGTGGGCCGCGGCCTCGCGCTCGTCGTCGTCCCCGCCTTCGAGCATGCCGATAAGCCGCGGGACCGCGTCCCGGACCAGGTCGGTGTGCGCGAAGCCGATGTTGCCGAGCGCGTAGGCAGCCTCCCGCCGCACCATGCTCTGTTCATGTCCCAGGAGAGACTTCAGTTTCGGCGCGGCCCTGGCGGAGGAGTCCTTGAAGCTGAAGCCCAGGTTGCCCACGGCGTTCGCCGCGTCGATCTTGATGAACATGTCAGGATCGTCGAGCAGCTCGATGAGCGCGGGAAGATGAGGCCTGGTGTCCTGGGGGTAGTCGAAGCCCACGCGCGACAGGAGGTTCAAGGCCCCGCTTCTGATGTCGCCGTTCTTCTCCCCCAGGAGGGCCACGAGGTCCGCGATGAGCGAGCGGTCTTCATACACTGCAGTCTCGATGCCGCCGAATTTTTTCTCTTGCGCAAGCGCCTTGATGTCCGGTTTCATGTTTTTTCCATTTGAACGCTTTATTTAAAAAGTACGGTGAATCTTTTTGTCATTCCCGCGAAAGCCTTCGGCGTGAGCTCAGTCGAACGCGGAATCCATTTTGAAGTTGATTTGATAAATGCCAATGGATACCTGCTTTCGCAGGTATGACAGATGAAATTAATAATGTTTTTGCAGTAGAAGCGCCAACATAATCAAGATATATGCATTTACCCGAACAAATTCCTCGTGGCCGTGTCCCGGGCCTTCGCCTCGGTCACCGCCTTCATGATCCTGATCGCGCCGAACTGCTCCACCTGCATCGCCCTGATGATGCGGGTCTTGATGAGCTCCAAAAGCGCGAGGAACGTTGCGATCACCTGGGCCCGGGACGTGCTCCCCTCGAAGAGGTCCGCGAAGAGCAGGCTGTCCGCGGCCTCGAGCCGGGCCAGGATCTGGGAGATTTTTTCGGTGATCGAGACTGCCTCGGCCGTGATCTCGAATTTGGCGTCGGGCACGCGCGCCATCACGTCCTTGAGCGCGGCCAGGAGGTCGAAGAGGTGAAAGTCGAAGAGCAGGGGCTCGTCGTCCGTCGCAGGCCCCGGCGCCGCCTCGGCCTGTCTCGTATACACCTGCGACCAGGTCTCTTCATTGTCCTCGAGGGAGGACGCCGCCTCCTTGAAACTCTTGTACTCGAGCAGTCTGCGGATGAGCTCGTCGCGCGGGTCCACGCCGTCCTCGTCCGCCTCGGGGTTCTCGGGCGGCGGCAGGAGCATCTTGGACTTGATGTGCGTGAGCGTGGAGGCCATGACCAGGAACTCGCCCGCGATCTCCATGTCGAGGCTCTTCATGATGTCCAGGTATTCGAGATACTGCTGGGTGATGAGCGCGATCGGTATGGAATAGATGTCGAGTTCGTGCTTCTTGATGAGGTGCAGGAGAAGGTCCATGGGACCCTCGAAGACCTCGAGTTTTATCTGGTATGACATGGGTGGGCGGGCCTTTCCGTGCATGGTCCGCGTGGCGTCGGGCCATGGAACATACTGTTGAAAATTAGCCTTATTTGCCCGAAAAGTCAAGCAAAAAGACGGGAATAAGGCCATGTGCCGCGGGAAAGCTGGTATAATGTCCCCATGACGGGGCAATCCGATGGCTGCTGAATCAGGGGGGTACTCGGAAAAGGACCTTCTGCGCATGATCCGCAAATGGGTCCCGCCCGAGCGCGTGCCCAGGCGCGTCAGGGTCAAGGACACGTCGGATTTTTTTCGCGTGGATTACGACGACGTGGTCATTC
>Ga0214472_10009000_pt1 | contig 10412 bp, 10 predicted proteins | sample RVTome_6_FD_207662 | JGI IMG/M metagenome (GOLD analysis project Ga0214472, IMG submission 207662) | Soil microbial communities from uranium-contaminated site in the Upper Colorado River Basin, Wyoming, United States - RVT140D175 | ecosystem: Environmental > Terrestrial > Soil > Contaminated >...
CGGTTTCAACGGCGCACGCCCCCCAAATCGCCACCTCAATTTTCGGGAGGGTTCTAAGGTAATTGGGGAATCCGGTTTGGTAAAATAGTTCCAGGTGCACGGTAAAAAGCGCTCGGCACCTGGAACCTGGCACCATCATGCAATTCGACCTCTTCGGCGAAGCCCCCCAGCCCAAAAAGACCCTCGACGACTTGCTTTCCGAGATGTATGCGATGACGGACGATCCCCTGGCGGATGCCGGGACGAACGTCGTGATCTGCCGGGGGAACCCGGAGGCGAAGCTGGCGATCGTCGGCGAGGCGCCGGGACCGCAGGAGAACATCCAGGGGGTGCCGTTCGTAGGCCGGGCCGGGAAGCTGCTCGACCAGATCCTCGAAGCCGGCGGCTTTGACCCCGAAAAGGACGTCTTCATCACCAATTCCGTCTTCCGGATGCCGCCCGGCGAGGATGGGAAATCGTTCCGCAAACCGACGACGCCCGAGATCGAAGCCTATAAACCCTATTTGATGGAGATCATCCGGCTGGTCGACCCGCAGATCCTGCTGCTGACCGGCAACGTCGCCTGCCAGTCGCTGCTCGGCGAGACCGGGATCACCCGGCTGCGCGGCGCGTGGCGGCAGGTCGACGGGCGCTGGGTCATGCCAATCTTCCACCCCTCCTATCTGCTCCGCAACCCGGCCCGCACGCCCGGATCTCCCAAGGCCCAGATGTGGGAGGATGTTCGGGAGGTGAGGAGGAAGTGGGAGTTATTGAGGGAGGGCGAAAAATAAGCGTGCGGCGGTGGAACCGCCGCACGCTTATTTTTCGCCATATCCATTGACCCACCTGCGGCGTTTGCGAATCGATCTACCCCGGACCGCGGTCGATTATCCGTTTTCGATCCCCGTCATCCGGGCCTGGGAGCCCATCGAGTTTTCCAGCCCGGCCACTTTCTTCGTCGGGGAGAACGGGAGCGGGAAATCGACCGTGCTGGAAGCGCTCGCCTCGGCGGCAGGGACGGTCACAGCCGGGGCAGCGCCGGCGAACCGGGATCCCGAGCTGGTGCAGGTCCGGCGGTTGGCCGACCGGATGCGGCTGACCTGGAACAAGCGCACGCAGAAGGGCTTCTTCCTGCGTGCAGAGGATTTCATTGGCTGGATCCGGGGGCAGGTGCAGACCCGGGCCTTCCTCCAGGCCGATCTCGAGAGAGTCGATGAAGAATACGAAGGTAGATCGGAATATGCAAAGGGCCTGGCGAAGATGGCTTCTGCCGGGCAGCTCCGGGCGATGCAGGACCGCTACGGCGACGGCCTCGAGACCCGTTCGCACGGCCAGCAGTTCCTCGATTTCTTTCAAACCCGCTTCGTCCCCGGCGGCCTCTACCTGCTCGATGAGCCCGAAGCCCCGCTTTCCCCCATGCGCCAGCTGGCGTTCTTATCCCTGGTGAAGCAGATGCTGGCCGAGGACGCCCAGTTTATCATCGCCACGCATTCCCCCATCCTGATGGCCTTCCCCGGCGCCGAGATCCTGTCCTTCGATCACGCCCCGCCGCAGCGGATGGCGTTCGACGACCTGGAGCACGTGCAGATCACGCGCGATTTCCTCAACAATCCCGAGGCCTACCTCCGGCATCTTTAACTGCTCAGGAGTCACGCACTTGAGAAAAAATGGCAAAAACAGGGTGTTCGAGCGGGCGAAGCCCGGCTGAACACCCTGTTTTTGCCCGATTTTTCATCGAACTGCGTAAGTCCAACTGCTATTAAACTTCCTTCGGCCTTAGGACCTCCACCAGTTCCCCCTCCGTCTCGAAATCCACCTCCGACCATCGGTTGACCGGCAGCCGCACGACGGCGATGTTGGCCGTCGTCATCGTCTCCGGGGTGTCCGTCAGGAAATCGACCAGCTCGGCGATCCCCGGATTGTGCCCGACAAGCAAGATGCAGTCCATATCCGCGGGCAGCTTCTGCAGGACCTCGACGAACTCGTCCAGTCCGGCATGGTACAGGTCCCGCGAAAGGCTGATCTCGCCGTCGAACGGGCAGCTTTCGGCCACCAGCTCGGCCGTTTTCCGGGCGCGGGCGGCGGTGGAGGAGACGATCCGTTCGGGGACCAGGTCCCGCTCGGTCAGGGCGGCCCCCATGCGGGGGGCGTCCTCCTCGCCGCGGTCGTTCAAGGGGCGGTCGTGGTCGGACAGGGAGGCGTTGGTCCAGCTCGACTTGGCGTGACGCATGATCAGGAGTGTTTTCATAGCAGGATCACCTCGAGGTCGAATTCGGTGGTCAGGCGCTTTTTCAAATCGGCCAGGAAACCGGAAGTCGTGCTGGCCTGGCTGTCGCCCGGTGCGCCGAGGACCAGCACGTCGACGTCGTGCTTGGCGATGACCTCCCGCAGGGCTTCCGTGAAACTGCCGGACCGCACCACGGCGTCCGCCTTCCAGCCGGCCTTTTCAGCCCGCTCCTGGGCCATCGCCAGCAGGAACTCGCCCATGTGCTCGAGCTCATCTTCGATGACGTCGACTATGGCCGCGCTGGAGACGGAGCCGAGGAACTCGACGTTCGAGACGTAGAGAAAGATCAGGTGGGCGCCCCGCTCCTTGGCCAGCTCGATCACCCGGTCCTGGTTCGGGAAGCTCGACTGGCCGCCGCGCGTCGGAAACAATATCGTCGTCATAAATCCCTACCCTCCCATCCCAAATCGAAGCAGCAGCCAGAGGAACCCGATCAGCAGCGTGATGTACGTGATCGGGAGCCCGATCTTGAGGAACTCCTTGAACGAGATCGGGGTCCCGGCCTGCGCAGTGATCCCGGCCGTGACCAGGTTGGCCTCCGCCCCGACCAGGAAGCCGTTGCCGCCCATCGCCGCCCCCATCGAGAGGGCGTAATACAGGGCTTTCGAATCCGCGCCCGGGATGACCGTCGTCAGGAACTCGACCACCGGCAGCATGGAAGCCGCCAGCGGGATATTGGCGATCGCCGTCGACAGAGTCCCAACCCCGAAGACGATCACGAAGATGGCCAGCGGCAGGTTCTCGCCGACCAGGATGCTGATCCAGCCTGCAATCATGCTGATCAGCCCGACCTCCTGGACCGCGCCGACGACCATGAACAGTGCCATGAAAAAGACCAGGGTCGTCCAGTCGACCGCCCGGATCATGGCGTGGATGTCCGGCTTGAGCCAGATCAGCAGGACGGTCGCTCCGATCAGCGCCGGGACCGCCGGGACGACGTGGTAGCGCTCCCCAACGATGAACCCGGCCAGGGTCAGCGCAAAGACAACGCCCGACTTCCACAGGGCGTCCGGCTGGCGGATGCGGCCGTTCTGCTCCAGGCGGGCGTAAAGTGCCGGGGAGATCCCGCCGCTGACCTTGCGCCATTCCTTGCGATAGTGCCAGACGACGTAGCCGCTCAACGCCGCCAGGGCAAAGACCACGCCGATGGTCTGGTTGACCAGGAAGTCGTTGAACCCGATCCCGGCATAGGCGCCGATCAGGATGTTGGTCGGGGTGCCGATCAGGGTCGTGATCCCACCGACGTTGGAGGCCAGCACCTCCGGGATGATCAGGGCCAGCGGGTTGATCCCCAGCGCCAGCCCGATCTCGAGGCTGATCGGCGTCATCAGCAGCATGGTCGTGAAATTGTCGAGCAGGGCAGAGGCGACGGCGGTCACGGCGATCAGGATCAGAACCAGCACCCAGCTGCGGCCGCGGCTGAGGCGGTAGGCCTGGAAGGCCGTCCACTGGAAGATCCCGGTGCCCTCGATCACGGCGATGACGATCATCATGGCCATCACCAGGAAGATGACCTCCCAGTTGATGTAGGCCAGGGCCCTCTCGAAGTTGAAGATATAAATGGAGGGGGCGAAGGCCGTTCCCAAAGCAGATAGAAGAAAGACGGTCGAGGCGCCGAGCAGGGCGGCCGTCGTGCTGTGCAGGAACTCGAAGGCGATCAGCAGCAAGACGAGGACGAAGACGGCGGTCGCCAGCCAGAAGGCGGCGGTGACCCGCCGTTCGAGCGGGTCGGTCTCGATCTCCACGACGCCGTTATCGGCCAGTGCGGCAGTCTGCCCGGCGGTCGCTACGATCGTGCGGGTCTCGAAATGGGTGCGTTCGATATGGATCTCGAACGCTTCGGGCGCTTCGGCGAGCAGCAGGCTCCAGGTCCCGTTCTCCTGGCTCTCTGCCTCGGCGAGGGGCTCTTCTTCGCCGGGGATGCGCACCGAGACGTGCGCCGCGACGACGGGCTGGTCCTGGCCGTCGACGAGGGCGCCGGTGATGAGGTAATCACCCCGGCTCTGCCCGGGCGTCACGGCGACCGCCGCTGCGGGCAGGCCGAGCCAGAGCAGGGTAAGGGTGAGGAAGAGGTAGAACGAAATCCGCCTCGGGACTTTCAGGGCTTTCACGAGAGGTATTATAAGAGGGATTTGAAGTCGGGGATCCGAATCGCCTTCGCGGCGCCGGGGGCTTCAGCCCCCGGCAGGCGGACAGAGCGGCACCAGACCTTGACCCCCCGCCCACCGCGCGTACAATGTGACCGGTCGGTCATTTGACCGGCCAGTCACATTTTCCATGCCCACCGAAACCTTTTTCAACCTCCCCGAAGACAAACGCAGACACAAGAAAACCCCATGATCCGGGCCGAGAACCTCTCCTACACCTACACCGGCACGAACTCCCCGGCCATCACCGGCCTGGATTTCCACATCGTCTCCGGCGAGATCTTCGGCTTCCTCGGACCTTCCGGCGCCGGGAAATCGACCACCCAGAAGATCCTGATCGGCCTGCTCAAGGATTTCGCCGGGGAGACGGCCGTCCTGGGCAGGTCGATCCGGGACTGGGGCTCCGATCTCTACGAGCGGATCGGGGTCTCGTTCGAGGTCCCGAACCTGTACGGTAAGCTGACCGGACTTGAAAACCTGGCCTATTTCGGCTCGCTTTACACCGGCCCGATCCGCCCGCCGGCCGAGCTGATCGAAGCCGTTGGGCTCGACCCCGAGGACGGGACCCTGCTGGTCTCGCAGTACTCCAAGGGCATGCGCAACCGGCTCAATGTCGCCCGGTCGCTGCTGCACGATCCGGACCTGCTCTTCATGGACGAACCCACAGCCGGCCTCGACCCCGTCAACGCCCGCCGGGTCAAGGAGTTGATCAAGGCGCAGCGGGAAGCCGGGAAGACCGTCTTCCTGACCACCCACGACATGACCGTCGCCGGCGAGCTGTGCGACCGGGTGGCCTTTATCGTCGACGGGCGGATCAGCCGGATCGATTCCCCGGCGGAGCTGAAGCAGCAGTACGGCTCCCGGACCGTGCGGGTCGAGTTCTCGGAGAACGGGGGGGTCGGCCGGACCGATTTCCCGCTCGACGGCCTCGGGGAGAACGGAGAATTCCTGAAGCTCGTGCGGGAGTCCGAGATCCGGACGATCCACACACAGGAAGCGACCCTGGAGGAGATCTTCATCCAGGTCACCGGCCGGTCGCTGGACGGGTGAGGGCGCCGGCATGTCCAGACGCTTCCGTTCCACCCTGCTCTGGGATATCCGGCTCCAGTACCGGAACGGGTTCTATTTCGTCTCCGTCTTCGTCGCCGTCGTCTTTATCATTCTCTTGAAGCAGCTGACGGGGGTCGATTGGGCGCAGCTCTGGCCGGTCATCCTGCTGGAAAACCTGGTCGTCAACTCGTTCTACTTCATGGCCGGGCTGGTCCTGCTGGAAAAAGAGGAAGGGACGATCGAGGCCCAGGTCGTGACCCCGCTGAGGCAGGCTGAGTACCTGGCGTCCAAGGTCGTCTCTCTGGCGGTCCTGTCCTTCTTCGAGAGCCTGGTCCTGGTCGTGGCGGTGACGGGGCCCGAGTTCAACTGGCTCCTGCTGGCCGCCGGGATCCTGGTCCTGACCGCCTTATACGGGCTGTACGGATTCCTCGTCGTCTCGCGATATGATTCCATCACCGACTTCCTGCTCCCATCGGCCGTCTGGGTGATGTGGTTCTCCCTGCCCCTGCTGTATTATTTCGACATCTGGCGCAGCTGGATCATGTTCCTGCACCCGCTCCAGGCCCCATTGGTCCTGATGCAGGCCGCCTTTGAGACCGTGCCGGCCTGGCAGGTCTTATACGGCTTCGCCTACGGCCTGGCCTGGGTCGCCCTCGCCGGCTACCTCGCCCGCCGCGCCTTCCACCGTTTCGTGGTCACGAAACAGGGCGTTCGCAGGCGAGCAACCAGGAAATCAGCCAACCAGCCAACCAGCTTACCAGCCAACCACTCATGAACGCCCGCACCATCTTCCGCACCCTCGGCCCCATCGACGCCCGCAACATATTCCGGGACGCCAATTTCAAGTGGATGATCTTTCTCCCGGTGTTCCTCGCGCTGCTTCTGCGGTTCGGCCTGCCGCCGTTTTCCGCATGGCTGCAGGCGGCGTATACTTTCGATCTCATCCCCTTTTACCCGGCGATCCTGGGGTATTTCTTCGTCCTGATGTGCCCGATGATCTTCGGGATGCTGACCGGGTTCCTGCTGATCGACGAGCGGGACGACAACACCCTCACGGCGCTGCAGGTCACCCCGCTGCCGTTCCGGGCCTACCTGGCGTACCGCGTCGCGATCCCGATCGTGCTGACGATCGTCCTGATGTTCGTCATCTTCCCACTATCAGGCCTGGGGGTTTTCCCGCCGGAGCACCTCCTGCTCACCGCGCTCGCCGCTGCCCCGACCGCCCCGTTGTTCGGCCTCACCCTGGCGGCGTTTGCCCGCAACAAGGTCCAGGGTTTTGCCGTGACCAAGATGCTGGGAGCGGTCCTGATCATCCCGATCTTCGCCTATTTCACGGATTCGCCCTGGGAATACGCCTACGGGGTCTTCCCGACCTACTGGCCGATGAAGGTCTACTGGCTGCTGGAAGCGGGGGAGCCGGGGGTCTGGCCGATCCTGCTCGTGGCGGTCGTGTACCAGCTGTTTCTGACGAAGCTGCTGGCGGACCGGCTGCATCGGGAACTGCATAGATGAATGGGCGAATGGGCGAATGGGCGAATGGGCGATGATATAGAAATGGATCATCGCCCATTCGCCCATTCGCTTTCCCTGTAAAATAAACCCTGCATGACGATCAGGATTCTATTGACCGGTTTCGAGCCTTTCGGCGAGGTGGCCGAAAATCCCTCCCAGCGCGTGGTGGAAGCGCTCAGCGGGTCGGACGTAGCAGGCGTCGACCTTGTCACGGCGGTCCTCCCGGTGCGCTATGCGGCTGCAGGCGATTGCATGCGGCGCCTGATCCGGGAACACCGGCCGGACCACGTCCTGGCGCTGGGGGTCGCCGCAAAGAGCCAGCGGATCCGCATCGAGCGGGTGGCTCTGAACCTGGACGATTCCGAAACCCCGGACAACGACGGCGTCCTGCGTCAGGGGGAACCGATCCTGCCAGGCGGTCCGCCTGCGTATTTCTCGCGGCTCCCGCCGGCGGGTTTGAAAGCCGAGCTGGAGCGGGCCGGGCTTCCAGTCCGGATCTCCAACCATGCGGGCGCCTATCTGTGCAACCACGCCTATTACGCCGCGGCTCACGAAGCGGCGCAGCTCGGGTTGTCGGCCGGGGTGCTGTTCGTTCACCTGCCGGTCCCGGATGAAGCGGAGGACGGGTCCGGGATGTCCATGGCTTCGATCGAGCGGGCTGTGCGCTTGAGTCTGCAGTGGCTGGCGGCCGCATAACCGCTGATGGTGATCCAACACACCCAAACCAATTTCGAGGCAAAATGACCGATATCCCCGCCCATCTCGTCCCCAAATTCGACCCAATCGCCGACCCGAAGGCCGTGATCTCCCGCGGCCGCTGCCGGATCACCGTCCTCACCCCGCGCCTGCTGCGGATCGAGTACGGGCCGGACGGCGAATTTGAGGACCGGCCTTCGCAGCCGTTCTGGTACCGGCGGCAGCCCGTCCCTGGGTTCGAGACCGGGGACGGAGGACGGGGGACAGGAGACCGGGGACCGGGAACCGGGCTGGTGGTCGAGACGGAATATTTAAAGCTGGCGCTCACCGATGTCGAGGCGCCGTTCCGTGTCAACCTGGAGATCGAGCTGAAGGATACCGGGACGGTCTGGCACTATGGGGATCCGGACGACGGCAACCTGGGCGGTACGTACCGGACGCTCGACACGGTCGACGGGTCGGTGCGGTTGGAGCCGGGTCTGCTCTCACGGGACGGCTGGGTGGTCGTAGACGATTCAAAGACCCTCCTATTCGATGAGTACGGTTGGCTGACGCCGCGCGATCCGGATTCGACCCGGGTCGACCTGTATTTCTTCGGGCACGGCCGCGATTACAAAGCCGCGCTGGCGGATTTCCGGGCGGTCGCCGGACCGGTCCCGCTGCTCCCGCGCTGGGCGCTCGGGAACTGGTGGAGCCGCTACTGGGACTACACCGATGCCGAGCTGCGCAAGCTGATCCTGGACTTCGAGGCGCATGCGGTCCCGCTCTCCGTCTGCATCATCGACATGGACTGGCACATCACCGACACCGGGAACGACTCTTCCGGCTGGACCGGCTACACCTGGAACCGCGATCTGTTCCCGGACCCGGACGCCACGCTCGAGTTCATCCACCAGCACGGCCTGAAGACGGCCCTCAACCTGCACCCCGCCGACGGGGTGTGGCCGCACGAGGACGCGTACGCCGCCTTTGCCGAGCACATGGGGCAGGACCCGGAGGCCGGCGAACCGGTCCGGTTCGACCTGGCCGACCCGATGTTTGCCCGCGGCTATTTCGAACTGCTCCACCACCCCGAAGAAGCCCGCGGCGTCGACTTCTGGTGGATCGACTGGCAGCAGGGCATCCTCTCGAAGATGCCGGGGCTGGATCCACTGTGGTGGCTGAATCACCTGCACTTCCTCGATCTCGCCCGGCCCCGGAATCACGGAATCAGCGAATCAGCGAATCAGCGAATCGCCCATTCGCCCATTCGCCCATTCATCTTCTCCCGCTGGGGCGGCCTCGGGAACCACCGGTACCCGATCGGGTTCTCCGGGGACACGGTGATTTCCTGGGATTCGCTGTCGTTCCAGCCGCATTTCACGAGCGCAGCAGCCAACGTCGGGTACGGATGGTGGAGCCACGATATCGGGGGGCATTATGGGGGCAGCCCGGCGGCGGAGCTTTACGCGCGCTGGGTGCAGTACGGAATCTTCAGTCCGATCCTGCGGCTGCACAGCACCCGCAACCCGCTGCTCGAACGGAGGCCGTTCGGCTGGGACGCCGAGACATTCCGGATCACCCGCCGGGCGATGCAGCTAAGGCACCGGCTGATCCCCTACCTGTACACGATGGCCTGGCGTGACCATGCCGAAGGGGAGGCGCCGATCCGGCCGATGTATCACGACCACCCGGAGGAGAAGGCGGCCTACGCCTGCCCCGACCAGTACGCGTTCGGGACCGAACTGATCGCCGCCCCGTTCACCGAGCCGCTCGATCCGGACACCGGGCTGGCCCGCCGGGTCGTCTGGCTGCCGGAGGAGCGCTGGAATTTCCTGACCGGGGTGCATTACCCGGCCGGCTGGCATGCCGTCTACGGCGGAATGGACGACCTTCCCGTGTTTGCAAAACCGGGCGCGATCGTCCCGCTGTGCGAACCGGAGGATTGGCGCGACCCGTCGGCATTCGAGATCCACGTTTTTCCGGGAGCGTCCAACCAGTTCGAGCTCTTCGAAGACGACGGCGTCTCGAATGCCTACATGGCCGGCGATTATTCCCTGACCCGGTTCAGCCTTGACTGGTCCAAAAAGGGTGCGACCTTTACCATCCAGCCCTCAACCCGCGCCCGCACCTACACTTTCGTTTTCCATGCCGTCGCCGAGCCGAAATCCGTATCGGCAGCGATCGACGGTGAGACGGTCCCGGCCGCGACGGACTACGATCCGGAGACGGGCCGTCTGACCGTCTCGCCGCCCGACCTGGCCGAGGGGGAGGCGCTTGAAATCCGGCTGGAGGGGACGGCGGTCCGCCGGACGGATGATGCGGCCCGGGTCGAGTGGCTGCAGGGAATGGTCCGGGCTTTTCGGGCCGGCAACGACATCCGGCAGGTGCTGATCGACTCGATCCCGGGGATCGTCGCCGAACCGGAGAAACTGCTGGCGTTCAAGGTTTCCTTTAAAGATGCTCACCTGCGCGCACTGGCAGAGGTCCTGCTGGGGGCCGGTGTCTACACGACCGAGCATACCGGCGAGCTGCAGGTCGTGGTCTGGAACCGGGATAACCGCCCGGATGTCACGTACGACCTGGCGACCGAGCACCACCGGACCTGGCTTTCATCGGAGCGGTTCCGGCTGGAGCGCGAGCGGGTCCCGCCGTTCAAGGCCTGGCTTCCGGAGCGGGATTTCAAGGACGTGTTCTGGCTGCTGACGGTGCAGTTTGGGGACCTGCTTGAAGCGCGCGTTTCCTGGAGGCGTGAAAAATAA
>Ga0214472_10009001_pt1 | contig 10409 bp, 10 predicted proteins | sample RVTome_6_FD_207662 | JGI IMG/M metagenome (GOLD analysis project Ga0214472, IMG submission 207662) | Soil microbial communities from uranium-contaminated site in the Upper Colorado River Basin, Wyoming, United States - RVT140D175 | ecosystem: Environmental > Terrestrial > Soil > Contaminated >...
GTGTAGGTGGTCGACGTCCACTTCGGGCTGTACGCCCCGCCACCCCACTGACCGTCGTCCTCCTGCAACTCGAGCAGCCGCCCACCCCAACCGGACGATGTCACGAGGGACCGTTCCGCCTCCACCTGAGGGGCGGGCGTGTCGGTGAGATCCCGCATCACCTGCCAGCGGATGGCGGGATCACCGTCCATGAGCCAGTCGATGACGGACATGACGGCCAGGCTATTCGCCGGAGGTCACAGCCGCCCGGCGTCGATGATCCTTCGCAGGAAGTCCTGTGTCTCGGGTCGGGTCGGGTTTCCGAAGATCTCGTTCGGCGGGCCCTGCTCGGCCACGGTCCCGTCGTGGAGGAACGCAACCCGATCCGCCGTCTCCCGGGCGAAGCTCATCTCATGAGTGGCGATGACCATGGTCATGCCCTGTGCCTTGAGATCACGCAGCAGCGAGAGCACTTCGCCGACGAGCACCGGGTCGAGTGCGCTCGTCACCTCGTCCAACAGCAGGACCTCCGGCTGCATGGCCAGCGCCCTGATAATCGCCACTCTCTGCTGCTGGCCGCCGGAGAGACGTTCGGGGTACTCGTCGCGTTTGTCGGCGAGACCGAACCGGTCGAGGAGATCCTCCGCCCGGGCCACGGCCTCGGAACGAGAGGCGGCGAGCACCTTCTGCGGTGCGAGCGTGATGTTGTCGACCACGGACAGATGAGGGAAGAGGTTGAACGACTGGAAGACGATCGCCATCCGGGATCGGATCGAATCGGCGTCCACCCGGGGACTGGTGATCATCAGGTCGTCGAGCCACACCTCGCCGGCGTCGATCGACACCAACAGGTTGATGCACTTGAGAAGGGTGGACTTGCCGGACCCCGACGCCCCGATGAGGCACACGACATCGTGTGGTGCGACGTCGAGATCGATGCCGCGCAGTACCTGCTTGCCGTCGAAGGCCTTCTCCACTCCTCGTACGCGAAGCTTCATGTCGAGATCGCCTGCTTCCTGCGGCGGTCGCGGTCGGTGTACCAGTCGGCGTACCGTGCGAGGGGGATCGACACCAGCAGGAAGAGCACCGTCGCCGCCAGATACGGCGTGTAGTTGAAGGTGTTCCCGATGTAGATCTGCGCCTCCCTCACTCCCTCGCGTACGCCGAGTACGAAGATGAGCGCCACGTCCTTCTGCAGACTGACGAATCCGTTCAGCAGCGCCGGGATGACGTTGCGGACCGCCTGGGGGATGATCACGTAGCGCAGCGTCTGCATCTGACTGAGTCCCAGCGAGCGAGCCGACATGCGCTGGCTCTCGGGGACCGAGTCGATGCCGGCGCGGTACACCTCGGCGGTGTACGCCGCGTATCCCAGGACGATCGCCGTCAGACCCCAGAAGAGCGGGCTGTTGGTCACTCCCCTGATCTGCAGGGCCGGGATCCCGAAGCCCATCAGCAGGATGAGGAGGATGAGCGGGATCCCGCGTATCACATCGATGAACCCGATCGCCAGGGCGCGGAGCGGGAAGAACGCGGGACCGCGCAAGGCCCGGATGACGGCGACGAGGAGGGCGAGGGCGAGAATCGCCACCTCGGCGACGAGGAACATCCAGATGTCCTGCCAGAAGCCGCGCAGAACGAGCGGAAACGACGCCCTGAAGTGGAAGCCGTTGAAGAACTGACGCTGGACCGCCGGCCACGCATCCGTGTTCACGACGACCACGACCAGCAGTCCGAGCACCACCATCGATGAGGCGAAGGCGATCAGGGCGCCGCGCGCCCCCTCCTCTCGCAGGCTGTCGCGCAACCGGTCCCCGAACACCCCCGGTCCCCGCAAGTCGATGTCGGGAGGTCCGGGGCCGGTCATTTGAAGAAGCCTCAGCCCGTACCCAGGGTTAGAACGGACGCATACGTCCGAAATAACCCTGGGTACGGGTCACTCAGGAGCTGATCGTGGGGATGTCGCCGGCGGACTGCAGCCATTCGTCGGCGAGGGCGTCGAGTGTTCCCGCATCGCGCAAGCGGCCGAGAGCGGCGTTGACGCAGTTGCGGAGAGGACTGTCGTTGGCCATCAGCAGTCCGAAGAAGTCGGCCGAGTCGTCGGGAGTCTCGAGCACACCGATGATCTCCGAACCCTCGATCTCGACGGCCGTGACGAAGTAGGCGGTCGGCAGGTCGAAGACGAGAGCGTCCACCTGCTTGGCATCGAGCGCCGACTTGGCAGCCACGTTGTCGTCGTACACGGCAGCCGGCTCGTCCGGCTGGATCACGTCCTCGATGTAGGCGAGGCTGGTGGTGCCGATCTGTGCCCCCAGCTTGAGGCCCTTCAGGTCGTCGATCGACGTGGCGCCGACGACAGCCGAGTCGGAGTAACCGACGAGAGCCTGGCTGGTCTCGTAGTACGGATCGGAGAAGTCGACGACCTCTTCGCGCGCCTCGGTGATCGAGTACTGCTGGATGTTGAAGTCGAAGTCCTTGGGACCCACCGCGATGGCGTCATCGAATCCAGTGCGCGTCCAGACCACCTGGTCGTCGGTGAATCCCATCTCGTTGGCGACTGCGTACGCCACCGCCGCCTCGAAGCCCTGCTTGTTGGTGGGATCGTCGTCAATCACGTACGGAGGGAACGCCGGTTCGCCGGTGGCGATGGTGAGCGTTCCCGGTGTCACGAGAGCGAGGTCCTCGATGGCGCAAGAATCCCCCAAGGCGGGATCGGTGGATCCGGCGTCGTCGCCCAAGCAGGCGGCGAGGATCAGCGACATCGACAACAGACCGATCAGTGATCGTTTCATACCCAGTCCTTTTTTCAGAGCCCCCTGCACACGGGACCGAGAGCAATGCTACCTAGACAAGATGCGCCACTCGCAGCCCGCCTCACGTGATGCAGAACTCGTTCCCCTCGGGATCATGCATGACGATCCAGCGGGAGCCCTGTTCGTGTACCGGAGCGACCTCCCTCGCCCCAAGCGCCACCAGTCGGTCCCCTCTTCGTCCTGGAGCGGGATCCGCCTCTCCAGAGGCATATGCGGTCCACCGGATACGGGGACGTCGACGTGGAGGCGGTTCTTGACCGACTTGCCTTCGGGCACCCGTTGGAAATAGATGCGATGACCGGATCCATCCGGGTCGACGATGGCGCTCGCCGAGTCGTGGTCTTCGACCGGAACGTCCATCGCCTTCAGGAAGGTCGGCCAGTCGTCGTATCCGTCGGGTGGAGGCTGGAGTACGTAACCGAGCGTCTCCGCCCAGAAGGCGGAGAGGGCAGCCGGATCCGCGCAGTCGAACGTCAGTTGCCAGGCTCGTGCCATGGTCACCTCCGCGTCGGAGACCACGGATCGCTCCCGGAGCGCGGGTGCGGACGGCCCACGGGAGCCGTCCGCACGTCGCGTGTCCTGGCCTGGTCAGGCGTCGGGTGAACCGAGGTAACCGAAGGCCCTGTGATGGCCGAAGTGCCTTCCACCGAGCTCTGCCTTGACGGCGTCGAACTCGTCTCGGGTGAGTTGGCCGTCCGCCCACGCCTCGGCGAATGGGCCGTCTTCGGCCGTCAGCCTGTCTGCGAACGGGAATTCGGCCACCTCGTCCGCCGTGAGGACATCGTCCGCCCAGGCTGCCTCGAACGCAGCCCGCAACTCATCGCGTTGGGCGGCGAGCTCGGTCCGCTTGTTCTCGAGCCAGTCGGCGATCTCGGCCGCCTGATCGTCGGTGATGACTCCGTCAGCGACCATCTCGTCGAGGACACCCTCGAGCAGATGACCCCGTACCGGTCGGATGTCCGTCTCGGTGACGGTGGTGTCGCCCTCCGGTTCGTCGCCGGTCTGCGCCGCCGCTCCGATCGCACCTCCGATCACGAGTACCGCCGCCGCCGCCAGCATCGCCATGATCGTCTTTCGCATGATGCCTCCTTTCGTGTGTCCTGGCTCTCATGCAGGTCCACTGTCGGTTCCGCACATGCACACGGTGTGAGGGCCACCTGAGAGATGCCTGAGAATCTCAGGGGAGGCTGAAACCGACCTCGGCGCCGCCGCCGTCGCGGTTGCGGGCGAACACCGAGCCGCCGTGTGCGGTGACGATGTGCTCCACGATGGCCAGCCCGAGTCCGGAACCAGCGGTGGAACGGGCCTCGACCGCCCGGTGAAACCGCTCGAAGACGTGTGGCAGGTCGGCGGGGGGAATGCCCGGTCCGCGGTCCCGCACCGCCACGGTTCGATCGGTGAGCTCGACCTCCACGGTGCCGTCGACGGGAGACCACTTCACGGCGTTGTCGATGAGGTTGGAGATCGCCCGTTGCACCTCGGACGGCCGCCCCACCACCATCCCGCCCACCCCGGTCCGTTCGATCGGTATCCGGGTGCGGGAGCGAAATCGGCCGATCACCGCGTCGACGAGGTCGCCCAGGTCGCACGGCTCCATCGGGGTCGAGTCACTCGAGGAATCGGTCGCCAGGTCGACCAGCTCAGAGGCCAGTTCGGTGAGTTCCTTGGCCTCCGAGATGGCGGCGTCCAGCAGCAGGGACCGCTGTTCGGCGGTGAGCCGGTCGGCCTGCCGGCTGAGGGTCTCCAGGTTGGTGCGCAGAGCGGTCAGCGGGGTCCGGAACTCGTGGCCGGCGTCGGCGATGAGCATGCGCTGTTGCGCCCGGGACGTACGGAGTGAATTCACCATCGCCCGGAATGAGCGTGCCAGGTGCCCGACCTCCCCGGGAGCATCGGCGGGCAGGTCGTGGTCGCCATCTACCGACTCGGCCATCGAGTCCGTGACACGTGTCAGTTGCTCGATGGGTCGCACTGCCCGTCGCGCCATCGCCCAGCCGATGGCTCCGGCCAGGGCGGCGAGTGCCACGCCGAGAGCGGCGAGACGCCGAACCAGCAACGCCACCGCCTCGTCGATGTCGTCGACGGGGATCGCCAGTTGCACCACCCTCTGTGCGCGCACCAGGCGAGGTCCGTGCACCTGGCCCGAGATCATGCGATATGTGGCTCCGTCGGCCTCGATGGTCTCCAGCACCGGTCCCTCCGCCAGCTCGCCGTAGGTTCGGGCGGGCAGGCGCGGCTCACCGGGGACGACCGTGTCTCCCCCGATTGTCACCTGGATGACGGCATCGAGGCCGACCAGGTCACGCGCGTCGAAGCCTTCGCCCGGACGGACCTCGAAGGGGTCGCGGTCGGTTCGGTCGAACGGGCCCCTGGGTGGCACCACCGGTACCGCCTCCGATGCGACAGCGAACCGGGCGAGCAATTCGCGGTCGACCTGGTCTCTGAGCTCCGCCTCGGTGGTGACGAGACCCGCCACTGTCGTGGCGGCGACGGCGATCACGGTCACGGCCGCCACCGAGAGCGCCCAGCGCCAGCGGAGGCTCATCGCTCGCGCGCCACGAACCCGACCCCTCGCACCGTGTGGATCAGGCGGGATCGTCCGGCCGCTTCCGTCTTCCGCCGCAGGTACCCGATGTACACGTCGAGGGAGTTGGAGCTGGTCTCGAAATCGAATCCCCAGATGCGTTCGAGGATGACGTCCCGCGTGAGCACGATCCCGGCGTTGAAGACGAGCAGTTCGAGCAGATCGAACTCGGTGCGGGTGAGATGGATCTCGTCGCCCGCCCTCGTCACGCGCCGTCCGGCCGGGTCCAGTTCGAGGTCGGCGAGCCCGAGCACGTCGGTGGAGTCGGTTGGTCCGGATCGTCGGAGCAGCGCTCGGAGACGGGCGAGGAGCTCGTCGAGGGAGAACGGCTTCACCAGGTAGTCGTCGGCGCCCGCATCGAGACCGGCCACACGATCGGTGATCTGATGGCGGGCGGTGAGCATGAGGATGGGGACGTCGGTGCCGGTACTACGGAGCTTCCTCGTCACTTCGAGCCCGTCGAGGACCGGCATCATCACGTCGAGGATGAGCGCGTCCGGATCCATCGATCGGGCCAGCTCGAGGCCGCGCCCACCGTCTTCGGCGGTCGTGACGTCGTAACCCTCGTATTGAAGCGCCCGCGCCAGCGACTCCCGCACGCCGCGGTCGTCTTCGACGAGGAGGAGTCGACGAGATCCCATCCCGGTCAATGTATCGACGGTGGGCGGGGACCTCGGAGTCCTGCAACCGGATTCACCGAATTCTCACGATCCGCCCCGAACGTTTCTCTACCGCAGAACGGTGCATTTCTGCACCGTTCATGCGCTAAAAAGCGGGATCTCCCACGAATTGCTGGACCCAGGGGGTGGCGGGGGAGGAGCGGATCTCGTCGAGGGTGCCGGACTGGACGATGCGCCCGGCACGCATGATCGCCAACCGATCTGCCACCCGCTCGGCCTCGTCATGGTCGTGGGTGACGTATACGGCCGGGGTGGAGGCCTCCTCCAGGATCTCGCGTATCTCGCCGACGAGCCGGTCGCGCAGCATCCGATCGAGCGATCCCAGCGGTTCGTCCAGCAGCACGAGGCGGGGACGCGGCGCCAGCGTGCGGGCCAGGGCAACCCGCTGCGCCTCGCCGCCCGACAGCCCCTCGGTCTCCCGCAGCTCCCATCCATCCAGCCCCACCAGGTCGAGGACCTCGGCGACCCGCCGATCCACCTCGCTCCGATCGAGGCTTTGCATCTCCAGACCGAAGGCGACGTTGCGGCCGACGTTGCGATGAGGAAACAGGGCGTAGTCCTGGAACATGAGGCCGAATCGCCGCCGGTGGGCCGGCACCTTCCCGAGATCCTCGCCGTCGAAGGTCACCGATCCCGAGTCCGGGCGCTGGAGCCCGGCGATCACCCGCAGCAGCGTCGACTTGCCGCTGCCCGATGGGCCCAGCACCGCCAGGATCTCGTCGTCGCCGACCTCCACGGTCGCCCCGTCCAGGGCGAGCGTGTCGCCGAAGGACACCGTCACCTCCCGGACCCACAGCATCAGAACGACCCCAGATCGCCGGCCCGCAGCCGGTCGAGTGACATCACCAGACCCGCCACGAGGACCATGAGGATGACCGCCATCGCCATCGCCCCGGAGAAGGTCACCGCTCCCGGCCTGCCGAGCAGTCGAAAGATGAGCGTGGGGATGGTCTGGGTCGATGGTCGCACGATGAAGGCGGTCGCTCCGAACTCTCCCAGCGAGACGGCGGCGGCGAATCCTCCGGCGACGGCGACCGCCCGTGACACGAGGGGAAGGTCGACGGTGCGCCACACCCTTGCGGGAGAAGCCCCGAGGACGGCGGCCGCATCGCGCAGCACGGTGCGAATCGACCGGATCGTGGGAAGGACCGCCCTGACGACGAAGGGGACCGCGACCAGGGCGTGAGCGATCGGGACGATGGCGGGGGAGGTGCGGAGATCGACAGGGCTGTCGAGTGCGACGAGAAAGCCCAGACCGATGGTGACCGCCGACGTGCCGAGCGGGAGCATCAGGACCACGTCCAGCCACCGTCCCCATCCTCCGGCCGTCCGGGCTACCACGAAAGCAGCGGTCACGCCCACGACGATGGCGAGGACGGCCGCTATGGCCGCAGCCCGCAACGAGTACGAGACGGCGGCGAGGGGGTCGAGCGCCAGCGGCCCGGGGTCGGCGAGGAAGCGCCATCCGGCACCACCCGACCGGAGGCTCCGGGCGACCAGCACCGCGGGCGGCGTCAGCACCAGGGCAAGGGAGACCAGCACGATCGACGACACGATGGCACGTTCCCGGCCATGCGGCGGCCGCAGGACGACAGACTCGGCCTGGAGCCGCATCCGCCGCGACCGGCGCTCCTGCAGTCGGGCGTAGACGGTCATCACGACGGTGATCCCGACGAGCTGGACCAGGGCCAGAGCTCCGGCGGCCGGCAGGTCGAGGAAGGTCGTGACGCGCTGATAGATCTCCACCTCGATGGTCCTGTAGCGCAGGCCGCCCAACAGCAGCACGACACCGAAGCTGGTGAAGCTGAGCAGGAACACGATCGACGAAGCCGCCGCCACCGAGGGGGCGAGCAGTGGGAACGTCACCGTACGGAAGGCGGCGAGCGGCGACGCCCCGAGGGTGCGGGCTGCCTCGATCGGGGTCCGGTCGAGCCGTCCCCACACCGTTGAGACCGTCCTCACCACCACCGAGACGTTGAAGAAGACGTGGGCGAGGAGGATGGCGGTGATCGAGTCGCGCATGTCGAGGGCGATGAAGGCACTGGCGACGACGACGGTGGGCAGCACGAAGGGCACGGTGACCACGGCCATGACCCAGCGCCGACCCGGGAAGTCGAAGTTGGACACCACCCACGTGAGTGGCAGCGCCGCCACCAGGGTGAGCAGGGTCGACACCGTCGCCTGCCAAATCGTGAACCACATCGTTGCCGCGCTGGCCGGCCGCAGGAGAAACGTCAGCCCACCCTCACCGGTCGCGGCCTCGACGAGGATGGAGGCAACCGGGTACACGAAGAAGTAGCCGAGAAAGGCGACGGGTATCGCCGCCAGACCCAGCCACCTTCGGTTCACGGGAGGACGATCTCGGTCCACTCCTCGATCCACCCCTCCCGGTTCTCCTCGAGGACGTCCGGGTCGAGGCGATTGGGACTGGCGGGGACCACCGTGTATTCGACGAACTCGTCGGGGAGCGGAACGGTCTCGTTGGCCGGGAAGACGAACCAGGTGAGGGGGATCTGGGACTGGAATTCGGGCGTCAGCATGAAGTCGATGAGCATCCCGGCGGCGGTCTCGTTGCCGCTCCCTGCCAGCACTCCGGCGAACTCGATCTGGCCGTAGCAGCCTTCGTCGATCACGCCGGTGATCGCTTCGTCAACAGGTGGATCGGCGAAGAGCACCTCGGCAGGAGGCGAGGAGGCGTAGGAGACGACGAGCGGTCGGTCGCCTCCCCACCAGGTGGACTCCGCGTAGTAGGCGGTGTCCCAATCGCTCACGACCCGCACACCGTTCTCCACCAGCGCCCTCCAGTAGTCCTGCCATCCGTCCTCTCCGAACGTGGCGATGGTGGAGAGCAGGAACGCCAAGCCGGGCGACGAGGTGGCCGGGCTCTCGACCACGAGCAGGTCGGCGTACTCGGGGTTGGTGAGCTGCTCGAGGTTGAGGGGCGGCGTGAGGCCGTCCGAGAAGTAGTCGATGTCGTAGTTCAAGCACACGTCGCCACGGTCGATGGGGGTGACCCGGTGTTCGGGATCGAGCTCCAACTCGTCGGGGACGTCAGCGAGTAGCGGTGACTCGTGGGGAGAGAAGATCCCGGCGTTCAGGGCTCGGCTGAGGAACGTGTCATCGATGCCGAACATGACGTCGGCGATGGGGTTCTCCGCCGTCAGGATCGCCTGGTTGACCATCGAACCTGCGTCCCCGGCCGGGAGCACCTCGACGGTGATGCCGGTCTCGGCGGTGAACACGGCGAACGTGTCCGCGGTGACGCCCCCGGCGAACGAGTCGTGCGAGATCACCGTCACCGTCTGTGCCGTGGTCGTGCTCGGCGTTTCCGTCGTGGCGTCGGCCGTCGTGCTGGTCGCGTCGGACCCATCGCCTCCGCAGGAGGCGACGATCAGCCCGACGACTGCGAATGCTGTGCGTGTCCTGGTGGACATACCGATCCTCCGTCTCGTCGTCGGGGAGCGGGGGGTGAGCTGAGTATCAGCGCTGAGGTCCCTGCGCCGGCATTATCCGGATCAGGTTCAACGGTCGGAGCCTCGGAGACTCCCTCTCAGCCCGGTCTCACCGAGCTCCCGTGGAACCGGACACTAGCGGCGTCGCCGGATTGAAGAGGCGCGCCCAGGAGTTCAGCCTTCTGTGATCGCAAGATCGTGGGGTTCAAGTCCCCCCTCGCCCAGCAGGCTTTCACTCGATTGCGGGTCGGTCCAGAGATCGCCGTCAGGATCCGGTTGCGACCCAACTGCAACCACTATCGGCTCTCCCTTGGGGCTCACTCTCTCCACTGGTCTCCGTCACATTTCACGGCTCACCGATGTGCGCCGCCGGCTCTGGTGAGTGGTCCGACTGCGTGATCGCCTCTGGCGGGGAGGGATGCGGGCGGAGGGATCAGCAGTCAAGGGAGTAGCTGACTGCCGCACAGACTCGGCGCATCGTTTCCCGGCTCGCCGCCCCAACGAACTCGGTAAGCGATGTCTGGGCCACCGTATGGAGCCCGTCGCAGTTGATGGCCGATTCTCGGTCGAGTCCGTGTTCAGTTTGGTCGATCGGCACCTCGGCTGCCAGACCACGCATCGAGCTTGTGATCTCGGCGACCGTGACCAGTGCTCGGACTTCGAGGACTTCGTTGCGTGTGAGAACCAGCACAGGTCGCCGTTTTCGTCCGACCTGGGCAAGCCAGATCTCTCCTCGGTTCACTCCTCTCCCCAGGCTTCTGCGTCGTTCCAGAACTGGTCGGGTCGCTCGGGGCGACGCTCGTATGCTTCGCGGTCTGCGCTGGCCAGAGCGTCACGGACCGCGGCGGCTACACCGTCGCGGGCAGCTGCCGAGATGTTGATACCGAGTCGGCGCGCACTTTCG
>Ga0214472_10009002_pt1 | contig 10409 bp, 9 predicted proteins | sample RVTome_6_FD_207662 | JGI IMG/M metagenome (GOLD analysis project Ga0214472, IMG submission 207662) | Soil microbial communities from uranium-contaminated site in the Upper Colorado River Basin, Wyoming, United States - RVT140D175 | ecosystem: Environmental > Terrestrial > Soil > Contaminated >...
ACCTATATTCACGGAGTGTTCGGCGAGGACGGATTCCGCTCGGCCTTCCTCAGGGCCTATTCCGCCCGTTCGTCGCTCGCCTACAATCTCAAGGTCGATAAGGCGATCGAGGGCTTGGGCGCGCATCTGGCGGCTCATGTGGATCTCGACCGGATCCTCGAAATCGCTCGCGGCTGACGCGCCGGTTCAAAACATCGTAAGAACCAGAGCAAGAACCAGATAAAAGCCGATCTGCACGGCGCAGGCTGTGCGCAGCAGGACAAGCGCGCGGCTGATATCGGCCGCATCGGCGTCGTGGCGGCCGGCGGCGTTGACGAAGGGATCCTGGACCTGTCTGTCGCCGTAAACCCGCGGGCCGGCCAGTGCGATGCCGAGCGCCGCGGCGAAAGCGGCTTCCGGCCAGCCGGCATTCGGCGAGCGGTGTTTCGAAGCATCCGCGAGGCAGACGTCGAGGCAGCGTTGCAGCGGCTCGGCCGAGCGCGCCCCCAGGGCGGCGCCGGCGGCGACGAACAGGGCCGCAAGCCGCGCCGCCGGCCAGTTGACCAGATCGTCCAGCCTGGCGGAGGCCCAGCCGAAATCGGCGAAGCGCGGCGTGCGGTGGCCGATCATGGAATCGGCGGTGTTGATCGCCTTGTAGGCAATAAGCCCCGGCAATCCCAGAAGCGCGAACCAAAGGGCCGGGGCGACGATTCCGTCGGAAAAATTCTCCGCGCAGGATTCGATCGCCGCGCGGCTGATTCCGGCTTCGTCGAGGGCGTCTGGATCGCGCCCGACAATCTGCGACACCGCCTTGCGGCCGGCGGCAAGACCGCCGGCCCGCAGAGCGGTCCGGACGGCCTCCACATGCAGATACAGGCTCTTCTGGGCCAGGAACACGGAGGCGAACAACACCAGCACCAGCCAGCCGAAGGGCAGGAACAACAGGGCCGATTGCAGCAATGCGCCGACGGCGAGGCCGAAGCCGACAAGCAGGGCCAGGCAGAGAATTCCGGCCCGCCGCCGATAGGCCGCGCTGCGGTCGTCCCGGTTGAGAATTGCATCGAGCCGGTCGATGATCCTGCCGAAAATCACCACCGGATGCGGCGCGCGGCGCCACACCGCCTCGGGATCGCCGAGAATTGCGTCGGCGATCAGTGCGAGAGCGACCAGGACCGGGCTCACGGCCGCTCCGGGAAACCGCCACGCGGCGTCGCCGGCCGGCCCGGGACGCTGCCTGTCTGTGCGTGCATCGCCGCTCCTTTCGAGCCCGGACCGATATGCGGGCGGGCCGCCGTCCAGATCGCCTGCGCTATGCCATAAAATTTCGGGGCGACAAACGATTAATCCTTGAAGGGCCGGGTGAATTTGAATAGAACAAAAGAGGAACATTGAAAAGGCGACCGGCCGTGAAACATCCATTGGGGTTCGAGCCCCGCGACCTGCTTGCCGCACTCGGCGCCTGCCGTTCGGCGCTGATCGGCGCTCAGCGCGGCATGCGGCGGAAATCCGGCCTGCATCGGGGGGCGGACGCGGTGATCGCGGAAATCGATGAGATGGCGCTGATACTGACCGGCGATCGGACCTATTTCTACGCCACCGGTCATGCGGAACAGATGCGCTGCGACAAAAAGTGACCCCGCCGATTTGCGCCGGTCCCGCGGCCAATGTCGCCCGGCATCGGACTTTGCTGTTGCAATCAGCGCGCGAACGGTCAATTCTCCCGCAAAACATTTGCTGCGGTCGCAACCGGACCGTTCGCCCAGGGCGAAAACCAGGAATAGGGAGAGCAAGCCATGGATCTTTCTGGAGAATATAGCATTGCCGCGTCCCGCGAAGAAGTGTGGGAGGCGCTCAACGACCCGGAAATCCTGAAAGACTGCATTCCCGGATGCACATCCCTGGAAAAGGGTGAAAACGGCGAGCTGACCGCGACCGTGGTCGCCAAGGTCGGGCCGGTCAAGGCGACCTTCAAGGGCGAAGTGCGGCTCGAAAATCTCAATCCGCCGGAAAGCTATTCCATTGTCGGAGAAGGCAAGGGCGGCGTCGCCGGCTTCGCCAAGGGCGGCGCCGACGTGCTTTTGACCGAGAAGGACGATGCAACGGTCCTGTCCTACAAGGCCAACGCCCAGGTCGGCGGCAAGCTGGCGCAATTGGGCTCGCGGCTGATCGATTCGACGGCGAAGAAAATGGCCGACGAATTCTTCGGCGCGTTTTCGAAACGGGTTGCGGGAGATTCCGCCGCGTCCGCCGATGCTGATTCCGATGCTGATTCTGTGGCCGGTGCCGCGCCGACCGACGAAATGCCGGCCCCGGCAAGTCCCGCCGAGGCGCCGAGCCCGTCGGCCGACCAGCACGCTCAGGACCCGGCTCGGCACGAGCCGTCGAAAGGCCTCAGTTTCAGCAGCCCGATGATGTGGCTGATGATCGGCGCCGCGGCGCTCATTCTTGTTTTGGCTTTGAGCCAGGGGTGATAAGCTGCGGCGCGGCCGCGCGAGATGAATGATTTAATTGGTAACAATCAAGGGAGGAAGGGCATCATGTCATCGGTGTCTATGAAAGTGAACGGAAAGAGCGTCTCCGGAGACGTGGAAGGGCGCACGCTTCTGGTGCAGTTTCTTCGCGAAACGCTCGGGTTGACGGGCACCCATGTCGGTTGCGACACGTCCCAATGCGGCGCCTGCGTCGTGCATGTGGACGGCAAGGCGGTTAAATCCTGCACCATGCTGGCAGCCCAGGCGGACGGCGCCGACGTGGTCACCATCGAAGGCCTGGCCAAGGGCGCAGACCTGCATCCGGTGCAGGCCGCATTTCGCGAAAACCATGGCCTGCAATGCGGGTTCTGCACGCCGGGCATGATCATGGCCGCCGTCGACATGATCAACCGTCACGGCGCGGGAAATCTCGACGAAACCACGATCCGCAGCGAACTCGAAGGCAATATCTGCCGTTGCACGGGCTATCACAACATCGTCAAATCGATTCACGCCGCCTCCGACCAGATGGCGGGCGCCGCCGAATAAGCGGAACCGGATTTTACGGCCGGTTCCCGGCGGAACGAAGTTCTTGATCAACGGCGCGCGACGACGCCGGCGGGAATTTCGCAACGGATGCGGCGACGCCTCCGACCGCCCTGAAAACCGGTTTTTGGAAACGTGATTTTAGGGAGAATGACAATGGCCGAGGACGGCATCGGGGCCCGGTTGGTCCGCAAGGAAGACAAGAGATTCATCACCGGTCGCGGTAAATATACCGACGACGTAACCCTCATGCATCAGACCCACGCCGCCTTCGTGCGCTCGCCGCATGCCCACGCGAAGGTGAAAAGCATCGACGCGTCCCAGGCCAAGGCGATGCCCGGCGTGCTGGACGTGCTGGTCGGTTCGCAATTGATCGAGGACGGCATCGGCAATCTGATCTGCGGCTGGATGGTGCATTCCAAGGACGGCTCGCCGATGAAGATGGGCGCCTGGCCGGCCATGGCGCCGGACACGGTGCGCTTCGTCGGCCAGGCCGTTGCCGTGGTGGTCGCCGAAACCCAGGCGATCGCCCGCGACGCGGCGGAAAAGGTCGCCGTCGAGTATGAAGAATTGGCAGCCGTCACCGATCCGCTCAAGGCGGTCGCGTCCGGCGCGCCGCAATTGCACCCGGAAGCCGAAGGCAACCTGATCTACGATTGGGAAATCGGCGACAAAGCCGCGGCCGAGAGCGCCGTTTCGAGCGCCGCCCATGTGGTCCGCATCGACCTGATCAACAATCGGCTGGCGCCGAACCCGATGGAGCCGCGCTCGGCCAATGCCAGCTACGACATGGCCGAAGACCACTACACCCTCTACACCACCTCGCAGAACCCGCATGTGGCGCGTCTGGTGCTGTCGGCCTTCTATCAGGTCGCGCCGGAGCACAAGCTGCGGGTCATCGCGCCGGATGTGGGCGGCGGCTTCGGATCGAAAATCTACATCTATCCCGAAGAGATCGTCTGCCTGTGGGCGTCGAAGAAGATCGGCGGCCGTCCGGTCAAATGGACGTCCGACCGCACCGAGGCGTTTCTGACCGACGCCCATGGCCGCGACCATGTCACCACGGCCGAAATGGCCTTCGACGCCGACAACCGGATCACCGGCTTCAAGGTCGAGACCACGGCGAATTTCGGCGCCTATATGTCGCTGTTTTCCTCCGCCGTGCCGACCTATCTCTATGCGACGCTGCTGTCGGGCCAATACGCCATCCCGGCGATCCATTGCAATGTCAAGGCGGTCTATACCAACACCGTGCCCGTCGACGCCTATCGCGGCGCCGGCCGGCCGGAGGCGACGTTTCTGCTGGAACGCCTGATGGAAACGGCGGCGCGTGAACTGGGCGTCGATGCGACCGAACTGCGCCGCAAGAATTTCATCACCGCGTTCCCGCATCAGACGCCGGTCATCATGTGCTACGACGCGGGCGATTACGGCGCGTCGCTGGACGCTGCGATGAAGGCTTCCGACTATGCCGGCTTCCCGGCGCGCAAGGCGGAAGCCGCGTCGCGCGGCAAGCTGCGCGGGCTCGGCACCGCCTGCTATATCGAAGCCTGCGGCATCGCGCCGTCGGCGGCGGTGGGCTCGCTCGGCGCCGGTGTCGGGCTCTGGGAATCGGCGGAAGTGCGGGTCAACCCGATCGGCACCATCGAAGTGCTCACCGGCTCCCACTCCCACGGCCAGGGCCATGAGACGAGCTTCGCGCAAGTCGTGGCCGACCGCTTCGGCATCCCGGCCGACAACATCCAGATCGTGCATGGCGACACCGACAAGGTGCAATTCGGCATGGGCACATACGGCTCGCGCTCCGGCGCCGTCGGCCTGTCGGCGATCACCAAGGCGCTCGACAAGGTGGAAGCCAAGGCCAAAGCGCTCGCGGCCCATCTGCTGGAGGCTGCCGAAGGCGACATCGTCATCGAGGACGGCGTCGTCAAGGTGGCCGGCACGGACAAGCAATTGCTGTGGCACGAGGTCTGTCTGTCCGCCTATACGGCCCACAACATGCCCGCCGGCATGGAGCCGGGCCTGAAGGAAGGCGCCTTCTACGATCCGACCAACTTCACCTTCCCGGCCGGCGCCTATATCTGCGAAGTGGAAGTGGACCCGGATACGGGCGTCACCAAGATCGTCCAGTTCGTCGCCGCCGACGATTTCGGCCGCATCATCAACCCGATGATCGTCGAAGGTCAGGTGCATGGCGGCATCGCGCAAGGGGTCGGACAGGCGATGCTGGAAGGCGTGGTCTACGACAAGGAGAGCGGCCAGATGCTGTCGGCCTCCTATATGGATTACACCATGCCGCGGGCCGACGATCTGCCGAATTTCGACGTGTCGACCACGGTGACCCTGTGTCCGGGCAATCCGCTCGGCATCAAGGGCTGCGGCGAGGCGGGCGCCATCGGTTCGCCGCCGGCGGTGATCAACGCCATCACCGACGCCATCGGCAACAACGATCTGGCCATGCCGGCGACGCCGGCCCGGGTCTGGGCCGCGATTCAGGCGGTGCGCCCGGCGCAGGCCGCGGAATAGGCTTAACGGGGGCGCCGGTGTCCGGCGCCCCGATCTGATTCACACCGTCCTCCGGGTGCGCCCGGTGCGGCCGCCGGGGGCGGCGGGACGGCAGAGACGATGAGGAAAAACCATGTATGACACCCATTACCACAAGGCCTCGAGCGTCGCCGACGCGGCGGCGAAACTGGGCGGCGCCGAGGACGGCAAATATCTGGCCGGCGGCCAGACGCTGATCCCGACCATGAAACAGCGGCTCGCCGCGCCGAGCGATCTCGTCGATCTCGGCGGCGTCGGCGAATTGAAGGGCATTTCGACAACGGGCGGCGGCGTCAGGATCGGCGCGGGCGTCACCCATGCGGAAGTGGCGGCTTCGGCGGATGTCGGGGCGACCCTGGCCGGTCTGGCCTCCCATATCGGCGATCCGCATGTGCGGCATCTCGGCACGCTCGGCGGCTCGGTCGCCAACAACGACCCGGCAGCGGATTATCCCGCGGCCGTGCTCGGTCTGGGCGCCACCGTCCACACCGACAAGCGCGATATCGCCGCCGACGATTATTTCACCGGCATGTTCGATACCGCGCTCGACGACAGCGAGATCATCACGGCGATCACGTTTCCGGCGGCGGAAAAATCGGCCTATTCGAAATTCCCCAATCCGGCGTCGCGCTACGCCATGGCCGGCGTCTTCGTCGCCAGGATGAAAGACGGCTCGGTGCGGGTCGCGGTGACCGGCGCCGGTTCGGACGGGGTGTTTCGCCATGCGGCGATGGAAGCGGCGCTGGCCGCCAATTGGTCGGCCGCAGCACTTGACGGAATCAGCGTCGATGCCGCCGACTTGCTTGGTGATATCCACGGGTCTCCCGAATACCGCGCCAATCTGGTGAAGGTTATGGCGAAGCGGGCAGTCGAAGCCGCGGGCTGAATCTTTCGGAGATTCGAAAACAAAACCCCGCGCTTCGGCCACGAAAACAAAAACCCGCGCTTCGGCGCGGGTTTTTTGCAGCAAAATGCAGGGCGTCTTAATCTTGACCGGGGCCGGTGGCGGGCTGCGATCGCCCCGGGATGTTCAGACTTCGGTGCGGAATGGAATGGAGGCCTGAGCCGGAATCGAACCGGCGTACACGGCTTTGCAGGCCGCTGCGTAACCACTCCGCCATCAGGCCATCGCGAGCCGTATGAACCATTTGGCTTGTCGGCTGTCAATTGGATTTCGCGGCTTCGGTGCTTTTTGTTTTTTCGGACCCGGATAGCGGGTTGGTTTTTTGTTTCGGCGCCCCTGGCGATGGAACGGGCGTTTTGCTCGATGGGCCAGGCGCCTGGATCGCCGCTGGCGCGGAACCGTTCAGCACCGCGAATCTTTGGCCGAGTGCGGCGAGGTCCTTTTGCCTTGCCACGGCGGCGGTGAACAGGCCGGATTGCGTTGGATCGGCGGATGCTGGTGCGGGTTCGGCCGGGCGCGGCGCCGCCGCCTTGACGGGCGGGACCGGTTGCGTCGCTTGTTCCGCACTGGCCGTCGCTGCGTCGGCTTGGGAGGCGTCGGCGCTCTGCGCGTCCGGCCGAACCGGGCTTGCCGCCGGTTTTTCAAGTGCGGCGCGAATTCCGCGATAGGTCTGGCCCGCGGATTTGGCGGCAGTCAGATTTTCCCGCATGTGATTGAAGACCGCCCGCATGTAATCCCGGCGGGAATAGGTCTGGTTTTCCCAGGAAAAGCTTCTTACGCCGGCGGGCTGATTCGCAGCCGAAACAATCCGGTTTTCGTGATCGGCGTAGGATTGAGCGAGGCAGGTGATTTCCTGCTGCTCCACCACTTCCAGCAATTTCAGCGCGGCCTGCGAATCCTGGTCCGCGACTGTCCGATAATACCGGGCGATCGCGGCATTGTCGGGGGACGGCATCGCGTCGACGACGGATTGCAACATCGCGCCTTCGGCAAATTCGGCCGACGCGAACAACCCGTAATCGATGGGGCCGAACATCCCATAGGGCGCGACGGGTTTGGGATCGTATTTCGTCCGCAGCACCATGCACAGAATGTGCGGATTGTTGCGCGCCCGCCGGCGCAGCGCCGGATCGGCGATGGCCAGCGCGCGCTTTTGGTTCGCGGCCTCATAGTTTGAAGCGCCCGCGTCGAGATCCTGCGCCGGCACGCAGGCGGTCAAGGCCGGGCCGAGCCCGACAAGTGCCGCAATAAGCAAGCTTCTGGAATTCTGCACGGCGCCAACCAAACTTGAAAATTCGATTTTAGCGTATCATTGATTCCTGGATAAAGGACACGCGCCAATTCTTTGTTTTGTCGCGCGGTTTTAACCGAGAACCGCGCCACCTGCTGTGAAATTCGGCGCCTGAAAATCCGTCGGGCGGTCGCTTTGCACCTCATGGATGCCTCGTCAAGCGTCCCATTCCTCACTTCAGCTTGATATTCTTGCTCACGATCGTCGCCAGTTTCGTCGCCAGCAGGTCCTCCATCGACAGCATGTGAATCTGGCTCGGCGGGGTGTCGATGGCGAAACGCCAGACGAGGGGATCGACGTCCATGGCCTCCAGGTAGAACATGATGTCGGCGACGGAGCGTTGGCCGGTTTCGAAGGCTTCGTCGGCGGTGGGCTTGTTCTGGCCGGCCATATAGGTCTGGTGCAGGCCGATCCAGGCGTCGGGATAAACGACGCGTTCCTGGCCGGCGGCGAGCACCAGCGGGCAGGCGGAGAAGCAAAAGCCCTCGCGCGGCACGACGATCTTGATCGCGCGTTCGCGGATATGCCGGCCCATGGCCAGCGCCTCGTGCACCAGGCCGCCATGAGAGACCAGAAAGAGGTAGCGGGCCTGGCTCTCATGGGTCTGGTCGAAGCGGCTGAATTCCTCCGCGGTGCCGGTCTCCAAGGTGCCCGAGGCGACGATGAAGGGCACGCCGGCGGCGTCCAGGTCGAAGCTGAAGCGCATGCGTTTGGTGTCGGGCTCGGGCAGGGGTGTGCCGTCGGGCAGGCTCGGTTCGGCTTTGCGGGTCGGCTCCGGCCGCGGGATCATGCCGGGCCGGTAGGGGCGCAGATTGTCGCCGGGCCGCGGGCGCGGGATGTCGACGGGCGCCGGCGCGGCGATGTCCTCGGGGCTGTCGAGGGGATCGGCGTCGAAATAGCCGCCTGCGTCGAGAGCAAGGCCGGCGACGCTGGCCACGGCCATGAGGACAAACAGCTTCTGGATCAGCCAGCCTTCGGGCAGCGCCGCGAAGCGCCCGATAAGACCCGGTTCCGGCGCGAAGGGATTGGGCCTACTGGATCGGTTTGTCTCGGCCATGACCGTTCGTCGTTTTGTCGGGCGCGGGGGCAGGCGCGGTTTCGGGCTTGTCCGCGGCGTCGTCGCCGGGCTCTCCGTTTTTCGAAGGCGCCTCGATCCGCGAAACCGGTTCGTTTGCCGCCGGCGGCGGCCTGTCGTCGAGGACCGGGCCGATCTGCTCCGTCTCCACGGGTTCCCGGTACCGGTCGATGCGCCGCAAGGCCGCCAGGGCGGTCTCCATGTCCTTCAGCGTCATGGTCTCCTCGATCGGCAGGGGATCCTCATGGCGGCGGATGGCGCCGTAGACGATGGACTGGATGAAGACGATCACCATGGGCAGGAGATCGATGGCGATGGCGCCGGCCCAGGAGGGGATGAAATCGCGCCAATAGATCAAGACGGCTTCGGCGGTCGAAATCGGCGTGAAGCGCGGCGCCTCGACGTCGGGGGTGTTCAAGACGCTGTCGGCGGCCGCGGCCAGCACGTGGGATTGCTCGCGCACGGTCTCGCGCACCGATTCCACCACTTGTTCCTGGCGGGTTCTGAGATCGGCGGAGCCGCCATTGGGCGCCGGCGCGATGAAGCTGCGTTCGAGATTTTCCGCCGCGCGCTTGACCGCGGGGGCGACGGAGGTCTGTTTCAGTTCCGCCACGATCGCCGCGACCTGGGCGGCTTCCTCGGCAAACGACACCGAGCGGCCGGCGACCAGGCCTTGCGAGGCGACGAGTTCGCGCATCTTCTTCAGATGCAGCGTGCCCTGTTCGAACAGGCTGGCGACGTCGTCACGGGAATTGACGATCTGGTTTTCCAGTTCCTTCAATTGGCTGGCCATCTGCGACAGCAATTGCACCACGGTGCCCGAACCGCTGGTGCCGGTGAGCGCGCCTTCGTCGCGTTCCTGGACGGCCTTGCTTTCGAAATTGCCGGCGGCGATGCGGATATCGGGCAGTAGCGCCTGGGCCGACAACGCCTTTTCATGGGCCTGTTCGACGGCTTTCTGATATTCCTCGACGATCCTGGCCAAATGCTGTTCGACGGCGGCCGAGCCGGCGAGCGCGGCGGCGTTGAGCCAGGACGACATGGCGATGATCGCCAAGGAGCCCAGCAGCATGGCGCCGATCATCTGGATCTTGGCGTCGAGCCCGCGCAGCAGCGGGAAGAACCGCAGGATATAGGTCCAGAACACATAGATGCCGACGGAGACCGCGATCGAATAGGCGACGGCGGCGGCCGCGGTAAAGGCGCTCGAGCCGTCGAGCAGGCCCTTGACGCCGATATAGGTGTAGATGCCGGAGGCCAGCGCCAGAATGCCGAGCGACGCCGACGTGGTCGTGCGCAGCGAGGATATGCCGGATTTCAGTTCCCGCGCCATGGTTTCGCCTGGACTGGGTTGAAGGGAGTATTGCGCGGACTATAGGGCATTGCCGGTTCGGCGTCGAACGCCTTTGCTTTTCTTCGTTACCGGGGCCGTCGGCGGCTGAGAAGAGTTCGCGGCCGTCGCGCGGGTAGTCCGATGGGATGTCTGTCAGCAGATCACAAGACGCGATTGACAAAAAAAGGACGGTTTGTGATTCAAATCACAGAAACGACGAATAACAGGGTGCCAGTCTTATATTTTGCTGCGTCAGTTCCCAAGTA
>Ga0214472_10009003_pt1 | contig 10408 bp, 10 predicted proteins | sample RVTome_6_FD_207662 | JGI IMG/M metagenome (GOLD analysis project Ga0214472, IMG submission 207662) | Soil microbial communities from uranium-contaminated site in the Upper Colorado River Basin, Wyoming, United States - RVT140D175 | ecosystem: Environmental > Terrestrial > Soil > Contaminated >...
AGTTCGCCACCGATCTTGTACTGGCAGCCGGCCAGCATACGGGTCATGCACCAAGTCCGGGGTTTACGTCGCGCCGGAACCCCGGTCTTCTATACTTTGGATGCCGGCGCCAACCCGCACTGCCTGTGCCCGGCCGAGTCGGCGGAAGACGTCGGGCGGGCGCTTGAATCTGTCCCGGGGGTTGTTGGCCTTCTGCGGGCCGAGGTCGGCGGACCCGCCCGGATCCTGTCAACCGTAGTTGATCAAGCCGGATGATATAATTCGGTTTCTGTGTCGGTAGGCCGGGAAAGGCAGGGCATTGGTCGATTTCGTAGTCTTCGTGGCGATCCTGTCAGCCCTACTTTTGGGCCACGAACTGGGTCACTTCTTCGCCGCCAAGGCAGGCGGAGTCGAGGTCGAGGAACTCGGCTTTGGCTTCCCGCCTCGCATGCTGACACTTTTCGAATTCCGCGGCACCAAGTACACCCTTAATTGGCTGCCATTTGGCGGCTTTATCCGGCCTAAAGGTGAGAACGACCCTGCGGTCCCTGGCGGCTTGGCCGGCGCCAGCAAGGGCGTGCGCGCTGCCGTCCTGCTAGCCGGGCCGGCCGCCAACATATTCCTGGCATTCGTCGCCTTCACCGCCGCCTATGCGCTGGCGGCGCCCGACCCCGAAAGGGTCATGGTGACTGAGGTGGCGGCCGCCTCGCCCGCGGCCGAGGCCGGTCTGCAAGTGGGCGACATTATCGAGGCGGTTGACGGCGCCCCAATCCAGAGCTTCGATCAGCTGCAAGAAGTGGTGGGTGCCCATCTGGGCCAGACCATCCGGCTCGGCATTGACCGCGATGGGCAAAGCTTGCAAGTCAATCTGGTTCCCCGCGCCGAGCCGCCACCCAACGAAGGCGCCATCGGCATCCTGCTTGGCCACCCGCGGCGCATCCTTGGCCCGGTTGAATCGATTCAGTTGGGCTGGCAGTCGACTCAGCTCCAGGTGGTCGAAATCCTGCGACTACCCGCCAGGCTGATCGAGGGCGACGTCGCCCCCGAACAGGCTCGGGTCAGTGGGTTCAAGGGCATGTACGACATGTTGGCCTGGGCCGGCGAGATTGATCGCAACGCCGAACGGCCCTTCCTCACTCTCAATCTGGTTGGCGTGATCAGCGCTGGGCTGGCCATCGCCAACCTGCTTCCGATCCCAGCCCTCGACGGCGGCCGGCTCATGTTTGTGGCCTTTGAATTGGTCTTCCGGCGCCGTATTGCCCCCGAAAAGGAAGGCCTGGCCCATTTGATCGGGTTCGCCCTGCTGTTGTTGTTGATGGTGTACATCAACTTCCAGGACTTCGTGAATCCGATTTCGTTACCTCGCTAGCAAGATGCCCGAGACCACCTATTTTGAAGACGTCCTTATGGGGCTGTTTGACCCGGAGCAGCCGCTCGAGCCGGCCCGGTTGGCCGAGCTGTCCGACCTTGATAGGACGCACGCCTCCCTCTTCAAACGTGCCTGGCTCAACTGTCCACCTGCCCGTCGGAAGGAGATCATCACCCGCTTGGGCGTGCTGGCCGAAGACCAGCTTGAATTCCTTTTTGACCGCGTCAACCGCCTGGTACTGGATGACCCGGAACCGGCCGTGCGACGCCAGGCCATTGCCAACCTGTGGGAGGTCGACGACGCACGGCTGGGGAACACCTTGGTGCAAATCGCGGAAACCGATCCGGAGGACAGCGTTCGCCAGCAGGCGGTGTCGGCCTTGGGCCGTTTCGTCTACCTGGGTGAACTCGCTAAGATTCCATCCCCACTGATGCGTCGGATCGAGTCAGCCCTGTTCGCCATCCTGGAGCGGCCAAACGAACCGGCCCAAGTGCAGCGGGAAGCGCTCCAGTCTCTCGGCTACTCATCACGGGCCGAAGTCAAGCCGGCCATTGAAGCCGCCTTGGCTTCGGCAGACGCCGTCAACCGACGTGCCGGGTTGGTGGCGGCCGGTCGCAGTGCCGATCCGCACTGGGCGCAGCCGGTGCTTGACCGGTTGGCCGACCCCGAACCTCGCCTGCGTGAAGAAGCCGCCCGGGCTGCCGGTGAACTCGAACTGCGTAAGGCGGTTCCTGAACTGGTGGATTTGTTAGAGGATATCGACGCAGCCGTACAGCAGGCCGCCATCTGGTCACTGGGTCAAGTCGGCGGCAGGCGCGCCACCAACGTCCTCAACGAGCTGGCCGAAAGCGGCACGCAACCTCAGAATGCCGACTTGATCGAGGAGGCCCTCGAGTATCTGGCGTTCCTTGAGGGCACCCCTGACCTGACGCTGATGGAGTACGACCCCGAGGACGATACCGACGAGGTCTAGCCCCCTCCTGCGCTTGACGAGCTAGAAGTCCCGCTCTCCGACTATCCGTGCCAACTGCATGCCATCGGATCCGGCGCCCCGCCAAGCCACACCCTCATACCCCTGGGACGCCGCCAGTGGGTGGGCAAAGGCCGCACCGATACCAGGCTGGTCCCGAAGCAGCCCATAGTAGGCCCGGTACTGGCGCCCCTTGACCTCTGGTGGAACATCCGAGGCAGGATTGCTGAATTCGGTAATCATGAGTAGTTTGCCCGGAAACTGGTCCTGCACATGGCGAAATGCCAGTCCGCCGTCCGGGCTGTTCAAACCGGTCTCCGTTACCCAGTGGCAAATTACGCCGACCCAATCGGCGGCCGCCGCCGCCGAATCGGCCTGCTCAAGAAACGGCATCGCGTCGGACCGCCAGCCAGAGAGATGGCCCCCCGGCGACAGGCCCGGAAAGCCGAACTTCGCCTCGGGCATCGCCTGCCGCAGCCCGGTCAGCACTTCCAGGAACCAGGTCGCGTACTCCTGCCCACCGCGCCAGCTCCGGTTCCAGCCCTCAAGTTGGAGGTTGGGCGCCGTGCCCACTTCGAAATAGCGCACACCGTGCTCGTAGAGGCGGCTTGCCGGCTCGGTTACAGCCGCCAGGAAAGCTGGTGGGCCGACGGAGTCCTGGCTGAAGTCGTGCGCCAGACGCACGACAATCAACATCGACGGACGAAGCGACCGCAGCTGCTCGATGGAGGCCACCGGTTCGGTCAGATTGACTTTGACAGCCTCGACGCGGGCCGTTTGCAGCAGACGGAAGTCCGCCTCCTCCAGCGGCCCATCCACCGGGCCATGCACCCCAATCAGGCAGCGCTCAGCGGACCATGAAGGCGCCATCTCCTTTGTGCGCTTGCTATCAGGCCAGACCATGAATTCAGTCGGATCGATCACGTCCTTTGGATACTTGGTCTCTTTGCGCGCCGTGGCGCCATCCTGCTTGAGCGTGAAGTGCAGGTGGTGGGCGGTCGAGGCGCCGGTTGAATCGGCCAGCCCAATAACTTGGCCGGCGGCAATCTCTTGCTCGGGCTGCACCAGCGCCCTGGCCAGGTGGCCATAGACCGTCCGGTAGCCGTGCGCGTGTCGAATCCGGATGTGAATTCCGTACGCGTGCGTCTTGGGATTCGTGTGCACCAAGTAGACCGTGCCTTCAGCACAGGCGTAGACATTGGTGTTGGGCAGTGCACGGATGTCGAGCCCTTCGTGCCCGGGCATGCCGAAACGCGTGTAGATCTGGGGGTTGGCGCCGAATTTCTGGGTCACGATCGGGTAGTCGGTCGGCCAAAGTAAATAGAAGGGGCGTTGCCGCTGGCCATAGCGATCTTCCGCCTCGAGGCGGACCTTGAGCGCTTGCCGCAGTTGACGCGGGTTCGAGGCCGCCACCGGATCGAGTCGGATGCCGGGATGCCGCTGCTCGACCCAGATTGCCAGGTCGGCGAACTGCCCCCTCTCCTTCTCCGCCAACGGGAAGGTGATGACCTGAGACGGCGCCATGTAATTGGCCGCAGTCTCGCGGTTGGAGGTCAGGTTGCAGCCATAGGCCAGGACATAGTCGCGGCAGGCGCGCACCCATTCCCAGTAGTTGTCTTCGGGCAGCAGGATAATTTGGAAGTTCACGACGACAGTGCCTCAGGCAGCCGGGAACGCCAGCCCCTTGGCCTTCATCGAGACATAGCGGCCCTGCCCAATCACCAGATGATCGAGCACCTCAATGTCAAGCAGCCGGCCGGCTTCGATGATGGCCTTGGTAACGGAGACATCCTCCGGGCTGGGAGTCGGGTCCCCACTTGGATGGTTGTGTACGATCAGCACGGCGGCGGCATTGAGCCGGACCGGATCGCGGAATACCTCACCAATCCGGATCCAGGAAGTGTTGAGCGAGCCACGATAGACCTCGGCCACCCTCAACAACCGGTTGCGGGTATCGAGGATCAAGATGCGCAGGTGCTCGCGTTCCAGACCACCCATTTCATAGAGCAGCAGACTGGCGGCATCGTCCGGCGACTGGATCGTGGGACGCTCATCGGGCGTGGCCACGGCAATCCTGCGTCCCAGCTCGATGGCCGCCTTAAGTTGTGCAGCTTTGGCGGGTCCCAGACCGCGATAAGCTCGCAGGCTGTCGTAGCTCATTCTCTGCAATCCCGCCAAACCGCCGGCGTCGATCAACACCTTCTGCGCCAGCTGGACGGCATTCAACCCGCGTATGCCGGCTCGCAACAGGATGGCGACCAATTCGGCGTTGGCCAACGCCTCCGGCCCCAACCGGGAAAGCCTTTCACGCGGCCGATCGCCAGTGGCCAGATCGCGGATCCGGTAGCGGCCAGACCCTTTCTCCTGCACGACGCCCCCTCCCCCTGACTGCTCGCGTCGCGTGCGACTATACTCCAGCCCCCCGACCCGGTCAACGCCGGCCGAAGGGCCTTTCGATGCACATGCTATAATCCGGCCGCTTCCAGGAGAGGGGTACATGCCGCCCAACCTGCAACTCAGCAACCTGGGGAACTTCTTCCTTTACTTGACGGCCTTTCTCGGGGCGTTTGTCGCCGCCTTATGGCTCAGCCTGATCTTCTGGGCCTACCGCGATGTGCGCGAACGGACCGACGACCGGCTGTCCCACATCCTGGCAGCAGTCGTGGTGACGTTGCTCGGCCCACCTGGCCTGGTGATCTACCTCATCCTGCGCCCTCCGAAAACGCTAGATGAGGTCTACCAGCACACGCTCGAGGAAGAAGCGCTGCTCAGCGAGATCGAGCAACGACAGGTCTGTCCGGGCTGCGCTGCGCAGATCCAAGACGAGTGGCAAGTGTGCCCCCAATGCCACACGCGCCTGCGCAAGGCATGTACCAACTGCGGCTCGCTGCTGGAGCTCACCTGGCAATTGTGCCCTGTGTGCGCCTCTCCGGTTCCGGGCGCTCGCACTGAAGCGGCGGCCGAACCGGCCACAGCTCCCCCGTCCACTTAGCAGACATCACCTGAAGTCTACGGCTGTCGTGTCCTTGGCGACAACTCGATGACAGCGCTGGGACAGGCGCACAAGCGCGGGCCAGTCCTGGATTATGTCGCCCGGCGACGCCGTTCGTGCTCCACGACGCGCCGATACAGCGGATCACATTCGTCGGGTGCAATAGGTCCTCGCCAATCGACCATGGCGAAGGCTGCATGAAAGTATGGCGGCAGGTTGGCCAGGCAGAAGGCAATGCCGCCTTGGGGATCAGTTGAACCGAAGACTACCCCGCCAAGATGATGCAGCAGTATGGCGCCGGCACACATCAAGCACGGTTCTAACGTAGTATAGAGCCGCATGGCATGTGCCTGCGGCCACAGTTCTTGGGGCACGGCGCGCAACGCTTCCATCTCGGCGTGACGGGTCAGTTCGAGATTTGGCCGCCAGATCGCGTTCGCGCCGCGGGATATGACCTGGCCGTGGAGCACGATGACAGCGCCGATCGGCAGGTTTCCTTGTTGTTCCGCGGCCAGGGCCTGATCAATGGCTTGGCTGAGAAAAGCTGCCTCGTCGTCGGGGAGCGGGTCTGGGGGCGCCATGGCTAGCCGGCAGCGACCTAGTCCGAACTAGCGGAACGGGCTCCAACCAGCGTACTGCGCCCGGTCGCCCAAAGCCTGCTCGATGCGGAGCAGTTGGTTGTATTTAGCGACCCGGTCCGATCTGGCCGGTGCTCCCGTCTTAATCTGACCAATGCCATAAGCCACCGAGAAGTCGGCGATGGTCGTGTCCTCGGTCTCGCCGGATCGATGCGAGGTAACCGCGTTCCAACCCGCTTGCCGGCACAATTGGACGGCCTCGATTGTTTCCGTCAGCGTACCGATTTGATTGAGCTTCACCAGCAACGCGTTACAGGCCCGGAGTTCAATCCCCTTCTTGACTCTGGCCGGATTGGTCACCAGCAAATCGTCACCGACAAGTTGAACCTTGTCACCGATTCGCTTTGTCAGGAGCTGCCAGGAATCCCAGTCATCCTCGGCCAGGCCATCCTCGAGCGAGACGATCGGATAGCGTTCAACCCACGCCTGCCAGAAGTCCACCATCTCCTCACCCGTCAGGGTTCGGCCCTCCCGTGGCAGTACGTACACCTCACCATCGGCTTTGAAGAGTTCCGTTACCGCCGGATCGAGCGCCAGCGCCACATGCTCGCCGGCCCGGTAGCCAGCGGCTTCAATCGCCTGCAGGATGATCTCAACAGCTTCTTCATTGGCCTTGAGCGCGGGCGCAAACCCGCCTTCATCCCCAACCAAGGTGCCGTATCCCTTGCTTTTCAGCAACCCCTTCAATTGATGGTAGATCTCGGTGCCCCAACGCAGTCCTTCTTCAAAGGATCCGGCGCCGACCGGCATCACCATGAACTCCTGGAAGTCGGTCGACTGCCAGCCGGTGTGTGCGCCGCCGTTGAGAATGTTCATCATCGGCACCGGCAGCAAGCTGGCCCCGTCGCCGCCAAGTGACTGGAACAACGGCATCCCGCGGCTGGCGGCGGCGGCTTTGGCGGCAGCCAAACTGGCGCCGAGAATGGCGTTGGCTCCGAGCCGCCCTTTGTTTTCGGTCCCGTCTAAGTCGATGAGGGTGCGATCGATCGCCGTCTGGTCGCCGACTTGCATGCCGCGCAGCGCCTGGGCAATGGGACCGTTGACATTTGCCACCGCCTGGTGCACACTCTTGCCCCCGTACTGGCCGCTGTCCCCGTCCCGCAGTTCGAGCGCTTCGTGCACACCCGTCGAGGCGCCCGAAGGGACAATCGCCCGGCCGGTATGGCCACCGTCGGTGTGAATGTCGACCTCGACCGTTGGGTTGCCTCGCGAGTCAAGCACCTGCCGCCCGACGACCAACTCGATGATTGGGGATGATGCCACCTTGGCCTCCTTGACTGCCGTTTCACGCTCATTATACGCACTGGTGTCCGGCGCTTGAGCGGCCCACCCGCAACCAAGCGCTACTACACGACCGAGACGACCACCCGCAAGCTTGTGATGGGCGTCGCCCGGCTGGTCCTGCCGCTCTTCTACCGGCTGGAGGCACAGCATCCGGAACGGCTGCCGCGCGAGGGTGGCTGTATTCTGGCGGCCAATCATCTAAACATCGTCGACCCCTTTCCCATCCAAATATTCGCCGGCCGGCCCATCTTCTTTATGGCCAAGGCCGAACTCCACAGCACCCCATGGATGGATGCCTTCATGCGTCGCCTGGGAAGCTTCCCCGTCAGTCGCGGCGAGCGCGACCAATGGGCTCTTAACCATGCCGCCGCCTTGCTCAATGGCGGACAAGTGCTGGGCATGTTCCCCGAGGGCACGCGCAGTCATGGGCGCGGCCTGGCTCCTGCCAAGGGTGGCGTGGCCCGGCTGGCGCTGAACCACGGCTGCCAGATCGTGCCGGTCGGTCTGGCCGGAGTCCAAGACCGCATCGGCCTGACCCATCGAAGGGTCATCAGTATCCGCTTCGGCCAACCGATCGAACCCCGGAGCGGCGAGGAGCCGACCGAACTGACCGACCGCATGATGTACACCATTGCCGCCTTACTGCCGCCCGACCTGCGCGGCGCCTACCGCGTAGCACCACCGGGTTTCCCCGAGCTCCATCGCATCCTGGAAGGCGGTGTCGGGCCGGCGGGCCGGTGAGCCTTCCCTGCGTGATAGAATCGGCCCGCTATGGTCCCGACCGTCTATCTCGATTATGCCGCCACGACCCCAGTTGACCCGCGGGTCATCGCGGCGATGAAGCCCTATTTCAGTGACATCTTTGGCAACCCATCTTCCGTCCATCGCGCCGGCCAGCAGGCGGAGGGGGCTCTCGAAGGAGCCCGCCGCCAGGTTGCTGAAGTGCTTGGCGCACAACCCGCCGAGATCATCTTCACCGGCTGCGGGTCGGAAAGCGACAACCTGGCGTTGCGCGGCGCCGCCTGGGCTGGCCGGATGGACCGGGGTGCCTCGCATATCCTGGTCACCCCGGTCGAGCACGATGCCATCGGCGCGACGGCCGATGATCTGGCGCGACGCCAGGAATTCGAGGTCGAGCGCTTGACGGTCGACCCGCACGGCCGGATTGAACCTGGCACGCTGGCCAATGCAGTGCGACCCGACACGGCGATCGTCTCCGTGATCTACGGCAACAACGAGGTCGGCACGGTCAACCCTATTCCCGAACTGGCGGCGGTTTGCCGCCAGGCGGGCGTCCCGCTGCACACCGACGCCGTCCAAGCCGGCAGCCAGCTGCCGTTGGACGTCGACGCCCTGGGCGTGGACCTGATGTCGCTCGGGGCCCACAAGTTCTATGGTCCCAAAGGCGTGGGTGCGCTCTACGTGCGATCCGGCACCCGCCTATCGCCGCATTTGACCGGCGGCAGTCACGAGTTCGGGCTGCGGGCCGGCACGCCGAACGTTGCCCTAATTGTCGGCCTGGCCGAGGCCCTGCGCATCACGGCACAGGAACGTGACGAGCACAACCAGCGCTACCGCGCACTGCGTGACCGGATCATCCAACGTGTGCTCGCCGAAGTGCCGGACGCCAAGCTGACGGGCGATCCCGCGGAGCGTCTGCCCAACCACGCCTCCTTTGTTCTTGCCGGCGTCGATGGCAACGCCTTGCTGGCGGCCCTGGATCTGGCAGGCTTCGCTTGCTCATCGGGTTCAGCCTGCAAGACCGGGGACCCTGAACCCTCAAGTGTGCTTTTGGCGATGGGACTGGCGCCTGACCTGGCCCTGGGCTCCCTGCGGGTCACCGTTGGCCGCCAAACCACCGAGGCCGATATCGATGCCTTCTGCGACAGCCTGCCCAAGCTGATCGCCCGTTTGCGTCGAGCCGAGGTCGCCCCCGGATGACGCGCCGAATTGCTGTCGCCATGAGCGGCGGCCTGGACAGCAGTGTAGCGGCGGCCCTGCTGGCTGACTCCGGAGATGAAGTGTTCGGCATCATGCTCCGCCTGTGGAGCGGCGGCCCCAATGGCAACAACCGCTGCTGCTCCCCCGACGACATGGCCCGAGCCCGCCAGACCGCTGCCCAGCTGGGCATCCCTTTCTACGTGCAGGACGTCCAAGCCCACTTCAAGGAAGTTGTGGTTGACTTCTTCGTAGATGGCTATGCGCAAGGCATCACGCCCAATCCATGCCTCGAGTGCAACCGATCGATCCGCTGGGGCTTCTTGCTCCAACACGCCCAGGCGCTCGGAGCCAGCCATCTGGCGACGGGCCACTATGCCCAGGTCGAGGAACGGAGGCCTCGGTACCACCTGTTGCGGGCGATGGACAGGCACAAGGACCAGTCGTACGTGCTCAGTGTCATGGGGCAGGAACAGCTGCGGCACGCCCTGTTCCCGCTCGGCAGCCTGCACAAGGACGAAGTCCGCCGGATCGCGGCCGAGCGCGGCCTAGCCGCCGCCGACCGGTCGGAGTCGCAGGACCTATGCTTTGTCGGTGGTGGCGACTACCGCCAATTCTTGGAACACATGCGGGCAGATCTGCCGCCGCCGGGGCTGGTTGTTAACACCGGCGGCGAGGTCATCGGCCAGCACCGAGGCTTGGCCCATTACACCATCGGGCAACGCAAGGGAATCGGCATCGCCGCCCCACAAGCCATGTACGTGGTTGACAAACGGATGCAGACCAACCAACTGGTCGTCGGACCGCGCGAAGCCCTGGGTCGTGCCACCTTCGCCGTCCACCGGGTGAACTGGGTGGATGGTGCGCCGCCGGCGGGCCCCGTCGAGGCCGAGGTCCAGGTGCGCTATCATGCCCGACCTCGGATCGGAACCGTCACCCCCGATGGCGCAGCGAGGGCAACCGTCGCCCTCAGCCAGCCGGTCGCCGAAGTCTCACCGGGCCAGGCCGCCGTCTTCTACCATGGCGACGTCTGCCTGGGCGGTGGGATCATCCAGCCTTGAACTTGCCGGCGATGGTCTTCGGTCTGCTGATCGGAACCGGCATCGGGTTGGCCTTTCACCTCGTGCGCGGCGGCAGCCTGCGGCGCATGCTGCTCTACTTGCTCGCCAGCTGGATCGGCTTTGCCGCCGGCCAGTTTGCCGGCGATTGGCTGTCCTTGCACCTGCTCCGGGTTGGCG
>Ga0214472_10009004_pt1 | contig 10407 bp, 10 predicted proteins | sample RVTome_6_FD_207662 | JGI IMG/M metagenome (GOLD analysis project Ga0214472, IMG submission 207662) | Soil microbial communities from uranium-contaminated site in the Upper Colorado River Basin, Wyoming, United States - RVT140D175 | ecosystem: Environmental > Terrestrial > Soil > Contaminated >...
GTCCACGCTTCTGGGCGCCGGGGACGCGACTGAGGGACAACTACGCGATTTCCCGCGCGAAGATTTCATGGTGGAGGGTAAGGGATTCGAACCCTCGACCTCGGCGTTGCGAACGCCGCGCTCTCCCAACTGAGCTAACCCCCCGAAGCAACCCGGTCTTTCCGAAGCAACCTCTTCATTCTACCCGCGCCGCCCTGCGCCTACAAGCGCCACGGCGCGCGGGCAGAGCCCGATCTCAGGGCTTGGCCGCCTCGCTCTGTCCCAGGGCGCGCAGGAGCGGCGCGAACAGGTCGATGGGCAGCGGGAAGAAGGTCGTCGTGTTCCGCTCCGACGCGATCTCCCGCATGGTCTGCAAGTACCGGAGCTGGACGGCGATCGGGAAGCGCGTCAGGACGTCGGCCGCCTCGGCCAGCTTTGCCGCGGCCTGGAACTCGCCCTCCGCGTTGATGACCTTCGCCCGCCGCTCGCGCTCGGCCTCGGCCTGCTTCGACATCGCCCGCTGCATGTCCTGGGGCAGGTCCACGTTCTTGACCTCGACGGCTGCCACCTTCACGCCCCACGGGTTCGTGTGCTGGTCGATGATGCGCGTCAGCTCCTCGTTGATCTTCTCCCGCGAGGCCAGGAGATCATCCAGCTCCTGCTGGCCCAGCACGCTACGGAGCGTCGTCTGGGCCATTTGGGATGTCGCGTAGAGGTAGTCCTCGACGCTGATCACCGCCTTGTTGGCGTCGAGCACGCGGAAGAAGATGACCGCGTTGACCTTGACCGAGACGTTGTCGCGGGTGATCACGTCCTGCGGCGGCACGTCCATGACGACCGTCCGCAGGCTCACCTTGACCATCTTGTCGACAAAGGGGATCAGCAGGAGAAGCCCGGGTCCGTTGCCGTCGCCGCCCGGGTTGATGATGGCCGGCGACTGGCGGCCGAAGCGGAAGATGACCGCCCGCTCGTAGTCGCGCAGGATCCGCACCGCGTTGAGCAGGACGAAGAGGGCGATGAGGACGACGGGGATCAGGCCGAGCGTCCAGTCGAGACCACGCATGGTCGGAGCCTCCTAGGGGGTTAGGGCCTGTCGCCCGCGCGGCTGACCGTGAGCGTCAGCCCATCCACCGCAGTCACGCGCACCTTCTCGCCTGCGGGGATCGCGCCCCCCTCGGCAACCGCGCGCCAAATCTCGCCATCCACCTGCACCTGCCCGTCAGGTCCCAAGGCTGACCGGGCCACCGCGAGGCGGCCGATCATGCCCTCCGGCCCTGTCACCGACGGCTTCATCATCGCGCGCACCCCCGCCGACACCGCCCAGGCGATGAGGCCCGCCATCGCGCCCACCGTCGGGATGATCACCGTCCACGAGACCCGGAAACCCACTTCGGGCGCCTCGTAAAGCATGAAGGAGCCCAGGACCATGGCGACGACGCCTCCGATGGTGAGCACCCCGTGGCTCACGATCTTGATCTCCGCGATGAGCTGCGCCACTCCGAACAGGATGAGCAGGACACCCGCCCAGTTGATCGGCAGACTCTGGAAGGCGAAGAAGGCGAGGATGAGGGAGATGCCGCCGATGACGCCCGGCAGGACCACGCCGGGGTTCTGCAGCTCGAAGAAGATCCCCAGCATGCCGACCATCATCAGGATGTACGCGATGTTGGGATCCGTGATGAGCGCAAGGAACCTGTCGCGGAAACCGACCTCGATCCGCTTCACCTCCGCATTCCGCGTCTCGAGCGTCACGGTGCCGCGCACGGTCTTGACGGTCCGGCCATCCACCTTGGCGAGCAGGTCCTGGAGGTTGTCCGCGATGAGATCCACGACCTTGAGCTTCATCGCCTCGCGCTCCGTCACCGACACCGACGAGCGAACGGCCTTCTCCGCCCATTCGACGTTACGCCCGCGCTCCGTGGCCAGGCTGCGGGCGAAAGCCGCCGCGTCATTCGCGACCTTCTTGGACATCTCCTTGCCCAGCTCCCCGCCGACGGCCACCGGGTGCGCCGCGCCGATGTTGGTGACCGGGGCCATCGCCGCCACGTGCGCCGCCATGGTGATGAAGACGCCGGCCGAGCCCGCCCGAGCGCCGGTCGGAGCCACGTAGACGATGACGGGAATCTCGGCGTTGAGGATGGTCTGGACCATGGTGCGCATGGAGCGCTCCAGTCCGCCCGGCGTGTTGAGCCGGACCACCAGCGCCTGGGCGCGCTCCGCCTGGGCGCGCGCGACCGCGGCCGTCAGGAGACGCGCGGTGACCGGCGTGATGACGCCATCGATGTCGATCACCGCCACGGGCTGCGCCGCCCGTGCGGGTCCCGCAGGGACCAGGGCCAGGCTTGCGAGCGCCACGCCAGCGGCCACCATCCTGCGCATGCAACCCTCCCTTGGTCCGGGAAGCTCCAGAGGCCGGGTCAGAGCGCGCCGCGAAGGCCTTCCACCGCCTCGGCCAGGCGCACGACCTCGGCAGCGGTATTGTAGACTGAAAAGCTCGCGCGCAGCGTCCCGACGATTCCGAGCCGCTTCATGAGCGGCTGGGCGCAGTGATGTCCCGCGCGGACGGCGATGCCCCGCTCGTCGAGCAGCGCCGCGCCGTCGTGCGGGTGGATGCCCTCCACGTTGAATGCCACCACGGCCCCCTTGACCTCGGGGTTCCGCGGCCCGTACAGGGTGACGCCGGGGATCGTCTCGAGGGCCTCGAGCGTCAGCCTGCAGAGCTCCCGCTCGTGGGCTTCGACCCGCGCCATGCCGAGCTTCTCGAGATATTCGACCGCGGCGTGCAGCCCGACGGCCTCGGCGATGGGCGGCGTGCCGGGCTCGAAGCGCCACGGAAGCTCGTTCCACTGGGCGTGGTCGATCCACACTTCCTTGATCATCTCGCTGCCGCCCATCCCCGGCTCGAGCCTCTCGAGCGTCTCACGCCGCCCGTACAGGACCCCGATCCCCGTGGGCCCAAGCATCTTGTGGCCGGAGAAGACGTAAAAGTCGCAGCCGATCGCCGCCACGTCCAGCGGCAGGTGCGGCGCCGCCTGGGCGCCGTCGAGCAGCACCAGCGCCCCCGCCTCGCGGCCTCTGCGGACGATGTCCGCCGCGGGATTGATGGTCCCCAGCACGTTCGAGACGTGCGCCGCCGCCACGAGCCTCGTGCGCGGCGAAAGCAGTCGGGCCAAGGCTTCCATGTCGAGGAAGCCGGCGCCCGAGACCGGGACGGCCCGGAGGACCGCTCCCCGCTCCCGGCACACCATCTGCCACGGGATCAGGTTCGAGTGGTGCTCCATCTCCGTGACGAGGATCTCGTCGCCCGGCCGGAGCATGTTCGCCACCGCGCGCGCGACCACGTTGATGCCCTCGGTGGCCCCGCGCGTGAAGACGACCTCCTCGCGGAACCGGGCACCGATGAACCCGCGCGCGGCATCCCTCGCTGCCTCGTAGAGCTCCGTCGCCTCCTCGCCCAGCGTGTGGATCGAGCGGTGGACGTTGGCGTGGCTGCGCTCGTAGTAGCGCTGCATGGCTTCCAGGACCTGGCGGGGCTTCTGGCTCGACGCCGCGGAGTCGAGGTAGACGAGCGGATGGCCGTGGATCTGGCGGCTGAGAATGGGAAAGTCGGGCCGCGTGCGCTCGCCCAGCGTCACAGCGCCACCTCCCGCCCCTCGAGCGCGCCCTGGAGCACCGAGAGCGGCAGCGTCACGCACCTGAACCGCGTCGGCCTGATATCGGCCTCGAGCCGCTCGAGGAGCGCCGCGGGCTCGACGGCGGCCGCCTCCTCCACCGTCCGTCCGATCACCATCTCGAGCAGAAGGTCGGCCGACGCGGCGCAGATCGCGCAGCTGTCGCCCCGATGGCGGGCATCGGAGAGGCGTCCGTCCGCGATCCGGCACTCGATACGGATCCGGTCGCCGCAGAGCGGGTTGACGTCCTCGAAGGCGAGGTCCGGCCGGGGCAGCTCGCCCCGAAGCCGGGGCCGCCTGAACCGCTCGCGGATGACGCTGCTGTAGACCATCGCGCTACTCGGGCAGCTCGCCGCGCGCGGCGCTCTTCCGGTACGGCGGGAAGCGCCAGGCGCTGTCGCGCGACAGGAGCCCACCGTGGCCGATGGCGGCCAGGTCGCCATGGTCCACCGTCTCGCCGGCGAGGATCCTGGGCAGGACGAGATCGAAAGACGTCGCCTGGGAGAACATCCCGCAGGCCGGCATGCCGAGGACGGGGCGCTCGCGCCACCGCGCCAGCCACAGGAGGCTGCCGGGATGAGCCGGCGTTCCATGGCGCACCATCCGGCCGCCGGCCAGCCGGAGCCCCTCGAAGATCGCGTCGAGCGGGTCGAGCGAGGCTGCTCCGGCGGCGATGACGAGCTCCGCCCCGGCGTCGGCCAGCGCCCCGAGCCCGTCGGCGACGGCGCGTGCCTCGTCGGCGCAGTAGCGGACGGGCAACAGATGGGAGCCCAGCCAGTCCACCTTCTCGCCGAGAGCCGCCTCGAACCGGGCGCGCTGCTGGACCGGCAGGCTCGCGCGCGTCAGCGCGCCGATACGGCGGGGCGTGAAGGTCCTGACGGTGACGAGCCCGGTCGCTGCCCAGGCGAGCTCCTCGGCCCGCTTCACATGCGCCTCGGCAATCGCGAGCGGAACGATCTTGGCGCGCGCCACGGCCTCGCCCCCCTCTACGGGCTGGAGATTGTAGAGCGTGTAGACGGCTATGCCCTCCTGAGCATTGACTTCGGACAGCGCCTCCCCTCGCACGCGCAAGAGCCCGCGCCGGGTCGCAGCCAGCGTCCACTGCCCGCCGCCGTACCCGCGCACCTCCACGCCCTCGCCGGCTGCGGCCTGGGAGAGGCGTGCGCCGGCCGGTTCCTCGTGGATGTCGTCAGGCCCGAGCTCGAGCACGTGGAGCTCGCGCCAGGACAGCGTCAGGAGCCCGGCGGCCGCGCCCGCGTCGAGGAGCTGGCCCTTCTCCACCGCGATCGTTCCCTGCGCATCGCGCACGTCATGGCAGATGACGCGGCCTTCGAGCATCCCGGCCGCCGCGTTGTCGCGCAGAATTCTGACCGCCTTCACGTCTTCAATCCCCGCCCGTCACTTGAGTCCCCGGCGAATCTTCTCGCTGATCGGCAGGCAGGTGGCGCCGCGCTGGACGGCCAGCACCTCGGCCAGCACCGCCATCGCGATCTCCGGCGCCGTCTGAGCCCCGAGGTCGAGACCGATGGGCACCCGCACCCGGTCGAGCGAATCTTCGGTGAGACCATCTTCCCGCAAGAGGTCGAGTATCGCCTTGCCGCGCCGGCTCGAGCCCAGGAGCCCGATATAGCCCACCGGAGTACCTAGCGCGTGACGGAGCACCGGCAGATCGTACTTGTAGTCGTGCGCGACGAGGACCAGCGCCGTTGACGGCACCAGGGGAACAGCCCGGATCAGCTCGGACGGAATGCCGACCTTGAGCTCGTCGACGTCGGGGAAGCGCTCGCGTGTGGCGAAGCGCGGCCGCCCGTCCACGACGACGGTCCTGAAGCCGACGATTCGCGCGAGCGAGCAGAGCGGCATGGACACGTGCCCGGCGCCCACGACCAGCATGATGGACGGCGGCGCGAAGACCTCCGCGAAGATGCGCGTGCCTTCGACGGTCAACGTCGAGGACTTGCCCGATCGGATCGGGCCCTGCGCCTCGGCCGCCGCCCGCTCGTCGAGGCCGGCCGCGCCGAGGCTGCCATCGCGCTCCCCCGTGTCGAGCAGGAGGAGCTTGGCGCCGTTATCGGGAGCATCGAGCCTGGTCAGCAAGGCGGCCCGGCCACCGGCCTCGGCATGCTTCCGAAGCCGCCCGTAAAGCCTGAGCGTCTCGCCCGTCGGCTGCTGCAGGTCCACCGGCTCCACGAAGACCTCGATGGTCCCACCGCACGTGAGGCCGATCTCCCAGGCCTCCTCGTCGCCCAGGTTCAGCTCGAGGAGCCTCGGTGCATGGGCCGCGATCACCGAGGCGGATTCCTCGATCACCTGGGCATCCACGCAGCCGCCGATGGTGACTGAGCCGAGCACGCGGCCGCCTTCGCCCACGAGCATCTTGGCGCCTTCTTTCCGCGGCGTTGTCCCTCGCGTATTCACCAGCGTCGCCAGCGCCACCTTGCCTTCGGCGGTCCTCAGCCTGTCCAGATGCTCGAACAATTCGCTCATCTGACCCTCAGGTGGGCCGCAAGCTCGCGGAGACTGGAAAGGTTGTGAGCGGCGGCGAAGTGATCCACGAGCGGCAGCGCAGCCGCCATGCCGCGCGTCAGCGGCTCGTAAGACGGATTGCCGAGCAGCGGGTTGAGCCAGATGACCCGGGCGGCGCGGCGCTTGAGGGTCAGCATCTCCTGCGCCAGGACGTCGGGCTCGCCGGTGTCCCAGCCGTCGGAGAGCAGCAGCACGATGGTGCGCCGGTCCACGAGGCGGGCCCACGTCTGGTTGAACTCCCGGATCGACTCGCCGATGCGCGTGCCCCCGGACCAGTCACGCACCTCCGTGAGGCGCCGGAGCGCCCCCTTGTACGTCGGGCCGCGGAGGAGATCGGTGACACGGGTCAGCCGCGTCGTGAACGTGAAGGTCTCCACCCGCCCGAAGACGTTTTGAAGGGCGTAGAGGAACTGAAGCAGGAACCGGCTGTAGAGATCCATGGAGCCCGAGACGTCGCAGAGCAGCACAAGGCGCACCTTGCGGCGCCGACGGGCGCGGCGCCGCAGCTCGATGATCTCGCCCTTCATGAGGTTGGCCCTCATGCTCCGCCGCAGGTCGATCACTCCCCCGCGCCGCGTGGGCTTCCGCCGCCGGCTTACCCGGCGCGCAAGCCGCCTGGCGATCTGCACCGTCAGCCGGGCGACCTCGTCGAGCTGCTCGGCGGGGAACGTCGAGAAGTCCTGGTCCATCAGCGCCTCGCGGTCGGAGAGACTCGGCACCTCGAGCGGCTCGTCGTCCGCGGCCCCGCCCTCGTCCCAGTCGTCGAGGGCGACCTGCGCCTGCTTCTCTCGGGCGGCCTCGACGGCGTCGGGCGCCGGGTCGTCCTCCTGACGCTGCGGCTTGACGGCGGCGACCAAACCGTCGAGCCCCTGTCCCTCTTCCGCGTGAAACCTCCAGAAGGCCTCGAAGCAGCGGTCGAAGACGGGCTGTTCCTCGATACGGCTCATGAGTACCGTTCGAAGGGTCAGGTAGACCTCGCCCCGATCCATCAGATCCACCGCCTCGAGCGCGCGGACGCCGTCCATCAGGGCCGACGTGGTGACCGGCAGCCCCGACGCCCGCAGCATGGCGCCGAAGACCAGCATGGCGCGCGTGAGATCCCGGGGCGCCCCCATGATTCAGCTCTGAGCGGCGACGAAGCGGCCGATGCCGCCCGTGGCGAGCTCCCGCCTGAGGCGCTTGACGTCGTCCGCATCCTTCACGACACAGCCGAGCGTCTCGCTCACCAGCTCCTCGTCGAGGTGGTCCGCATGCAGCGACGAAAGGGCCTGGGCCCAGTCGAGCGTCTCGGCGACGCCCGGCACCTTGGCCAGCCTGATGGTCCGCACCGTCTCCATGAAGCGCGAGATCTCCCTCGCCAGGCGCTCGTTCACTCCGGGGACTTTGCGGGTGACGATGCGGACCTCCTTGTCGAAGCCGGGGAAGTCGATCCAGAGGTAGAGGCAGCGGCGGCGCAGCGCGTCCGACAGCTCGCGCACGCGGTTGGACGTGAGGATGACATAGGGCGGCTGGGTTGCCTTGATGGTGCCGACCTCCGGGATTGTCACCTGAAAGTCGGAGAGCACCTCCAGCAGGAAAGCCTCGAACTCCTCGTCGGCCCGGTCGATCTCGTCGATGAGGAGCACCGGCGGCGCGCCCGTCGCGCTGATGGCCTGCAGCAGCGGTCGCCTGATCAGAAAGGGCGGCGAGAAGATCGCCGCCTCCTTCTCAGACATCGTGCGCGCCGTGTTCTCCTCCAGCTTGATGTGCAGGAGCTGCTTGGGATAGTTCCATTCGTACAGCGCCTGGGCGGCGTCGAGCCCCTCGTAGCACTGGAGGCGGATCAGGTTCGTCCCGAGCATCCTCGCCATGACCTTGGCGACCTCGGTCTTGCCCACTCCGGCGTGCCCCTCGATGAGGAGCGGCTTCTTGAGGGTCATGGCCAGGTGAACGGACGTGGCGATGGCCGGGTCCGTGACGTAGTCGGCGGACTCCATCATCTCGTGGATCTTCTTGATCTCGGCTCTCATGGTGCCCTCAGTTTACCGCGGATCGTCGGGGCCGCTCAGGCTCTCGTAATCCTCCGGCGTGTCGATGTCCCTCGGCATGCGGGAGCGGATGTCGACCACGGCCAGCCGCGAGGGGTCCCGCTCGACAACGGCGCGCGCTCCACGATCGCCGGGAAGTGCCAACATCTCGGGGAAGACCGACGCGGCGAAGAGAACTGGGTTGCCCAGGCCGTCGGCATACCGGGGAGCGGCGATGGTCTTCCCGGGCGTCTTCAGCGCATCGAGCAGAGCCGGGATGACCTCGGGCGGGACGCCCGGCTGGTCGCCCAGCGCGATGAGAACGGCTGTGGTCCCCGCGGGCAGCGAGTGTATGCCTACGCTCACGGAAGAGCCCTGTCCAACCTCGGGAGTCGGGTTGACCACGAAGCGCACAGGAAGGCCCTCGAGCGCTCGTGCCAGCGCCCCCTGCCCCGGCCCGGCGACAACGAACACCTGGCGGATGCCTGCCGAGATCACGCGCTCGACCGCATGCCGGATGATGGGCCTGCCCTCGAGCTCGAGGAGGAGCTTGGGGCGGCCCATCCTGAGAGACAGCCCGGCCGCAAGCACGATGGCAGCGGTCACCGCCGCCCCAGGCACACACGCCCCGCGGACGCGAATCCGCGGGGCGCCGTGGACTCGAGCCGGATCACTTCTTGGCGGCCGCCGCCTCCATGGCACGCTTGGCGAAGACCCGAAGCAGGTGCTGCTTGTACTCGATGGAGCCCTGGAGGTCGGCCTGGACGTCCACGCCGTCTGCCGCGCTCGAAGCCGCCGCCTGGATCGAGGCCGCATCGGCGGGCTTGCCGGCTATGGCGGCTTCGACGCCCCTGGCGCGGGTCGCCTTGGTGCCGGCGCCCGTGATGCCGATGCTGGCCTTGCTGATCTTGCCTCCGTCCAGCGTCAGAACCGCGGCCACACCTACGACGGCGAAGCGCGAGGCCGGATGCGGGAACTTGGCGTAGGCGCACTTCACGTTCGCGCCGTAGGCCGGAACACGGATTTCCGTTAGAATCTCGTCATCTGCGAGCGCAGTAGTCAGAAGCCCCTTGAAGAAGTCGTCGACCTTGATCGTCCGCTTGCCCTTCGGCCCCTCGGCCACGAGGTCGGCCCCGAGAGCGATGGCAGCAGCCGGCCAGTCGGCGGCAGGGTCTGCGTGGGCGAGACTCCCTCCGAGGGTGCCCATGTTGCGCACCATCGGGTCGCCGATATGCCCCGCGACCTCAGACAGGAGGGGGCACTTGCCCTTGAGCACGGCCGAGGACTCGATGGCGTAATGCGTGGTCATGGCGCCGATGACGAGCGTGCCGCCCTCCTCATTGACCCCGGCGAGCCCCGAGACCTTGCCGATGTCGATCAGGTGCTTGGGCTGGGCCAGGCGCAGCTTCATCGCCGGAAGCAGGCTGTGACCCCCGGCGAGGAGCTTGGCCTCGTCCTTGTACTTGGCCAGGAGGTCGAGGGCCTCCTTGACGGTGCCGGCCTTGTGATACTCGAACTGCGCTGGATACATGGGTGTCTCCCTTACTTCTTCGATTTGGCGGCCTGGACGGTCTTCCAGACCCGCTCGGGCGTGAGCGGCATGACTTCGATGTGGTCAACGCCGAGGCCCGACAGCGCATCCACGACCGCGTTGACGACCGCCGGGGTGGAAGCGATGGTCCCCGTCTCTCCCGCCCCCTTGATGCCGAGCGGGTTGACCGGCGTCGGCGTTTCGGTGCGCGCGGTCTCGTACATCGGCAGCATGTCTGCCTTGGGCAGCGCGTAGTCCATCAAGCTTCCCGACACCAGCTGACCGGACTCCTCGTCGTAGACCGCCCCCTCCCAGAGGGCCTGCGCCACGCCCTGGGCGATGCCGCCGTGGACCATCCCGTTTACGATCATGGGATTGATCACGTTGCCGACATCGTCCACGGCCACGTAGCGAACGATTTTCACGTGGCCGGTCTCGCCATCGACCTCGACGACGCAGGCGTGGGCCCCGAACGGGAAGCAGAAGTTCGAGGGGTCGTAGAAGCTCGTCTCCTCGAGCCCGGGCTCGAGGCCCTCGGGGTAGTTGTGCGGCACGTAGGCGGTGAGGGCCACCGCGCCCCAGGGCACCGCCTTGCCGGGGGCGCCGCGCACCTGGAACTGCCCACCGACGTACTCGATGTCGCTGGCCGAGGCCTCGAGGAGGTGCGCCGCGATCTTCTTGCCCTTCTCCTTGA
>Ga0214472_10009005_pt1 | contig 10406 bp, 8 predicted proteins | sample RVTome_6_FD_207662 | JGI IMG/M metagenome (GOLD analysis project Ga0214472, IMG submission 207662) | Soil microbial communities from uranium-contaminated site in the Upper Colorado River Basin, Wyoming, United States - RVT140D175 | ecosystem: Environmental > Terrestrial > Soil > Contaminated >...
AAAGGGTCCCGCCCCAGTTCGGCACGCTTCACGTAGTAGCGTTCGATCAGCGCACGCAGGCGCTCTTCTTCGGGCCGGCGCCACACCAGCATCGCGGTGTAGCGTCGTTCGCGCAATGGAGCTTCCAAGATCCGTTCCACATCATAGCGGTCGGTGCGAATCGTTCCCTCGTAGAGCGCCGTCTGATGGAAATTCTGGATGGGCCGCCCCGCCGCGGCGAGCACGCCGAAGCGCCCGCCGACGAAGATCGGGTCATCATAGCGCGAGACGATGGCGGCCAGACGCAGCTCGAACTCTTCGAAGGCCCGATAGGCGGACTCTCCGGGGGCGCTCTCGTGCGCGCGGGCAAGCCGTCCGTTGTGGGCGTGCGTCCTGGACGCCTCCGTACCGAGGAGGGCGATGAGTGCGACGCACAGGAGCAGGCCGGGCCACGTGCGTTGCGCGAAGCGGACGCGCAGGGCCGCATAGCCTTCGCCCAGCGCCCAGAAACAGAGCACGAGATAGGGGAGCAGATTGTTGATCGTTCCCCCCGACTTGTGGCCGCTGAGATAGCTGAGCGCCAGAGTCGCCGCGAGCAGTAGCGCCCAGAGAATGCGCTCACGCCGCTGCGCCCAGAGCATGAGCAGCGTGAATCCGATCGAGAGCGCGATGGTGGCGACGGGCATCGTGCGCACGCACCAGTCGAAGGGGCTGAAGGCGGAATTCGTCGTCGAGCGAAGCGGGAGGCCCACGGTCGTTGCCGAGTACACGCCGCCCGAGCCGAGTTCGAGCACGAGGGCCGAGCCCCCCGCGACGAGGAGAAAGGCGAGGGTCGAACTCAACGCGGCACGCCGGTCGACGAGAGCGGCGAACGCCAATGCCGCAAGCACCAGCGGCAGCGCCTGCTGCTTGACCAGGAAGCTCAGCGCGAAGAGGGCGCCAGCCGCGCCCGCGCGGCGGCGCGACAGATTCTCTGCGCGCATCAACACGAGGGCCCACAGCAAGAGGGCGAGCATGGGCGCGTCGAGATTCGCCGTCGTCATCCAGTAATTGAGCGCGCGCGGGATCGACAGGAGGGTCGCGGCGAGCGAGACGCACAGGAGTCGTTCGAGCCCCGCCCGACGGTGGAAGCGATAGAGCGCCAGGCCGCAGAGCGCGAATCCCGAGAGCGAGAGCACGCGCAGGACGCTGAGGCTCGCTCCGAAGACGCGGAACGCCCAGCCTCCCAGCAGGAAGTACAGAGGATTGTAGATCGGGGCGATGTACTCGGCGTTGGCCTCGGGATAGAGGGCGTAACCCGAGAAGGCCTGCCACGCGCTGCGATATAGATAGGTCTCGAGCCAACGCAGCGCGTACGGCTCGGGCAGCCGGAACCAGGCAAAGCGCAGATACTCCGCGCCCAGCCAGAGGGCGGCGGTGAAGGCGCCCCAGCGCAGCAGCGTGGTGGTCAGATGTCCGAACTTCGATGGCAAAGGAGGCGACGTCCTCACATTTTCTGAACCCGTCGGCATTCTCTCAGTTCGTGGCAGACAGGGCCACATCTGAAGGGGCCAGGGGGGGCGCTGCCTGCTACCATGCGGCCAACCGCTGCCTCGGGGGGAAGACTTCTTGGAGAATCCGTATCTCTGGCTCGGTTTCGGCATCGCGCTGACCTGGGTCGGGGCCGAACTGCTCGTGCGCGGTTCGTCGCGCCTGGCGCTCGCCCTGGGCGTGCGCCCGCTTGTGGTCGGCCTCACCGTCGTGGCTCTCGGGACGAGCAGTCCCGAGGCCGTGGTCAGTTTCCTCGCCGCGCGGCGGGAAGCCGGCGGCATCGCCCTGGGCAACGTCCTCGGCAGCAACATCGCCAACATCGGCCTGATCCTCGGCATTCTGGCGCTGCTGCATCCCCTGCCCGTGCGCTGGAAGACGATCCGGCTCGATGTGATGCTGCTCCTCTTCAGCACCGCCCTCGCGTGCGCGCTGGCCTACTTCGGCAGAGCGTTCTCCCGCCTCGACGGCGTCATCCTCCTGCTCTTCTTCGTCCTGTACATCGCCTACTACATCCGGACGGGCCACGAGCCGGCCGTCGTCGAGCTGGATCTCGAGGCCGAGGCCCGCGTCAAGCCGAGCGCCGCGAAGGCCGCCCTGCTCAGTCTCGTCGGCCTGGGCCTCTTGCTCGTTGGCGCGCGAGAATTTCTCGGTGCGGCGACGCAGATCGCCAAGATCTTCGAGATTCCCCCCGCGGTCGTCGGCGGCACGATCCTCGCCGTGGGCACCTCCCTCCCGGAGTTGGCCGCGTCGGTCGTCGCCGTCGTGCGCGGCCAGTACGATCTGGCAGTCGGCAACATCGTCGGCAGCAATGTCGTGAACCTCGCCTTCGTCCTCGGCGGCGTCGCGGTCGTGTCGGGGCCTCCCATCGGCGTCGATGCCGAGGCCGCGAAGCTGTTCTTCCCCGCCATGCTCGGCTTCACACTGTTCTTGTTTCTTTTACTACGTATCGGTACAAAATTGAATCGTTTGGAAGGCGGGATTCTGCTCGGTGGATATCTCGCCTTCGCAATCAGGGTGTATTTGAGCTAGTAATAGTACTTTATAGGATCAACAAGAGCTTGAGTAACTGATTTTCCGCCCTTGTTGAGACGCGCCGGCGTGCTAGTCTGTCTCGGGGTGTCGTTTCGGGAGACGGTTTCTGCGGAAGGAAGTTCGGTGGCGGACAAAAGTTACGATGTAATCGTGGTCGGTGGCGGCCCCGGCGGCTACACCGCGGCGATTCGAGCTGCGCAGCTGGGTCTCGAGACGGCCTGCGTCGAGGAGGACCGCCGCTTCGGGGGCACTTGCCTCCTGCGGGGCTGCATCCCCACCAAGGCGCTCCTGCACGCCGCCGACCTGCTGACGGAGATTCAATCGGCCAAGCGAAGCGGCATCCGCGTCGGCGAGGTCGAACTCGATTTTGGCGCCGTGATGAAGTCCAAGTCGGATACGGTCACGAAGAACGCCAAGGGCATCGATTTCCTGTTCAAGAAGAACGAGGTCAGCCCCGAACGCGGGCGCGGCTTCCTGCGCGGGCCCAACACCGTCGAGGTCGTGGAGGACGGCAAGAGCCGCACGCTCACGGCGCGTCAGGGGATCATCCTCGCCATGGGCAGCCGCCCGCGGGAGATCGGCGCCTGTGCGGTTGACGGGAAGCACATCGTGACCAGCGACCACATCCTCGAACTCGGCGAGATCCCCAAGCGTCTGGGCGTGCTCGGCGCCGGCGCCGTCGGGACCGAATTCGCGTCGATCTACCATCGCTTCGGGAGCGAGACGACTCTCATCGAGATGCTCCCCAACGTGCTCCCCGTCGAAGACGACGAGATCAGTCAGGAACTCGAGAAGGCCCTCAAGAAGCAGGGCATCGACGTGCGTACCGGAGCCGCGCTGAAGAGTGCGAAGGTAGCGAAGGACTGTGTCCAACTCGTCGTGGAAAGAGACGGCAAGAGCGAGCAGCTCGAAGTCGACATGCTACTCGTCTCGGTGGGGCGCGCACCCAACGTCGAGAACTGTGGCCTAGAAGGGTGCGGCATCTCGCTCGAACGCGGATTCGTGGCGGTGGACGAGTACCAGCGCACGAGCGTCGCCGGCGTCTGGGCCATCGGCGACATCACGCCGGGTCCCATGCTCGCGCACAAGGCCTCGGCCGAAGGCATCGTGGCCGCCGAGACGATCGCCGCGCACCCGACGCGGCCGATCGATCACGACAAGGTCCCAGGTGCGACCTATTGCCATCCCGAGGTGGCCAGTGTCGGACTGAGCGAGGCGACGGCCAGGGCGCGCGGCTATGAGGTCGCGGTCGGCAAGTTTCCGTGGGCCGCCTCGGGCAAGGCGCGGATCCTCCAGCAGACGACCGGCTTCATCAAGATCGTGCGTGAGACCAAATACGACGAGATCCTGGGCATCCACATCATCGGGCCCCACGCCACGGATCTCCTCGGCGAGGCCTGCGCGTTGATTGGCCTCGAGGCTACGAACGAAGAGCTCACGCGCATCGTGCACCCGCATCCGACCCTTGCCGAGGGCATGTACGAGGCAGCGCACGCGGCGGCGGGCCACCCGCTGGCGTTCTAGGACATGAAGGGCGCGTTGCAGGAGTTCGGCGGCGAGATGCTGGGCCACGAGAAGGCCAAGCTCTCGCGTCAGCAGCTCGTCGAGATGCATCGCCTCATGTTGCTCAATCGCATGGTCGAAGAGAGGCTCGGGAATCTCTACCGGCAGGGCAAGGTCGTCGGCGGTCTCTATTCGAGTCTCGGCCAGGAGGGCATCTCCGTCGCCAGCGCCTATGCGCTCCGCAAGGGCGACAAGATCGGCCCCATGATCCGCAATCTCGGCGCCATGTTGGTGAAGGGCGTCCAGCCGCGCGAGGTCTTCTGCCAGTACATGGCGCGCGAAGGCGGCCCGACCTTTGGCCGCGACTGCAACTTGCACTTCGGCGATCTCGAGCGTGATCTCGTCGCGCCCATCAGCATGCTGGGCACGCTGATTCCCGTCATGGCCGGCATGGCGCTCGCCTCGCAGATGCGCGGCGAGAAGAATGTCATGATGACCTACATCGGCGACGGTGGCTCCTCGACAGGGGATTTTCACGAGGGACTCAATCTCGCCGCGGTCTGGAAGCTGCCGCTCATTCTCATCTGTGAGAACAACGGCTATGCCTACAGCACGCCGACGCACATGCAGATGGCCAACACGCGCATGGTCGATCGCGCCAAGGCCTACGGTGTGCGTGGCGATCGCATCGACGGCAACGATGTCACGGCCGTGTACCACTCAGTTCGCCGTGCCGCGCGCCACGCGCGCTCCGGCAAGGGCCCCGTCCTGATCGAGGCCATGAGCTTTCGCATGAAGGGCCATGCCGAGCACGACGACGCCGGTTACGTGCCGACGGAACTCGTTGAGGCCTGGCGTCATCGCGATCCCATCACGCGGCTTACGCGCTATCTGCTCGAGAAGGGCCTGGCGACGCGAGTAGAACTGGACGCACTGGTCGAACCAATGAAGGCGCAGATCGACGCGGACACCGACTGGGCTCTCGCGAGCCCCATGCCGCGGCCGGAGTTCGCGCGCGGCGGCGTCTTCGCCGGAGACGGCGACCCGCGCACGGAGGGCGCGCGAGCATGAGCGAACTCACGTATGTCGAGGCCATCGGCCAGGGCATTTGGGAAGAGCTCGAGCGCGACCCCAGCGTCTTCGTGTTGGGCGAGGATGTCGGCAGCTACGGCGGAGCGTTCCGCGTGACGGCCGGCATGTTGGATCATTTCGGGCCGGCGAGAATCCGTGACACGCCCATCAGTGAATCCGCCATCGTCGGCGCGGCCAGCGGGGCCGCCATGATGGGCATGCGTCCCGTCGTCGAGATGCAGTTCATCGATTTCATCTCCTCGGCCTTCAACATGATCACGAATTTCACGGCGAAGGCGCGCTATCGCTCGGGCGTCGCGATGTCGCTGGTGATCCGTGGGCCGAGTGGGGGCGGTGTCAATGCGGGTCCGTTCCACAGCCAGAACGTGGAGGCCTATTTCCATCACACGCCCGGCCTGAAGATCGTGCAGCCATCGACCGTGCGCGACGCGAAGGGCCTCATCAAGTCGGCCATTCGCGATCCCGACCCCGTCCTCTACCTGGAACACAAGTATCTCTACCGGCGCTTGAAGGACGAGATTCCCGAGGATGAGGAGATCCTCACCCCGATTGGAAAGGCGGCGATCCGTCGCGACGGCGACGACCTCTGTATCCTCAGCTACGGCGCGATGGTCCACCTGGCTTTGGCCGCCGCCGAGAAGCTCGAAGAGGAAGACGGCCTGGACGTCTCCGTCGTCGATCTGCGCACGCTCTGTCCGCTCGACGACGACACCATTCTCGAGCGCGCCCGCAGTTGCGGCCGCATCCTGCTGTTGCACGAGGCGACGCGCACCGGCGGGCTGGGGGCCGAACTCAGCGCCCGCATCGCCGAACACGCATTCGAGTGGCTCGACGCGCCGCTGATGCGCCTGTGTCCCGACGACACACCCGTTCCGTATAGCCCACCGCTGGAGGAAGTCTTCCTGCCCAGCCTGGGTGATGTCCTGAACAAGGCCAGAGAGCTGGCGGCCTACTGATCCGGCGCGGGTGATGAGCTCGCCGCCGGGGACCCCAAGGAGGGACCATGGCAACCGATGTGATCATGCCCCAGATGGGCGAGAGCATCGCCGAGGGTACGGTGACCAAGTGGCTGAAGAAGGTCGGCGAGAGCGTCGAGCGGGACGAGCCGCTCTTCGAGATCTCGACCGACAAGGTCGACGCCGAGATTCCCTCGCCGACAGCCGGGACTCTTCTGGAGATCCTGATCCACGAGGGTGAGACGGTGGAGATCAAGACTGTCGTCGCGCGCATCGGTGGAGCTGGAGAATCCGCGGCGCCCAGCGGTGGTGCCGCAGAGCCCGCCAAAGCCCCGGCACGGTCAGCCCAGGCAGCGCCTGCGCCCTCTGCACCCGCCGCAGCTGTAGCCGCGCCATCCTCAGGCATCGCGACGCGCGAGGAGCGCGTCCGCACGAAGAGTTCGCCCGTGGTCCGCAAGATCGCGGCGGAGCACGGCGTCGACATCACACAGATTCGGGGCACGGGCAGCCAGGGCCGAGTCACGAAGCAGGACATCATGGTCCATGTCGCCGCGGGCGGAGTCGCGACGCTCGCGCCGGTGCCCACGCTCGCGCCGAGAGTTTCGCTCGCTGCCAGCTTGCCGCCCGTGCCCACGATGGCGGGCGATCGTGTCGAGCCCATGTCGCGCATGCGTCAGATCATCGCGGAGCACATGCTGGCCAGCAAGCAGACCTCGCCGCATGTGCACACGCTGTACGAAATCGACATGTCGCAGGTGGATGCGCTGCGCAGAGGCCACAAGGAACGCTTCCTCGCGCAGACCGGCGGCGCGAAGCTGACCTACACGGTGTTCATGGCGAAGGCCGTCATCGACGCGCTGCACCATCATCCCGTCGTCAACGCTTCCATCCGCGGCAACGAGATCCACTATCACGGCGATGTGAATCTCGGCATGGCGGTCGCGCTGGAAGATGGACTCATCGTGCCGGTGATCAAGCGGGCGCAGGATCTGAGCATGCAGGGCCTGGCGAAGGCCATCACGGATTTTGCGACACGCGCACGCAGCAAGCAGCTGCAGCCCGACGAGATCAGCGGCTCGACCTTCAGCATCACGAATCCCGGCGGATTTGGCTCGCTCATCGGCCTGCCCATCATCAATCAGCCCAATGTGGCGATCCTCGGGATGGGCAAGGTCGAGAAGCGCGTGTGCGTGATCGACGACATGATCGCGATCCGCCCGAAGATGTACATTTCGATGGGCTACGACCATCGACTCATCGACGGCGCCGTGGCCGAGCAGTTCCTGAGCACGGTCACCGGAATCCTGGAAAACTTCCCCGAAACGGCGATCTAGTCACTTGAACGCTTCGAGCAAGAGCTGCCGCGTCCGGAGACTTGGGCGCATCGACTATGCGGACGCGCTGCGCATGCAGGAGGGCATGGTCCGCCTGCGACGCGAGGAGCGCATCCCCGACACGCTCTTGCTGCTCGAGCATCCCCACGTGATCACGCATGGCTCGTCCGCCAAGAAGGAGCATGTCCTCGTCGACGATGGCGAGCGTGCTCGCCTGGGGATCGAACAGTTCGAGACCGGGCGCGGCGGCGATGTCACCTATCACGGCCCCGGCCAACTGATCGGCTACCCGATCTTGGCTCTTCGCGACGAAGAACGCGACGCGCATCGTTATCTTCGCAGCCTGGAGGAACTCCTGATTCGCACGCTGGCGGGTTATGGCCTGGAGGCGCGGCGCCACGACGAGCACACAGGCGTCTGGGTGGGACCGGCGGAAGTCCCCGCGAAGATCGCAGCCATCGGCGTGCGCCTTTCGCATTGGATCACGAGCCACGGATTTGCTCTGAACGTGTCGACCGAACTCAGCTACTTCGAGACCATCGTCCCGTGCGGCATCGAAAATCTCGGCGTGACCTCGCTCCAGCAGGAACTGGGAACGATTCCGGCGATGGACGAGGTCGAAGACCGCCTCATCGAGCAGTTCGGCATCGTGTTCGAGCGCGACATGAGCGAGCAGAGGATGCAGGAGTAGGCATGCTGCGCAGGACCCTCCACGAGCGAGCCGCCGAGCGCCCCGCGTGGATGAAGATCCGTCTGCGCGACCAGGCGACGGTCGACGACGTCAGCGAGATGATGCGCGAACTCCGCCTCACCACAGTGTGCGAGGAGGCGAAGTGCCCCAATCTCTTCGAGTGCTGGGCCGAGCGAACCGCGACTTTCATGCTTATGGGCGAGGTGTGCACGCGCCACTGCGGCTTCTGCGCCGTGGCCAAGGGTGATGTCCAACTTCTGGACCCCCACGAGCCCGCGCACGTGGCCGAGGCCGTCGAACGCCTGAAGCTCGACCATGCGGTCGTGACTTCGGTCAACCGTGACGACTTGCCTGACGGCGGCGCGCGCCATTTCGCGGCGACGATCGACGCGATTCGGCAGAGACGCCCGGGTTGTCAGATCGAAGTCCTCATTCCCGACTTTGGCGGCTCGACGGAGGCACTCGACCTGGTCCTCGCGGCGGCGCCTGAGGTGTTGAATCACAACGTCGAGACCGTGCCGAGCCTCTACAAACGGGTTCGCAACGGCAGCGACTTCGAGCGCAGCCTCGGCGTGCTCAGCCGCGCCGCCCGCGCGCGCCCCGGATTGATCCGCCGGACGAAGAGCGGCGTGATGGTCGGCCTCGGCGAAAGCCGCGAAGAGCTGCACGAGACCTTCCTGGCGCTCCGGGTCGCCGAGGTGGATGTGCTCACCGTCGGCCAGTACTTGCAGCCCACGGCGAAGCATCTGCCCATCGAACGCTGGGTGCCGCCCGAGGAATTCGCCGAGATCCGCGACGAGGCGCTTGGGCTGGGCTTCCTGCATGTCGAGAGCGGGCCTTTCGTCCGCTCGAGCTATCACGCCAAGCGTCATGTCGAGGGCGAGAGCTAGCGCCGGTTGGGAGCTTCTGCCAAGCTGCGTTATACTGAGCCGAGCCGACTTGGCATCCGTTTCGAGCTGACCCGTTTCCCGTAGAGGTCTGACCGATGGCACTCATCCCCATGCGCGCTCTGCTCGATCATGCCGCCGAGAATGGCTATGGCGTCGGTGCGTTCAACGTCAACAACATGGAACAGATCCAGTCCATCATGGAGGCGGCCGTCGAGACGAACTCTCCGGTCATCGTGCAGGCCAGCCGCGGCGCGCGTTCGTATTCGAACGACAACTATCTGCGCCATCTGATGATCGCGGCGATCGAACTCCATCCGCAGATTCCCGTGGCCATGCACCAGGATCACGGCAACGAGCCGGCGACCTGCTTCAGCGCCATGGATCTGGGCTTTACTTCGGTGATGATGGACGGCTCGCTGATGGCAGATGGAAAGACGCCGGCCAGCTATGAGTACAACGTTCAGGTGACTCAGGAAGTCGTGAAGAAGGCGCACTCTCTGGGCGTCACCGTCGAGGCCGAGCTGGGTTGTCTGGGCGGGATCGAGGATGGACACGGAGCCGGCTTGAGCGGCGAAGAAGCGCTGTCCCATCTCACGGACCCGGCGCAGGCGGAAGAGTTCGTCGCCACCACGGGCTGCGATGCGCTCGCCGTCGCCATCGGCACCAGCCACGGCGCCTACAAGTTCAAGAAGAAGCCCACGGGCGAGGTCCTGAAGATGGACATCATCGCCGAGATCCATCGCCGCCTCCCCAACACGCACATGGTCATGCACGGCAGCAGTTCGGTTCCGAAGGAACTCATCGACATCATCAACCGGTATGGCGGCGAGATGCCCGAGACCTACGGTGTCCCCGTGGAGGAGATCCAGGAGGGCATCAAGCACGGTGTCCGCAAGATCAACGTCGACACGGACAATCGCCTCGCGATCACCGGGGCCATTCGCAAGGTCTTCGCCGACAGCCCCGTGGAGTTCGACCCGCGCAGCTATCTGAAGCCGGCGCGCGCCGCCATGAAGGAAGTCGTGAAGGCGCGGATGATCGCGTTCGGGCAGGCGGGGTGGGCGGACAAGGTGCCCAGTGCGACGCTCGAGGATATGAAGCGGCGGTATTCGAGCTAGTAGGCGGCGAGCACTGCGGGGCCCACCCGCGGAGCGCGCATCACTCGGGCGGCCTGCGGGCCTTCGGGAGATGTCCTGCTCGGCTCCTCCTCCGGCAATACCCGGACACAATCGTCTGGCGCAGCGGTGTACCGCCCTCGCCGCCCCGCGGCGACGCTTCTGCACAAGACCGTCCGCGACAACCTCGAGAGCTACCTGGCCGCGAGCCAGACGGATGGAGATTTCTCGGGCGGTGTCCCACTCCATATCGAGACGGCGTTTCGTGAGTATCTGAAGTGCGG
>Ga0214472_10009006_pt1 | contig 10406 bp, 12 predicted proteins | sample RVTome_6_FD_207662 | JGI IMG/M metagenome (GOLD analysis project Ga0214472, IMG submission 207662) | Soil microbial communities from uranium-contaminated site in the Upper Colorado River Basin, Wyoming, United States - RVT140D175 | ecosystem: Environmental > Terrestrial > Soil > Contaminated >...
CATATTGAGGGGGTCGATGTCGTTATACTAGACATAAATCTTGGGTTGTCTGACAATGAATCTAGGATAGAAGAACACTATGAGTGTATGTTAAACAGTGATGTCATAAACAAAATACATGTATTGGGTTTAGATGTTCGGATTACGGTATACTAACTTTTATTTAAATGAGCATGTAAATAGAGGACCACGCATAGACATTCCAGAAAGTGGTTCTAAGCCTCACGAGACTTTGCACTATTAGGAAGACGATGACTGACCTTACGTTTGCCTGGAGCGGCACTGCCCCGAGCGATATTTTGGGAAAGACGTTCACCAAAATATCGGTGGTGCAGGCGGTGAACGCCAACCCTCTTGAAGTCATAATTTGGATGCCTTCTGATACTGGATTGCGCATCCGTTCTCGTATGCACGATATTGCCGAGCGCAAAGAAGTTGGCGTTCTCGAGTTTTCACAAGTGAGACAGTCAGATTGGAGCAGTTATCTCGAAACGGTTGAGCTTGCTCAGGAATTTCAAGACAGGGTCCGATTTGATAAGCTCGTCCTCGAAAGCGAGGGAATGCGAATTGAGTGCGGTCTAGCGCTCGGGGGAAGTAAGGGCGGAAGACTCGTAATAGTTCCAAGTGACTACCCGGGAGCTCTGGCAATCGACGGAGCTGATCTGCGATTTAGATTTGGGCCTGAGTACCCGCTTGGGCAATATGAGGAGGTCCCACTCTGCTAAGTCGAACTCGCTTCACTGCGGCGCCAGTTTACTAAATGCAAAGCTGGTCATTTGGCTCGAAGAGGCCGCCTGAGCGCAGTGGACTGGTCGAGTTTGAGAGAAAGCAAGGAGTGACCGGGGCAGGTCTAATGGGATGGCCCGCCCCGAGCGGTTGCTCGGTGGATCGAGCTGCGCAACGTCGGCAGCCTGGGCCGGATCAATGCGGACGCGGTGCGTCTGGTTTACGAGGGCGAGCGCCTGATGGTTGCAGTGGACGCGGTGCGGTTTGTGCCCAACGCCATCAGCGGCGCGGCCTATGTGCACGGCGATCACCTGGGCACCCCGGCGAAGATGACCGGGGACGCGGGCACGGTGATCTGGGATGCGGCCTACAAACCCTTCGGGGGGGAGGCCAGCGTGGTGGGCTCGGAAAACCTGGACCTGCGCTTTCCGGGACAGATCCAGGACCTGGAAAGCGGCCGCGGCCCCGCCAGCCTGGTGATGCCGCTGTACTACAACTACTTCCGCGACTACGATCCGAGCACTGGTAGGTACATCACTTCCGACCCCATCGGCCTGAACGGGGGCATCAACACCTACAGCTACGCACTGAACAACCCGTTATTCTGGATTGATCGATACGGACTTGATATCACTGTTTCGTTTAACCCAAACGCAGCGGCTGGCTTTGGTCATGTGGGAATGGGAGTTAACACCCCAAATACGGTAGGACAAAGACCTCAGCCAGGTGCGAGTTCTATTCAAATGGGGTTAGGCCTGAATGTTCCAGGAGAAATATCACCAGATCCTGCTGCGCCATCAAACATCACCATACCGACTACGCCACAGCAAGATTGGGATGCGCAGCAATGTATCGACACGCGGACGCAGCAACAGCAAGACTACAATCTGTACAATAACAATTGCGCTCAGTTTGTTCAGCAGTGTTTAGGTGCTGCAGGAATAAATACACCAAATACAACCTTTCCAAGGACATTGTTTGAACATCTCGGGGGGAACCCGTAATGGTTTCGTTGCTGGACAGCATACAATTTAGCAAGCAGCTAGTTCTTTATGTTCTTGTGATCTCTCTGGTAAGGGGAATTGTTTTTCCTGATTTTAGGTATGACATGGTTTCTATTGTCTTAATACAGGTAGTTTATCCCGTCGCCTTATTTGCTCCGATGATAATGAGATTACACGGCGAACATTTCTGGGGTTACTATTTCCTCTGTCTTGGTGGGATAGTGATTGCGGCATTAGTGGCGTTGTTCAGATACTATCTGGAAGCAGGAAAAGAAAATGTGACTGAGCAAGTTAGTGTGGCAATATTATCTTTGTCTTTTGTTGCCCAGGTTGGTTTGCTTTCCGCGTTGGTTATCTTGTTGTTTATGATCAATAAGGTAAAAGCAGTATAGGACTGCAAACACCCCGCCCAAGCCCCGCAGTCGCGGGGCTTGTCGTTTTAGCCGCTGTGTCGTTAACCGGATGCAGACTGCTGTTGCTTGATCAGCGCCTCAAGCATCTGGGGACCTCTATCAACCCGATGATTTGAGCAGTTCTGGCCAAGCGGGTCCGGATTTGGCGTAAATGATGGCCTGTGGTTGTCGGCATTGTATTCGCGCACGAAGCGATTGATGGCGGCCTGAAGGTCGACGACGGAATGGAAGACGCCGTGCTTGAGCCTGCGCCGGGTGAGTTTGGCGAAGAAGCCCTCGACAGCATTGAGCCAGGAGCACGAGGTCGGGGTGAAGTGGAAGGTCCAGCGTGGGTGGCGGTCGAGCCAGGCGCGGACCTTGTCCTTCTTGTGGGCGACGTAATTGTCGAGGATGACATGAATGGTCTTGTCGTGCGGCACCTCGCGCTCGATGCGGTTCAAGAAGCGGATGAACTCCTGATGGCGATGGCGCTGCATGTTCTGCCCGATGACCGTGCCATCCAGCACGTTGAGCGCGGCGAACAGGGTCGTCGTGCCGTGGCGCTTGTAGTCATGCGTCATCGTGCCGGCGCACCCCTTCTTCATCGGCAGGCGGGGCTGGGTGCGGTCGAGCGCCTGGATCTGCGACTTTTCATCGACCGACAGCACCACGGCATGGGCCGGCGGATCGACATACAAGCCGACGATATCTATGAGCTTGTCGGCGAAGGCCGGGTCGTTCGAGAGCTTGAACTGGTAGCCCAGCGGCGCACGCTGCTTGGGGTCGGTGAAGAGTTTCAGCCAGTCGCGCTGCTGGCGCTTGGAGGCCAAAGTAGTATGATCGGGGTCAGGTCTTGTTTTGTGCGTAGCCTGCGGATAGTCTGGCCTTGGTTTTAAGGCAGGAGAGGCTAGGCTCATGGCACGTCCGCTGAGGATTGAGTTTGACGGCGCGGTTTATCACGTGATGGCGCGCGGCAACGGCGGCGATGCGATCTTCCGCGATGACGATGACCGGGGTGAGCTGCTGTCCGTGCTGGGCGAGGTCTGCGGGGATTTCGACTGGCGTGTGCTATGCTATTGTCTGATGGACAACCATATTCATCTGGTCATCGCGACGGACCGGGCGACACTGTCGCGCGGTATGCGGCAGTTTCTGGGCGTCTACAGCCAGCGCTTCAACCGCCGCCACGGGCGTCACGGTCATGTCTTTCAGGGGCGCTACAAGGCGTTGCTGGTGGAGACATCTGCCTATCTGATCCAGCTCTGCGCCTACGTCCTGCGCAATCCGGTTGCGGCCGGGCTGGTGCCCGGGGCGAAGCAATGGCCCTGGTCATCTTATAGTCTCAACACCGGGAAAAAGCAGTCGGCCAGGTTCGATCCTGCGCCGCTCTGGGATGAACTGGGCGCCGATAAAGCCGCGGCGGGCAGGGCCGTTGCCGCGCTTCTGCGCAAAGATCAGCCGGCCCCGGAGTCCCGCGGCCAGCTCTGTTACGGCGGCGATGCTTTTGCAGCCAGACTGGCGAAAAAGGCAGAGGCGCTGAGTGCGGAGCCTCCGCGCCGGACCCGCGCCGCCTTATCGCCCGCCATCGCGTGGTATGACGCGCAGTCGGCAAACCGCACGGAAGCCATGGTCCGGGCGTGCGTGGAGGGACATCACAGCCGCACGGACGTGGCGCGTTATTACGGGGTTTACCCAAGCACCGTAAGCCGGGCGGTGCGAAAATTCAGCGCACAAAACGAGAACTGAGCGCGGCCATAAAAAGCCAGGTTCGCGGATTGCTGAGCATTCGCGCCTGAGCGACGCTGCCATATTGCCAGCCATCGCCTGCTTTAGTATCAATTAACGCGTTGTTAATCTGCGCATCATATCAACCTGAGAGAGAACAACTCAGGGTGATGGCATGGCGTCTGTGGCTGAAGCTATGATGGACGAAGCGGGGTCCTGTGTGGACGGCCCGGATTTGGCAAGGGATTTTGGGTTCGTGCAGCATGGTCGAGAGCGGTCATGTGTCCGGCCTGTTTGCGCGGTGTTATCTGACCGCTGGCCTTGATGGTTTCCGATGAGCAGGTCCCATTCAGGTCTGGGGTTCCTACTGGCCCTACTGGCCCGGGACGCACAGCACATGGGGGCCCCCATTGGGATGTTCAGAAACCCCGCGGTGGTGGTCGCGACAACGTTTATCCTGGAGGGAAGCGCCGGTGAGTTCAAAGAAAATTAAGCTTGAGGTTACACCCATGAGTTACTATTCAGATTACGATGAGGATGCGTTTTTCGAATGGTTGGGCAAGATCGCCAGCGTTTGTGATTTCAAGGGGCGCGGTCGCTCGCTCTGGGTGACAGTCGATTATGATAAGACTACGGAAGAAGACTTACTCGAGTTACTGTCGCTATTTCGGCGATACGAGGTTTCGATGGGCCAACTAATAGCTTTTGATAAACCAGAATTCTCTGAGTGGTTTCATGAAAGGGATGCTTACTGGTTCCCGCATATATTTGGGGGGCATCAAACAAGGTAGCTGATCAACGGGGTCAGGGCTAATGGGATGGCCCGCCCCACCGGGGTTTCGGTGTGCGATGATTGATGTAGCGACATCAGCAACGCAAGGAAGGACCATCCCATGGATATCAAAACGCTTGGCATTGACATCGAGAATTATGGTGACACAGTATCTAATTATCATATGAGATAGATATCACTCCCCCGTAAATTTATCTCCGTAAGTCAATCTTTACAGCCAGCACAGCAACGGCGGGCGCTGGATGCCGCTGGGCAGCTTTACGCTGGAACCGGGGCAGGGCCATCGGATCGAGCTGCGTAATGTCGGCACCGAAGGCCGGATGAACGCGGACGCGGTGCGTCTGGTTTACGAGGGCGAGCGCCTGATGGTTGCGGCGGACGCGGTGCGGTTTGTGCCCAACGCCATCAGCGGCGCGGCCTATGTGCACGGCGATCATCTGGGCACCTCGGCGAAGATGACCGGAGACGCGGGCACGGTGATCTGGGATGCGGCCTACAAACCCTTCGGGGGCGAGGCCAGCGTGGTGGGTTCGGAAAACCTGGACCTGCGGTTTCCGGGACAGATCCAGGATTTGGAGAGCGGACGCGGTCTGGCCAGTCTGGTGATGCCGCTGCACTACAACTACTTCCGGGACTACGACCCGGCCAGCGGGAGATACATCGAGGCAGACCCCATCGGTCAGCTTGGTGGAATTAATCTCTACACCTACTCATTGAATAATCCAGTTCGATTCACAGACCCAGAAGGTCTGAATCCTGCTGCCGGTGTGCTTGCTGGTGGCACTATCGGTGGTCCACCAGGTGCAGTGATTGGCGGCATTATTGGCTTTGGTATTGGAGTTGTCATCGGTAATGAGTTATTCAACGAAGATGGCAATGAACCAACGAACTTGCCGATCGATCCGCCTGCCGACGACCCGCAGCAGTGTGAAGATGACCCCGATCGGTGAAAAAAAATTAAGCGGCAATATATTAAAGGCTGTTCAGATTTTGTATTGCAGAAATATAGAAGTTGCAGAAATGGTCTAGGCGGCATGGACTTCCACTCTTGCGTAAGGAAATGCCTGGACAGGAATGGTTGCTAGATATGGACAAAGACTACGAGGCGCACAAAAAGATATTCGACCTCCTTCTGGAAGCCGATCGAAACATCTGGAACGCCGTATTGGAAATTCAGGATGGTGATGCCAAGCAGCTTGAAGAACTTGTGAAACCATTAATGAGAGCGCGAGGCGAAATCCACGTTGAGCTTATGCGGCCAATTTACAAAAAGTATCCAGCGCTAGCGGAACTGGCTGGCTTCGATACTGCTGACGAAGGTTGAATAATGTCGTTCTCTTGTTAAGCCAGAAGCTCTTTTAGGAATCTTTCATAGCGGTTGAGAAAATCCTTAGTAACTCGGTAATGCTCTGTCTCGGTGTATTCAACCGGCTGTATACCTTCTTCGTCGATCAACAAGATCTGTGCGTTCGGATACGCCATGATGATCGGCGAGTTCGCCTGGATCATGCGCCACGTCTTCGACGAATGCGCGCCATTGCCGCTGCTTTTGCTCATCGGCTTTGGCGATGTCGATCGTCAGATTGATCCGGGCGCCAGTCGCACCGACCCATTGGAGCTTCGGCCAGATCTGTCCCGTTTTGGCCGGTGTACCGCGTCTTTCACGGGATGCCCGGGTTAAAACCCGTGGCCGGGTTTAAAGCGGGTGATCCGGCAGGCTTGCGAGATATTCGCCGTAGGGCGAGTTGCCGTAGGCGTCCGAGAGTGATTGTAACTCTGTGTTGTCGATCCACTTCTGGCGCCAGGCGATTTCCTCGAGGCAGGCAATCTTGAAGCCCTGACGATGAGCGACCGCCTGAATGTAGGCGGCGGCTTCCGCCAGCGCATCGTGGGTGCCGACGTCGAGCCATGCGGTGCCGCGCCCCAGACGCTCGACCGACAGGTCGCCGCGCTTCATATAGGCCTTTACCACATCGATAATCTCGGTCTCGCCGCGCCTGGAGGGGGTCAGAGCTCTGGCGATTTCGATGACGTCGTTGTCAAAGAAGTACATTCCTGTGACCGCATAGTCCGAACGCGGACGTTTGGGTTTCTCGGCGATCGACAAGGGATTTCCGTCTTCGTCGAATGCGACGACGCCGTAACGCTGCGGGTCGCTGACGATGTAGGCGAAGATTGTCGCCCCCTGATCCTTGCGGTTCGCGTGACGCAGCTGTTGAACCAGTCCCTGGCCGTAAAAGATGTTGTCCCCCAGGATCAGAGTGACCGGATCGTCGCCGATAAAGTCCGCCCCGATGACCAATGCCTGCGGCACGCCTTCGGGTTTCTCCTGTATTCCGTAGGTGAGCGTGATGCCCAGCTGACTGCCGTCGCCCAGCAGGCCGCGGAACAGGTTCTGCTGGTCCGGCGTGGTGATGATCATGATCTCGCGGATCCCCGCCAGCATCAGGCAGGACAGGGGATAGTAAATCATCGGTTTGTCATAGACCGGCAGCAGCTGTTTGCTGACTGAAATGGTCAGGGGGTGTAGACGGGTGCCTGACCCGCCAGCGAGAACTATGCCTTTGCGGCTCATTCTATCGACCTGACGCTGATGATTTCACGTTTGGCGCATCGTGGGTAAAACGTTAATAATACGTTGGTTTTTCATGCTGTAGAATTATTAACAATACTGCTTAAAAGTCTCTTAAAGCTGAAGCGATTCAAGATGATTGTGCCGAAATCCGCTGCCGGCCACGAGACGGGGGCCCGATTGTGAGAACAGATTGCCGCATGTCATGAAAGATCCGGATATTGAATCCACAGGGACGCCGGCGCAAGGCGCTGCGGCGCTGCAGCCTATTCCGGTTATGCGCCCGCTGTTGCCCCCTGCCGCGGACATCGTACCTTATCTTGAGGAAATCGACCGGAATCGCTGGTATTCCAACCTGGGGCCGCTTGCCTGCCGCTTCGAGGACCGTTTAGGCGAACACTTTCGCAGCGGCCCGGGCAGTATGGCGGCTGTATCCAACGGGACAGCCGGTCTTACGCTGGCGCTTAAAGCGGTTGGGGCGCCATCCGGCGCTCTTTGCATGCTGCCTGCCTTCACCTTTACCGCGTCGGCGTCGGCGGTGCTGGCCGCCGGCCTCGTGCCCTGGTTCGTCGATGTCGATCCCGGCAGTTGGGCGCTGGAGCCGCAGAAGGCCATGGCGTATCTGCGGCTGGCTCCCGGAAGGGTTGCCGCGGTCATGCCGGTGTCCGTCTTTGGCCGGCCGGTTGGCGTGGCGCAGTGGGACGAATTTGCCGGGACAACTGGAATTCCCGCAGTTATCGATGGGGCCGCGAGCTTCGATGCCGCCGAAGTCGGGAGGTCGCCGGTCGTTCTCAGCCTGCACGGAACCAAGGTTTTCGGCGTTGGCGAAGGCGGGTTGGTCATGTCTCGCGATAGCGGCATTGTTTCGCGGGTGCATTCTCTGTCGAATTTCGGCTTTCCGATCGCCGCCGGGCGAAAAATCGCCAGGCGGTCCGCCGTCCTGCCGGGTTTGAACGGTAAGTTCAGCGAATATGCCGCCGCCGTCGGTCTGGCGGGGCTGGATTCCTGGACCATGTCGCGTGCGCGCTTTCTGGCTGTGAGGGATGATTATCTGGAGGTCATGACCGGGCTGCCTGGATTGCAGCCACAGCCGGGTGGACGAGAGCCCTGGGTTTCCGCGACGATCAACTTTTCGGTCGCCGCTGGCCGGGCAAAGTCACTTATTACCGGGCTGGAGCAGCATAACATCCAGGCAAGAAGCTGGTGGGGCGATGGCTGTCACGCGGCCCCGGCTTTTGAAGGCTGTCCTAAAACGGCGCTTCCCGTAACCGAAGACCTCGTCAACAGGGTGATCGGTCTTCCTTTCTATGCCGATATGACCCATGACGAGATCCTCCGGGTCAGAACGGCCCTTTCCGCGCTTCTGATTTAGGCTCTGCGCCAGACCGCCTTGATTCGGCCTCTCCGGGGCTGTCAGGGCTATCCGGGACAGAACTGTCAGAAGTCGTCTGTCGGCGTCCCGGCTGCCCGATAGTCCCCCAGCCGGGCACATCAGGTGTGTCGGGTCGGGCCAAATGCGGGGTGAGAGGGGACGCGGGCTTTCCCTGGCGGCCTGTTTCAGCGCCAGATTCTCACCCATTCCTTCATTTTCCCGGAAAGCGGCCGGTCATTTATGTCCCATTAACGGCAGTCTTTGCCGGGTGATGGCAAATTCTGCTTGGAAAAACCCGGTTGCGGAGCCTTTGTTTTCGCCAAGTTTGGCAGAAAAAAATCTTATAACTAATTGAATATAAACGTAAAAAATTATTATCTACAATTTGGCACGCTGTTTGCTCAATTGCTTCTAACGTATTTTCCCTGTCGTGCCGTTGAGCCAAGAAGGCCAGGCCAAAGCGATAAGGGGACATAGCCAACCGCTCCTGAGAGAGCAATTGAATTAAGGAGATGCGGAATGCCGACAGTAACGACAAATACCGCAGCGAATTCGGCCCTACGGTTTCTGAATTACAACGCTGCTCAGTCCGGGAGCTCGGTGTCCAAGCTGGCAAGTGGTTCGCGGATCGTTAAGGCTTCGGATGATGCTGCCGGTCTGGCGATCGGAACCCGGCTCAATTCCGACGTGACCGTGTTGCGGCAGTCTGCGATCAACGCGTCGCAGGGTGGCTCGATCATGGCGGTTGCCGACGGTGGCCTTGCGCGGATCGCCGATGTGCTTCAACGCTTGAAGGCCCTGGCTGCACAATCGCTATCAGGTGTGCCGACCGATACGGAACGTTCCTTTATCGACGCCGAGTTTTCGAGCCTGATCCAGGAAATCGACGGAATGGCGGCGACGACCCGCTTTAACGGCGACTCCCTGCTCGATGGTACGACGACGTCTCAGAGTTACTTCGTCGGTACCGATCCGGCGGACACCATTGTCGTCGACTTCACCGCATTCAGCCCGGCGGCGAATTACACATCCGGTTCGCTTGCGCTTGTGACCGGGGTCGATACGGTTGCCAACGCGACCTCGGCGATGGCGGAAGTCGATCTCGCAATCGATCTGATTTCGGAAGCACGTGCCAATGTCGGCGCCATCCTCTCCCGGTTCGAGTTCCGCGGTCAGCAGATCACGACTGCTCTGGAGAATGTCAGCGCCGCGCGCTCCGCGATCATGGACGTCGATCTGGCGGAAGAACAGAGTAAGCTGGTATCTTCCCAGGTCCTTGTGCAGGCGTCGGTCTCGGCGCTGTCTCAGGCCAACCAGCTGCCACAGACCCTCCTGCAGCTGCTGCAGTAGGGACACCGCTTAACGTTACTGTCACTTAGAGTGGGATGCCCACGCATCCCACTCTTTCTTTTCAAGTGGCGGTCGTTCCGCGTGGTAACGCCACGGTACCATTTAATGTCGTACGAAGTTGGGCAATATTTTCCCTGTCTGGTTCTTCGGCGGCAGGATTTACCCAGTTATCCAGGCAAAAATTACCGGGCAAATCCCTTTGCCCGGCGAAGCTATATGTGAGGTATTGTTTATTATCAGTGTGTTATGTCTTTTTTTAATAAATTGGTATGGCTATTGCGTTACTTCAGGCGGCACTACGTCGCTTCAGGATGAAACGATGTGTACCGGGACGGCCAAGTAGGCGGTCTCTATCAGGCCTCTCCAGGAAGGAGGGGTTGCAAGCTTCAAGTAGAAGGACTTTATTCATGCCTGTAGTCGCTACAAATACGGCCGCCAACACGGCCACACGTTTTCTGAACAACAACACCGC
>Ga0214472_10009007_pt1 | contig 10406 bp, 8 predicted proteins | sample RVTome_6_FD_207662 | JGI IMG/M metagenome (GOLD analysis project Ga0214472, IMG submission 207662) | Soil microbial communities from uranium-contaminated site in the Upper Colorado River Basin, Wyoming, United States - RVT140D175 | ecosystem: Environmental > Terrestrial > Soil > Contaminated >...
GACCAGGCGCTCGACCAGCGGCAGGTCCTTGCGGACGAGCTGCTCCTGGAGGTTGATCGTGTTGGTCGACACGACCGTGCGCTCCTTGTTGTCGCGCGCCCACCTCGCGGCCGGCAGGAGGTAGGCGAGAGACTTGCCGGTTCCCGTCCCCGCCTCGACGATCGCCACGCCACCCTCGTTGAAGCGCTCCGCGATCTCTCGGAGCATCTCGCGCTGGCCCGGGCGGTCCTCGTATCCGTCGTGACGATCCGCCAGCGACCCGTCGGGCGCGAGAACGCGCTCGAGCGCCCCGATGTCGAGCTCGACGATCTCGCGGGGCGTGGGGGGCTCGACCACGACGTAGAGGCGCGTGGCTTCGTTGTCGACGATGGCCGTGCCGAGCCCCTGCTCGTAGAGCTCGGCGGCGACACCCATGTCCGCCTGTGACGGCTCCAGGTCTCCACTCGGGTGGTTGTGCAGCATCACCCCGCCGTCGCGGGCGTCACGCGCGGCCACCAGCACCGCCGCGAAGCTCCCGCGCGCCACCGCGCGGGGATCGTGCACGACGCGCGCCTCGTCGACGGCGGCCAGGAAGCAGACCTCCCGGCCGCCGGCCCTGCCGACCTCGGCACGGATCCGCGCCGCGGCCCCGGCCGAGAGCGTCAGGCGGGCGGGGGCCACGCGGGTCGTCCCGGCCCCCGCGAGCGTGCCCGCCCGTGACGCTCGTCGGCCCGGGCCATCCACCGCCTCGGCCTCGTCCGGATCGAGGCCGTCGACCCCGACGAGCGCCTCCTTCGGCAGGCGAAGCGGGAAGCCCTCGGGAATGTGCGAACGACGGGAGAAACGCTGCACGCCTAAGTCTTCCGCTGCTGCTTCCTCGCGGCCGGGAAGAGGACGTTGTTCAGGATGAGGCGGTACCCGGGGGAGTTCGGATGGAGCGTCAGGTCCGTCGGCGGGTCACCGATCTGGTGCTCCGGATCCTCCGGGTCGTGCCCGCCGAAGAACGTCCACGTGCCCTCGCCGAGGTTGCCGTGCAGGTACTTGGCCGCGCCCTCCTCGCTCGCGAGCACGATCGCCGCGGACTTCAGGCGCTCCGTCCTGAAGGAGGTCGTCAGGCCGTAGAAATCCGGCAACACCGACACGTGATTCTGCGTCAGCATGGCGGGAACGGGGTCGAACTTGGCCGAGAAGTCGAAGAGCGAAAAAACGCCCAGCTCACGGCGCCACGGCGTGTTCACCTGGTGCGCGTCGATGTCCGAGAAGGCGTTGACCGAAGGTGAGATCTGCACCTCGGCGCCCGTGAACGCCATCGTGCGATCCCAATCCATCTTGGCCGAGGCGTCCGGGTCGGGCGGGTCGCCGTCGGCGTACTGTGCGGCGATGTCGACGCCGGCCGCAGCGAGCGCCAGCTCGAGTGTCTCCGTGGCGGAGCACATCGCGAAGAGGAAGCCCCCGGCCTCGACATACGCCCGCAGCGCGTCGGCGACCCGCTTCTTGAGCTCGGACACGTTCGGAGCGCCCGCCGCCCTGGCCATCTCCTCGTTCCTCGCCACCTCGTCCTGGAGCCAGGGCGCGCCTCCGTACGACAGGAAGAACTTCGAGTACTGACCGGTGAAGTCCTCGTGGTGGAGGTGGATCCACTCGTATTCCGAGAGGCCCTCGCCCAGGACCTCCGGGTCCCAGATCGTCTCGAAAGGAATGCCCGCGTACTCGAGCACCATCGTCACCGCGTCGTCCCAAATCTGCGAGTTCGGGGGCGTGTAGACCGCCACCCTCGGAGCCCGCTCGAGCGGCACCGCCTCCATGTTCGACGCCTCGACGGTCGCGCGCATCCGCGCCTCCGCGGAGGGGTCCATGGGCACGATGCCCACGCCCCGGAGCGCGGCCTCGCGGCGTACCGCGGGGGCATCGGGGAGGAGGAACGAGCCGCCCCGGTAGTTGAGAAGCCACTCGGCGTCGTTCCCCTGGTCGAGCACCCAGTACGTCAGGCCGTACGCCCGCAGATGGTCCGACTGCTCGCGATCCATGGGGACGAGGAGCCACTGAGCCGAGACGGGCGCCGCACCGAGCGATGCCAGGACCGCGCCGAACAGGGCGACGCCGAGCGCGCCGAGCCGGCTCATGAGCCGCGGTTCCTCAGGCGCTGCAGCTCGAGCCGCGCCTCCGGGACCACGGCCGCGTTGGGACGGCGGGTGATCAGCTCCTCGAGCAACCGGATCGCCTCGTCCCGGTCGCCCCCCGCGACGGCCTCGTGCCGCGCCAGCGCGAGCGTAGCCTCCGCGACCTCGGCCGCGTCGGGATGCTCGTCCACCAAACGCCGGCGGAGGTCGGCCGCCGCATCCACCGCTCCACCGCGCTCGGCGAGCCTCGCTGCTTCGGCCAGCAGCGGCGCGCCGTCGGTCGGGGCGAGCGTTCCTGCGGCCTCCGCGAGCGACGCGGCCGCCTCGGCCGGGCGTCCGCGATGCGCCCTCACGCCGGCCGACGCGAGCGAGCGCTTGCCTGGCTCGGAGAGGCGCCCCAGCAAGCTCGCGAACTGGATGATCGGCGTCGCCTCCCGGGGGGGAAGCGCGCCCACGGCCCGAAGGAGCAGCGCTCTTCCGGCCTCGAGGTCCCCCGCGCCGAGCGCGAGATACGCCCGCTCGATCGAGCTCCTCGGCCCCTCGACACCCTCGAGGACCGCGGACGCGCCCTCCGCGTCGCCGCGCGCCTGCAAGCGCATCGCGATCGCCGCGGCCACGCCGTCGATCTCCGGAGCGTTCGGAAACTCCGTCCGGAACGACGCCCACGACTCGGTCATGCGCGCCGGCTCGGCCGTCGCCTCGAGCTTGATCGTCTCGGCGAGCGCGTTGCGCCACTCGTCCGAGCGGCCCGGAAACGACGCGACGACCCTCCGCTGAGCGTCGAGCGCGCGGACCGTGTCGCCCGCCTCGAGCGCGATCTCGACGATGCGTTGGTCGAACTGCCGGCGCTGCTCCGGGCTCGATGACTCCTCCGCGAGCTCTGCGTAGGCCCACGAAGCCACCGCCGCCAGCGCCGACTCGCGGGCGAGGATGCCGACCTCGTTCAGGAAGGTCGTCCGGGCCCTCCCGCCGAGCGCGCCGCCGTGTCGCACAGCGAGCTCGAGCGCTTCCTCCTCGAGCCCCAGGTCGAGTGCAAAGAGAAGCGTCGCCCGCCGGCGCTCCGGGATCGCCGAATCGCCGAGCACGTCCACGAAGCGCCGTGCAGCGTTCGTCCGCTCGTCCCCCCGGAGCCGGTCGATACGGCTCCTCACGGCCTCCATGCCGGAGCCGTCGCCGGCCACCGCGCGGGCCCACTCGTCCGCCGCCCCCTCGACGTCGCCGGCGGCCACCAGCACGTCGCCCGTCTGCAGCGCCAGCACGTCCCCACCGAGCCGAGCGCGGCCCCGCCTGAGCACCTCCAGCGCCCGCTCCGGACCCAGCGCCTGCTGGTACACGCCCGCGACGGAGCTGAAGACCGCCTCGCTCGGCTCCGACGAGATCCACTGCTCGGCCTCGGTGACCATCGCCTGGGTGGAGTCGGCCTCGACCATCAGCCGCAGCGCCAGGGCTCGGACCTCGACGTCGGAGGTGTGCGCGAGGAAGGCGGTCACGAGCGGACGCAGCTCGTGCGCCTCGCCCTTGGCGCGCAACACACGCTCGAGCGCGAAGAGCACGCCGGCGCCTGTCGGGTCGAGCTCGAGCGCGCGGCGCAGCGCAGACTCCGCTCCGTCGAGATCGCCCCGGGACTCGAGCGTCGCCGCCTCCATGAGCGCGCGGCCCTGCGGGTCACCGACGCGGCTCTGCGCATCGGCGCGCGCGGCGCCACCCACCAGGCCGAAGGTCAGCAGCGCGGCGGGCAGCCAGGCCGAAGCGCGTACGCCGCTCATCGGGGGCCCTCCCCCGCCGGCGCCCGGTTGAGCCGCTCGAAGTACTCGAGGACGAGCTGACGCACCGCCGGACTCAGGCGGCGTAGCTCCACTCCGTCCGGTAGCTCGTAAGGCATCAGCCCGAGCTGCGCCGCCGAAAGAGGGATCACGTCGCCCCGCTCGAAGATGCCGGGCGTCTCCGACTCTCGGTCCTCGCTGAACTCTTCGCGCTCGAGCGAACGCCCCGCGTCGAGGAGGCGATGGAAGAGTCGCTCCTGGCGCTGCACGATCTCCGGCGTGAGGCGGCCCTGCGCAAGCTGCTCGGCCAGCAGGTCCGCCTCGCGGGCGAGCTGCGCGAGGTCACCGAGCGCGTCTCCCGCTCCCGGCTCCTGCGACACGTTCTGCAGGTCCCGCGCGACCGATTGCTGGCCGTCGGAGAGCCCGCTGAGCTGTTGAGCCATCGCCTGCTCACCGAGCCGCATGGGAGCGAGCTGGCCGGTCTGCGAGACCAGCTCTCCCTGCCGCTGAGCGAGCTGTCCGACCTGACGCGCAACGTCCTGGCCACTCTGTCCGGCGCCCGTCTGTCCGGCCTGCTCGGCGCCTGCGATCGCCATGAGCGCGAGCTGGTTCAGCGAGCCGACGGCTTGTTCGGCCCTGGCGGCCGCCGAAGACGGCGATGGCGTGCGTGCCTCCAGGCTCTGGATGGCCCCCTGCATCGCCTCCATGGCCCGGCCCATCTGGGCGGACATCGCTGGATCGCCACCTGTGGTCTGCGTGCCGGCCTGGAGGTTGTCCGCCATGTTCTGGAGCCCGCGCAGGAGCGATGCCTGGTCGCCCCTCATCTCCGTCAGCTCGTCCTCGCTTGCGTTCTCCATGCGGTTGCGGAGGTCGTCCTCGCGACGCGCGAGCGACAGGGCGTCATCAGCGGTCTGCTGGAGCGCCGCCTGAGCCTGTTGCGCGGTCTGCTCGGCCATCGCGTCCTGCGCCTGCTGCATCTGGTCAGCGGCCTGCTGCATCTGCTCAGCGGCTTGCGCGGCCTGTTGGCTCGCCGCCTGGCTGTCGCCCTGCTGCGCCTGGCGCTCGGCCTGGCGCATCTGCTGCCGCGCCTCCTCTGCCTGCTGGCGTGCCTGCTGGACGCCGTCGGCCGCGCGCTGCTCGTTCAGCTCGGCGAGCCGCTCGGAGAGGGAGTCCATGCGAGCCTCGAGCTCTTCGGCCTGCTGCGCCAGCGCGGCTTGCTGCCGGGCCCGCAGCTCGGGGTCGTCGTTCTCCCGTAGCGCATCAGCGAGCGCCTGCTCGCGGCGCGCCAGCTCCTCGGCGTCGCTCGTCGTGGCGCGGAAGTCCTGCTCGACCGCCGCCCGCTGAAACGCCTCGAGCGCAGCCTCGAGCCGCTCCTGGAGCGATCGCTGCTCGCGCGCCAACTCGTCGAGCGACTGGTTGCCCCGAACCTGGTCTTCGTCGCGCAGTGCCTGAGCGAGATCCTCCATGCGGTCGCGGAGGTCCTCGCCCGCCAGCTCTCGCAGGAGCTCCTGCAGCTCCTCGAGGTCGGCGGCGAGCTCCGGATCCGCCTGACCTGCCTCCTCCATGGCCCGCTGGAGCGCTTCCACGTCGGCGCGCAGGGAATCCACTTCGCTCAACAGCGCCGTCTGCTCCTCGAGCGCTCTGCGGAGCGCCTCGCGCTGCTCGAAGTCCACTTCGGGTGGAGGCCGGCCCCGCGGGTTCTGTTGCGTGTCCGCTTCCAGCGCGCGATTGGCGCTGGCCTCCGCCTGCCGCTCGGCCTGTGCACGCAGGTCCTCGAGGCGCTCCGCGACGTGGTCGAGCGTCGCCTCGGCCTCGCGCCGCAGCTCCTGCACGTCCGGCATGCGGAGCGCATACTCACGCGAGACCGCGGTCTGCCCGCCAGGGTGGTTGTCGACCACCCGGGCGAAGTAGCGGACCGTGTCCCCGGGAAGGAGACCCCACGAGCCGAGATCGAGCGTGGGCCTCGCGAGCACCGCCCGAGTTCCTCCCAGCTCCAGGCCGTATACGACCGGCTCATGTCGCTCGCCGAGAGAAGTCACGCGGTACGCGACCAGCTCGAAGCGCCCCAGGCCGTAGTCGTCTCTCGCATCCACGACGAGCGGCTGGCGGAGGCTCAGCGGGAGCACGGTGTCCTGGCCCGGAAGGAGGATCGCAACCGAGGGGACCGAGTCGGGGACCATGACGATCTCGAGCGGCTCGGGTTGGATCTCGGCTGGCGTTCCGGCGCCGTCCACGAATGCCCACTCGAACGTCCCTGTTTCCCTAGGCGTCCAGTCGCCCACGAACGACATCCCCTCGACCTCGAGATCGACGCTGCGCGCACCGAGGGAGTCGACGAGGCCAGCGCTGGACAGCGGCCGCGACGCCATGCCCTCGAAGGAAAGACGCGCGCCGACGGGAAGGCGGAGTGGGGGTGGGTCGCCGCGGTACTCGTCGCGCTCGAGACCGGTGTGCGGCGGGTACTCCACACCGACCACGAGGTCACTCACGAAGAGCGGGTCGATGGGGACGATGACAAAGGTTTCGGTGCTCGCACGTTCTGTCTCCACGCGATACTCGGTCGTGGCGGTCACGGCCTCGAAGATGTGAGAAGCCCGTCCTCCGACCAGGTCGAGCCGCTGCGTATGCGCCACGTCTCCTGCGGCCTGCCACGCCAGGTCGACCGCCAAGCGCCCCTGGGCGTCGACCTCGATGCGCACGTCCGATCCGCGCATGACCTCGAGGGTGCCGGGAGTCACGAGGATAGGCGCCGGCACCGGGTCGGCCATGGTCGCGAAGGGCGACGACACGCCGGCCCAGGCGCGAGCCGCCCGCTCGGGACCGGCCAAGCCGAGCGCGCCGAGCATCACGACCCCGAGCCCGGCCGCGATCATACCGCGCCGCGTCCACAGCGCCACGCTCCGACCGAGCTCGCCCGCGAGTTGGCCCGCGGGCCGTCCAGCGAGGCCGGAGGCGGTCCTCGCGATCGCCTGCCCCGCCAGGCTGTCGGACACGCCACCCGGGACGGTTCGCGACAGCTCGAGGGAGCCCCGCACGATGCCCGCGCCCATGCCCGCCGCGCGCTCGATCGATCGGGCCAGCGGCACCTCGTCGAACCATCTGCGGGTACCGGCCCGGAAGGCTGCGACGCCCCCGAGGACCCAGACGAGCACGAGAGCGTCGAGGAACGCCGGCGCGTTGCTGCCCGGGCGCCAGCCGTCACTTCCTACCGTGAGCCAAGCTGCGGCCAGGAGGAGCGCAACCCCGGAGCCGACCCAGAGCGCCGCGGCCCCAGCCGCCCTCCGGCCCAGGTACCGACGCACCGACGCGACCGTGGCCGCGAGCTGACCGCCGGCCGGACTCACGAAGCGACCTGACCCAGCGCGTACACGAAGAGGTTCACGCCCATGCGCAGCGCTTGCTCGCGAACCTGTGGCGGATCCTCATGCACGCCCTCGTCCTCCCAGCCGTCGCCGAGGTCGGACTCGTACGTATAGAGCACGACGATCCGACCACCCGAGAAGATACCGAAAGCCTGGGGTGGCCCACCATCGTGCTCGTGGATCTTCGGCAGCCCCTCGGGCATGTCATAGAAGATGTGGAACACAGGGTGGTCGGCGGGGATCTCGACCAGCTCGGCGTCGGGGAAGATCTCGGCCATCTCGCGGCGGAAGGACTCGTCGAGCCCGTAGTTGTCGTCCGCGTGGAGGAAGCCGCCGCCAAGGAGGTAGCGCCGCAGCGCCTGCCGCTCCGAGGGGGAGAACGCCACGTTCCCGTGCCCCGTCATGTATAGATAGGGATGGTCCGGTAACGCCGGATCGAGGGGCCGAACGTTGACCTCGCGCTCGGCGACGGGAAGCCCGGTGCGCTCCCTGATCGCCGTCAGGAGATTCGGCAGCGACGACGGGTTGGCATACCAATCCCCTCCGCCGTCGTATTGCAGGCGGGCAATTCCGATCGTATCGAAGGCCGCTGGAGGCGCCGTCCAGAGTCCGGCGGCCCAGAGGGCCAGCAGTATCGCCATCATGGGGTCTCTTCGAGCTCGTGCACGATACGGTACGCGTCGTTGCGCGCCAGGTCGAGCCGATCCGCCAACTCCTTGGCCACCTGCGAGGGCCTCGTGCCCCGCGCGAGAAGCTCGGTCGCCAGGGCGCGCGCTTCGTCCTCGCGGTCTGCCGGGGCCACATCCTCCGGCGAGGCGGGCTCCAGGACCACGGTCACCTCGCCCTTCGGAGGGTGCTCCCGATAGTAGGCGGCCGCCTCGCCCAGTGTTCCGCGCACGAACTCCTCGTGGAGCTTCGTGAGCTCCCGCGCGACGGCCACCCGGCGCTCGGGGCCACACGCCTCGGCGAGCGCGTCCAGGAGCTCCACGAGCCGGTTCGCCGACTCGAACAGGATCACGGCGTCCTCCGAGCGCGCGGCCCTCTCGAGGAGCGCGCGCCGCGCGCTCCCCTTCCTCTCAGGGAAGCCCAGGAAGGTGAAGCGCTCCGTGACGAAGCCCGACCCCACGAGCGCAGCCAGCACCGCGCTCGGACCGGGGATGGGAACCACATCATGACCCGCGGCGAGCACCGCCCCCACGAGCCGTGCACCCGGGTCCGAGACGAGCGGTGTGCCCGCGTCGGACACCAGGGCCAGGCGCTCCCCGCCCGCGAGCCACGCCAGCACGACTTCCTCTCGTGCGCGCTCGTTGTGCTCGTGCAGCGACACGAGGGGCGCCGTGGAGCCGGCTCGCTCTGCGAGCAGTCGGCTCCGGCGCGTGTCCTCGGCCAGGATGCGGTCTACGCTTCGCAGCGTTTCCGCGGCTCTCGGCGACAGGTCGCCGAGGTTGCCGATGGGCGTGCTGACGAGGTAGAGCGTGGACACCCTCGCCTGGAGTCGGCCTACAGGTGCTGCTTGATCTTCTCCTCGAGGTGGGCCTTCGGAACGGCGCCCACCACGGTGTCCACCAGCTCACCGCCCTTGAAGAAGAGGATGCTCGGAATGGACATCACCCGGAAGCGCGTCGTCGTCTTGGGGTTGGAGTCCACGTCGAGCTTCCCGACGCGGAGTCCCTTGTCATGGTACTCGTCGGCCAGCTGCTCGACGCTGGGCGCGACCAGCCGGCAAGGCCCGCACCACACGGCCCAGAAATCGATCATGTGCAACCCTTCGGCCTTCTCCACCTCGTCGGCGAAGTTCGCATCGGTGACTTCCAGCATCATCTCACTCGTGGCCATTCCGGCTCTCCTTGTCGCTGTCTGATGCCCAATGTAGCATCGGGCGATGAATTCATCCTCACGGGTGGACCGACCCCTCGACCATGTGGGCGTCGCCGTCCACTCCATCGCCGAGAGCGCCCGCGTCTTCGAGCTCTTCTCCGGCGAGACCTGCTCGGCCGCTGAAACCCTGAAGGCCCAGGGAGTCCGTGTTGCGTTCGTCGGCTCCGTCGAGCTTCTCGAGCCCCTCGCTGCGGATACCGCGGTGGGGCGATTTCTCGGCCGCCGCGGCCCGGGCCTGCACCACGTCGCCTACCGCACCCACGATCTGGAGGGAGACCTCGCCCGCCTGGACGCCGCCGGCCTTCAGCTGATCGACCGCATTCCGCGCGCGGGGGCGCACGGACATCGCGTCGCCTTCATCCATCCATCCTCCACGGGCGGCATCCTGGTCGAGCTCGTCGAGCGCTCCTGAGCGCTCGCCTTCGACCTCCGAATACCTGGGATGCGCGTGGGTTCCCGCAGAGTCGGAGCCCCGCTATCGCGCCATGAGCTGCTCGAGAGGCACCTGCTCCACCAGCCAGCGCCCCTCCCCCGTCTGCACCACGATGAAGGGGGCGCCCGCGACCATCCGATTCTGCGGCATGGTCATGTCGACGACCACCCTGCGCGTCGGGCTCACGCGCCCCGCGACCGGCTCCTCGCGCACGATCCGGTAGTCCCGGTGCTCGACGATGGAGGCGATCGCGTCCATGCGGACCTCCACGTCCGTGCTCCTCGTGCACGCCGTACCGCCGAACCACGAGCCGATCTTCTTGAAGAAGCACGAGAACGTGCTGCCGGTCTCCATCAGGGACCCATCGGCCGTGCCGAAGAGCCTTCCCATCGCCTGCACGTCGCGCTGGTTGGCCGCCTGGAGAAAGCGCTCCACCGAGAGCTGCGCCGCCACGGGAGCGGCCGCGGAGGGCCCCGACTGCGAGGTACAACCCGCCGCGAGCAGGAGCGTGAGCACGACGGAGGCGAGGGGTCGTGAGCGCATCGGTGCTCCTCGGGTGACCGGAACCGGAAATGGGGTCGCTCGAATCTCGACAAAAGAGCGGGAAGGAGGAAGTGGCCGTCAGCGGCACAACCATGACGGTGCGGCGCGTCAGCTCGTCGCTCCAGCCGCCTCCTGTGTGAGGGAGGGCGCAGGCAGGGACTCGAGCTCGAGGCGGTCGCCGCCGTCGGCCAGGTCGAAGCGGATCACCGTGCCGTCCGCGACCTCCTCGTCGAGCATGTGCAGCGCGAGGGGGTCCTGGATCTGGCGCTGGATCGCACGCTTGAGCGGCCGGGCGCCGAACACCGGATCGTACCCCTCGCGCGCCAGG
>Ga0214472_10009008_pt1 | contig 10405 bp, 8 predicted proteins | sample RVTome_6_FD_207662 | JGI IMG/M metagenome (GOLD analysis project Ga0214472, IMG submission 207662) | Soil microbial communities from uranium-contaminated site in the Upper Colorado River Basin, Wyoming, United States - RVT140D175 | ecosystem: Environmental > Terrestrial > Soil > Contaminated >...
CAACCAGCATATCATTTTTGCCGATAAAACTGCCGATATCGCTGAAGCGGTAGTGTTCGGGCGCAGTTTTGCCGGCCTGTAACACCATGAGGCGTGAGTTATCACGTTTTTCAGCCGGATGCTGGGCGATGAGGTGTTCGGGAAGATGATAATTGTAGGCACTAAGGGTAAGGTCTTTCTGCATCATGCTCTGGGGTAGGGTAAAAAATAATCGTCCACACACTGTGGGCAATGCATTAAGTTAAATTATGCGTTAAAGTCATGGAATCGTCGTTTATTCGTTCTAGCTCAGATGTTAACATTTTGAGGAGCTGTTGTAGATACCATGATTCTGGCAATTGCCGCAACTGAAATAGAAATGGCTCCTTTTATTGCCGGGTCCGAGGCTTCCGCTCATTTCTGCAGGACACTGGTGACAGGTGTCGGTCCCGTTGAAACGGCGCTTCGGCTGACCAGATTCCTTTGTGAAAGCAAGCATCCATTTGACGCCGTTATTCATTTCGGTGTGGGTGGTGCTTATATCCTGCCTGACCAGACCACTCAACCGAAGCTCCTGGATATCTGCCTTGCGGAACAGGAAGTAGCCGGGGATTTCGGCATCTGTCTGGGAGATACTATGGCCTATCTGGACAGTTCTCTCACCGGAGATATTTACTATACCATGGACACAGTTCTCCTGAAACAATGCCGGACTATTTTGGATCGAGTCGGGACGAATTATCACACGGGAGTTTTTATTACCGTGAATGGCATTACCGGTACCGGACCTCGCGGAAAAATGTTGCAATCCAGATGGAACGGACTTTGTGAAAATATGGAAGGCGCAGCTGTTGCCAGGGTATGCCGGGACTTTAACCTGCCTTGCCTTGAACTGCGCTGTATCTCAAATTATGTGGAGGATCGGGATTCCTCAACCTGGCGTTTACGGGAAGCCTGCCAAAAAGCCGCCAATACGGCGATACAGTTACTGGAAGGATTGACCTTATGACTGCCAAGACCGAAAATCTTTCCCTGGGGTTTTCGCCCTGTCCTAATGATACTTTTATTTTCTATGGTCTGGTCCATGGCCGGATTGATCCCGACGGAGTAACATTTACCGAGCCTTTGCTGGAAGATGTGGAAAAACTCAACCGATGGGCTCTGGCCAAAAAACTTGATGTGACCAAGCTCTCTTTTCATGCCTTGGGACACGCGCTGGATGAGTACTGCCTTCTGTCTGCCGGCAGTGCGCTCGGCAGAGGCTGCGGGCCACTTCTGGTCGCCGGTTCAGCTATTCCTTTTGAAAAATTACGCGAAATGACAATTGCCATCCCTGGGAAATTAACGACTGCGGCCATGTTGCTGCAGATGTTTCTGCCGGCTTGTCACCGCCTGGTGGAGATGCGCTTTGACCGGATCATGGGGGCGATAAAGAAGGGCGAGGTCGATGCAGGGGTTATTATTCATGAATCCCGTTTCACTTACGGGGCACAGGGGTTAGTTTGCCTTCAGGATCTTGGCCGGTGGTGGGAACAAAGTACCGGCCTGCCCATACCGCTTGGTTGTATTGCTGCCCGCAGAAAGCTCGGCAGAGAGAAAATCGAGGCTATTGACCGAGCCATCAAGGCTAGTGTTGAATACGGTTTCGCTCATCCGGACGAGTGTCTGCCGTATATCAGAAGCAAGAGCCAGGAGTTGGAACCGGAGATTGTCCGCAGCCATATCGAACTCTATGTGAACGATTTTTCCAGGGATTTGGGTGAAGAGGGTAAAGTTGCCATCGAAGCTTTCATGAATCGAGGCCGCCTTGCCGGCGTTCTGCCGGAAAGTACGATGGAGCTGATGATATGATAGCTGAAGCAGCTTTTCCAGACCTCCCGGTCTTTAAGGTTTCAGGGGGAACCGAGAGGTTGCGGAGGGAATTTGTTGAGCGATTGTCGGCAGGTCTGGAACAGCGCTCAATTACCGGCATCTACCTGAAAGGGGAAGACTGTCGAAATCCAAGCCGGTATACCCTGCTCACACTTGCCAGATTGCATGATCTGGTCATAATCGACACCGGTGTCGATTCTTCTGCCCATCAGATCCGGATTGATAGCTACGAAAAATCGGGGGAGGACTGCTTTGCCTGGACCGGCAGCGATGATTCGGCGATAGAGGAATGTACCAGCCGACTGGTTGAAAAAATGGATAACCTTGTCTGCCATACTCCCGTTTGGGGCTGTATTCTGATCGGTGGTAAAAGTTCCAGGATGGGACAGCCAAAGCATCTTATAGAAGATAAGAATAATAAAACATGGTTGGGGCGAACGACAGACATTCTGCGTCCTCTGGTGGATGGATTGGTCGTCTCGGGTGCAGGCATGCTTCCGGAAAAGCTTGCAGACACTGTTCGTCTGGCCGATATTCCCGGAGTGGCCGGACCTCTGTCGGGAATTCTTGCCGCCTGTCGATGGCAACCGCTGGTGAGTTGGGTATTCGTCGCCTGCGATATGCCCCATATAACGCCTGAGGCGATTCACTGGCTTCTTTCCGGGCGCCGTGCAGGTTGTTGGGGACGGGTTCCTCGCTTAGCAGGGAGGAAACATTGTGAACCGCTTTTCGCGTGGTACGATTTTCGTGCAGGGCATCTTTTTGAGGAGCAGCATTATGCTGGAAATTTACGGATCGGTGCTGTGGCTTCGCATCCTAAAATCGACAATCCGGTGATTCCCGAGTCGTTGCATTACGGGTGGCAAAATATCAATACGCCGGAACAGCTAAAGGCAGCGTTAACATAAACAGCGACGAAGATCAATGCACTAAGAAAGGTTCTTCAATACCACACAGTTTTTACAGATCGTCATTTTTTTCTCCCAAGTCGTGTACGTGGTATTGTTACAGATGGTGCCGCTTATAAACCAGCAGAAATCACCTGAATTGAATTCCCAGGCCGGACACTGTTTCTTTGTTTCTTCCGGGCAGTTACGTATCTCCCAGCAGTTAACCGTCTCTTTCTCCGGGCGAAATTTTTTTGCCAGCAGAAAGATAAGTTGACGTTCAACATGGCTCGGTATTGTCCGCCAACCCTGCTCATAGCTGCAGACAGCTTTTAGAGAAATCCCCAACAGGCTGGCAAGCCCTTTCTGGGTCTTGTCCAGCCTCTTCCTGATGTCGATGAATACTTTACTGTCCATATTGGATTTTAGGAACTGAAAGATTGATGTTTTGGACCGACACAATTATCCTGTCAGATTAAAAGGGTATGATGATTCATGAGGATTTTTTGACTACATTGCAGTACCTGTGTGTCACATCGTAACATATATCGTGTCTCATACGCAAACGAGGAAAGGGGAGGAGCAATAATCAGCCATGCAGGCAATAAACGAAACTATTGTACCAAATAGAAATATTATCAGGTTTATTCTTTCCCTCATTATTCTGCTGCTTATCGGCTGTACGCCGGAAGAAAAATCCAAACAATTGCAACTTGGCGACACTGCGCCTGATTTCGCGGTCAAGGATTTGAACGGCGAGGTCACCATACTCTCAAGCCTGCACGGCAAACCCGTCATCCTTCGCTTTTTCGAGACCAGTTGCCGGTTTTGCAGGGCCGACACCCCGGAATTTGTCAAATTTTACAATGAGCATAAAGACCAGGGGTTACAGGTGGTGTATATAGGAAGTTTTTATGAAAATATAGAGAAATTGCAGGCATTTGCCGACGAACTGAGCATAGTTTTTCCGGTAGTCATGGATAAGGAGGCAGGGCTTGCCGATTTGTACGATATCCGTGCCTATCCGCAGACTATTTTTATAAGTCCGGACCAAAAGTTACTTGCGGCCATTCTTGGTGGAGTAGGTGCAGCGGAATTGCAGGAAATTTTGGGAAACTATTTTAAATAAAACTAGAAAACAGGACTACTTCTGTGCCGATGGGCATACCGGAAGGATAAAACCGGTTTTATTTCAGTTGTTCTGCCAAGTATTGATGAATTTATGGAGAAATGACAATGTGGTCACTGCGACTGCGTAGAAATAAACGCCCCTCTAAGACCAGTGTGCAGGAAATCGATATCTGGCGGGTGAAAGCTCTTTTTAATAATTTCCGGAAAATTCTCCAGCTTAATACGGTGATTTTTGAAAACATGGCGGAACTGGACCGGTCCATGGGCGGCGAATATATTTTCGACAAATCCTATCTGGAAAAATCAGTCCGAACCATTGCCGGCAATGTCCACCATGTAACCTATAATCTGAATGCCCTCACCGGTAACAATCATGTAGCTCTCTATGATCGTTATCAGGCAATCCGTACCATTCTGGACGATATCCTGGCCGGCAATAACCTCTCGCTTGCCTGTCCCCCGATCCTGCCTTTCACCTCTCTCAGCTGGGAACTCGAACCGCTTGTCGGTATTGAATTTGTCTGCCTTGCCGAATTAAGGCATCATCCGGGGATACTGATGAGTGATGGTTTTGTCATCACAACAGAAGGGACTATGGCTTTGCTCGCTCTTGCAGAGGGCGGCCCAAACATATCGGCTGACAGCTCAACTGATCAGGTGGTTGACGACGTCGCAAAGAGTTTTTTGCAGTATACACAAAAGCTGACAGATGACAGCGAAAGTAAGCGCCTGTCGATCACTGCGACCATGGTCAACGACGACATGAGTGATGCCCGAAATCTCGGTGAATTTTTCCTTGAACTAACCGAAGACGAGCAAAAAGTACGCATCATCGACAAAGATAGGCAGTACCGGAAGAATGATATCGCAGCAACATCGACCGGAAGCGGTCTTCTCACAACAATCGCGAAAACCGGCCACGACATCCTGCACGGCCTGGTGCAAATTCTGCGAATATTCAAAGGCAGGGCGGAGCACCACGAATCCGATGCCCCCGCCCGCTTTGCCGTTCTGGTGCGGGCGGCCTCACCGATCTTTGTCTGCGGCACTGTTGCCACCCGTGCCGATTCAGTCGAATCGACACCGCTGCTGACCATTATCGCCCGTCTCGTGACAGAGGAGGATGTTAAAGATATCTACCGACTCAGGCGCGTCTATCCTTTTGATCTTTATTCCTCTAAAATAGCTCCAAAGTCAGCCTTACATGAGTTTTCTGACAAATGTCTGGCAACCAGTCAGGCTGTCGACGCAGCGGACTTCAAACGGGGCTCGGCCCTTATCGATACCAAAGATATCCAGGCGCTGGCTGAAACTGCCATGACTCTTGAAAGAATCATGGGAATCCCCATAACTGTGCATTGGGAATATCTGCAGGAAGGAAGATTTATCGTTACCCGCCTCTTCCCATTTCTGGAAAAAACGCAGGAACCGACCGGCAAGGAACTGGCTGACGAACTGAAGGCAGCTGTGGTTCTCTGTAAGGGCGGCAGGGTGGTTCAAGCGGGTATTGCAGCCGGTCATGTCGTTCATATCGGCGACAACACGGAACTTGCCGATTTTCCTATCGGGGCGGTCGCGATTGCGCCGATGGCGACGCCGCAACTGACTCCTTTTCTTCATCGCGCCGCCGCCATCCTCACGGAATACGGCAATCCCGTCGGCCATCTGGCCACCGTGGCGAGGGAACTCAATCTTCCGGCCCTCTTCGGTATTCCCGGAGTCCTTGACTTCTTAACTCCTGGAACGGAAGTGACAGTCGACACCGGGCAGATGACTGTTTACCGGGGTGTGCAGAACGCTATGTTACAGCTGGGAAACAGCGATCTCAATTTTTCACCTGTCGATCCGGAATACCGCCAGCTCAGGCGCCTGCTGCGCTATATAACTCCCCTGAATCTGATCGATCCGGATGCCCCTCAGTTTTCCGCCGAAGGCTGCCGTACGTTTCACGATATTATTCATTTCTGCCATGAAATGGCCGTTGATGAACTGGCCCATTTTCAGGAACGGCGCCCTGGTTTGAGTGGCATTAAAACTTCGACGATGCACCTCTCTCTGCCCATGGACATCCATCTTCTCGACATCGGGGGAGGCATGAAACCCTCTGCCGATTTTGTCGATTTGCAGCCTCAACCCTCGGATGTGTGCTCCGAGCCATTCGCAGTCTTCCTCGATGGTCTGCTGCATCCCCTGGCTTCCCGGGAAGATCTGCCTGTGCTCGGGTTACGCGATATCATCGCCGGCATTCCACGCACATCGGGGAGCATGGCGGCGGCGACTGGCAGTATGGGCAAAAATCTGGCGATTCTCAGTCAGGACTATCTTAACCTCAGTCTGCATCTGGGCTATCACTTCAATGTCATCGACGCCCACCTGTCGGACGACCGGCACAGAAACTATATCTATTATCGTTTTATCGGCGGCCTCGCCGATTCTACCCGGCGGGCGCGGCGGGCACAGCTCATTGCCGATGTTCTGAATGCCATGGATTTCAAAGTAACCTGCAAAGATGATCTAGTGGTCGGCAGAATAAAATTTGAACGAAAAGATATTCTCCACTCGATCCTCTTCGTTCTCGGTGCCCTGACCACTTTTTCCCGCCAGAAAGACACCGGTCTTTACAGCGATGAGCAGGCCCGCGAGCAGTATCGACTGTTTGCTGACCAGTTTTTGCTGCCATTCCGGCAAAAAAACACTACGAAACAAAATATTCATCAGTGGAGCACCGCCGGACCCGGTCAAGAAAATTCCGCAGCCTCTCCCTTGGCAACTGTCCCAGCTGCTTATCCCCCAGAAAATAAATGAACATTCCAAATCCTTTCACCTCTCTGATAGCCTATTTTACCGAGCGCCGAAGAACACGGGAATACATCGCCCTCGAAGATCTGAAGGCTCGTTACCACGCTTTTCGAATTTTCCTGGAAAATAATGGTATTGCTCTTGAGCTGCTTGCCACCATAGACAATCAGTTGATTCGAGGACAATTTTCTGAAATTAGAAATTTAGCGGAAAATTTACTGGCCGTTTCCGGTGAGTTGGTGGATGGTTTGAATCTCCTGGCAAACGATGCCCATGCCCCTTTGTATGCATTTCATGGACGTATGTCGGAAAGAGTGCTCGGTCTCCTCGATGAGTTCAAGGCTGGTCCGGCAAGCGATTTTTGCATTCCTCTCGACGATCTGCCTCAGGATGCCTCCCAGGTGGCGGGAAGAAAAGCAGCCAATCTCGCCGGGATGCGCCGGCTATCCCTGCCGGTACCCAACGGCTTTGTCTGTACCACGGCGGCGGGTAGCCGATTTCTCGGTATGGGCAAACTGTCCGCGGATATTCGTCGATTGCTGCGCAGTCTCGAACAAGGGCAAATCGATTTAAACCGGGCGGCCAACAGGATTAAAAAGATTGTTATGGACGCACCGCTTCCCGACGATCTGGCCCAGGCCCTCGAAACGGCGTATCATCGATTGAGAGCAATAGAGTTGAACGACAACGATACTGTTCCACTGGCAATATCGGTGCGCAGCAGCGGTGTCGCCGAAGACGGCGTCGAACGTTCATTTGCCGGACAGTACACCTCGGTCCTGAATGTTATTGGAGTTCAGGCCCTTTTTATCGCCTACAAAGAGGTCATTGCCAGTGGTTTCAGTGCCCGGGCCATCTCCTATCGTCTAAACGCCGGGTACTCTCCGCTCGATTGTGATCTCGCCGTCCTCTGTCAGGTCATGGCTGAGGTTGATTGTGCCGGCGTGCTGTTTACCGTCGATCCGTCCGAACACGAAAGCGGCCGGATGCTCATCAGTGCCGTCCCCGGACTTGGTACCCTGGCCGTAGGCGGTTCCTCTCCTGCCGATCTCTACCGTCCCTTACGTTCCGCCATGACGGAAAACAGGGATTCGTCGGAAAACAGATGTGCTATTTGGCTCACAGACGAGCAGGTGGCTCTACTCATGGATGGGGCCCAGATAAGCAATAAAACCATGCGGGAAGTGCCGAAAGAGGATGGCGGTGTACGTCTTGAGGCAATGCCGGATGATGAATCGACGCTACCACTGTTGAGCGCGGAGACCCTCAGCCGTCTCATCCATTTTGGCCAGTTGCTGGAAAATCTCTGGGGAATGCCTCAGGATATTGAATGGGCTTATTCCCAGCACAGTGGTCTTACGCTGCTCCAGGCACGTCCTCTGCGTTTGGCGGCCAAGGGACGACGCAGGCGTTCCATCGACACAGCCGAAAGGCTGCTTACCGGCTCCTGCGCCTCATCGGGACAGGTTACCGGTTGTGTCAGGATTGTCCATTCGATAAAAGACCTTGTCGAACTCGATGCAAACGACGGCGCAGAACTGGCCGACCAGCCCTGCATTCTCGTTTTACCGCAGAGTGTCGTCGATGCCTCGAACCTTTTAGCTCACTGCGTCGGTGCAATTATTGATATCGGCAATCCGACCGATCATCTCTCCTGTATCGCAAGAGAACTGGGAATACCCATGCTCACCGGCACGGAACAGGGGTCGACCAAACTGAGGAGTGGACAATGGATCATTCTCGATGCCGACAACTGTGCAGTTCGAGAGGCCTCTTTGTCCATCAGGGACGCCGCCCTGCAGGCCCACCGTGAGCGTACCAACAATGAAAGGAGTACAGGCCCCGCCGACCGCCTTACCCGGCTGCAGGCAAGCACCATATCACCGGAGCGGGAGCGATTACGTAAGATGCTCATCCCGCTCAACCTGACCGATGCCTACGGCTCGACTTTTTCCCTGCTGGAATGCCGGTCGATCCACGATATTATCCGCTACACCCATGAAATGGCCGTCCTGGCCATGTTCAACACCGGTGACATGGTCATGGATTATGCCGGAGGCCTGCTGCGACCCCTCGATATAGGCGTCCCATTCTCTTTTCTGGTCATAGACCTGGGGGGAGGTCTCAGAAGGCATCAGGAAAGTTTTCTGCGCAAACAACTGGCACTGCATAAACCACTCGGTCTGGACGATATCCTTTCCATCCCTTTAAAGGCACTCTGTGAGGGACTTACCACCCCGGGGCTCAGCTGGCACTCGGAACCTGACGCTGCCGCGTTTTCAACCGTCATGTCCAAAGCGATGCTCGATAATCGCGGCAACCGTCCCGCGGGTTCATTTAATTACGCGCTGGCGGCACGGGACTATATCAACCTCAACGCCCGTGTCGAATTTCATTTTGCCATGCTCGATGCTATCTGTGGCCGGGATACCCATGCCAACTACATTCGTTTCCGTTTCAAAGGAGGCGGGGCCGGGCTCGAAAGAGGGCACCGCCGAGCCCTTTTTCTCCAGCATGTCCTGGAAAAAAACGGTTTTTACACCAGCGTCATCGACGATCTGATTACCGCTTCACTGACCGGTGCGTCCAAAGAACTGGTCTATAAGCAACTGGTAATGATAGGCCGGCTTCTGGGTTTCAGCAGATTCCTCGACGGAGTAATGAGCGAAGACGACACGCCTCTTCTTCTGGCGGAAGCTTTTCTGGCCGGTCGATACGACACGAGGGAACCGATGGATTCCTGAACTTCTGATCTCTTTCGGCTAATTCATCCGAACTAGAAAACAGAGCATTTCACCGATTATCAGGCGTGATAGAATTGTTTTCGAGGCAACTCGACCGCAGTCAAGACATTACCGTAGACAGCGCCGGTATCGATGCAGATACGGTCCGGTAAAACAAGCGGAAATTGAAAGGGCGAATGGCCGAAAATGATGGTTATGCCGTCAATTGCGTTTTTCTGCTCCGCCAGGCGTCTACTGGACAAAAGCTCTGCCTCCAATTGGCGATCCGGATTGGTGAGCGGCTGACCCGATGCTGCGGCTAACACCTGTTCATCGGTAATATCTGCGTGGGTAAAAAGGAAGTCACCAACGATATGACAAAACTGCAGGTTTTTTAAAAAAGCCTGGTGAGCCGGTGGAAAACAGGCAAGATTTTGCAGATTGCGAACCCGTGCGCCATAGCTCGCCGCTGTGGCCTCAACTCCCATGACGCGCAGGAACGGGACGATATCCACGTCACCTGTTTCAGCGTAGGCCAAAAGAGCCTGTTCATGATTACCCTTCAAAAACACAGAGTGAGCGTAAGTTTGTTGTATCTCGACCAGGGTATCCAGTACCTTCCTCGAATCAGGCCCCCGATTGATGTAATCACCTAAAAATATAATGGTATCTCGTTCTTTATCAACAGGAACCCGGTTCAGGAGTGTGACCAGCTGTGCATGACAGCCGTGAATATCGCCGATGGCAAAAATCCTCTCCTCTATTGTTTGATCCATGGCATTGGCTGGTTGAATGTGTAAACGATGCGGTCAGCTATCATATCGCTAAAGGTAATAGGAATTATATAAATAGAGTTGCCGATATTATTCAAGGGAAGAACCGATGCACATCCCAATTATTATTACAATTAAAAGCAGCAAGTGATAAAATAGCAATTCTCGTCAATTCTTGCTATTATCCTTTAAATTCCGAGCATGTTCAATGTTACTCGATGGAGGTGGAAACCAGCAATGA
>Ga0214472_10009009_pt1 | contig 10405 bp, 13 predicted proteins | sample RVTome_6_FD_207662 | JGI IMG/M metagenome (GOLD analysis project Ga0214472, IMG submission 207662) | Soil microbial communities from uranium-contaminated site in the Upper Colorado River Basin, Wyoming, United States - RVT140D175 | ecosystem: Environmental > Terrestrial > Soil > Contaminated >...
TGATAAACCAGCGTCATTCTTTATTGCCGCGTTCTATAATAACCCCGACATCACGAACCCCACGAACTGCACCTTTTTTATTTAATGATAATCGCAGCCAGGGCACCTTAAATTCAGTCATGATAATTTCAGCTATTTTCTCGGCGAGTGTTTCGACCAGTTCGAATTCACTTTCACCAACATAACTCATCAAACGTTTTGCCACTGCTTTGTAATTCAGTGTGTCTTCAATGTTGTCCGAGTTTGCTGCCTTGCGAATGTCGGTTCCCATTTCCAGATCAATAATAATAGTTTGCTTCATACGACGTTCCCAGTCGTATATGCCGATGATTGTATCGATCCGGAGATCTCTAAGATAAATAATGTCCATGTTCAAGTGTTTTCACATTCGCGTTCATTAATTAATAAATTCGACATCATAACCTCTCTTGCCTTTTATTATTGTGAAAGGTGAAGTGTGAAACGTGAAAAGTCAACTTCTTATAAGTGATTATTTGTATTTCAGCTTTTACGTTTCACGCTTCACTTTTCACCTTTCACTTTTTTACTTTCACATCGTTAAAGGCTTGACCTTAACTACCGAACCGATTCCAATACACAAATGATACTTTCTATTGGATTAATTGTTGTTGCTTATCTGCTCGGCTCAATCGCCTCGGCTATTTTAATATGTCGATTATTTGGTCTCTCTGATCCGCGTGTTGGTGGCTCAGGTAATCCCGGTGCGACTAACGTCATGCGTCTGCACGGTAAAAAAGCCGCGATTCTGACTTTGGCGGGTGATGTCTTAAAAGGTGTTGTTCCGGTATTACTTGCTAAAGCTTTGGACAGTTCTGAATTAATTATCGCGCTTTGTGGTTTAGCTGCTTTCTTTGGACATTTGTTTCCAGTCTTCTTTAAATTCAAGGGCGGAAAAGGCGTTGCTACCTTAATCGGTGTGTTATTTGCAACGCATTGGATGTTGGGACTCGCCTATATCGTTACCTGGGGTATTAGCGCGCTGCTATTTCGTTATTCTTCTTTATCCGCACTTATTGCTGCGGCACTTACGCCTTTATATTCCTGGTTTATTTTGCAGAATACAGCCTTTGTAATCAGCCATGTTGTCATGGTGACCATTTTAATCTGGCGTCATCGTTCAAATATCAATAATTTAATAGCCGGCACAGAAAACAAGATCGGTCAGAAAAAGACTTAGGCGGTTTCCATTTCATCTAATGGCCAGCGCGGTTTCGCCTGAGGAGTAAAGAGGGTCACCCATTAGAAATTTCCGGTCAGCAAGAAGTATAAGATGGCTTGCTGGAATCGTTTTTTACCGTATTTGTTTACTGTGTATATGCCATCCAGAAATAGCATGTGGAAACGGACGTTCAAGTTTAGGCGCCGCCAAACCGCTGGATCAGTGTTATCGGCAAATAACAAGACGCCACCCTGTCACCCGAGCTATTACTTGAATTAAGTAAACTGTCTCCGGAATTCTCCGGAATTCGGAAAGTGATGGCGTCGATCCTGATGAACTGGTTGATGTGCAATTATTCCACGGAGTTGTTTAATTTTTTTTTATTTTTTTATATAGCTTTTCAGCCACGTCATCTCCGTAACGCTTTTTAACGTCCTGTATAACTTTTTCCGGTTTATAACCTTTATTTTTTAATTCCTTAAATATTTGTCTTAGCGCATTATTTGACCAATTATTTTTCAAGGCATCATGAAGCAATTCAAACAAAGTATCTGTCCAAAGAGTCTTGAGATCAGTCTTCTCTAATATATCTTCTGTTTTTTCTGTCATTTACTCTCAACATCATAAAATCAAGATTTTATTAAATCCTATCCCAATAAAACAAACCAGTAAAAAAATCACTTGTACTTGGTAAAAATTTCAGTAACGCCTATTCCATCACTTTTTTTATTTCTAAAACAATCAGTTTGCTAAAAGGCAAGGCGCAGGTAAAAGACGGTGAAACGGCATTCAGGACTTGAAAGGATTTATCATCTCCTTCGAATTTAAAATCCATTTCCAGTGATTTTGTTTTAACATTGATTAACTGCGCGCGGATACCGGGTTTTCCCCATTGCTGAAAATCATTCTGCTTTATCTCTCTTATCAATGTTCAAGTATAAGAAGAATTAACGCAACATCGACGCTTATCAAAGCAGCATACCGTTGACAAAAATCCACCGATACCCTCGTCTATCCGCTCTGCACCCATTAACCCACCTGAATTTTCTACCTGAATCTGTGCATTTCGGTCTGTTCCAGAGCCTTTGATTCCCATCAGACAACAGAAAACCGGGCAACCCATTAAGCGTGGTTGCCAACCTCTACCCAGCATACGCTATGCAAGCCAGTCCGGATTTGGTGAGGCTCTTGTAGCAAGTAATAGTTTGGGCGATGGTTGCAATATTATTTAGGTGTCAGGCACCTTTTTAGACACCTTTCAAGAAGCCGTTCGCTTGTCGTCCATATCTTCAAACTGATTAATTCGCACATCACCTTCCGGGAAATGCGCACGGATTTCCAACTGTCCACCCATGGCTTCAACGAACCGACGTAATGTTGAGATAGTCATATCCGTTTTTTCTCAATCTTTTTGCTACCGCAGCTTGTTAAAAGCAGCTTGTCTTTCTCTCTTCCCCAACCTATATTCATTTTTATTAAATATGAATAACTGGAGGGTGATATGGCCACGACAAGTCTTAGCCTGGGCGAACACTGGGAAATTTATATCAAGAATGAGATTGCCAGTGGACGATACGGCTCCGCCAGCGAAGTGGTTCGTGATGCACTCCGCACAATGGAGGAGCGCAAAAGCAAACTTGATGCGTTACGAAGTCATTTGGCTCAGGGCGCTAAACAGGCTGAATCCGGTGAGTTCGTTAATAATTTCACAATGGACGCGCTCATTGACGATCTGGATAACGAAGCCTGATGCCCAAATTCAGAGTCACTCCGAGAGCACAGGAGGACTTGAAAAATATCGGTCGATATACCGAACAACAATGGGGTAAACGCCAACGTAATATTTATTTGAAAGCATTTGATAAACGCTTTGGCTGGTTAACCGAGAATCCGCAATTGGGCAAACACCGTCCGGATGTTGCTGAAGGCTATTACAGCTTCCCTCAGGGTGAACATGTAATTTTTTACCTGAATGGAGATAAAGGCATTGATATTATCGGCATCCCGCACAAGGAGATGGATATCATTACTTATTTTATGCCTGACTAAGCCGCTTTGATTACCTTACTAATAATGAACAGCCTTTACCGTCGCCATTTCATCCAGTGGCCAGCGTGGTTTCGCCTGGAAATTTAATGATTCAGTCTGACCCGCTTTAAGTCTCAAATAACCTGCATAAGCGATCATCGCGCCATTATCAGTACAAAATTCGGCTCGTGGGAAATACACTTTGCCATTTACTTCGTTCATCAAACCTTGAAGACCTGCCCGTAATTGCTTATTGGCACTCACTCCACCGGCAACAACCAGTTCCTTCAATCCTGTTTCTTTAATAGCCCGACGACATTTAATAATAAAAGTATCGACCACAGCATCGACAAATGCCCTGGCAATATCGGCTCGCGTTTGTTCATCCCCGGAATCATCATTTAATTCTGCATTTACTGTATTCAAGGCGTAAGTTTTTAAACCACTAAAACTGAAATCAAGGCCGGGACGATCCGTCATTGGTCGAGGAAAATGGAAGCGCTTACTATCGCCTTTTTCTGCTAAAGCAGAGAGTGCTGGACCACCGGGATAAGATAAACCCAATAATTTGGCTGTTTTATCAAAAGCTTCGCCTGCGGCATCATCGACAGATTCACCAAGAATTTTGTAATCTCCCGGTTTGCTAACATGAACAAGCTGCGTATGACCACCCGATACCAATAAAGCCAGAAACGGATACTCTGGCACATCTTCTTCCAGCATCGGCGCTAATAAATGTGCCTCCATATGATGTACTGCAATCGCCGGAATTGACAAAGAATAAGCCAGACTGCGACCCATTGCCGTACCCACAAGCAATGCTCCCATTAAGCCGGGACCGGCTGTATAGGCAATGCCATCAAGAGATTTAAGCTCTGCGTCTGCTTCCGCCAGTGTCTTTTTAATTAACGGCAATAATCGTCGAACATGATCGCGTGAAGCCAGTTCCGGCACGACACCGCCATATTCCTTATGTAAGTCAATCTGACTGTATAAATTATGAGCAAGCAAGCCTGCTTCAGAGTCATATATTGCTATCCCCGTCTCGTCACACGAGGTTTCTATTCCTAATATCTGCATTTATATTAATGTTTTCCTGATATTCCTGTTATTTGCGTTGCAATTTCACCCATTCTCACTAAAATACCCGCCTTTTCTCAATCCAAGTAATTTAAAGAAGTTAAGGAAATAAGTAACTATGCCCTCAGTTAAGGTAAGAGACAACGAACCGTTTGATATTGCAATGCGTCGCTTCAAGCGCGCCTGTGAAAAAGCTGGCACACTGGCTGATGTTCACAGTCATGAGTTTTATGAAAAACCAACTCAAGTACGAAAACGTAAAGCAGCAGCAGCCGTCAAGCGTTCACAAAAGCAGGCTTCCAGAAACATCCTGCACCGTATACGTCCATTCTAAGTCCCGTTTCGAGTTCTTTTTACATCAGCCATGGCTGCTGATATCAAAAATAAAATTAGCGACGATGTGAAGGCTGCTATGCGCAGCAAAGACAAGGAGCGACTTGGCGCTCTACGTCTGATTCAAGCCGCGTTCAAACAAAAAGAAGTTGATGAACGTATTGAGTTAGATGATGAACAAACCATCGCGATTCTCGACAAAATGGCCAAACAACACCGTGATTCTATATCTCAATTTAAAGAAGCTAACCGCAACGATTTGGTAGAAATAGAAGAATTTGAGCTCAATATTATTGAAGAATACTTACCTGCCCAATTATCCGACGATGAAATAAATAGCTTCATCGACAATGCTATTTCTAAAACCGGTGCTGAATCGATTAAAGACATGGGCAAGGTTATGGGGATTTTAAAAGGTGAACTTCAAGGCCGCGCTGATATGGGGAAAGTCAGCGGATTAATTAAAGACCGACTTAATTCATAGTTATCTAGTAAATCAAAAAACTCGAAGATAAGCCGTTTTACCAGCGACTAAAACCGCTGCTCTAAACTTCTTTCGCTGTATACTATTTCCGTATGGCTGGCCGAATTCCACAACACTTTATTGATGAATTACTCTCTCGAATTGATATCGTTGATATCGTCGATGCCTATGTACCGCTCAAGAAAGGTGGAAAAAACCATCAGGCCTGTTGCCCCTTTCATGATGAAAAAACACCTTCTTTTACCGTAAGCCAGCAAAAACAGTTCTATCATTGCTTTGGTTGCGGCGCGAATGGCACGGCCATCAGCTTTCTGATGGAATATCTACATATGGGGTTCGTAGAAGCAATTGAAGATCTCGCTTCCCGTGCCGGAATGGAAATACCCCGTGAAGCTCTTCAAGCATCGCCATCGAATAATAAAACGACTGAACTATATGAATTAATGGAACTGGTTACGCAATTCTATTGCCGACAATTACGTCAGCATCCGGAAGCAAGTAAGGCCGTTGATTATCTGAAAAATCGCGGTATCAGTGGTGAAATAGCCGCCGAATATGAATTAGGATTTGCCCCGTCCGGTTGGGATAATCTTATGAAAGAATTGGGCAGATCAGATGAATCATCTAAACGACTTGCCAGTATCGGCGCTGTTATAGAAAAAGAACAGGCTGGTTATTATGATCGTTTTCGTGATCGCATCACCTTTCCGATTCGTGACCAGCGTGGCCGGGCAATTGGCCTCGGCGGCAGAGTATTGGGCGATGACAAACCAAAATATTTAAATTCTCCGGAAACACCTATTTTCCATAAAGGGAAAGAACTGTATGGCTTATATCAGGCCAGGAAAGTACTAAAAGATATCGATTGCCTGTTTGTTGTTGAGGGATATATGGATGTCATTGCCCTGGCTCAGTTCGGCATTGCTAATGTCGTCGCCAGTTTAGGCACTGCCGCGACCACAGAGCATTTAGAAAAGATGTTTCGCATTACCGGCAAAGTGATATTTTGCTTTGACGGCGATGAAGCGGGCAAAAAAGCAGCCTGGCGAGCTTTGGAAAATTCATTACCATTACTAAAAGATGGGCGACAGGTTTATTTCATGTTTCTTCCCGAGGGGGAAGACCCGGATACATTTGTTAGAAGTAATGGAAAAGAAGCATTTCTTGAAACAAAAATGAGAACGCCTTTGTCAGAATTTTTGTTTAATTCTCTCAACAAAGACATCGACCTCCACTCACTTGAGGGACGTTCAGAAATGGTAAATAAAATTTTGCCCTATTTTGGCAAACTTCCCTCTGATCCATATAAAGATATTCTCTTACAGGAATTGAGTAAAATGACTCATTACGATGTTGAAGATATACAGCATCGTCTTTCAACATCTTCTCCTGTAAGCAATCATAAACAAGCATTTAAGAAGCCGGTTAATGGAAGCAATAAAGGGATAGAAAAAATCAGTTTTTTGATTCGATGTCTGTTACATGAACCTGAGCTGGCTTTTGAATTGGAAACGACGGAACCCCTGGCAAAACTTCCTTCCCCCGGTATAAAGTTTTTATACGAACTACTTGAGTTTATAAGAAGTAACCCCAATATAAGGATGGCAGCAATTATAGAGAATTGGCGCGATACCAAATTTGAGAAACGTCTTCGTCAACTCGCGACAGAAGAAGAATCGTTTCAGGAAACCGGTGTGAATAAGGACACTTTTTTAGACGCCATACACAGACTAATCGAAGCAAATAAAGATGCATTCGTTGCATTGAAGACGAAGAGAAGCCTGTCTGAATTGACTGAGGAAGAAAAAGACGCCTTAAGAAACACGCAGAAAAGGCCGAGTAACACTGAAACTTAATGGTTAAATTGACCTAGCGAAGTGTAAAACCATGTGCTAAACTTGACCGTTTTAGTCTTGGAAAAAATTGTTTCTAATCAAGCAGTTATGAGCCAAAGAAACCCGTAATTATCAACATATTTTGTAGCAATATTCGAGCCAAATTATCTATGGAACAAGCAGAACAGAAAGAGCCAATAATTAAAGAAGACGATAAGTCATTGCTTAAAGTACTTATTGCCAGAGGCAAGGAACAGGGTTTCCTGACCTATGGCGAAGTTAATGACCATCTTCCAAATGATATTGTTGAGCCTGAACAAATTGAAGACATCGTCAACATGATCAATGACATGGGGATTACTGTTTACGAATCTCCACCTGATCTTGACGGACAAATAACAGACAACACAAACGAGCCTGATGAGGATGCGGCGGCAGAAGCTGCTGCGGCATTGGCTAGTCTGGAAAATGAATTTGGCCGAACGACTGATCCAGTCAGAATGTATATGCGTGAAATGGGTACAGTTGATCTTCTCACTCGCAAAGGCGAAATCAGGATTGCCAAGCGTATTGAAGAAGGCATTGGCCAGGTATTGAGCGCGTTATCAAGTTATCCGGGAACCGTAAAAACGCTGCTTAATGCATTCGATATGATTGTAAAAGAGGAGATGAAACTTAGCGATGTTATCGTTGGTTTCAATGACACGTCTCATTATCCGGATGAAGGCATACAAGTTATTAATCCTACACAAATTGAAGAATCCGATGATGATGACGATAGTGATGACGACGATAAAGATGAAGAAGAAGATGAAGAAGTAGTCGCTCTTACTGCTGAAGATGTAAGAGAACACATTGAAAAGCTGGAAAAACTTCACCTTAAATATGTCAAGTCCGTCAAGCGTTATGGAAAAGAAGATAATAAAACCAAGGTGCATGAACAGGAACTCGCACAGTGGTTTCTGGAACTCAAACTTGCTCCAAAATTTATCATTTTATTGACTGATAATTTACGCGATTTAATTGATCGTATTCGTTTCACCGAACGACGTGTTATGGAACTTTGTGTTAAAGAAGCAAGGATGCCGCGTAAGGAATTCATTACTGAATTCCCTGGCAACGAAATCAATTTTAAATGGATAAAGAGTGTTATTAAAAAGAAAACTCCTTATGCAGAAAATCTTAAAGAACAGGAAGAAGAAATTCTTAAGATACAGGGAAAATTAGCGCTTATTTTTGAAGATGCCTTATTAAACATCGGAGAAATCAAGGAGATTAACCGTACAATCTCTATCGGTGAGGCAAAAGCACGTCGAGCTAAAAAAGAAATGGTTGAAGCAAACCTGAGACTCGTGATTTCTATTGCAAAAAAATACACTAATCGTGGTTTACTTTTTCTTGATCTGATTCAGGAAGGTAATATCGGTTTAATGAAAGCAGTAGATAAGTTTGAATATCGTCGTGGCTATAAATTTTCTACTTATGCTACATGGTGGATTCGCCAGGCCATTACCCGATCAATTGCTGATCAGGCTCGTACCATTCGTATTCCTGTTCACATGATTGAAACGATTAATAAACTTAATCGTATATCAAGACAAGTACTTCAGGAAATGGGACGTGAGCCAACTCCGGAAGAGCTGGCCGAACGCATGGAAATGCCCGAAGAGAAAGTGCGTAAAGTTCTAAAGATTGCAAAAGAACCTATCTCAATGGAAACACCGATTGGTGATGATGAAGATTCACATTTAGGTGACTTTATTGAGGATTCAAATATACAAGCACCGAGTGATTCTGCTGGATTTGAAGGCTTGCGACGAACAACACGAGATGCACTTGAAGGTTTAACACCTCGTGAAGCAAAAGTACTCAGAATGCGTTTTGGTATTGATATGAATACTGACCATACTCTTGAAGAAGTGGGCAAGCAGTTTGATGTAACGCGTGAGCGTATTCGTCAGATTGAAGCTAAAGCATTGCGTAAACTTCGTCACCCTTCTCGTTCGGACGAGCTTAAGACGTTTCTTGATACCTGATTTAATATTATAATTTCAAGAATCAGTTTTAGGGCCCGTAGCTCAGTTGGTTAGAGCATCCGACTCATAATCGGCAGGTCGAGTGTTCAAGTCACTCCGGGCCCACCATATTTATCAATAACTTATACCAATATCTCTAATTTAAACAAAGAGATATTGGTATTTGTTGGCTGTACTGTTGGCAGTTAAGTCCCTCTTTAAGCTGTTATATCAATTTTTTTATCTCTCTCGTGCTTTCCATATAAATAGAAATAACGCTTATCAACGATGGTGTGAATATGCAAAGGTCCCAAATACTTTTTTCGCTGGAGACTAGTTAGATAAATACTCAATCGTTCAGTTAAATACGGTAAGGAACCTATGCGCTCAAAACTACATTGCGTTTTGACGCACCATCATCATCGTTGGTACGCCAATTTCTTATTGAAAGTTCTCTTAATGTTCTCCTATAATCGATTGTCCGTGGAGTCAGAAATAAGAAAACACATCAGCAAACTAAGTAGCGAAATCGATAGCTCACTCAAACCATAACCGTCAAAAACACTCAACTTTTTACTGAGCATCATTATGTCTATGTTCCGGTTTTGTTTTTTGTAGTTATTGTATTATAACGCACCTCTGCTTCAGCGATGCGTAATGTATTCTCTCCCTGCCTTCTTTATTTGCGTGTGAATAGTACTCGATCAATTTTTCTATTGATTTTGATTTTAATAACTCCGGCGGCAAGTCAGGGATACATAGATGCCACAATTGTAAGCCGAAAGCGTTCGCAATTTTTTCTATTATATCAAGTCTTGGCTGACCCTCGGCGCTTGTATTTAATAAATTATGTATTGTTTTTTGAGAGACACCGGATTTTTTCCCAAGCTCCGGTTGTGTCCATTGCCTTTCTTTCATCAGCATCCGCACGTTTTTCACCAATGTCTCTTTTGTTTTTATATCCATAAAATCAGCATATCACTAGTTTGAAGTAAAGTATTACTTACATGATTAGTAATTTTTTACTAAATTCAATCTTATGAAAGGCTTAATTCTTAATGACATTATTGTGAAACTGAATTCGCACAAAGGTAATTGGCGTTTAATTTGTGACGAGACTGGGCTTGGTTACGAATGGATATCCAAACTTGCTCGAAACAAAATTTCTGGTCCCGGTATTTGTAAGATCCAAAGATTATATACATATCTGAATAAGCTGGAAAAAGGACGAAAATGACAATAAAAAACTGGCCTCGTGTAATTGCTTTGGCCGATATGAATTCTTTCTTTGCATCAATTGAACAAGTAAATGATCCTTATCTTGCAGACAAACCCATTGGTATTACTAACGGTTTAACCGGTACTTGTATTATTAACTCATCCTATGAGGCTCGGTCGTTTGGTGTCCGTACCGGTATGCGAGTAAAAAGTGCAAAACGTCTTTGTGCTG
>Ga0214472_10009011_pt1 | contig 10404 bp, 6 predicted proteins | sample RVTome_6_FD_207662 | JGI IMG/M metagenome (GOLD analysis project Ga0214472, IMG submission 207662) | Soil microbial communities from uranium-contaminated site in the Upper Colorado River Basin, Wyoming, United States - RVT140D175 | ecosystem: Environmental > Terrestrial > Soil > Contaminated >...
ACGGCGAACATTTGCTGCTGGCTCTTTTGGAACAGGAAGGCGGGCTTGTCTCCCGACTTGTCGAACGGCTCAATATTGATCCCAGACTAATGATTGAGGCGGTTCGATCGGAGCTGCAACGGATGCCTTCGGTTTCCGGCCCCGGTGTTGAGTCCGGCAAGATCTATGTCACGCAGCGTTTTAACCAGCTGCTGGTTAAGGCCGAGTCCGAGGCGAAACGACTGAAGGACGATTTCGTCAGCGTAGAGCATGTGTTGCTGGTGATGACCGATGAGGGCAGCAAGACGGCTGTGGGCAGAGTCTTGCAGCAATTCAATCTGAGCCGTGACCGTCTGCTGCAGACCTTGAGTGCCGTGCGCGGCCATCAAAGAGTGACCAGCGCTGATCCCGAGGGGACTTATGAGGCGCTGGAGAAGTATGGCAGAGACCTGGTCAAAGAGGTCCAGAAGGGCAAGCTCGACCCGGTCATCGGCAGGGATAGCGAAATTCGACGTGTGATCCGGATTCTCTCACGCAAGACCAAGAATAATCCGGTCCTGATTGGAGAGCCGGGAGTCGGCAAGACAGCAATCGTTGAAGGCCTGGCGCAACGCATTGTGCGGGGTGATGTCCCTGAGGGTTTAAAAGACAAAACTATTTTTGCCCTCGATATGGGCTCATTGCTTGCGGGAGCCAAGTATCGTGGTGAATTCGAAGAGCGGCTCAAGGCCGTTCTCAATGAGATCCGCCAGAGTGAAGGCCGGATTCTGCTCTTCATTGATGAGCTGCATACCATTGTCGGTACCGGTAAAGCAGAAGGCGCCATTGATGCCGGCAATATGCTCAAGCCGATGCTGGCGCGCGGTGAGCTGCATTGTGTCGGCGCCACGACTCTCGACGAGTATCGTCAATATGTTGAAAAAGACGCAGCCCTTGAGCGGCGTTTTCAACCGGTTCTGGTCGAGCAACCGACGGTTGAAGATACCGTCAGTATCCTGCGTGGCCTGAAAGAGCGCTTCGAAGTTCACCATGGTGTGCGTATTCTTGATAATGCGCTGGTGGCTGCCGCCACCCTGAGCCATCGCTATATCACCGATCGTTTCCTGCCGGACAAAGCGATTGATCTGGTTGATGAAGCCTGCGCCATGATTCGTACGGAAATCGATTCATTGCCGGCCGAGCTTGATGAAGTGACGCGACGCGTGATGCAATTGGAGATCGAAGAAGCGGCCCTGAAAAAAGAAAAAGACAAAGTAAGCCGGGTACGCCTTGAACATTTGCGTAAGGAGATGGCCGACCTGCGGCATCAGGCTGATACCTACAAGACGCAATGGGAGACAGAAAAAGAGGGGATCAAGAAACTTCAGAATCTGCGCGAGGAGATCGAAAAAGCCCGTCAGCAGATTGAGATTGCCGAGCGGGAATATGATCTGAACCGGGCGGCGGAGCTCAAACATGGCCGGCTGCCTGAGCTGGAGCAACAATTACAGGAAGCTGATCGGAAGCTCACCAATGAGGGTGAGGGAACGCGCCTGCTGCGCGAGGAGGTCACCGAGAACGAAATCGCCGGCATCGTTGCTCTCTGGACCGGCATTCCCGTCACCCGCCTGGTCGAGGGGGAGAAAGAAAAACTGCTGAAACTCGACCAGATTCTACATCAGCGCGTAATCGGTCAGGATGAAGCGGTGCGATTGGTTGCCGATGCCGTTATCCGTGCGCGGGCCGGGATCAAGGATCCGCGTCGGCCGATCGGTTCGTTCATCTTTCTGGGACCGACCGGGGTCGGCAAGACCGAATTGGCACGGACTCTCGCCGAAGCCTTGTTCGATAGTGAGGCGAACATGGTGCGGATCGACATGTCTGAGTATATGGAGAAGCATGCGGTCAGTCGCCTGATCGGTGCGCCACCCGGTTATATCGGCTTCGAGGAGGGCGGCCAACTCTCAGAGGCCGTGCGGCGCCATCCCTACAGCGTCATATTGTTCGATGAGATTGAAAAGGCGCATCCGGAGGTCTTCAATGTGCTGCTGCAGGTCCTCGATGACGGACGCATCACCGATAGCCATGGTCGCACGGTCGATTTTAAGAATACCGTGGTGATCATGACGTCAAATATCGGCTCTCAGCACCTTCTTGAAGGGGTGACTGAAGAGGGCGTCATCAGAGAGGGTGCTCGCGAGATGGTGATGAACGCTTTGCGTAGCGGTTTCAGGCCTGAATTCCTCAATCGAGTTGACGATATTGTCATGTTTAAACCCCTGACTCTGGCAGAAACCGAGCAGATCGTTGACCTGCAGGTTAAAGAGCTGCAGCAACGCCTGGCGGCTCTTGGGGTGGCCCTTGAGTTGACCGCTGCCGCGCGCGGTTTTGTTGCAAGAACAGCCTATGATCCTGTCTATGGCGCCAGACCGCTCAAGCGCTATCTGCAGCATCATCTGGAAACCAAAATCGGGCGCGCCATGATCGCATCGGAAGTCGGTGACGGCAGCCTGGTCAAGGTTGATGAGGTCGATGGTGCTTTGACCGTCAGTTGTGACACGCCTGTATTGACAGGCGCGAGCGCTGAATAGAAGAGATGGCACTCTATTGCCTGGCAGCCTGTCGGACTATCCATGAGCCGGCTGCAAATCCGGCTGTTTGGCCCATATTTCAGCTCCTTTTTGGACCATAGCTACGGCGATGAGCCTGCAAATGAGCTAAAATCTGTTCTCAAACATCCAAATTTTCGCTTCGGCCCGTATAATCCGACAGGCTGCTAGCGCGGCAATTTGCCGAAATGCTTGGATTTTAAGCAGAAATTTGCTAGTATGCAATGGTTTGAAGCAGGAGGGGGTTAAATTCAGTACGTGAGGTTATATGGCTAAGCGCATGCGTTTCGGTGAAATCCTGGTCGAGGCCAAGGTTTTGAATGAGAGCCAGTTGCAACGAGCACTGGAGAAGCAGAAAGGAACCGGCCGGCGTCTTGGCCAGGTCCTTGAAGAAATGGGCGTGGTCACCGAGCGTGATATCGCTGCGGCCCTGGCACGCCAGTTCGGTTTCAAGACGGTTGCCAATATAGCCCGGGCAAGCTTCAGCAAGGAACTGCTTGATCTCTTTGATGGCGATACAGCAATGAACAAGATGTTGTTTCCATTAAAGCGGGAAGGAGCTTCTCTTTTTCTGGCTATGGTCAATCCGCTCGACATAGAGACCATTGAAAACATTTCGTTCAAAAGAGGCTTGCGGATTGTTCCTTGCGTCACCACACCAACAGAAATCCAGTCGGCGGTTAACCGCCACTATTTCAAAATTGTTGAACAGCAACAAGATCCGGACAGCTGGTGGACCGTGCTGGTTGTCGACGATCAGGATCTGGTTCGTGCGGCGGCAGTGGCTGCATTGAAAAGAGAAGGCTATAATCTGCTGGAAGCTTCAAATGGTGCGGATGGTCTAAAAGTTGCCCTGCAGGAAAAACCTCATTTGATCATCGCTGATACCATCATGCCGCGGATGGATGGTTACGAGATGTTTCGTGCAATTAAGGGGAACGTGAGCATCAAGCATATTCCGGTGATTGCTCTTTCTTCAAAATCCACAGCAGAGGAAGAGGCCAAGTTGCTTGAAATGGGGTACTTCGATTTTATTGCCAAACCGATTAATCCCGTGCGTCTGGTGGCAAGATCCAGGCATGCCCTGCGCATTATTTACGGTACCAGCCCACCTCCCCGCTGAGGCTTGTTTGCCTCTCAGAGTGGAATCTTCTCGGCAAGCAGAAAATGCTTGCCTTTTTTGTTAGGCGCCATATAATTGATGAAAATAGTCATAATTAAAAGGAAAGGATTTCATCATGCGTATAGATATTCTCTGTAAACCGGAAGGTGGGCAGCGCGGTGAGCGCATCCTTGCCAATGTTCGTCAGGCTCTGAAGGAGATGGATGTGCGCGCTGAGGTTCATCTTTTCTGTGACCGCCGCAAGTTGATTGATAATCGCGTTTATGTTGCTCCGGCCCTGGTGATTGATGATGTGGTGCGTATCGCCGGACGGGTTCCCGATATCCGTGAAATCAAGTCTTTTATCGTGGAACGACCCCGATATGTTGAGCGGATGAGGGAAGTGGCCTGAGTCTGCCTTTAAATACGGTTCTATAACGCAAAAGATGGTTTGACGCAAAAGAAGGTTTAACGCGGAGACGCAGAGGTCGCAGAGTAAAAAAAACATTTTAAGGGAAAAATGACTGACACCTTGGTCACTCTTCTCAGCGTCTCCGCGCCTCTGCGTTAATTATTGGACTGACCTTTGTTTGGGTTATAAGTCGGTTTAAATAAGCTAAGCTAACCCCAAGGGTCCTGTTTGCGCTGGGCCCTTTTCATTTGTTCTGCTAGCTTGCACGGGTTGCAGCAGCCCTTCGCTGACTGCGAACTGGACGAGCTCCACACCGGTTGCCTTCGACAGGCTGCCGGCAAAAATGTCTTTAGGGCTGAGCGTGCCTTTGCTTTGCTTGAGCAGGCGCAGCATCTCTTCGCTTAACGATTCACAGAAGACTTCATTGTCGCGCCTCATGAAAAGCGCGACTGAGCCAACCGGGCGAAAAAGGCTTGCAATCTCCTCCAGTTGCATCTCTTCCATTTCCAGAAGATTCAGGATTTCATAGGCGAAAGGCACCAGTCGGCATTTGTCAGAGAGCTGCAGAGGGGTTTCCCACAGGTTGGTCTGCAGAAAGGCTTCATCCGGGGGAGGCAAAAGCTCTTCTCCAAGCAGAGTCTCTGCGTAATTGAAGTGGTAGCAGAGCAGATCAAGGAACACGCTGACCAAATGGCCTTGCCCGGTTTTCCGTAGCTGCCGGCAGAGATAGCCCTGCTGCATGCGATAGACATCATCGGCTTTCCAATTGGAAGGGATCAACAGGCTTTCACGATCAATGTCCGGCTGCTGTAGAGCCCATGTGAAAAAATCTTCAAAGAGTGCGCTTGGTTGAGTCTGCAAGGCTTGCAGAATGGCGGGAAAAAACGCCACGGCGCGGCCGATATTGTAAAAGAGATCCGCTGCAGCGGCCAGCTCTCGACAGAGTTCCATCTCTGCAACAGGCCAGCTTGTTGACGAAATCAGCTCATAGGGAGGCTCCCGCTGCGCCTCAATTCCGTAACGATCGCGTTGTTGGGCCAACCTGGTCCCTGGCAGCACCGCCAGCGGGAAAATGTGAACATGGTTGGGTGAGAAACTTAACACGCTGTCCAAACTGTCCTTGAAGCCGGCATAGCTGTCCTGCGGAAGCCCGTAAATCAGATCGAAACCGTACACGACGCCCTCAGCTTCAAGAAGATGGACCTTTTCTGCGAGGATTTCCAGGTCAAGCGGCCGGTGGATAGCCTTGAGCACCTGCTCATGAATGGACTGCAGCCCCAGTTGTACAGAACAGTTCAATTCCCCTAACAGGCTGGCGGTATGTCGATCAATGAAATCGGCTTTGGCTTCAAAATGATAATGAAGATGGGGTGCTTTTTCGAGAAGCAGCTCCAGCAGGGCGATGCCGCGCTCCGGAGGATAATTGAAGGTTGAATCCAGAATCCAGACCTGGCTGATTTCCATCCTGGCAAACAGGTCAAGTTCTGCTTGCAGGCGTTGCCGATCAATGTGGCGGACGCCGGCATGGCCCCGCGCTTCGAAACAGTAATCGCAGGAAAAGGCACAGCCTCGGGCAACTTCCCAGAGAACTCCACCTGATTGTTGAGGTACGAGTATGCCGCTGAGCCATGGGGAAGGTGCGATGCTGAGGTCATGCGGGCAATGCTCTTCGCCCGACAGCGGTCCATCCTCCAGCAGAAGAGTAACGCCCGGTAATGGTTGATCCGGAAAGCCCTGCGGCAATGCTGCCAGCAGTCCGGCAAAGGCAGCCTCGCCCTCACCATGGACCAGAGCCGACCATGGCGCTGCAGAAGCAAGGCCGACCGGATCGCCCGTTGCTTCCGGGCCACCGGCAACCAGATAGATCTGATCGTTCATCTGGCGGAGCTGCCGGGCAATGCCGATCAGCCGCTGTCGGTTCCAGACATAGACGGGAAAAGCGACAATGTCGGGCTTTGCTTCCAGAATTGCGGAGAGGATCTCCTGGTCGGTTTGATCGGGGAAAAAATCGAGCAGCACGCAGGATTGGCGTAAATCCAATGGAAGGGCTGCTGCCAGGCAGCCGGCCGCCAGTGAAACAGCCTGAATGGAGCGGCGGACATGGAGGGTACAAAATACGATTTTCATAAGAACTCGCGATGGTTAACTCTAACGGCTGGTTTCCTCTTCGTCAACCAACGACTGAAAATACGGCTCTATAAGCGAAAAAAATGTCGACCCCCAAATCGCAAAGACCATTGAAGGAATCCTGTTCCTGAGAGCCCGATTATTCCGGTGGCGCTTTATCGAGGTGCTTTGCTGTTGTCTGAATGCCGTGCCCGGCAAAAATTCTGGACAGCTCCCGGTAGTTGTTCTTCATTTCCGAAAGGGTCAAATGATAGCCGTAATGCATAACCTGATTGCGCGCGGCAATCGACATGGGCCCCTGGAAAAAAAGCAGAGCCTCGTCGTTGCCCGGTTCAAAGAGTAAAATGTCGACCTCGGGATTAGTCTGACGATAGTAATCGAGCGCCAGAATCAGTTTTTCGCGGCACTCGATCCGCTTTGCCTGTTCCCAGGTGAACAGAACGCCAAGTTCGTCAATCTGCGAACATTTCCCATAGGAGAGCGAGGGCAGGCATGTGATCTCCTGATCATTACGGAAAGGGACCCGTGGATTGATCAGAACAATCAGGCGCGCACCATTTTCGATGGCGATATCAATGTGCGAGACCTGCCCGGTGGAGCCGTCAATATAAGCGTTCTCGCCGATTCGGTGGGGCTGGAAAAAGAAAGGAATGGCGCTGGAAGCCGTAATGGCCTGGCAGATATGCAGATCCTGGTGCTGCGCTGTACCGAAGACGATTCTTTCGCCGTAATCAAGGTCGTAAGCGGGAATATAAAGTTCACAGCCCAGGCGGCTGAAATCATCGCAGATGCCTTCGTTGCGAAATGAGTTGCAGAGGTAGGATTGCAGGGGCTCCAGAGAAAACAGCCCTGCCGGAAATTGTTCATGAAGCAGGTGCGGCAGATCTCCCAAACCGAACTGCCAGCTGTTTTTTCGATAATGTTGCCGTACAAGCAGCAGGTTGCGCGGCAGGCTGGCCAGGGAACGGATGACTGCCCACCAGTCAAAACGGTAAATGTCACGTCGGCGCCAGTTGAAAACAGTCATTTCATTGCGTGTAATGGTTTTGAACAGCCCTCCGGGATCAATGCGGTTGGCCACCAGCGTGGCGATAACAGAGCCGGCACTGATGCCGATGTAGGTGTCGAAGCGGCGGCTTGAAAATCCCGGGCAGAAGAGGCGATCGAAAGCAGCAAGACAGCCGATTTCGTAAGCAGCGCCCATGATGCCGCCGCCAGTCAGAATCATTGCTGTTTTACTGCGTTGATTGGTCATAATCGGACTCAACGTCTGGCACGCACCTTGATCTTTGGTTTGCCGGTCTCGGTGACCACCACAAAATCGACCTGCTTGTCCCCAAATCGCTGCTTGATGGCTTCTTGCTGTTTGAACAGGAAACTGGCAACCTGGTCTCTGTTCGGTGGGCGCAGCCGGCAACTCTGGTGGGCGGCGACAAGCTCCTGATAAAGTCTGTCTACCGGATCTACAGGCGCGACGGTCTGAACAGCGTGCTGTTCTGCTGACTGCGTCTGCGCAAAACGTTGGATGCGTGATGTGTGGCGTTCGTATTTACCTTCATCGATCAAACGCTGGATGCGATCCCAGTAGCCGCAGTAGCTGTTAAAACGGCTGGTGATGCTCTGCAGCCGAAATCGCAGGTCGGTCTGGGGAATGTAGTGAGTGATCATCTTGCGCATACGCAGGGTCAGTTTTTGTCGCAATTGCTCAGGCGAGCGTTTTTCCAGGCCAAGGAAATATTGTTCGTAAATGATTTCAAGATCTTTGAGATCTTTTTCGAGCTGATTCAACAGCTCTGTGATTTGCCCGCGACTGCCCATCATTTCGTCCATTCTTATGAGATAATCTCATCTCAATATACTGGAGCAGCGGCTGGATGGCAAAGAGAAAGCTGAACGTTATCTCGTCTTTTGTTCAGACTCATCTCATGTTAGAAACACTAGCAGTCTGTCGGACTATACGGGCCTAAGCGAAAATTTGGATGTTTGAGAACAGATTTTAGCTCATTTGCAGGTTCATAGCCGTAGCTATGGACCAAAAAGGAGCTGAAATATGGGCCAAACAGCCGGATTTGCAGCCGGCTCAGGGATAGACCGGCAGGCTGCTAGAGGCTCTTCAGACTCATTTCGTTTTGGAAGAGGCTTCAGCTTGACCTTTGTGAGCCGTTTCGAAATAATACAATGTTTAAACCTGGGAGGGAAAATTATGCCAAGAAATTTAGCGGCGGTGATCCTGGCGGCAGGCCAGGGAACCCGCATGAAATCGGATTTGCCCAAGGTGCTTCATCAGGTGGCAGGCAAGCCGATGTTGAGCCACGTTGTGCAGACCGCCAGAGACCTCGAAGCGGCACCGATCATCCCGGTTATCGGTCACGCCGCCGATCAGGTCCGCAGCTCACTGGCGAGTGAAAATTTGAGCTTCGTGCTGCAGGCAGAGCAGCTGGGTACCGGTCACGCTCTGCTCTGTGCTGAAACCGCGCTTGAAAGTTTTAGCGGAGACCTCTTGCTGCTCTGTGGTGATGTCCCATTACTGCGGGCATCCACCTTGCGACAGCTGTTGGCTCATCATCACGAACACTCGGCCTGCATTTCCATTTTGACCGCACAGGTGCCGGATCCCACCGGTTACGGCCGGATTATGCGCGGCCCGGCCGGAGTCGAGCGGATTATAGAGGAAAAAGATGCGTCCAGCACCGAGCGCCAGGTTGACGAAATCAACACCGGCATCTATGTTTTCAGAACGCCGGAGGTTTTCGGCTTTTTACATCAGCTTGATAATCGCAATGCCCAGGGCGAATACTACCTGACCGATGTCGTGGCGGCTGCGCGCGCTGCCGGTGAGCGGGTTGAGGCCCTGCTGGTTGACAATGCGGAGGAAACTATGGGCATCAATGAGCGGGTGCAACTGGCTCAGGCCGGCATCCTGATGCGGCAGCGTATCAATGAAGCTCACCAGCGCGCCGGCGTGACCCTGACAGATCCGCGTGCGACCTATATTGATCCGGAGGTTGCCATCGGTCGAGATACCCTGATTCATCCTGGTGTCCATCTGCGGGGCAAGACAATCATCGGCAGCGGCTGCGAAATTGAGCCGGGCGTTATCGTCACCGACTGCACAGTTGGAAACCGGGTGCATCTGAAGCCTGGCTCCGTCTTAAGTGAATCGACCATCGGCGATGCCTGCGTCGTAGGGCCTATGGCGCATTTGCGGCCCGGCACTGTGCTTGCCGGCAACAACAAGATCGGTAATTTCGTCGAAACCAAGAAAGCCGTGATCGGCGAGAAATCACAGGCCAGCCACCTGACCTATATCGGCGATGCGGTCCTTGGCAAAAACGTTAATATCGGCTGCGGCACCATTACCTGCAACTATGATGGCGTCAACAAGTACCAGACGACTATCGAGGACGATGTCTTTGTCGGCAGCGACACCCAGCTTATCGCTCCGGTCACCATTGGCCGCGGCAGCCTGATTGCTGCCGGTTCGACGATTACCGGGGATGTCCCGGCAGATGCGCTGGCGATTGCCCGGGTCGAACAGAAGAATATAGAAGGTTGGGCGGAGCGCAATCGGCAAAAACGTCAGAATCAAGACAAGAAGTGATCTCGACATCATGCCTTTGTTTTTAACTTTTCACTTTTAACGTTCCACTTATCGAGGTTTCTATGTGCGGCATCGTCGGTTATATAGGTCCCCAACAAGCAACGCCAATCGTTCTGGATGGTCTGCGAAAGCTTGAGTACCGTGGTTATGATTCAGCTGGAATCGCTACCCTTGATCAAGGGCAGGTCAATATCCGCCGTGCGGAAGGCAAGCTGGCCAATTTGGAAAAGGTCTTGCTTGAGCGGCCCTTGATTGGTCAAGTCGGTGTTGGTCATACTCGCTGGGCAACCCACGGTCGCCCTTCGGAAATCAATGCCCACCCTCACAATGCAGGTGGTTTCGTGGTCGTCCACAATGGCATTATTGAAAACTACCTCGACCTCAAAACCAGTCTGCGTGAGCAGGGCCATCATTTCAGCTCAGATACCGACACGGAGATCATTGCCCACCTGGTTGAAGAACATTACAAGGAGTGTGGTGACTTCGAGGCGGCCGTACGCAAAGCTCTCGGTGATGTGCGCGGCGCTTACGCGGTCGCGATTCTCTGTCAACAGGAGCCGGACAAGTTGATCGCCGCCAAGCAGGGCTCGCCTCT
>Ga0214472_10009012_pt1 | contig 10403 bp, 7 predicted proteins | sample RVTome_6_FD_207662 | JGI IMG/M metagenome (GOLD analysis project Ga0214472, IMG submission 207662) | Soil microbial communities from uranium-contaminated site in the Upper Colorado River Basin, Wyoming, United States - RVT140D175 | ecosystem: Environmental > Terrestrial > Soil > Contaminated >...
CGTTCGCCCGGCTCGTGGAACTCTCGCTGGTGGAACGAAAGGGAGACCGGCTGTCCATGACCGCCGCCGGAGAGAACCGGGCCCGCACCCTGGTCCGGCGCAACCGGCTCACCGAGAGGCTCATGGCCGACATTCTCGATCAGCCCCTTGCCGAGGCCGAGCACGCGGCATGTCTGCTCGAGCACGTGTTGAGCCGTTCGGTCACCAACGCGGTATGCACGCTCCTCGGCCACCCGCCCACCTGCCCCCACGGCCTGCCCATCCCCCCCGGGGCCTGCTGCCGGGAACGGATCCAGAGCGCGCCTCCGGTGGTGGTGTCGCTCAACGATCTGGATCCGGGAAGCAAGGGGAGAATCCTCTTCATGACCCCGAAGTTCCAGAGGCGCCTCAGCGGTCTGGAGAGCTTCGGGGTGGTGCCGGGCACGATGGTGCGACTCCTGCAGAAACGTCCCACCTTCGCCCTGGAGGTGGGAGGAACGACCCTCGCCCTGGAGAGCGACGTGGCCCGGGAGATCTTCGTCCGCCGCGAGGACTAGCGGCCCACCAGCACCTTCCCCGTCCATTGCTCCCGACCTCGATGCACGCGCACGAAGTAGAGTCCGGGCGGGGCCGCCCCGCCGCCGTCCACGGTCCCCGACCACCGGAGCAACCCGGTGTCCTCGATGCGCTCCTCGGATACCAACCGCCCCTGCACGTCGAACACCTGGATGGCGAAGGTGCCCGGACGCGCCACCGGCCCTTGGCCGGCGAACGCGATGTTGGCCCCGAACTCGGTCGGGTTGGGGAAGATCCGCAGACGGCCGGCGGCGGGTAGCCCGTGGGCGCGGCTTCCCGCGCCCACCAGCGAGTCGAAGAAGCCCCGGAGACCGGGGACCTGGTCGGGCAGCACGAGGTCGCGGTTCTCGATGCTGTTCGCGTAGTTGGCCAGCTTGCCACCGTACAGGAACCGGAAATCTTCGGCGAAGATCTCGTGGGGCCGGTCCTTGTGCGACGCATGGGCGTGGTAGTGGCCGTCATCCTCGATCTCCCGGAGCGCGCGGTAGCGCTCCCAGCCGAGGGGGTTGCCGTCGGGCAGGAAACGGTTGTGGAGGATGTGCCCGACCTCGTGGGCGATCAGGGAGTGGATCTGGAAGTCCCGGTACGGAAGCACCCCGGGAGACAGGTAGATGCTCCGCTCCCCGGCCGACGACACCAGGACGCCGCGGCGGGGATAGGGGAGCACGTAGATGTCGAAGTCCAGCTCGTCGAGGGGGTAGGCGATGGCGTCGAGGGCGGTGCGGACTTCGGTGATGGACGGAGCGTGGAAGGACCCGTCGCCCTTGTTGGTGATGAGGGGATCCGAGGTGTCGGTGATCAGCTCATGGAGTCGGCCCTCGGCGTCCTTGAAGAAGACGTGGCCGCTGGATTCGAAGCAGTGGAAGGCCACCACCTCTTCGGGGGAGTGGATGCGGACGCGGGCGGAGGCGGGGCCCGCGACGAGGGCCGCGAGAGCGGAGAGCGCGGCGAAGACAGCGAGACGCCGGGCGATCCTGATGCGTGTCCTGTATCTCCTCGGTTCCATCACGATCATGTGACAACGCAAGCGGCGTGCCATGCAAGATGCAGACCCGCGATGCACGGCGCCACGGCGAAACGATACGTTAACCCGTTGTTCCACAACACACTGAGGCTTCGGAGGAGATCGGGCAAAAACGGGAAAGGGGCCGGCCGGCCGGGTCCGGGAGCGGAGACCTGGGGGGATTCCCCCCATTGTGGGGCGCTCGGCCCAGCCACGGACCCAGGGTTTCCGGGGGGACGCGAACTAACCTTGATCCGTCAAGAGCCGCACGGCATCCCGGGCGAAGGCAACGGGGATTCCATGCGCTGCCGGCGACAACCCGCAGCGACCCACCGAAACTCCGGGTGACCTTGGCTTTCTTCGCGAGGACGTCGCCGGAGGCGCATGGTCCCCGGGGCCTGAGCCCATGGTGCCACGGTCTTTTGACGGATCAAGACTAACCGGAGATCCGGGTGCCGCCGCCGAAGGCAGGTTGGGCTCCGCCGTGTTCCGCCCCGGCCGCGGCTTCGTGACCGCCCTTTTCGCGGGGACGGAACCGGGAGAGGATCAACGCCCCAAACCCCACCGTGCCCGCCACGAAGATGACGCAATAACCCAGGAGCCCGATCACGCCCGCGATCACGTCCAGGACCCCGGCGTAGGTGCCGGCCACCTTCACGAGCTTGGCCGCGATCACGCCGCCTTCGAGGACCAGGAGCCCGACCACCATGGCACGCTTGATGCCTGCTCCTTCCCCTCCGAAGCGTAGATCGAACCGTTCGCCGGCGGCTGCGGCCACGCCCAGATACCCGAACAGCACCATCACCGGGGTAAGGAAGATCAACAGGATGGCCACCGGAATCCCCACGATGGTGATCAGGAGGGCCACGAAGACGGGGAGCCAGAGGATCCAGCCCGCGAGGCCAACCAGAAAAGCCTTCATGCCGTCCTCGCGGGCGATGTCGTGGACGCGCCCCATCCGCGAGGGAAAAACCTGGAAGAGCACCATGCCGATGAGGGCCATCACCCCCACCCACAGAAGCCGGCGGAGCAGCCCCCAGAGATCCATGAGAAACGAACTGTGGCTGAACCCCGTGATCGCAAACGGAAGACCGGTGATGCCGCCGAACGAACCCACTTCCACGATCTCTCCGCGCACCTCGGACGTGTCCGCGCGTTTCATCCGCCCCCACACGCTGACCGCGTCGCCGTCCACCCGGGCGTCGTCCCCGATCTCCAGCATGCCGCCGACGCAGACGACGTCGCCGTCGGAAACTGAACCGGGGCCCAGGATGATGGTTCCCCCCAGCCCTACGATGTCCCCGGATACCCGGCCCCGATTGACGATGGTGCCGCCCATGGCGACGACGTCACCGTCCACGAACTCACCTTCGTGGATGGTGATGTCTTCGCCGAAGCGGACGATGCCGTCTCGCCCGCCGCCGCGGCTGGTCCCGACCGAGATCTGGATGGTGTGCTCCTCATCCCCGTCGTCGACCCGGATCTGGAAGGTGCGGTCCTCGTCGGTGATGGGCTCCACGGGAACGGCGGCGGAATCGGAGAGGATCTCGATTCCCGGCTCCGGCTGGGCGTGCGCGGACACGACGAGCGCGCCGGCCGGCCACGCGACCGCCGCCAGGAGACCTCCGAGGGGGATCAGGTTTCTCCAGACCATGAGGAACGTCCTTTTCAAGTGTCCGATTGCCTCTTCTCCGCCACCCAGTCCAGCTTCTGATGCACCAGCTTCTCACGGAGCAGCTTGTGTGCCCGGTGGATGCGTGCTTTTACCGTCCCCATGGGGAGATCGAGAGTTATGGCGATCTCCTCGTAGGACCGGTTTTCGATGTGCCGGAGCTGGATCACCGTCCGGTAGACCGGGGGCAGCGAGTCGATAATGTTCGACAACCGGCGCCCGCGCTCGTGTTGCGAGAACGCTTCCGCCGGCGTCGGCTCGGTGTCGACCGCGTCCCAGGTCCGTTCGTCTTCTCCTTCCTTTCCCGGATAGACCAGGGGGACCGTCTTCAGCTTCCGGCGCCGGTGGTGATCGATGCACAGGTTGGTGGCGATCCGAAACAACCAGTTCGAGAACGACCGCTCGGGGTCGAACTTCTCGAGGTTCTTGAACGCCCGGATGAACGCCTCGTGGGACAAGTCTCGAGCGTCCTCGTCGTTGGGGACCATCCGCCGCACGATGCCGTAGACCGACCGCCGGTATTTTTCCAGAAGCTCGCGATACGCTTTCTGTTCGCCTCGGAGACACCGCTCAACGAGCTGACTATCGGCCTGGAGGTCAGAAGTCAAGCCGTGCTCCTTGCTTGCTCATTGGTACGCAGTCGGTTAGAGAGGGGTTTCAGAAAGCCCCTCGGGTCGGGAGGTCGCAAACTCGCGCCCGGCGGCGGTCCCTGGCTCGCACTAGGGTGCCACGGCTCGCAACCTGCGAAAAGGGCATAGGTTCCGGTTGCGCCCGCCCCTCGGCCGGGGGCACACTTGTCCGGCGGGCCGGGGAGGTCCGGGAACGGGCACGGAAGCCGCGGCGGGTGCGCCGCACAGAAGCCGGCCGACGAGGCACGGAGAGGGCCGCCGGCTCCCGGAGCAGGCCGCGGAGCACCGGCCCGGACCGCGGGTTCGGAGGGCAGGAGGAGCATCGTGAGCACCATCGAGTTCGTCTACGCACGGGAGATTCTGGACAGCCGGGGGAACCCCACCGTGGAGGCCGAGGTCCGGCTCGCCGGCGGGCCCACCGGCCGGGCCGCGGTGCCTTCGGGAGCCTCGACCGGGGAGCACGAGGCGGTCGAGCTTCGGGACGGCGACCCGGGTCGGTATCTGGGGAGGGGCGTCACCAAGGCGGTTCAGAACGTCGTCGAGGTGATCGGCCAGGACCTGGTCGGCGAGGACGCCACCGACCAGCGATTGATCGACGCGATCCTCCTGGAGGCGGACGGGACCGAGAACAAGAGCCGTCTGGGGGCCAACGCCATCCTCGCGGTGTCGATGGCGGTGTCGCGGGCAGCGGCGGAGGCCACCGGGCTGTCCCTGTGGCGCTATCTCGGGGGCGTGGGGGCGCATCGGCTTCCGGTGCCTCACATGAACGTCCTCAACGGCGGCGCCCACGCCGACAACAACGTGGACATCCAGGAGTTCATGCTCGTGCCCCACGGGGCGGAGACCTTCAGCGACGCACTGCGGATGGGGGTGGAGACGTTCCACCACCTGAAGCGCGTGCTGTCGGAGAAAGGGCTCACCACCGCGGTGGGCGACGAGGGCGGGTTCGCGCCGAACCTGGGTTCCAACCTCGAGGCGGTTGAATTCTTGATGACGGCCATCGAGAAGGCCGGGTACCGACCCGGGGAGCAGGTATCGATTGCGCTGGACGCCGCCGCGAGCGAGTTCTACGAGGAGGGGAAGTACGTGCTGGGCGGAGAGGGGAAGACGCTGTCCGCCGAGGAACTGGTGGGGCTGTATGCGGAGTGGTGCGGACGGTTTCCGATCCTCTCGATCGAGGACGGGCTCGCCGAGGACGACTGGGACGGTTGGAAGACGCTCACCGAGCGGCTGGGGGAAAACGTGCAGCTCGTGGGGGACGACCTGTTCGTGACCAATCCCGTCCGGCTCCGGCGCGGGATCGAGACGGGAACCGCGAATTCGATCCTGATCAAACTCAACCAGATCGGGACGGTGACCGAGACGTTGGAGGCGATCGAGCTGGGGCGGAGGCACGGATACACGAGCGTGATCAGCCACCGCTCCGGAGAGACCGAGGATGTTTACATCGCGGATCTGGCCGTGGCCACCGGAGTCGGCCAGATCAAGACGGGCTCGGCAAGCCGGTCGGACCGGATGGCCAAGTACAACCAGTTGCTGCGGATCGAGGAGGAGCTGGGGGAAGAAGGGGTCTTTCCGGGACTGGGTGCATTCTTGACCGCGCGGCGTTAGACTCGTTCGTCCGACCACGACCATCGGCAAGGAGGGCCAGGATGGTGGGAGGCGTACGCCGGCGCGACCGCGCGCTCGGCAACAAGAGCCGCTATGATTACCGTCGCATCCGGTACCGCGGGCGGGGGCCGGCTTTGCCCCGGCCGTCGCGGCTGGGGTGGGTGGTGTACGGGCTCGGCACCCTGCTGTTCGGCCTGGGCCTGGTGTTTGGGAAGGGCGGCATCCTCCACGGCCGCGAGCTTGAGGTGAAGCTGGAGCAGACGGCGGCCGGCAACCGCACCTTGACCTCGCGGCTCACCCGGTTGAACCAGGAGGCCCGGTTCTACAAGGATGACCCGTTCGGGGTGGAGAAGATGTCCCGGGAGCGGTACGGGATGGCCAAACCGGACGAGCTGATCTTTTACTTCGAGGACGACGGGGTTTTACCGCCGGTGCCTTTGGACGGCCTGAACGAGGACGGGCGCCCCGGGGAGCGGGGGATCCGGGTTGACTCGGCCGGGGGGCCTTGATAGCCTCTTTGGTCCGAGTGATGGAATATAGGTTGCGGGGTGGAGCAGTCTGGTAGCTCGTTGGGCTCATAACCCAAAGGTCGCTGGTTCAAATCCAGCCCCCGCTACCAATCCAGCGGTGACCCCTGTCTCTTCCGGAGGCGGGGGTTTTCGTTTTCACCGGCGGTTCTGAGGTGGCTTCCGTTCACCGCGGAGCTGGATGGGTTGATCATGCGGATCCGGGACGAAGTGGAATAGGCCACCCCAAGGGGGTGTCACGGAAAAGATGACCCAAGGGGTAGGTCCATGAACCTGGTGAACGCAGTCACGCTCGATAGGCTCGGGTATCGCAAAGCCGCGGGCTCTGGGACCAAGAGGGCAGAGGTGGTTGGAAAGCTCACCCAGCGAGGGTTCTTTGAAACGCAGCTTACCCAGGACTACCTTTGGCTCCGCGTGCGAGATAGAGCGAGGGCAACTGCACGCAAGCCAACGATCAGTATCTCCCTGCAAATAACGTCAGCTTCGGCCTTTCATGAGTCGGACCTCTAGTTAGCCTTGATCCGTCAAAAGACCGTGGCACCAAGGGCTCAGGCCCCGAGGGCCATGCGCCGCCGGCGACGTCCTCGCGAAGAAAGCCAAGGTCACCCGGAGTTGGGGTGGGTCGCTACGGGTTGTCGCCTGCAGCGCATGGAATCCCCGTTGCCTTCGCCCGGGATGCCGTGCGGCTTTTGACGGATCAAGCTTAGTCTCCGGCCCCCTCCGCCCCCAGGCCTGGTAGACTGGGGACACCTCCACCGGGGAGCCGTGTATGCGATCCCTGAAACTTCCGATCCTCGTCGCGGTTGCGTCCCTGGCCTTCTGGGCCTGCGATGCCGGAGACCGCTCGACCGCTCCGGCGGCCGGCCGCTATCCCGACAATCCTCCCGAAACGACGCAGGTCACACGTGCGCTCATCGCGTACCGGGACGGCGCCGACCCGGGAATCCGGATCCTCTCCCCTGCCGCCCGGGTGCGGGCGGGCGCCTCCCTCCAGATCTCCGCGGAGGCCACGGGTCTGGAAGGCGATTTTCTCGTCTGGGACGTGGTGGAGGGGGATTCGCGCGGCGCGATCTCCGGGGATCTCGTCTACACCGCGCCCCTGGAGTTCCCCGAAGGAGCGACGGCCACGATCCGCGCGCGCAGCGGGACGCTTCCCGATATCTCGGCCACGCTCGAGCTGGAACTGGTGCCGCCGGTCCCCCCGGGGAAACTGGAGGAGCCGCGTCGGCTGGCGACGGTGGGGCGGGAAGCGGTGCTGGCCTCGGACTCGGTGATGACCCGGATCATGTGGGTTCTGTATCTCGCCGTCGAGTACGCGGGCTTTCCGTCCCCCTGGGATACGGACAGGATCCCGCTGGGGGGACATCCGGGAGGTCCAACCGAACGTCTGGCGATACTCCCATACGACGGGAAACGTCATGTGGGTGGAACCGCTGGAGGGCCGCACGTGGCAGGTGGCCACGACCTTGTTTGCACCGGAGGTTTGGTTCTACGGGAGGCCCCCAACGGGCGGGCCTCCTTCGCGGGGAGATACGGGGACCATCCGTCCGGCCGGGGGGCCGTGCTCCACGCGACGGTGGAAGCGCCTTTCGACCCGGACGCCTTTACGTTTCCCTTCACGCGGACCCTCTCGGGAGCCGTGGAGCTGTGGGGTGAACGGTGGGACGTCGAGATCGAGCATTCCGGGCTGCACGAATTCGGGACGGAGGACTTCCGGGGCTTCCACGACGTGATCCTCGGAACGGGCGCCGGGCGCCCGGGGTCCTTCTCGTTCGACCAAACCCTCGACGAGAGCCAGGGGATCGATCTGAGCACCCTCGCATACAACGCAAGCTGGAGCTGGTCGGGAACCTCCAAGTTGCTGGGAGCCCGCGGGCTCCTCGAGATGCGGGACATCTTCCACCGGGGGGCGGTCGTTTGCACCCCGAGCTACCAGTACTGCAAAACCGCGGGAACGTGGCGGGCGAGCGGCGTCGTTGCCGGGCCTCCCTGGTTGTCGGGGAGGATCGGGCTGTTCCCGGATCCTCCCGGGGAGGAGCCTCCCTACCTGGTCCTGAACCTGGACGGGGGCGGAGTCGTGAAGCTCGTCCGGCGAGAGGATTTCGATCGCTAGCGGTCATCACGTTGAGGGCTTGTCCATGAGGTCATCGAACATGCGAACCCGTAACGCCTCGATCGCCGTCGCCGCAGCCTCCGCCGTCGTCCTCTGGGCATGCGGCGAAGGCGACCGCGTCACTCCCCCCGAAACCGGTCCTCCGGAGATCCTCTCGGTATCTCTCGAGGAGGGGGCCCTCGTGCGCGGCGCCGTCACCGTGGACGTGCGCGCCGAAGGCGCCGATCGGATATCGCTGCTGGTGGACGGGAAGGCGGTCGCCGCGCCCGGCCCGTCTCCCTACCGCGCGGTCGTGCAGACCGGAACGCTGTTCAACGACCGGCACGAGCTTCGGGTGACCGCCTTCGGCCGTGGCGGAGAGACCGCTTCGCGGGTGGTTCCCTTCTTCGCTGACAATCCGGAAAACGGGGTCGCGGTGTACCTGGCCCCCGGCGACGTCGAGCTGGAGCCGGGGGGGAACCTGACGTTCGAGTGGGAGATCCTGGGCACCGACCGGCGGGAGGCGACCTGGGAGCTGGAGCCGGACTTCGAGGCTTCCTACACCGGCCTCGGTACCGTGTCCCCGGACGGGTACTACTCCGCTCCGGAGGCGAAACCCTATCCGGCCACCGTGCACGTCCGGTTGACCGCCGCCGCCGCTCCGGAGCGGAGCGCCGCCGCGGCCGTCCGGATCCAGGGCGGGTTCAAACCCGAGATCCGGATCCTCGTCACCGACACCGAGGTGAAGGCGGGAGCCACCCTCGCGCTCTCCGCCGAGGTGGCCGGCCTCCCCGGCGAACCGGTGTCGTGGGACGTGGTGGAGGGAGAGTCCCGCGGAACCATCTCCGGGGAGTCGGTGTACACCGCCCCCCTGCGATTCCCCCCGGGAGCCACGGTCACGATCCGCGCGCGGAGCGTGCGCCTCCCCGATCTGGAGGCCACCCTGGCGTTGCCGCTCGTTCCCGCTCTCGCCGGGAAGGACGTCGAGATCCTCCGGCGCCTGTTCCTTGCCGGAGAGTCCGTGGCCGAGGCATCGAACCTGGCGATGGACCGGGTCGTCACCGCCCTCGGCATCGCCGCGAAGGCTTCGAGAGGGGACGTGGTCCTGGGCGGGGAGATCCGGGAGACCGCACCGGGGCGGTACGACTTCACGGCCGCCGAGGGGAACGTGCTCCTGGTCCATCCCATCGAAGGGAGCACCTTCGAGGTACGAACCGACCGGTTCCATCCCGTGAGCTGGTCCCCCGGGGACACCGGTCCCTGGGCCGGGTTCGCCGGAGAGTTCTCGGGCACGATCGGGGAGCCGGGGTCGGTGCCTCTCCGGATCGTCCACGATTCCGCGGACGAATCGGACACCCCGTTCACCCGGAGCCTGTCGGGCAGGGTCGAGCTGTGGGGCGGATCGTGGACGGCGGACGTCGAGCACACCGGGTCCCGTGCCGTCGGCTTGCACTACGACGAACGGGAAGACCGCGTCACGGGACGGATGACCGCGGGCTCCAGCAGCTATCTGATCGACGATTCCACGGAGATCTCCAGCGGGAACGGCATCGATGGGACGTACGGAAGCTGGTGGTCATGGTCGGGTTCCGCCTCCTACGAGGCGGCGGGAATCCGGATCGAGATACGTGACCGGGTGTTCCAGGGCACGAGCACGTGCGGAGGGGCGGTCTGCCGGTACGAGGCCTTCGAGGGGAGCGGCATCGTCTCCGGTTCCGCCGGCGTCGCCGGCACATTCGGCTTGCCCGATCCGGCACCGGAGACGGAGCCGCCCTCCCTCATCCTGGCGCTGGACGCCGGCGGGGCGGTGGAGCTGCTCCGGCTCGACGGGACCGCGGCGCCGGGCCCGTGACCGAGGCGGGGGATTGCGTGCCGGGAAGGCGGTGGCCGACGCATCGGACAGCGCATGGCTAACCTTGATCCGTCAAAAAATCGTTGCACCATGGGCTCAGGCCCCGGGGACCATGCGCCTCCGGCGACGTCCTCGCGAAGAAGGCCAGGGTCATCCGGAGTTTCGGTGGGTCGCTGCGGGTTGTCGCCGGCCGCGCATGGAATCCCCGTTGCCTTCGCAAGACGCCGCGGTCCGGAACGCCGTATTCCCATGGCTCATCACCACGGCACCGAATGGTCCCTGCGCCGACGCCTTCGGGACGGACGGTCTGCTCCGCTACAAGTGCCGGGGCACCCGCCGTGCTCTCGCGTTTCAGCCTTTCTCCTTGAGAAGCTGCTTCAGCATGGCCAGGGCGTACCTGTCCTTCTCTCCCCCCATACGCTCCTTCAGTTCAATCAGCATCCGCAGAGCCAGAATCCGGAC
>Ga0214472_10009013_pt1 | contig 10402 bp, 5 predicted proteins | sample RVTome_6_FD_207662 | JGI IMG/M metagenome (GOLD analysis project Ga0214472, IMG submission 207662) | Soil microbial communities from uranium-contaminated site in the Upper Colorado River Basin, Wyoming, United States - RVT140D175 | ecosystem: Environmental > Terrestrial > Soil > Contaminated >...
GGCGGAAGGCGGAGGGCGGAAGGCTCATCCGGGTCTGTATCGGCCGAACACGTCGCCCAGTGCGGTCGATACCTCGCCCAGGGTGGCGTCCCGCTCCAGGGCGGCCTTCATGGGGTGGAGCAGGTTGGCATCGCCCGCGGCCGCTGCCCGCACCGCGTCCAGGGCGGCGTCGACAGCCTGCTGATCGCGCCGGGACCGCAAATCGGCGAGGCGCTCCACCTGGGCCTCCTCGACGGTTCGATCGACGACGGTGGTCGGAACCTCCCCGCCACCCTCCTCGACGAAGCGGTTGACCCCCACGACGACCGCCTCACCCGACTCGACCCCTCGGGCCACTCCGTAGGCGCTGTCCTCGATCATCCGCTGCACCACGCCCGACTCGATCGCGGCCACCGCTCCCCCGGCCGTGTCGATCTCCGCCATCACCCGGCGCGCCGCCTCCTCTACAGCGTCCGTGAGCGACTCGATGAAGTAAGAGCCCGCCAGCGGGTCGACGGTGTCGGCAACTCCCGACTCGTGGGCGATGATCTGCTGGGTACGCAGCGCGATCCGGGCGCTGCGATCGGTGGGCAGCCCCAGTGCCTCGTCGTAGGCGTTGGTGTGGAGCGATTGGGTGCCACCCAGGACCGCGGCCAGCGCCTCCAGGGCGGTGCGGACGATGTTGTTCTCGGGTTGCTGCGCGGTAAGGCTGCTGCCGGCCGTCTGGGTGTGGAAGCGCATCTTCCACGAGTCGGGATCCGTTGCCCCCATGGTGTGTCGCACCTCGTACGCCCAGATGCGGCGGGCCGCCCGGTACTTGGCGATCTCCTCGAAGAAACCCGAGTGACCGTTCCAGAAGAACGACACCCGCGGCGCTACAGCGTCGACAGGCAGGCCCGCCTCCTTCGCCGCCATTAGGTAGGCCAGGGCGTTGGCGATCGTGATCCCGATCTCTTCGGCGGCGGTCGACCCTGCCTCACGGATGTGGTATCCGCTCACCGAGATGGTGTTCCACGACGGGAGCGCCTCGCTGCAGTACCGGAAGAGGTCGGTTACGAGACGCATCGAAGGGCCGGGCGGATAGATGTAGGTTCCCCGGGCCGAGTACTCCTTGAGGATGTCGTTCTGGACAGTGCCGCGGATGCGGTCGGGAGCGACCCCCGACTCCTCGGCGACGATCTGATAGAGCAGCAGCAGGATCGCCGCCGTCGCGTTGATCGTCATCGAGGTGGAGACCTCGCTCAGGGGTATCCCCGCCATGAGACGGCGCATGTCGTCGATCGTGTCGATTGCCACCCCCACCTTTCCGACCTCTCCCCGGGCAAGCGCGGCATCCGAGTCCAGGCCCATCTGGGTGGGAAGGTCGAAGGCCACCGACAAACCCGTTTGGCCGGCGTCGAGGAGCGACCGAAACCGCTCATTGGTGGCCTCTGCGGTGCCGAAACCCGCGTATTGGCGCATGGTCCACAGTCGGCCGCGGTACATGGTCGGGTGCGGGCCACGCGTGAAGGGGTACGAGCCCGGGTCGCCGAGCGCGGCTTCGGGGTCCCACGACGCCAGATCATCGGACCCGTAGACGGGCGCGATCTCGATGCCGCTGGAGGTGTGACGGGGGGTCTCGGAAAAGTCGGCCATCGTTACAGTGAAAGGCTACCCGGGAACCGTTCCCCCTCCCCCTACGTCTCTCTCTGAGGACACCCATGGACATCACGATCCACGAGGCCGAGCGCATCGAGCGGAGCGGCAGGCGGTTCGTCGCCGTCGCCGTTCTCGCCGCCATCGTGGTCATCTCCTCGACCTGGATGGGCCTCTTCATCTTCCTCGGCGCCAACAGCGCACAGGGGACCCTCCTGGATCTCCGCGAGGAGTGGGTCCCCGATGTCGAGGCGATGCAGCTCGATCTTCCCGACCTGGGCCGCCTTTCCACGGTGTACACGGCCGACGGTGTCGTGCTCGGCCAGCTGACCGAGCGGAACAGCCAGCCGGTGGTCCTCGACGAAATACCAAACCTGGTGATCGCGGCAGTGCTCGCCGCCGAGGACAAGGACTTCATGGACCACGGGGGGGTCGACTACCAGTCCGTGATGCGGGCACTGATCGCCGACCTCCGCGGTGGCGAGACCCAGGGCGGTTCGACCATCACCCAGCAGGTCGTCAAGCAGAACTTCGTTGGCAGCGAGCCCACCCTGGAGCGCAAGGTCGCCGAGGCGACGATCGCCATCGAAATGGAGCGTCGCTACACGAAGGAGCAGATCCTCGAGTTCTATCTGAACTCGGTCTTCTTCGGCGAGAACGCCTATGGCGTCGCCGCCGCCGCCCAGGAGTACTTCGGCAAGGAACTGGACGCGCTGACGATCGCCGAGGCTGCGGCGCTCCCGGTTCCCATCCGCAACCCGTCGCTGTACAACCTCCGGAACGACAGCGAGATACCGCTGCGGGCACGCAATGCGGTGATCGACAACATGGTCGAGGAGGGTTGGATCACCGAGGAGGAGGGCGAGGCCGCCAAGGCGGAGCCGATCCGCACGGTGATCCATCAGGACTTCCAGGATCCTGCCCCGCAGGTGCTCATCGCGGCGCGCGACACGGTGCTGGCCGATCCCAGTTTCGGCCTCGGGGCCACCTACCTGCAGCGGAAACGAGCGCTCTTCGGCTGCCCGGCCCACGACACCGAGTGCGAAGGCGGCGGCGGGCTGCGCATATTCACCACCGTCGACTTCGCCCTCCAGGTGCGCGCCCGGGAGATCCTGCAGGACTGGCTGCCTCCCGGAAGCGACCTGCCGACGGGGGCGATTGCGATGGTCGACAACCGCACCGGCGCCACCGTCGTGATGGCATCCGGCCTCGACTTCGGTACCGACCTCGAGGCCGGCCAGCGCCAGTACGACCTCGCCACGAAGGGCCGGCGCAACCCCGGCTCGGCGTTCAAGCCGTTCGGCGCCATCGCCGCCCTCGAGCAGGGCATCCCGCTGAACTCGTACTGGGACTACAGCACGCCGCAGATTCTCGACTTCGGCGGCATCGAGCCGTGGGTGTGCGCCAACGCCGGCACCAACGAGCCGGGCATCCGCACCCTCGAGGAAGCGCTCTACCGGTCGACCAACACCGTCTTCTGCCAGGTGTCGATCGCAGTGGGGGCCGAAAGCATCGTCGAGGTCGCCAACCGCATGGGTATCCAGACCTCCCTCGCCGCAGTCCCCTCGATCGTGCTCGGCGCCCAGGCGGTGAGCCCGCTGGAGATGGCGACGGCCTTTTCGACGATCGCCAACCAGGGCGCCCGGATCACCAACTACCTGATCGAGCGGATCGAGGACAGCGACGGCAACGTGATCTACCAGCACCAGGTGGAGCGCGAGCAGGTCATCGAGCCCGCTCTCGCGGCCGCAATCATCAACACGCTGGAGAAGGTGGTCTCCCTCGGCACCGGGGGCGCCGCCTATATCGGGCGCCCGCAGATCGGCAAGACCGGAACCCACGAGGACTACCGCGACGCCTGGTACGTGGGATCGGTGCCGCAATACACCACGGCGGTGTGGGTCGGCTACCCGGACGCTCAGGTCTCGATGCGCAACCTGACCATCAAGGACCGATTCATACCCCGAATGTTCGGCAGCAGCGTGCCGGCACCCATCTGGAAGGAGTTCATGGCCGACGTGCTCCGCGAGCTCCCCGTCGAGAACTTCCCCGAGGATCCGCCCGGCACCGGCGTCTACTACGCGACGCCCCGAGTGGAGATCCCCGACGTGCTCGGCATGGACCTCGAGGACGCCGAGGAGGAGATCCTCCAGGCCGGTCTCGACCTCGACATCAAGCTGGTCAACTCGGACGAGCCCAGCGACACCGTCGTCGGTACCAGCCCCGAGCCTGGTACCAGGGTGCTCCAGGGCACAACGATCGAGGTCGAGGTCTCCAACGGCCTATCACCCACCGCGGCGCTACCCGACATCACAGGACGGGACCGGGCCGAAGCGATCGCCATCCTCGAGGGCTTCCGGAGCGACAGCGGTATCGACTTCTCATGGACTTTCAGCGAGGTCGACACCGGCGTGGAGGCGGATCACGACCTGGTGATCGACACGGACCCGCCGCCGGGGGCGCTGATCGGCGAGGACACCGTCATCCAGATCAGCGTCTGGCGGTACGACGAGGAACTCGGCGGCCCCTAGTCGTCGGCCCGGGACCCACTCTCGCGGCGGCCCACGTAGAAGGCACCGGCACCGACCGCTGCCAGGGCCAGCAGGATCAGCGCGATGGGGAGAACCCCGAGGCCACCGCCCCCTTCTCCTTCTTCTTCTTCTTCTTCGCCGTCGCTGGCCACCGTCTCTAGAGCCGTCGAGGAGCAAAGCCCCTCGCCGCCGATGCAGAATGTGCCGTCGCCGACGTCGGCGGCGAATCGCAGCCCGTCCGAAGCAACGACCCGCACCGCGGCCTCGTCTGTCGGCGATGCCGCTCCCGCGGGGAGGGCGATGGACATCTCGGATGTGGAGCCGACCGGCACCCAGGTCGCCCCTCCGTCCGTGCTGAGTTCGACGGTGAAGGTCAGTGCGTCCCCATCCGGATCCGAGGCGGCCCAGTCGATCTGTAGATCGCCATCAGACCAGCGCTCCGCTCCGTTGGGCGACATGACTTCGACGCTCGGGGGCGAGTCACTCGCCTCGAGTGCCGTCCAAGCCTCTCCTTCCCTCATCAACGTCAGCCGGGTCACCGGCGGGCCCGGCGGCACCTCGACGAGGAGCACCCCATAGATGTCCTGGCCGTGTGCCGACTGAATGGACACCAATCCGGGCACGCGCAGGGTCGTGCCGTCCTCGCGTTCCACGTCGACGAATGCCTCGGCTCCGTCGGGGACCCCGTGGAAGGTGTGGCCCGTCCCATCGAACGGCCTGGACCCGCCGAACCCGGCACGGCCCTCGGAGTCGATGAGGCCCCAGACGCGGAGGGCGGGCGCGTCTTCGAACTCCATTCCGCTCTCCGGCGCCGGACCTGCGGCGATGAAGGTTCGGATGTCGGGCAGTGCAGGAGGGTTCGGGCCGGGTCGCTCCAGATTGAGCGGCGAGAACTGCTCGACACTCGCCCAGCGGTCGCCTCCGTAGCTCAAGAAGTCGTGGGCCCGGCGGTTGTCGGCAACCCGGCAAGAGTGGTTGATGGTGTTGCGAACCGTGTACCGCTGGTCGATCCAGGCGTAGTTGTCGGTACGGTCGAGGGGCACCGCCGGGTCGCCGGGGCACGGTTCCATGATCGTCAGCGCCCAACCTGCCGCCGCATCGCCTTCGATGCGCATCCCGACGGCGCCGATATCCCCGCGTAGCGGCCCGGTAGGCAGCGGATAGGAGCCGAGGGCGCCATGCGGATACGGCGCCGGCTTGGTGCAGTCGGTGTCGAGGATCAGCCCGAAGAGCAGGAAGCCGGCGATCTCGACGGCGGGGTCGTCGTCGAAAACACACCCCTCGCGCTCGCCGTGAAAATCGCCGACATGGCGGCGGTCGAGATGGGCGTGATACAGCTCTTGGGCGGCCACGGCCACCTCGTTCCAGAAGTCGCCTCCGTCGGCGGTTCGGGTGTGAGCTATGCCGCCCATATACGCGCCTCCTGGCGCCGGGAGCTTCCAACCGATACCCGTACAGTCGGGGTCGCCATCGGCCTCCATCATCTGGAACCCGGGGGGCGCCAGCGCCAGGAGTGTCCGCCCCGGATCGACTCCGAAGTCGAGGAGGAGGTTGACGAAGAGCGAATTGCAGTGGTCGAGCACGATCTCCTCGGTGATGAGCCCGAAGAGGATCTCGATCCGAATGCGGATGAAGCCGCCACCCCACACATAGGTCGATCGGCGCTCGTCGGAGCCGGCGTAAGGCATCAGTTTCAGCATCTCCTCGATGGTGCGGTCGACCTGAGCGGTCGTCGCCGGGATGCCGGTCGGCCGCGGGACCGCCACGGTCACAACTCGGAGCGGGAGATCGACGGCGGGAGCGACATCGTCGATGTTCATGGTGTAGGTGTTGTCGCCAGGCTGCTCCTCGGCATACCCGACCGGCTCCACCTCGAGCCGGAGCGCCACCCGATCACCCGGCCGCAGACCCTCGAGTTCCTCACCCGGGACCACGAAGTTGAGAGTCCGATCCGGGATCGCCCGACGCCAGATCAGGTCGATGTCGTAGTCGGTGGCGCTCTCGATCTCCCAGTCGTAGTACGGGTCGATCAGAGCCTGCGAGGGATCACGCAGGTGCACCGGACGGCCGTACCCGAGCGGCACGAGGATCGGATCGACGCACCCGCCCCCGTCGTCCTCCCCTTCGTGATTGGCGCACGCCGGGTTGACCACGGGATCGAGCACCAGGCTCCTGGTCGCACCGCCGGAGGTGATGTCGACGAAGAGCGTCCCGGTGACCGGGAGGCCCTCAGGCGGAACCTCCACGAATGTCGGGCGGCGCAACCCGATGTAGCCGCGAACCGCCATCGGCTGCCCGGGCACCACGGGGACGCGAGACGCCCCAGACGCCACGGTCGTCGACCCGGGGTCGCCGGCGGGTCGGCCCAGGTCGGTGTACACCACGTCCTGGACCGCCTGGTTCCACTCGAGGCCCATCACCCATACATCGACCGGTTCGTCGAACGAGACCCGCACCGAAGCCACCGCGACGTTGCCGGCGGCATCGCGGGCGATCACTCCGACGTGGTACCTCCCCAGTTCGGGCAAGAAGACGGTCTCGGAACCGCGATACGGCGGGAAGCACTCGAGGGTGTTGTCGCACCCCGGGTAGCGGGCGTCGTACACCTCCGCCCCCCGCGAGCCGTCGGCCGCCTCGAACCAGACGGCCTCCTCGACGAGGGCAAGGTCGCCGTCATCCCTGACCTCGTAGGTGAGCGACACCCGCGGATCGGACCCGAAAAGGCTGGCGCCATCCTCGGGCGTCAGAATCGTGATCACGGGCGGCGTCGTGTCGGGTGCCGAGGTGGTGGTGGTGACGCCGACCACCTCGTCGAAGAAGAGATCGTCTATTGCGAACTGGTTGTCCTCGCTGCTGGTGTTGTTGGCCACCCCGCGGATCTGCACCCTGTCGATGCCGGCCGCGGCCGACACCGAGAAGGCCAACCAGGAGGCGTTCACCGATCCGGTGTCGGAGTCGACGAGTGCGCCGCCGCGGAAGGCGTCGACGGTGATCGTGTGCGCGCCGAGCGCCGAGGAGACCCGCATCGAGACCGTCTCCTGCAGCGTGTCGAAGACCATGATCAGGCGCTCGTTGTCGAACTCGAAATCGATGTCGGGGCGCAGCGCCCTCGTGCCGGAAAAGGCGGTGGCACAGCCCGACGGGTCCTGGGAGCACTCGACGATCCGGGCCTCGTTGAACGCGACACCGGGATACTGGTTGGTGACGACCGTGTCGTGATCGAGGTTCTCGAAGGTGATCGTGGTCGCCGCGGCCACCGGGGTGGGAGCCAGCACTACGGCCGCGCAACCCAGAGCAGCAAGTGCGATGGCGATTCGACGAGCCACGCGTGCCCCCCCTCGTGTAAGGCTCCGTCGGCGACTCTACCCCTCGGGCCGCGGGCGGGTGCGTTCGATTTTTTCGCGATCTCAGGCAGGCCTCTGTACGCAACTGCATCTAACTGCTATCAATCACCCATGACCGTCGCGGTGCCCGGGTTCCTCCGTCAAGATGCCCGTCCTCCCATCGAGATGGAAGCCGCGCCAGCCCCGGGCACCACGACGGCCATCCGCCCGACCGCCATCCCCCGCCGCCTGGTCCGGGCCGTCACCTTCGAACCGACGGCACCGGGCCATGCGCCCCAGGACCCGGCCGTCCGTCGCTATTGGACCGCTGTCATCGGGCCAGGAGCGGTCGCCGACCTGCTGAGGCTGATCGCGGCGTCGTACACGGGCCGGCCGCTGCGCGAGCCCCTCCACCTGGGCATCCTCGCCGCCGAGGGCTTGATCCAGCGCGCCGGTGCGGTGGTCCGGGTGCGTCCCCGAGTGCCGCACCTCGGCGAGCGGCACCTCCGGTTGCTCCATCCCACTCTCCGCGGCGAGTACCTGCGTCTCACCGGGTCCTGACGCCGCACCACCTACGATCGCCCGGTGGACCACATCGCTGACGCCGTCAAAGCACTGAGCGGGTGCTCGAGCATCCTCGTATTCACCGGAGCCGGGATCTCGACCGAGTCCGGCATCCCCGACTTCCGCGGACCCGGCGGCGTGTGGACCCGGGTGGATCCCGAGGAGTTCACCTACTCCCGATACCTGACGAACCCGGACACCCGGCGTCGCGGCTGGGCGATGCGTGCCGAGTCCGGCGTATTCGATGCGACGCCCAACGCCGCCCACCGCGCCATCGCGGAGCTCTGGGACGGCGGACTGATGATCGCCTGCGTCACCCAGAACATCGACGGCCTCCACCAGGTGGCGGGCCTCCCCGACGAGGCCGTCATCGAGTTGCACGGCAACGCCCACCACACGACCTGCGTCTCATGTGGGTCGCGTCAGCCGACGGCCGTAGTGCTGGACCGGGTAGCCGGCGGCGAGGACGACCCAACCTGTACAGACTGCGGGGGGATCCTCAAGCCCGACGTGGTCTTCTTCGGCGAGATGATGCCGGAACGGGAGATGATGCGGGCCGCGATGGCAGCCGGCGAAGCCGATGCGGTGATCGCCGTGGGCTCCACGCTTTCGGTCTTCCCCGCGGCGAACGTCCCGCTCGAGGTGGCCGAGGCGGGGCACCCATTCGTCATCGTCAACCGGGGCCCCACTGAGCTCGACGACATCGCCACGGTGCGAATCGAAGGCCCTGCCGGCGACCTGCTTCCCGGAATCGTGCGGCGACTGATCTCCGGAGCCGCGTAGGGGGTCGACGGCACTCCCGGCGACAAAGCCTTCAACCGCCTCCGGCAACCCTCCGAATCAGTCCCCATGCACGTGGAGTCCTTCGGAGTGCGCAGGTCCGTTCTTCTCGCCGTCCTGGCGATCGTCGTCGCGCTCTTGCCGGCCGCTCCCGCCGGTGCCGCCACCCCCACCTTCTCCCTGCGTGGCGGCGGGTACGGGCACTCGGTCGGCATGAGCCAGTTCGGCGCCTACGGCATGGCGCGCCAGGGGTACACCTGGCAGGAGATCATGACCCACTACTTCACCGGGGCGACCCCGGGCGCGGTCTCCCCGGCAGCCGCTGCCGACCCCATCTGGGTGAGCCTGACCGTCGAGAAGCCATCCCTGACCCTCACCGTGCGTTCCGTTGGAGCCAGCCCACACTCGGACGTCACCTTCTCCTCGACCGCCGGAGCCGTGGCGGCGTCGCCGGGCCAGACAGTGACCGTCTCCCGACTCGCCAACGGCTCCTGTCGAGTGAACGCGCCCGGCGGGAGTTTCGACGGGCCCTGCACAATCGACGCCGACTGGGACGGCTTCAGCGGCGCTCCCACCGCCGCCGTGATCCTCGGCGGCTGCACGCTGGTCAACTGGAACCTCCCCACCGGTGGTCAGTCGCAGCCCTGCACCTACGCCCGTGGTGGCCTGCGGATCCGGCCCGACAACAACACGAATACGGTCGATCTCTCCGTCGAACTCACGATGGAGGACTACGTCCTCGGGATCTCCGAGATGCCCTACTTCTGGGCGACGACCGGCGGGATGGCGGCGCTCGAGGCCCAGGCTGTGGCCGCCCGGTCGTATGCCTATGCCCGGATCATGAGCCGGGGGGCACCCGCGGACCGGCCGTGGTGCTGGTGCTCGCTGTATGACACACCGGTCGACCAGAACTACGTCGGGTGGGGTCATGGCACCCAGGCCTGGATCGACGCCGTCGCCAACACCGCCGGGATGGTGATGTATCACCCGTCGGTGACCGTGGGCGGAGCGCCCGCACCGATCTCCACCTTCTACTCGTCGAGTACCTACGGTGTCACGGAGCCCTCCGAGAACGGATTCAGCGCCACCGTCCCCTATCTGCGGTCGGTCGACGATCACTGGAGCCAGCTACCGGAGGTCGGGAACCACCATGCCCGGTGGGCGGCGAACTTCACAGGTGCCCAACTGGCGTCGCGGCTCCCGGGGATGAGCACGGTGACCGGTCTGGCCATCACGAAGTGCTCCGTGAGCGGTGCGGCGCTCGAGATCACCTTCCACGGATTGGGCGGGCCGCGGGTGTTCAAGACCCGGGACCTGCGCGGCCTCCTCTCGATCCGGTCGATGCAGGTGTACGAAATCGCCGTAGACGGCGCCGCCACCTCCTCGTGCAGCGGCACCGGTGCCACGACCACGACGACCGCCACCACGGTCCCGCCCACCACCACCACCACCACCACCACCACCACAATCCCGCCCACCACCACCACCACCACCACAATCCCGCCCACCACCACCACCACCACCACCACAATCCCGCCCACCACCACCACCACCACAATCCCGCCCACCACCACCACCACCACCACAATC
>Ga0214472_10009016_pt1 | contig 10401 bp, 9 predicted proteins | sample RVTome_6_FD_207662 | JGI IMG/M metagenome (GOLD analysis project Ga0214472, IMG submission 207662) | Soil microbial communities from uranium-contaminated site in the Upper Colorado River Basin, Wyoming, United States - RVT140D175 | ecosystem: Environmental > Terrestrial > Soil > Contaminated >...
GCCGCGGGATCGGCCTCCGCCACGCTCCAGCAGGTGATCACCGGCCCCGACAGCGAGCGTCGCTACTGGATCAGGATCCAGGGCGGCTCGATCGACATGGGCCAGGGCGAGATCGAGGCCCCCGACGCGACCATCACGCAGGACTACGACACGGCGGTGGCGCTGGCCAAGAGCGAGCTCAACCCGGTCACGGCGTTCATGAGCGGGAAGCTCCGGATTTCCGGCAACATGATGCTGCTGATGCAGCTGCAGGGGGCCATCTCCGAGCTGCCGAAGGTGATGCAGGAGATGGACGTCGACTACTGACCCGCGCGCTCCGGCGACACGGTGAACGTTGCCGTCGCCCGGGCCAGGAGCTCATCCTCAGGGCCGACGACGTCGGCCTCCGCGTAGCCGAACCGCCCACCTGCCTTCACCACCTTCCCCCGGGCGGTGACCCACCCGGGGCGTCCGGGGGAGAGGAACGTCACGCTCAGGTGGGTCGTCACGTGACGCGTGCCGGGCTCGAGGACGGTGCGGTAGGCGAGACCGGTGGCCGTGTCGGCGAGCGTGGCGATCAACCCGCCGTGCAGGAGGCCCACGAGGTTCAGGTGGCGCGGTTCGACATCCAGGGCGACGTGGACCTCACCGGTCTCCACACGCTCCAAGCGCATCCCGATCCAGCTGTGGAACCCGGACCGGGCGAACCGCTCCCGGACCTCGTCGATCCTCGAAGTGCCCGACTCCACGTCTCCCCTCGGCGCGTAGTGTCCCACGGGCATCCTCGTTGACGCATCGAACCGTGGGCGGCGACAATCGCCCACCGAGGGGGTGCCATGGGCGTTGAGGCGGAGCGAACGACGGGAGGGCAACCGGAGAGCGACCGAGTCTGGAGCATCGAGACCCACGGGATCGACCCCATTCCCGAGTCGGACCGGCACGGGGCGCCGATCGAGCTGTTCTGGGTGTGGTGCGCCGCCAACATCAGCATCCTGGGCATCACCTACGGCGCATTCCTGGTGGTCTTCTACAGTCTGAACCTTCCACAGGCCGTGGTGGCCGCTGCCGTCGGCACGGTCCTGTCGTTCCTCCTCGTCGGCTATGTGAGCCTGGCGGGCAAGCTCGGCGGAGCACCGACGCTGATCCTGTCCCGGGCGTCCTTCGGCGTCGTCGGCAACGCGCTTCCCACCCTGGTGAGCTACATCTCGTTGGTGGGTTGGGAGATCATCCTGGTGGCCCTGTCCACGTTCGCCGCCGAGACGGTGCTGGCCAGGTTGGGTTGGGTGCACGGGGATCTGGCCCTGGCGGTCTCGTTCGTGATCGTCGCGGCGGCCACGATCGCCATCGGGCTCCTCGGCCACGCCACGATCGTCCGGATCCAAACCTGGTTCACCTGGGCCTTCGCCGTGCTCACGGTGGTATTCATGACGCTCGTGTGGTCCGAGATCGACTGGGGCACGGTGACCTCCCTCCCGTCCGGACCGTTCTGGGGAGGGCTCGTGGGGGGGACCTCGATCATCATGGCCGGCCTTGGCATCGGCTGGGTGAACGCCGCCGCCGACTACAGCCGGTACTTGCCCAGGTCCTCGAACTCGCGGTCGGTGGTGGGATGGACCGTGTTCGGCGCGAGCGTCGCTCCGATCATCCTCATCATCTTCGGGGTGCTCCTGGCGGCGAACAATCAGGCCCTGGCCACCTCGACCAACCCGGTCGGCGTGTTGGCCGAGCCCCTGCCGACCTGGTTCCTCGTGCCGTACATGATCGTCGCGGTGGGCGGGCTGGTGGCCGGCGCGGTGCTCGACATCTACTCCTCGGGACTCAACCTGCTCACGCTCGGCTTGAGGATCCCTCGCTACCAGTCCGTGGCCATCGACGGCGTCCTGATGATCGTGGGGAACGTCTACATCCTGTTCTTCAACCAGGATTTCTTCACGCCGTTCCAGGGGTTCCTGATCACACTCGGGGTCCTTCTGGCGGCGTGGGCCGCGATCTTCCTCACCGACATGGCCCTGTTCCGCAGACGCGGCGGGTATTCGGAGCGCGATCTGTACGCGAGCGAGGGGATCTACGGTGCGGTCAACCCCGCCGGTCTCGTCGCGTTCCTGGTGGCATCGTTCGTGGGTCTGGGCCTGGTCACGTCGCAGGCCCCGATCTTCAAGTGGGTCGGCTACCTGCTGCGGTGGTTCGGCTGGGAGGACTCCGCGCTCGCCTCGAGCAGCATCGGCCTGTTCATCGGGTTCATCCTGGCGGGAGCGCTCTACGCGATCCTCAGCGCCCTGGCGCCCGCGCGATCGCGGACCCGGGCGATCACCATCTCGTGAGCCCGGAGGGCCCGCGCCGCGAGCCGGCGAAACGGCGTCCATCGTGACCACATCCGTGCTCTTCGACCACGATGGCGGCATCGACGACTATCTCAGCCTCCTGCTCCTCCTCACCTACGATGACGTCGATCTGCTGGGGATCTCGATCACGCCGGCCGACACGCTGCTCGACGGCGCCGTGCCGGCCACGCGGAAGATCCTCGATCTCGGCGGGCGGTCCGGGGTCGCCGTGGCGGGCGGCTCGCTGGAGGGGCCGAACCCGTTCCCGTTCTCCTGGCGCCTGGACTGCATGCGGGTGAACAGCCTCCCCGTCCTGAATCAGCGTGATGACATCGGCGCGCCCCTTTCCGACCTACCGGGTGAGGAGTTCTTGAGCCGCGTCCTGCTCGATGCGGTGGAGCAGGTGACGTTGCTGATGACAGGACCCCTGACCAACCTCGCCTGGGCCCTCGATCGCCATCCAAGGGTGGAGGAGAAGGTCCGCGAGCTCCTGGTCATGGGCGGGGCGCTGGAGGTGGACGGGAACGTGCAGGAGCCGGGGCACGATGGCTCGGCCGAATGGAACTTCTACTGGGACCCACCGGCGGCGAAGCGGGTATTCGACTCGTCGATCCCCATCACGATGTTCCCCCTCGATGCCACGAACCAGGTCCCGGTGACCGACGCATTCCGGACCTCTTTCGGCCGCCAGTACGGATACCCCTTCTCCGCCGCAGCGGGGACGATCTGGGCCATGACGGCGGGATGGGAGCTGGCCACGGGCCTCCCGTACTTCTGCTGGGACACCCTGGCGACGTCCTTTCTCGCTGTCCCCGAGCTGTGCGAGTTCCGCGACGTGACCTGTGACATCGTGACGGAGGGCTCGAGCGAGGGCCGATCCATGCTCACACCGGGCGGGCGTCCAGTGAAAGCCGCCGTCGCGGTGGACGCGGACGGGTTCTACGCCCATTGCCTTGAGACGCTCCGACGCTGATGGGCAGGGTCGTGGTGGTCGGCAGCTACAACGTCGGCCTGACCGTCGTCGCCCCGGCGCTGCCGGCCCCCGGCCAGACCGTCCTGGGGCACACGTTCGACATGGGCCCGGGAGGCAAGGGATCGAACCAGGCCATCGGGGCCCGGCGCCTCGGTGCAGACGTGACGCTTGTCGTGAAGCTGGGCCGCGATCCGTTTGCCCAGGCTGCGCTCGAGCTGTTCGATCGGGAGGGCCTGCTGGGGCCCGGGATCCTGGAGACCAGCGGCCACACGGGCGTCGGCCTCATCGTCGTGGACGACGACGGACGCAACATGATCGCCGTCGCTCCGGGAGCGAACGGCCAACTGGTCCCGGGCGATCTCGATCGGATGCCGGACCTATTCGACGGCGCGTCCCACTTTCTCTGTCAGTTGGAGTGCTCGCCTGAGCTATTCGCCGGCGCCGCCGAACGGGCCCGGGCAGCCGGGGCGAAGACGATCCTCAACCCGGCGCCCGCCGTGCCACTGTCCGAACCGGTCCTGGCGCTGGTGGACATCCTCACGCCGAACCAGACGGAGCTCGCCGCGTTGAGCGGCGTGGCGGCCGAGGACGAGCGGGAGATCGAGGCAGCGGCCCGCTCGCTCCAGGCACGGGGGGTCGGGGAGGTGGTGGTGACCCTGGGTGAACGGGGGGTCCTTCGTGTGATGCCCGACGGGATACAGACCCAGCCGGCACGGAGGGTCTCAGCCCGGGACACGACCGGGGCCGGCGACGCGTTCAACGCGGGCCTGGTGACCGGGCTGTCCGCGGGGTTCTCGATGACGGAGGCCATCGAACTGGGGGTCCGGGCAGGCGCGTTCTGCGTCACCAGGCTGGGCGTGATCGACGGGCTCGCCACGCCCCAACAGCTCGACGCTGAGGTCCCGGCATGACCCCTGAGGAGATCGCCGCGCACATCCAGCACACGAACGTTCGTCCGGAGGCCTCCGGGGCGGACATCGAGCGGCTGTTGGCCGAGTGCCTGGAGCACGGGTTCAACGGCGCGATGGTCAACCCCATCTGGCTGCCCCTGGCCGCGGCCACGTTGAAGGGTTCGCCGGTCCGAGTGTGCACGGCGCTGGACTTCCCCATGGGCGGCGCGACGACCGCGACGGTGGCCGGACAGGCGGCCGAAGCCCTCCGGTTGGGAGCGCAGGAGATCGACGTGATGACGAAGGTGGGGTGGTTGCGGTCCGGGATGGAGGCAGAGTACCGAGACCATCTCGCCGCGGTCGTGTCGGCGGCGGAGGGCGCGCCGGTCAAGGCCATGCTCGAGGCCGGGCTCCTCGCGCCGGATGAGCTCGCCCGCGCGGTGGAGCTTGCGGCGGAGGCGGGCGTCTCCCACGTCAAGAACTCCAGCGGCTTCGGCGGTGGCGACGCCACGCCCGAGCTCATCTCGGAGCTTCGCCGATTGGCCGCCGGCCGGGTGGGGGTGAAGGCGTCGGGAGGCATTCGATCCAGGGAGGATGCCGAAGCGCTGCTGGCGGCGGGGGCCGACCTGCTCGGATCGAGCGCAGGCGTGCGGATCGTCACCGGGGCAACCGGCACGCCCCCCTCCGACGCCTACTGACCGGTCGGCGCCGTCACGAGGTCTGTTGCCCGCGCCGATACGGCAGGCCATCCGCGGCGGGCGGACGGAGCCGCTGCGACGCCACCGCCAGGACCAGCAGCGTGGCCACGTACGGCGTGATGAAGATGAACTGCCGAGGCACGTCCTCGGTGACGGCGTACCACACGAAGACCAGGACGCCGATGGCCCCCGCGAGCACGCCAGCGGAGATCCTCCCTCGGATCAGATACCAGACGGCCAGGCCGAGCAGCGCGATGGCCACGAAGAGCAGCAACGCGTGGACTGCCTGCGCCGATCGAAGGTTGAGGGCGTCCGCGTAGCCGAACAGCCCGGCCGCCGCGGCGACACCGGTGGGGCGCCAGTTGCCGAAGATCATGGCGGCCAACCCGATGAACCCCCGGCCGCCTGTTTGCCCCTCCCGGTAGATCCCCGCCGCCTCCAGCACCAGGAACGCGCCGGCCAACCCGGCGAGGGCTCCGGAGATGACCACGCCGAGGTACTTCATGGTGTACACGGGGACGCCGAGCGACTCGGCGGCCACCGGATTCTCACCGGCGGATCGCATCCGCAGACCGAGCCGGGTCCGCCACAGGAAGAAGTACGTGGCCGGGACGAGCAGCAGGGTGATCACGGTCAAGATCGAGAGCTCGGCCATGAACCCTCGGAACAGCGCAGCGATGTCGGAGACGAGGAACCAGTGCTGCCGCTCGAACCATCCCAGGAGGTCCGGCGACTGCCAGCCGAAGGGCTTCCCACCGGCCAGCACCGGCACGGTGAGGTTCGGCAGGTTCGACGTGACCTGTGGGGACTGGGTGGCGCCGCCCCCGTGGCCGGTGAACGCGATCACCGACAGGAACCGGGTGACGCCGGCAGCCAGGATGTTGACGGCCACGCCCGACACGATCTGGTTCACGCCGAAGCTCACGGTGGCCACGGCGTGGACCAGCCCCCCCATCGCACCGCCGAGGATGCCGAGCACGACCCCCCACCACGCGCCGAACTCGACGCCGCCCCAGGCGCCGAACCACGTCCCCAGGATCATCATGCCCTCGAGACCGATGTTGACCACTCCGGTCCGCTCGGCGTACAGCCCGCCCAGGCCGGCCAACAGGATCGGCACCCCGAGGCGCAGTGCCGCGCTGTAGGTCCCGCTGGAGGTGAGGTCCGACGCGTCGGTGAACCAGCGAACCGCCGACAGCATCAGCATCACCAGGCCCAGGAGGTACAGGATCCGGCGCGCCTCCAGGCGGCGACCCTTCTCTCCCTCCACCTGCGCCGTGTCGACGGCCGCCCAGCTCATGCCGCCACCGCTTCCTTCTTCGCTTCCAGCCTGCGGGTCGCCTCCGCGGCGGCCTTGATCTGCTGGGCCTGGACAATGCGGCGGACCACCTCGTAGGCCACGACGACCGAGAGGATGATCACGCCCTTCGTGATGATGATGACCTCCTTGGGGATGCCCTCCAGGTCGAGGATCTGCGCGGCTCGGTCCACCCATCCGAACAGCAGCGCCGCGATGGCGATCCCCGCCGGATGGTTCAGCCCGACCAGGGCCACGGCGATGCCGTCGAACCCGAGCCCGGTTGGGAAGTCGAGTGTGTACGCGTGGAAGAAGCCGAGCAGATCGCTCATCCCGATGAGCCCGGCGATGGCCCCGGAGATCAGCATGGTCCTGACGATCATCCGGTTGGGGTCGACCCCCGAAGCCCGAGCGGCTTCGGGGTTGATCCCGGTCGCGCGAAGGTCGTATCCGAAGCGGGTCCGCCAGATCAGCACGTACACGGCGATCCCCACGGCGATGGCGATCACCAGGAAGGAGCGGAGGTCCTCTCCGCCCACCACGGCGAGGTTGGGTAGGGCGCCGGACGGGGGGATCCGCCTGGTCTGGATGATGAGCTCGTTCGGGAGCCGCGGCTTCCGCAGGTAGTTCGCCAGCAGGTAGGCTCCCAGGCCCGTGGCGATGAAGTTCAGCATGATGGTGGACACCACTTCGTGGACGCCCCGCTTCACCCGCAGGACCCCGGCGATCCCGGCCCAGGACGCCCCCACGGCCATCGCGACGAGCATGATGAACGCGATGTGCAACGGCGCGGGGAGGGAGACGGCGGCGCCCGCGGCCGCCGAGAGCAGGGCCGCCAGCCGGTACTGGCCCTCCACCCCGATGTTGAACAGGTTCATCTTGAAGCCGATGGCCACGGCAAGGCCGGCCACGTACAGGGGCACCGCCCGGTTCACCATGGACGCGAGCGAGTTCGGCTGTGTCCCGTAGCTGACCATCGACCGGAACGCGGAGAGGGGGTTCTCCCCGATGATGATCAGGACGAGCGACGACACGCCGAGCGCCATGACGATGGCCGACACCGGGACCAGGAGCCACAACAGGGCGACCTTGATCCTGATGTTCACCTCGACGCCGCCTCCCTGGCCCCCGTCATGTACGAGCCGAGCTCTTCGGGTGTGACCGTTGCCGGGTCCAGCTTGGCCACCAAGGCCCCCCGCAGGATCACGTAGAGGGTGTCCGAGAGGCCGATCAGCTCCTCAAGATCCGCCGAGATCAGCAGCAACGCGAGTCCCGCCGCCCGGGCTCCCCTGATGTGCTCCCAAACGGCGGCCTGCGCCCCGACGTCGATGCCCCGGGTTGGTTGGGCCGCGATCAGCACCTTCGGCTCCGCGATCATCTCCCGGCCGACGATCAGCTTCTGCTGGTTCCCCCCGGAGAGAGCGAGGGCCGGGGTGTCGGGGCCCGGGGTCGCGACGTGGTACTCCCGGATCACCTCGACCGTTCGCTGGTGCGCCCCCCGCCGGTCGATCCACGGTCCGGATGAGAATGGCGGCATGGTCTGCTTGCCCAGCATCGCGTTCTCCCATAACGGGGAGGGGAGCAACAGTCCGCGGAGGTGGCGGTCCTCGGGGACGTAGCCGATCCCGGCCTCCCGCCGCCTCCGGCTGGACCACAGGGTGATGTCTTCGCCGCCGAGGTGGATGCTCCCTTGCTGCGGCGGACGCATCCCCATGATCGCGTCCACAAGCTCCCGTTGTCCGTTCCCCTCCACGCCGGCGATGCCGACGATCTCCCCCCGGCGGATGTCGAACGTCACGTCTTGGAGGGTCCATCGTTCGCCCACCCGAACCCCCATCTGCCGCACCGACAGCATCACCTCGTCGGTGACGGTGGACTCTCTGGTCTCCGGTGTGGGCAGCTCGCTGCCGACCATCAGCTCGGCCAGCTGGCGGGCGGTGACGCCCTGGGGCTTGACCGTGGCGACTGTATTGCCCGCCCGGATCACCGTGATCGAGTCGGCGATCTCAAGGACCTCGTCCAGCTTGTGCGAGATGAAGATGATCGTGACTCCCCGGTCCTTCAGGTCCTCGAGATTGCGGAACAGCTCCTCCACCTCCTGTGGGACCAACACCGCCGTGGGCTCGTCCAGGATCAGGATGCGGGCTCCCCGATAGAGCACCTTTAGGATCTCCACTCGTTGGCGCTCGCCGACCGCGAGGTCCTCGACCAGCCGGTCCGGGTCGAGCGGTACCCCGTAGGTCTTCGACAGGTCGCGGATCCGCTCCCTGGCGGCGTCGAAGTCGAGGACGCCTCCGTGCGTGGGCTCGGAACCCAGGACGACGTTCTCCAGGACCGTGAGGTTGGTGGCCAGCATGAAGTGCTGGTGAACCATGCCGATCCCGCTCGCGATGGCGTCCTTGGGAGAGCGGAAGTGGACCTCCCGGCCTTTCACGGAGATCGTGCCTCCGTCGGGCCGGATCATCCCGTACAGGATCTTCATCAGGGTGGACTTGCCGGCCCCGTTCTCCCCGACGACGGCGTGAATCTCGCCCGGCACGACGGTCAGGTTCACGTCGTCGTTGGCGACGACGCCCGGGAACGTCTTGGTGATGGCCTTCAGTTCGACGGCAGGCGCTTGCTCATCCACCGGTTGAACCTCACCTACGAAGGCGAGGGCCCGAGGATGGTACTCCTCGGGCCCTCGCGCGCTCCACTCGCTGCTGCTAGCTCGTCGGCACGGTGATCTCGCCGTCGATGATCTGCTGTTTGTAATCCTCGAGCTGCGGCACGATGTCGTCGATGAACCCTCCGGAGGTCGCGTACCCCACCCCGTCCTTGGAGAGGTCGAAGATCTCGTAGCCACCTTGGAAGTTCCCGTCCACCTGGGACTTGATCGTGTCATACACGGCCACGTCCACGCGCTTCAGCATGGACGTGAGCACGTACGGCTTGAGCTCGTCGGGCACGCCCAGGTACTGGTCCGAGTCGACGCCGATGCCCCAGACCTTCGAGCCGGAGGAGTCGGAGAACTCCTTGGCCGCCTGGAACATTCCCAGCCCGGAGCCCCCGGCCGCGTGGTAGACGACGTCAGCGCCTGACTCGTACATGCTTGCGCCGATCTCCTTGCCCTTGGCGGGATCGTTGAACCCGCTGAAGTCCGGCGGCTGGCTGATGTATTTCACGTCGATCTCGATATCTGGATTGACCGCCTCGGCTCCAGCCTTGAACCCGGCCTCGAACTTGTGGATGAGGTCGATGTCGACCCCGCCGATGAACCCGACATGTCCGGCCTCGGACTTCAGAGCAGCCGCCGCCCCCACCAGGAACGACCCTTGTTCCTCGGCGAACAGCAGGGAGGCCACGTTGTCGCTGGCCGTCAGGTCGTGGGCCTTCGGACAGTTCAGCGTGTCCTTGTTGATGAACCCATCGATGTCGCCGAAGTTCGTGTCCGGATACTTGTTCCCCGCGGCACAAATCGCCTCCGCGAACAGGAACCCAACCCCGATGATCAGCTGGGTGTTCTGTGAGGCCAACAGGTCGAGCAGCTCGACGCGGTTGGTCCCGCCCTGATTGGGTTCGAGCTCCTTGACGTCCAAGTTGAATTCACCCGCGGCCTTGTCCAGGCCTCGCGCGGCGGCGTCGTTGAACGACAGGTCCCCGCGGCCGCCGATGTCGTACACGAGTCCGACGGATACGGCGGGACCACCGCCGGTTGGGCTCGCCCCCGGCTCGGTGCTCTCGGCGCAGGCCACCGTGACCAGCGCCAACAGCCCGAGGACGGCGACGAACCGTGCGAGTTTCGTCATCAGCCCCCTCCTCTCTCCCCTTCCCGACGAATCATACGCAACCGCCCATCCAAGCGGACGGGCCCGATCTCACTCCGTCCCGAACAGCCGGTCCCCGAAGTCGCCGAGGCCCGGCAGGATGTAACCGCGGTCGTTCAGTTGCCGGTCCACCGCGGCGGTGAAGATGGGGACGTCCGGGTGTTCGGCCTTCATCTTGTCGATCCCTTCCGGCGCGGAGACCACGCACACGAACCGCACCGATGCGGGGCCGCCCTCTTTCACGGCGGCGCAGGCCGCCGCGCCCGATCCGCCGGTGGCCAGCATTGGGTCCAGCACGAGCACGTGACGATCGGCCACCTGCGGCAGCTTTCGGTAGTACGACTGCGGAAGCAGGGAGGCCTCGTCGCGTTCGAGCCCGATGTAGCCCACGGCCACCTCCGGGAACAGCTCCGTCACGGCCTCCAGCATCCCCAGGC
>Ga0214472_10009018_pt1 | contig 10400 bp, 8 predicted proteins | sample RVTome_6_FD_207662 | JGI IMG/M metagenome (GOLD analysis project Ga0214472, IMG submission 207662) | Soil microbial communities from uranium-contaminated site in the Upper Colorado River Basin, Wyoming, United States - RVT140D175 | ecosystem: Environmental > Terrestrial > Soil > Contaminated >...
TCGGGCGCAGCGTTCCGCTGCGTCGCGGCGCCAAGGACGACCGCGAGCCGGTGACGCGGCAGTTGAAGGCGGCGCTCGACGACGGGGCGAACAGCCTGGTGGTGGTCGGCATCCTGCTCGCCGGGGCGCAGATCCTGGTGTCGATGATCAACCTGACCGGCATCGGCGTCACGCTCTCTTCGATGATCGTCGGCGAGGCCACCGCGTCGGTGCTGGCGGTGGGCCTCATCGTGGCGCTGATCTGCATGGTCATGGGAATGGGCATTCCCACCACCGCAGCCTACGTGCTGGTGGCCGCGACGCTCGCCCCGGCGCTGGTCAAGGTCGGCGTGAGCCCGCTCGCGGCGCACATGTTCGTGTTCTATTTCGCGACCCTGTCGGTAATCACGCCCCCGGTGTGTGTCGGCGTGTTCGTCGCCGCGGGGATCGCCAGCGTGGGATGGACCGCGGTCGCGCGCCGGGCGGTTGCGCTCGGCGCGGTCACCTATGTAATTCCCTTCCTGTTCCTGCTCTATCCAGGGATGCTGACGCCGGGCTCGCTACCCGAGTATCTCGAAGCGGCGGTTTCCGGGTTCGTTTTCGTCCTCGGTTTCGCCCATCTCTTCGGCGGCGCCAGGATCACCGGGAACCGTCTGGCGGACAGTGCCGCATGGCTTGCGGTGGCGCTGATGGCGATTTATCCGCACGTGGTCGGCCTTGCGCTCGGCGTGGCGGCGGTGGGTGCGCTGATGTGGCTCAGCCGTCGGCGCTATCCGGTCCCCGGGATTCCCTGAACCGCAGGTACGGCTGGCGGCGGCGCGCGATTGGAATCGGAGCGCTCGAGAGGGGTTCAAACGTGGGTTGCAAGGGCCGCCGGCGCCGCGTCAGAGCGGGGAGCGACTCGCCCGCACGGCCGGCTTCGGATCCGTGGACCCCGAATGGCATCCGTCGGTCGAGTCGAAAGCCGCGCGCAACGGCTCGCTGGCCGCCCGGCAAGCGGGGCAGATCGGCAGAATTCGCGCGCCTGCACCTCCAATGGTTTCGTTACTGTTTTGTCCAACAGGTGCCAAGCACATCCTCGCTGGAGGCCACGGTGATCTCGTCCGGATGGAGGCGGACCTCGTTCCGGCGCGCGTTCAGTGTGCTTTGAGGGGCGCGGCGCGCTGTCGCGCCAGCTCCCTGCGCTTCATCGAGAGGTGTTGCTCGCGCTCCAGTTCGTGCAGTTGCCGCCGGTACCGTTCGGTCGCGGCGAACCAGTCGCGCAGACTCTTCTCCGGCTGCGCCGCCAAGGGCATCGAGTACGCTCCGAGGTAGGCCTCGATCGCGAGGAAGTAGCGCATCGTGTTGCGCTCGACCACGCCGCGTACGTTGTCGTTGAGATGCAGGATCAGGATGTCGCACCAGTGCTCCATTGCCTGCAACGCCGGGCCGACGATGCGGTAGGGGTGTGCCACGAGCGCGTAGACATCGCCCTGCAGCGCGTGCCGTCGGTCTGCGTCGATTCGAGCACCAGCGGCCGCTGGAACGGGCTGTGCGCGAGCTGCTCGCGTAGCGCCATGTGGCACGCGCGCAGTGTCGCGGCGTCTTGCCCGTGGGCGCCGGGCATGCACAAGAGCGCAGCCAGCAGCAGGACGATGCTTGCCGTGAAGCGCCTGTCGGGGCGTAGCGCGTTGCCGTTCATGGAGCACCTTTTTCGGTCGGCCGGCCGGACGGCCGGTCCGGTTGACGCCGGGCGGCGCAGTGCCACAACAAAACGCCCGGATTGCCCGATGAAGTCCGCCGCCGGAACGGACCCAGCTTCAAGGTAGTCCCGGCGCCAGCGCCTGTCTGTGTACCGGACCGCATTGCCGAACGGCCTGGCGGTGAGTGGGAGGCGTTTCTGCTCTTGTGCGGCACGCGCCGTTCCGATGTTTGGCAAGCCCGGCGTCGAATGGAGCGGCGCCGGCGGCTCAAGCGAGTGCTTGAAAAACCGGGGAATGATGACGAGCCGGCGCCACAACCGAAACCGCCATAATTGGTATTATGTAAACTATGTAGCGACTCATCCGCCGACTAAGACACCGCATCCATTGCGCGCGCACCAAAAAAGGCTTTTGACATTTCCCCCCGAACATCCGTGATTGATCTCACCGCGGCCGCAAGGTAGTTACCTTCGCCATGGCGGCACTCGACGCAGAGCGGAAGCTCCGCCACCGGCTGCGGATACCAAAATATTCCGGGAGATCGGTACTATCCCGATTATCTTGGCTACGTCAGCCCGGAGCAGTTCGGCCTGATGCGGTCGTTCGAACTGCTGATGCTCGCGTTCATCGGCGGCGCGCAGCGGCGCTCCGGGCGCGGCTAGCGTGACGCGCGCCCGAAGGTCGAGCGGCGGGCGATCGATCGGGGTACGAAGACGGGTCAGCCGGCAGTCAGCGCCGGTTCGGCCGCTGCCGTCGCCGCCGCTTCCGGGCCCGTCAGCGGCAGGCGCAGCGTGAAGCTCGTGCCCTGATCCGGCACGCTCGTCACCTCGATGCTGCCGTGATGACTCTGGACGATGGTATACGCGATATGCAGCCCGAGTCCGGTGCCCTTGCCGACCGGTTTGGTCGTGAAGAACGGGTCGAAGATCTTGATCAGATGCTCGGGCGCGATACCGCAGCCGTTGTCGGCGACGGTCACGACCAGTTGCTCGCCGTCGACGCCGGTACTCAGGCGGATGACGCCGCGCTCACGGATCGCCTGCGCGGCATTGACCAGCAGGTTGAGCAACACCTGCCCGAGGCGCCCCGGATAGCACGGCAGCGTAGGCAGTTCGGCGTAGTCGCGCACGACTTCGGCCTTGTACTTGAGCTCGTTCCAGGCGACGTTGATGACCTTGTCGAGCAGGAGGTTGAAGTCCACCTCTTCCAGGTCGGGTCGGTCGACATGGGAAAAATCCTTGAGGTCGGCGACGATCTTCGCGATGCGGGCGAGCCCCTCGTGCGACTCGTCGAGCAGGTGCACGAGATCGGTCCGCAGGAAATCGAAGTCGATCTGCTCGCGCAACGCCGCCAGCGCCTCGCGCCCGGCGGACGGGGTCGCGTCGAGCGCGTCCTGGTAGCGATCGATGAGTCCGAACAGCTCGCCGGTGTACCCGCGCAGGCTGCCGATGTTGCTTTTCACGAAGCCGACCGGGTTGTTGATTTCGTGCGCCACCCCCGCCGCGAGTTGGCCGAGCGAAGCCATTTTCTCCGACTGTACGAGCTGCGCCTGGGTGGTCTGCAGCTTTTCCAGCGTGCTCTGCAGCATCTCGTTCGACGCCCGCAGTTCGGCCTCGGTACGGCGGCGTTCGCGCACCTCCTCGCGCGATGCCTCGTCCTGCGCCTTGAGCTCGCCCATCAGGCGGTTGAATGTGCCACCGAGCGCGCTCACTTCGTCGCGGGAATCAATCTCGACCGATCTGGAAAGATCGCCCTGATCGATGATCGACTGCATCGTCCGCTGCAACTGGCTTATCGGGCGCACCAGCCGGCGGGCACGCCAGAACACAAGCGCCGTCACGGCCAGCGCCCCGAGGGCGCCGACCAGCAGCACGCGCTGCATCAGCGCCATGACCGGGGCCGACACCACGGCGTTGGGCAGCGACAGCGCGAGATGCCAGTGCAGGATTTCCTGCCCCTCGGGATACGGCAATTCGAAAACGCTATGAAGACGCCCGCCGTGCTCGACGAACCTCGGCAACGCCATACGCTCGACCGCAATCGCCGCCTGCACCACTGCGTCCGGAATCTCCCCATATTGCACCCGCCCCTGCTGATCGACGATGCCGGCGGTGATGTGCGGGTCGGCGGGCAGGAGTTCGTCGACGAAAGCGAGCGGGAACTCGCTCACCAGCACCCCCTCGACCTGTTGCTGATAGACGATCGGAAACGCCATGCGCACCGCCGGCGTGCCTCGTGCGTCCCGGAACACGGCGCTCTGGGCCTGGCCTTGCAACACCGCCGTCAGCCAGCCCGCTGCGGCATATGGCGCGTGGTCGGGCCGGTTCGCCATGATCAGCCGCCCCTTGTAATCGAGGACGGCGAGGTAGGGATTCTTGGCGCCGCGCCCGGGGAGGCTGAGCTTGTCCACGAAGGGCCGCAGGTAAGCCTCGCGCCCGAGGGTGTCGACGACACCGTTGATGATCAGGGTGTTCTGCGAAATCGCCTCCAGCTGTACCCACTTGTTGCGCAGATCTTCGGCGATCGCGCGCGAGGTGTCGCGGACGGTGTCTTCGAGGCGCTGACGGGCCTGCTGGGTAATGGCGTCGGTGGCATCGAGGGCCACCACGAGGCTCATCAGCGCGAGCGTGGTGAGGTCGATGAGCAGGAAGGCGAGCACCAGCTTGCCCCTCAGGCTATGCCTGAAGGACACTTCCGGCGGGTCTGCCCGCAGCGGGCTCATCACTGGGGCGCGTTCCTGACCGGCAGCAATGCCCCGTCGGCGCCGTAGCGGGCGAGCCGGTAATCTTCGGTCGACAGGCCATCATGGCGCTGCGGCGTAAAGGGCGGCTGGTAATTGCGGATCAGGCCGGCGTACGACTTGAGCTGCTCCAGCGCGGCGCGCACCTGGCTGCGCTCGATGCTATCGGCCTTGCTGATCGCAAGTGCGAGGACATGCACCAGATCGTAGGCCTGGGCGGTGCCGACTGGCGCGAAAATCGCCTCGGCGCGATCGACCCCGAACATCTCCTTGTAGCGGCGCATGACCTCGCGCGCCGGTTTGCCCTTGGCGTCGATGAACGAGAAGGTCTGCAGCACGCGCAGGTCAACCGACGACAGGGCGGGGCCGGCGAGTTCGGGAAAATGTCCGCCGGTGATGCCCCAATGGGCGACGACCGGCAGCCGCCGCCCGACCGGGCGCTTCGCGAGTGCCTGGACAGCCGCCGCGCCCTCCGGCGCATTCGCAACCATGATCAGCACGTCGGCACCCGCCTCCTCGAGCGCGAGGATCTCCGGCATCAGGTCGGTATCGCCGAGGTTGAACCACTGCACCGCCGCCGGTTCGAGGCCTTTGCTGCCGAGGGCCGCGCGGATCGCCGCCTCGTTGCCGCGGCCCCAGCCGGTGCGCTCGAGCAGCAGCCCGATGCGGCGATAGCCCTGACCGAGTAGCTCGCTGCTCAGATAGGGGCCGGCGAACTGGTCGCGCACCGAAATGCGGAAGACATAATTCGGGTTGAACTGATGGTCCACGACCGCGGTGGCGGCGGCCCATGGCACCAGCATGATCAGCCGGCGGTCGTGGATCAGCTGGTGGTTCTGGATGATCGCCGGACTGTGCAGGCCGCCGAGGACGGCGACCAAGTTGTCGGTCGCGGCGAATTCGTTGAGGTTGTCGGTGCTGCGCGGCGGAATGCCGCGGTGGTCCTTCGCCTGTAGTTCCAGACGACGGCCGCCGAGAAGCCCGCCACGCGCGTTGATCTCGGCGATGGCGATCAGCGCGCCGCGGCGGATCGCCTCGCCGGCCTGCGCCGAACCGGCCGACAGGTCGGCGTCGAGTCCGACGATGATCGGCGGCTGATCGGCCGCTGCGACAAGCGCGGCGGCCATGCCGAGGGTCAGCAGGAGCGACCGCAGCAGGCCGCGGGCCCAGCCTCGGCCAATGGGCACTTTACCCATGCATCCCTCCCCGGTCCTCTATGTCTTTCGACAGACGGTGTCAGGGGCAGATGATAGCGCCGCCGCAGTACGCGAGTACTCGCGCTGAAGGGCACATGTGAAGGAATGCCCAAACTCCGCAACAACACGGCCCGCAGGATTCGAAGCCGAATACCGCAGCGATTGTTCCGCTTTTGACCGCCGCCGCCAGGATTTCCGATGAATCTGTTCGGCCATGCATTGGCGCTGCTGTGTGCGCTCGCCGTCTCCATCGCCGAAGGATAGGAACTTCAACCCGTCCGCCATGCGCCGGAGCGGCACCACGATGTGGGCTTCGAACCGGGAACGGTCGGGCGGCGCATCGAGTTCGAGGGCGGCCCAGCCAGTCCCCGATCCTTGCCGCGCGGGCATGGCGGCCGGCCGCGTCAGGAGCTGGTGCGGCCGAAGGCGAACTGCCGGTTCTTGTCTTCGAGCGACTGGATCAGCCCGTCGAGTCCTCGCAGTTGAACCTCTTGCGAGAAGCTGCCCCGGTAGTTCGTCACGAGGCTTACACCTGCCACGGCTATGTCGTAGACCTTCCAGCCCTCCGCCCCCTTCTCGAGACGGAAGTCGAGCGCAATCGGCGGGGAGCCGGGCTGGCGAATGTCGGCATGGACCATCACATCACCGTCCGCGGTGCGCCCGCGCAGAGGCCTGAACTCGATCGGCTGGTCCTTGTACTGGGTGAGCGCATTCGAGTAGGTACGCACCAGCAGCGATTTGAACAGGGCCACGAGCCTGTCCTGTTGCGCTGCCGTGGCAGCGCGCCAATGCTGTCCGACAGCCAGTGCCGTCATCCGGCGGAAGTTGAAGTTCGGTACGACCTTCTGCTCGACGAGCTCGATGAGGCGACCGTGATCGCCAGACCGAATGGCGCGGTCGTCGCGAACAATCGTGAGCACCTCGTGCGTGACGTTCCGGACCTGAATGTCGGGGAGGTCGTCGTCCGCGGTGACGGACTTCGACACCATTACGGCCACGAGACCGCAGAGGAAGACTGAGCTGATCTTGTTCATGGGCGGAGTATCCCCTCAAGCTCAACGGGACTGGCTTGCCGACTCGTGGGCACTGCATCGCGTCTCTTCGCTGCCACCGGCGAGGGCGCTCCCCGAGACGCCGAAAACGAGTGCGAGGGCACCGAGTGCCAGGTGCCTGCGCGTCACCTTGATGATGCTCTTTGCATTGGTGATGATTTCGGTCCGGTCGTTCGCAATCGTCTCGTGGCTGGTGATCCGCGTCGCGTTCGCCATGGTCGTACTCCTTTGAAGTTGGTTTGCCCGCAGTGACTTGCACTGGATCTGATGGGGCACGGGCAAACTGTACTTTGTGGAACGTGGCGAATAAACATGGCTGCCGTGCATACTTTGTTTCCACTGGGGGAATAATTGGGAATGCTTTTCGCTGCGAGCGAACGCTGAGGCGGGAACGATCGGTGCCTGACGTGCCGTTTTGACGCGAGCCGGCGAGGCTGAGGGCGCCCCGCGTCACGAAAAGCCCCCTGCCCCGCCGGTCAGCTGCAGCGCCTGCTCAGGCGCTGCAGCGATGGCGATCTGGCCGCGCCGCCGTCGGCCAACAGCTCAATGCCGGTGATGTAGCTCGCGTCGTCGCTGGCGAGGAACACCACCGCCTTGGCGATCTCGTCCGGCGTGCCGGTGCGTCCCAGTGGCGCGGCGGCGGCGGCTTGGGCGCCGAACTGCTCGATCTGCTCGTCGCTCATGCCGAGTTCGTTTTTCTTGTAGGCCGGGGTGACCACCGCGCTTGCCGCGGTGCTGGGTGGTTTCGGCATTACGCGCGTCATCTCGTATATGGTCGCTCATGATCTTGCGGCGGGACGGCTCAAGACCATCCTGGCCACCTGCGAGACTGCCCCGGTGCCGATCCATGTCATCCATCACGAGGGACGCCGGGCGACACGCAAGCTGCGGGCTTTCCTCGATCTGGCGATTGAAACGCTGCGTTCCGACGGTGCCCTGAACTGAGACTTCGATGTTCGAGAGGGGGGGCCGGCGCTTGCCGGTCGGCGCTCACGGCAGCAGGAAGGTGCTCGGTTCGGTCACCGCGATGTGCGGCTCGTCGACGGCTTCGACGCGGAAGTGGATCGGCTGTCTGGCGGCGAGACCGGCTTCGGGCCGGGCAGTGATCGTTACCGGAGCGTCAAGGACGCGGCCTCCGCCGACGGTGAAGGTGTCGCCTCCGGCGATGCGCATTCCCCTGCGCCCCTCGGCCGAGATGCGGAACACCCGCGGCTCCTCGCCCAAATTCATCAGCTTCAGCGTGTAGGCGTTCTCGATGCTGCCGTCGGTCGCCTCGCGTGACAGCGCGCGGCGGTCGCGCAGGACATCGACGATCAGCGGTGCGCGATTCGCGAGCATCCCTGCACCGAGGACCGCGCACGCAGCCAGCGTCGCGGCATAGGTCAGCGCGCGTGGACGTCGCCAGACACTGCGGGCGGGGCGCGCCGGCGTCCCCTGCCCGGCCAGTTCGCGCTCCGAAGCCATGCGGATAAGCCCGGTCGGCGAGCCGATGCGACGCATCACGTCGTCGCAGGCGTCGGCGCACAGGCCGCAGTTGATGCACTGATACTGCAGGCCGTCGCGGATGTCGATGCCGGTCGGGCATACCTGCACGCACAAGGTGCAGTCGACGCAGTCGCCGCGCGCGCCGGCGGCGGCCGAAGCGCCGGCGGCCGCAGCGATGAGTCCCGCAGCGGGTTCGGCGGCGTGTTTTGCGGCGCCGCGGCGCCCGCGCGGTTCGCCGCGCTTCGCGTCATAGCTGATCGTCACCGTGTCGTCGTCGAACATCACGCCCTGGAAACGTGAATACGGACACATGTGCAGACACACCATCTCGCGCGCGAAGCCGGCCTGCACGTAGGTGAAGGCGGCATAGAAGAACACCCAGAAGCCTTCCCACGGGCCGAGCTCGCCCGGGCCGAGGTTCCACAGCAGCTCGCGGATCGGCGTGAAGTAGCCGACGAAGGTGATCCCCGTCCACGCGGCGATCGCGAGCCAGGCGACGTGCTTCGCGCTCTTCAGGCCGAGCTTGCGCGCGCCCGGCGGGGCTTGGTCGAGACGCATGCGCGCGAGGTGATCGCCTTCGATGCGGGTTTCGATCCAGCGGAAGATCGACGTATAGACCGTCTGCGGACACGCGAAGCCGCAGAACAGGCGGCCGGCGACCGCGGTGACGAGAAACAGCGCGGTCGCGGCGACGATCAGCCCCAGCGCGGCGAGCAGCGCGTCCTGCGGCCACAGCACGAGCCCGAAGACATGGAACTTGCGTTCGGCAATGTCGAAGAGGACCGCCTGGCGGTCGTTCCAGCTCAGCCAGGCGCCGCCGTAGAACAGGACCTGCGTGCACCAGACCATCGCCCAGCGCCAGGTGTTGAAGCGACCGGATACGGTGCGCGGGTGGATCTTCCCGGTCTTGCGATAGAACTCGATGCGGGCGCCACTGACCCGGCTCGTCTGAGTCTGCATGAAACTGTCCTCGCTGCGGCCCGCGCCAGGCGTTGTTCATGGCGTGCGGGGCGGTGGCCGGAGTAGACCATCGCAAGGATTTGCATTACAGATTCAGAAGAGGCGATTTAGGACCGTAACAGTTTCGGCAAGGTCCGAGGCCGGCTCAGACCAGGCCTGCGATCACCCTGCCGAGCGTCGCCATCGCGCGCTCGGATCCGTCGGACCACGGATGCCCGAAGTTCAGCCGGATGCAGTTGCGGTAGTCGCGCTTCGCCGAGAAGATCGGCCCGGGAGCGATGCTGATGCCCTGCTCCAGCGCCATCCGGTGCAGCGCGAGCGAATCAACGCGCGGCGGCAGTTCGACCCAGGCAAGATAGCCGCCGCGCGGCCGCGCGAACCTTGTGCCGGCCGGAAAATGACGCTCGATCGCGGCGGCCATCGCGCTCTCCTGCACTTCGAGCGCCGCGCGCAGTCGGCGCAGGTGCGTGTCGAACGCGCCGTGCCGCAGGAAGTCCGCGAGCGCGATCTGTACCGGAACCGTCGTCCCGAGCGTCGTCGAGATCTTAAGCCGCTGGATCTTCCGCGCGAATCTGCCCGCCGCGACCCAGCCGACGCGGTAGCCGGGCGCAAGGCTCTTCGAGAAGCTCGAAACGTGCATCACGAGTCCGCCGACGTCGAGCGATTTTGCGGCGAGCGGCGCGTGGCGGCCGAAGTACAGCTCCGCGTAGGTGTCGTCCTCGATCAGTGGCACCTCGTGGCGGCGCAGCAACTCGACCAGCGCGCGGCGGTGGTCGTCCGGCACGAGCGCGCCCATCGGATTCTGGAAATTCAGCATCAGAAGACAGGCCTTGACCGGGTGATGGCGCAACGCGTCGGCGAGCGCGGCGAGGCTCACGCCGTCGCGCGGGTGCGTCGGGATCTCGATGACGCGCAGTCCGAGCCGCTCGATCGCCTGCAGAACGGCGTAGAAGGTCGGCGATTCGATCGCGACGAGGTCGCCCGGCAGGGTGACGGCCTGCAGGCACAGGTTGAGCGCCTCCATCGCGCCCGACGTGATGACGATCTCGCTCGGCTGCACCGCGACGCCGCCGGTCAGGTAGCGCAACGTGATCTGCCGGAGCAGCTCCGCGTTGCCCGGCGGCAGGTCGGTGACGGTCGACAACGGGTCCATGTGGCGCGCAGCCGCGGCAAGGCAACGCCCGAGCTTCGCCAGCGGGTACAGGTGGGGGCTCGCGAAGCTCGATCCGAACGGGACGACCTCCGGATCCTTGACCGATTCGAGGATCTCGAAAATGAAGTCGCTGACGTTGAGGCCGGTGGCGTG
>Ga0214472_10009019_pt1 | contig 10400 bp, 8 predicted proteins | sample RVTome_6_FD_207662 | JGI IMG/M metagenome (GOLD analysis project Ga0214472, IMG submission 207662) | Soil microbial communities from uranium-contaminated site in the Upper Colorado River Basin, Wyoming, United States - RVT140D175 | ecosystem: Environmental > Terrestrial > Soil > Contaminated >...
GGCGCGGTCACTGATAGCCAGGGAATTGACAACATCCTGTTCCACGAGAACGATCGTGGTTCCGTAGGTTTCCGCTATTTTTTTAATGGCCGCAAAAATATCCTTTTTCAGAACCGGTGCCAATCCGAGGGAAGGCTCATCCAGCATCAGAATCCTGGGTTGCGCCATGATGCCTCGGCCGATAGCGACCATCTGCTGCTCGCCGCCACTTAAGGTCCCGGCCAACTGCTTTTCCCGTTCTTTCAGTCTTGGGAACAATGCATGTACATCGTGCAGGTTTTTATCGAAACCAACTTCCGCGTGCTTGCTGTAAGCCCCCATTTCCAGGTTCTCATAAACTGTCATCTGTGAAAACAGCCGCCTTCCTTCCGGAACATGAATCAAGGCCTGTTCGACAATTTCATCGGGAGGCAACTCATGGATCGGCTTGCCGGCAAACTTGACTTGACCGGAATCGGGCTTGATCAACCCGGAGATTGTTTTTAACAGGGTTGACTTGCCCGCTCCATTGGCACCGATAATGCTGACAATTTCGCCTTCCTTAACATGCAGGGAAATGTCGAAGAGCACCTGGATTTCACCATATCCTGCACTGATATTCTCAATGTTGAGTAGCGACATATTCATCCCCCAGATAAGCTTTGATCACGTCTACGTCGGCAACCACGTCATGCGGGTCACCTTCTGCGATTTTTTTGCCGAAATTGACGACATAGATCTTTTCGGAAAGGCTCATAATCGCCTGCATGATATGCTCGACAATGACAATCGTCACCCCGGTCGCGTTGATTTTTCGGATGATCGGTAACATGTCCGTGACCTCCGTGGGGCGCAGACCTGCCATGACTTCATCCAGTAACAACAACTTCGGCTCTGTAGCCAGGGCACGAGCCAATTCCAGTTTTTTCCTTTCCGGCAGGGTCAAACTTTTTGAAACAACATCCTTTTTATGGTCAAGTTCCAGAAACTTGAGCACTTCGAGCGCTTTTTTCTCCGCCTCATGCAGGTGCTTGGTGTGGGCGAAGGCGCCGACCATCGTATTGTAAAGAACCGTCTTGCTGGCAAAGGGTTTAACCACCTGAAAGGTTCTGGTCACCCCGAGCCGGCAAATTTCATAAGGTTTTTTCCCGGCGATCTCCTTGCCGTCAAAAACGATACTGCCGGAGGTGGGTGGCAAAGCGCCGGCAATGCAATTAAACAGCGTCGTTTTGCCTGCGCCGTTGGGCCCGATTACACCGACGATCTGTCCGGATTCGACATTCATAGAGACTTCGTTAACAGCGATCAGGCCACTGAACTTTTTCGTGACCCTGGTGATTTCCAGTAATGGCATGGTTGCTCCTTCATGCATCAATCGGCTTTTCCTGCCGAGCCTGTCCCATCGGGACCGCCCTGTTTACCGAGCCTGTTAATGAACAGCTTGTTGAGTAAAATCTTCACCGGTTCCACCAGGCCTTTCGGGTAGTAGCGCATCACTACAATCAAGATCAAACCGAAAATAACCAGATGCAGCCCGGGAAGCATGGAGCCGAAATAGATTCGCGTCAATTCACTGACCGGTCGCAGCAGCAGCGCTCCCAGAACCGGGCCGAGGATGGTTCCCCGCCCGCCGATCAGGGCAATAAAGGCAATCTCAAAGGAGAGGTCGAGCCCCAGAATTGATTTCGGGTAGATATAAAGCATTAACTGCGCATAAAAGGTGCCTCCCAGCCCCGCAAGGAAACAGCTGATCGCCATGGCGATCAGCCTGTAGCGGGAAACCTTGATCCCCAGCGCTTCGGCAGCCTCCGGTTCTTCGCCACCGGCGGCCAGGTAATAGCCGATCTTGGAATTCATCATGAAATAGGTCAGAAGCAGTACAATCAGCAGCATCACCAGGATGATATAGTAATAAGGCAGTTTGCTGTCGAACTGGAAGGCACCAAAAGAGCTCTCTGTCAGCTTGATCGAAATGCCACTCGGGCCATTGATCATTAACGGCCCAACCTGTTTGACGTTTTCGACCAACACTCGCACGCCTTCACCGACGGCAATCGTCGCCAGAGCAAAATAGGCGCCACGTAGTTTAAGTGTCGGCAGACCGATAATCACGCCCATCATGGCAGCCAGAAGTCCCCCGACAATCATGCCCAGCCAGGGACTGACTCCAAAGGTCTGGAATAATACTGTCGAAGTATAGGCACCAATACCAATAAAAGCCGAATGTCCCAGGGGGAGCACCCCGGCAAAGCCACCGACAAAATTCCAGGTAGACGTGAAATAGGCGTAAAGAATAACCAGGATAAAGATCTGCATCAGGGCCGGACTGGTCACAACCAGCGGCAGTATGAATAAAGCGCCAAGCAGCAGCGCACTGATAAGCAAAATTATTGGTTTTTGATTTAACAACTGCTTCATCGCAATGCTCCAGTCCCAAATTTAATAGTCATGTTTCTGTCCGAACAGTCCGGAAGGCTTGACCAGCAGGACAAACAGGAAAACGCCATAGAGCAGCAGCTCGGTCCAGGTTGCCGCCATAAATTGAGCTCCGACATTCTCAATGATGCCGACAATAATTCCACCGAGAATAGCCCCTGGAATACTGCCAAGGCCGCCCAGAACGACAATGATGAAGGCTTTGATGTCAAAAGGGACACCAACGGTCGGGTAAACGTAGTAGAAAGGGATGAGGACGCATGCCGCCATGCCGCAGCAGGCACTGCCCAAACCGAAAGCCACATTGTAAATCTTGGCCTGTTTGATGCCCATCAGGGAGGCGGCTTCACGATCGAGACTGGTGGCCCTGATGGCTTTGCCCATCTTTGAATGTTTCAGGAACCAGTATAGGTAGATGCCGCATACCAGGGTAATTCCCGCTCCGATAACTTTCGGCAACAGGAAGTACATCTCGTAAAACTCAAAAACCTTGCCGGTAACGGAGGTCTTTGCGACACGGAACTCGGCTCCGAAAATCATCAGAGCCAGGTTGTCCAGGACATACCAGATGCCGGTGGTCACGATAATAACGGTGATCGGTTCACGAACATCTTTTTCGGCTTCGAAGATCGGTTTGATAATAACGCTTTGCATGGAGTAGCCGAACCAGAACAGGAGCGGCACCACCACTGGAATGGCGAAATAGGGATTCCAGCCGGTAAGGATGACGAACCAGTATGCTGCAAACATTCCCACCATCAGGATCGAACCATGGGCAAAGTTGATAACCTTCATGACACCGAAAATCAGTGTCAGCCCCACAGCCGTCAGGCCGTAGATCGATCCCATGAGGATGCCATTAATCATTGCTTCAATAATGCCTAACATGCAAACTCCTTCGGCAGCAAAAGCGGGGCGAAGAGCCATCTCCGCCCCGCAGATCAGCTTTACAACCTACTTCTCCGGCTGAGGGAAAACCGGGGTGTAACCAGCTCTTCGTACATTTTTTGGCCATACGGTGATGCGGTCCATCTCTTTGCCTTTGGTGCGGGTCTGAACAATGACCAGACTGGCATTCTTGTTCTGGCCGGATTCATCGAAATCGATACAGTCGTAGGCAAGCAGACCGACCTTGCCGCCGCAGACCTGAATCTCTGACAGAGTCTTTCTCAGGGCTTCAGGTTCGGTTGATCCCGCCTGCTCAAGGGCTTCCTTAATGACATACATTGCGGCATAGGCGTCTACCGACTCGCCGTTCAGGTTATGCCCATAGAGCTGTTTGTACTTGTCATTGGTTTCTTTCAGGCCGGGGCGATTGAGATCGGCTTCCCATTCGACGATATCGAACAGATACTCGGCGTTCTGGCCGGCTGCAGCAAGGAATGAGGGATCGGCATGACCGCCACCGCTTGAAATGATCGCTTTGACGTTGACTTTCATTTCGGCCATGGTGTTGGTCAACAGAATCGCATCGGCCGCGTTGGAAGTCATAAAGACCACATCCGGTTTGGCACGCTTCAATTTAATGACGACAGGTGTCAAGTCGCTGGCGGTGCTGGGGTAAGGTTCGTTGAGGACCACTTCGTAGCCGCGTTCCTTGGCCAGCTCCGCCCACTTCTCTGCAAAGCCTACGCCCCAGTCGCCATTTTCATAGACGAAGGCAACTTTTTTGACATCAACATTAAACTCTTTCTTCATGTCGTCCAGGAAGACGAACTGATCTTTTGCCCACCAACCGTCTTTAGCGGCAATGCGGAATACATTCTTGAAGCCGCGCTCGGTAATGGTGTCGCGAACCGATACCGGCACGATGAAAGGAATGCCATAGCGCTCGGCAACCTGGGTGGCCGGGTAGGTAACGGCAGAATTCCAGCAACCGGTCAACAGATGCACCTTCTCGGAATTGATCATACGCTCCGCTTCAGTAACGCCGACGGTGGGGTCGCCTTTGCTGTCGGCAAACAGCAGTTCAAGCTTGGCGCCACCCAGGGCCTTGATGCCTCCCGCGCTGTTTATCTCGTCAACGGCCATCTGCCGGGCCTGCTTCCCCTGGATGCCGACTGAAGCCGACGGTCCCGACAAGGGGATGATATTGCCGATCTTCACGGTGTCCGGTGCAGCCTGTACGGCTCCAAAAGAACCTGCCAGCATTGCCAGTGCAACAACAGGAACAACGAACGGTTTGAACATTCTCATGTTTGACTCCTTTCTCTTTGGCTTTTCCGCATCAGCGGAGAGTTTGGTTTGCATCCGGAAACGGTATTTGTGCCATCCGGGAGTTCCGAGTAGACATGAATTAGCAACAGCTGTGCCATTCAGGCTAGCAAGTTTAACCTTATGATTTAATTGAGTTTTTAGAGATTTGGCTTTTTTAGGAAAAGAAAAGGGGGAAAGAGTGTCACTTTTCAGGGTCAACCATGGTTGACGTGGTAAACTCTGGATGACCTTTAAGCTTAATGTTTAATTCGGAAGTTGCTTCTTCAAACGCTTGTGCAGGGCCTGCTTGGACAGACCGAGCAGTCTGGCAGCCTGACTTTGATTATGGGAGGTCATCTCCAATGCCTCCTCTATAGCAAAATTCGTCAACATCTCAAGAGTCGGGAATTGTCCGAACAGTCTCTCCAGCGAGTTGACCTCAAGAAATTCTTTCGTGGCGGCTGCAGCACTGCCTCCAAGCCGTTCGGCAATAAGCTCTCGTGGAATTTCCGGGCCGCTGCAACGAGCCACGGCATCAAACAGGTAGGTCTTCAGCTCGCGAATATTGCCGTAAAACGGATGGCGCAGCAGGAGGTGCATCGCTTCATTGCTGACCAGGGGAGTTTCTCTGTTCATGCTGCGTGCCGCATCCTCAACCAGATGTTTAACCAGTAAGGGAATATCCTCCCGACGGCTTCTCAGGTGCGGGACTTTGATCAGATGAGTGCTGAGTCGATAGTACAGATCCATGCGGAAGCCATGCGACTGCCCGGCCAGTTTCTGCAGATCCTTATTGGCCGCCGCGACGACCCGTGCCCGGCATTTCCTGGGTTGATCGGCACCCAACGGGTAATAAACACCTTCCTGAAGGAAACGCAGCAACTTCACCTGTGAAACTTCACTGAGATCGCCGATCTCGTCGAGGAATATCGTGCCGTTCTGCGCCTTTTCGAGCAGGCCGGGGCGGGCCTTGTCTGCGCCGGTGTAGGCTCCTCTGGCATGGCCAAAAAGTGTATCGGAAAAGAGCGTATCATCCAGGCCGGAAACGTCCACGGCCACAAACTCTCCAGGAAAACCGCTGACATCATGAATGGCCTTAGCGATCAGTTCTTTGCCAGAACCGGTTTCGCCAAGGACCAGTGTTGGTTGGCCACTCGCAGCAATCGCCTCGATATATTGAAAGATTTCCATCATCTCGGAATTTTGCGTCACGATTTTTGCAAAAGCAGGGTGTAATGGCCTGTTGCCAAAAGGAATCCCCTTAAGCGACATCACCTCATTGCGTAACGAACCGATTTCCAGGGCGTTGCGCAATGCCGACCCGAAGGTCGCCATGCTGATTGGTTTGATCAGATAATCGTGTGCACCCAGTTTCAGGCATTCTACGGCGGTTTCGATTTCCGAGTTTGCGGTCAATATGATCACTGGAACCTGAGGGCGCTCTTTCTTGATCATGCGAAGGACATCCTGTCCTGATATGTGCGGCATATTAAGATCCAGAAATACGATCGGCGCGGAAATATGCTGTAATTCCTCCAGGACTTGACGGCTGTCGGGGATGGTCTTTATCTTTTGCACCCCCATCGACTCGAGAAGGAAACTATAAGCATCCAGTTCGGATTGCTCATCATCCACTAAAACGATATGAGGATTATGTCTGCTTAGATCCAGCATTACCTACCTCTCCGTACAGCATTCATTAATGGCCCTGATTTTGGGAGCTTTATGGTGAATTGGGCTCCGGTTTTGGTATTGTTTGCCGAAAGAACCCCGTTCATCTCTTTTTCCACTATGACCTTCGCCATATAGAGACCAATTCCCGCTCCAGACAAGGTTGCCTTGGTCGTAAAGTAGGGGTCGAATACCTTTGTCAATAGATGTTGGGGAATCCCGCAGCCGTAATCTTTGACACGTATGATAACCTCGTTGTCATGATTGACGACATCGATTTCGATCAGACGCTGTGTTTCATTTGTCTGTTGCAAAAGCCTGATTTCTATCGCATCTCTGGCATTGGCCAGAATATTAACCAGAACGTGAACAAATTCGCTTTGATAGCCATACACAACCAAGGGCTCCCTGGTATGAATATATTTAATATTCAGGACGATTTCACTCTGTTTGAGCTGTGCCTGCATCAATTTAACAGCACTGTTGATCGCCTCGACGATATCAAAAGGCAGCTTGCTTTTGCTCGGGCGGAAAAAGTGCCGGAAATCATCGATGGTCTTTGACATGAACTGGATTTGCGAGTCCGCCTCAGTCGTCAGTTTTTGCACAAAATCCTGATTGATCTTGTCGTTGTGATAAGCGGCCTGTAGACTGGCAATGTAGGTTGACAGGGTATTCAAAGGTTGTCGCCACTGATGGGCTATCGCTCCGAGCATCTCACCCATGGCCGCCATTTTCTGCGCCTGTCTCAGTTGTTTCTCCGCATTGACGCGCTTTGATATGTCCCGGATGCTCGACAAGGTCAACTCTTGATTGTCAAGCCGCAGGATTTTCAGACCAACCTCGGCGGCAAACTCAGTGCCATTCGAGCGCAGGAAGGTCCACTCAAAGAACTGCTGTTCTCCAGTATTGGCAATTTCAATAATCTTTTGCGCCATTCCGATGCTTTCACGGCCGTTCGGCTGAAAATCAGGAGAGAAATCAAGCATATTCATGCCGATCACTTCCGGTCGTGGAAAACCAAACATTTCCACCGCTTTTTCATTGCATTCCACATACTGCAATCCCTTACTCAGTAAGATGGCGTCATTCGCGACCAGAAAGAGCGTCTGATAAGAGGTTTCGACTTCTTTGCGTTTGCTGATGTTCCATTGTAAATCTTCACTGATTCCTGTCAGTTCTTCTTTATGCTGCTGAACCGTCGACTCAAATCGTCGATTGAACACGAACAGGACCAGCCCACTACCAACACCGCCGACCAGGGTCACAAGTGCCAGGACACCGAGCACAATCAGGACTTTTTCAACAGCAAACAGGACTGTTGTTTTCCTGGTCAGTTCATAGGCTTCATTACGGGGTATCGTCGTGCAGAGGAACCAGTCGGTATTGGTAATTCTCTTGTAAGCAAGAATGTTTTCCAGTCCATTGTCCTGGTTCCGATAAGCAGCAGTCCCGAAGGATGATTGCTGCAATTTGCCCAGTTCATGAGAAAGATCTGGTTGCGTTTCCTGCAATTTCATCTTCATGACAAAGTCCTGGTTCGGATGAACCAGAATGGTGCCTTCTTCGTCAATAATGAACGCGTATCCGGATTCACCGACCTTGATGCTCATCAGGTTCTCAACCAAGGTATCGAGTACGGTGTCGGCACTCATCACACCGATAAATTGATCGTCCAGATACAACGGGGTCACCAGTGCGATGACCAGTTCCATGGTCGTGAGATCGATGTAGGGTCTGGTAAAAGTGGTGTGTTGGGCCTCAATGGCGCGTTTGTACCAGGGACGGACCCTGGTATCGTAACCTGGCGGAGGCGTCCAGCCGGCACCGTCAATGATTACACCGTTGGTCAGGCCGATGTAGACATCGCTGAAATGTCCGGCCCGCATGGCCATTTTCAGCATGTCCAGGGTCTCGGCATTATCGCCGACGCCGCGCAACAGAACTGAAGCTGCCGTTGCATCGAGGATCTTCATCTGCTGATTCAACCACAACTCAGTTGTTTTGCTCACATCGGTGGTTGTTGCCAGCTGGTGGTCGTCAATGGTCTTTTCGATAATAGCTTGAGTGCTACGATAGGTAATCCCAACCACCGACAGGATCAAGGCGGACAATACTGCCATAGTGATCAGGGTGTTTTTGGTTTTCAAACGCATGCGTTCTTTACCCCTGAGAATTTATCATCATAAAATCATCACGAAAGAACAGCAATAAGCTTGCCAGAACTCAATAGCAATCAAAGCATGAACTCGCGGGCCGTGGCAATCCCTGAGCAATTGGAATCGCTCGTTGATTTTAGCAATTGGTAACTTCTTCTGGTCAGCCGGCTTGATTCTTCGCTGCTTCCGGCTACGATTAATGCATGAAGATGAATGCAATTGCAGGCGAGGAGGCTATGATGCTGCTAGACAAGATTGAAATCATTCAGGGCGATATTACGCAACTCAAAGTTGATGCGATCGTGAATGCCGCCAACCCGAGTCTTCTTGGTGGAGGTGGGGTCGATGGCGCCATTCACAGGGCGGCCGGCGCGCAGCTGCTGGAAGAGTGCCGGGCTTTGGGAGGATGCCCGACAGGAGAAGCAAAGATGACCGCAGGTTATAATTTGCCCGCCCGCTATGTAATCCATACCGTGGGTCCGGTCTGGGAAGGCGGTGGCAACAACGAAGATAACCTCTTGGCCAGCTGCTATCGCAACTGTATGCAACTGGCTGTCGATCATAAATTAAGAAGTATCGCGTTTCCATCGATCAGTACCGGTGTTTATCGTTTTCCAATAGAGCGGGCCAGTCGCATCGCCCTGCGGGTTATTCTCGACTTTATTGCCTCGGAAGAATCAGCTCCGCGCGTGGTTATAACCTGTTTCTCTGAGCAGGATCTGAACGTTTACCGTCAAGCTTACCAGAATTTGTCGGCAAATTAGTGCCCATCCGGAAACTTCGGATGTCATAAATACAGATGAACACTTTCTGCGCGCGGCTCTTGATTCTCGCCGATGGAATCAAATTTGCACTTCAATGAAGAGCCCCTGTGTTATGGGCGTTTTTTGTCGAAAACTCAGGTAAATAACCTGTCAGAGTCCGTTTAATGGCTGAATCTGGTTCGGAGAGGTTTTTTGGGGGACACATGAAACAATCGATCAGCAGGTTTGCATCGCGTCCCGTGGCAGTCGTCGAGGTCGAGGCAACTGTGCAGGATGCTTTGCAGATTATGAGCGACCGTTGCATCAGCTGCATTGTCGTGCTGTCTCATAATGAGCCGATCGGGATTCTCACAGAGCGGGATGTGGTCTTTGCGGCCAACTGGCTGCTTGGGCAACCTGACCTGTTGATCAAAGAGGTCATGAATAAGCCGGTTATGACCGCTTCTGAAGATATGACCGTGGCCCAGGCTTATCGGGTTTTCTTTCAGCACAAAATCCGCCACCTCGTTATTCTGGATGCACACCTGAACATGGTAGGCATCTTCACACAGACAGATCTGGTGCGCTCCCTGCAGGAAAAAGCTTTTGACGGCATCAATGACGTGTCTCAGTTAATGTCATCGCAGGTTTTGCATGTCACCTCTGACGTGCCGGCCCGTTATGCCTTGTCTCTGATGGCGCGCCGCTCGGTCAGCTGCATCGTGGTGATGAAAGATCATCAGCCTGTCGGCATTTTCACCGAGCGTGACGTTGTGCGTTGTATCGCCAAAAGTGTCGATCTGTCAGCTGTCCCGGTAGGCCATGTGATGAGCCCGACGGTTGTCACAACGCCATTGACAGCAACACCTCTCGACACCATTGGCTTGATGCTTAAAAAGTCGATAAGGCGTTTACTGGTAGTGGACGAACGTGGCGAGATGACCGGCATCCTGACACAGACGGATATTGGCAGGGTTCTGGATCGACAAAAACCGGCTCTTATCGACCGTCTGCTCGGTGTGGTGACTCCGTTAGGCGATGTACTGCAAGGCACGATGTAAAAGCCAGCGGTTTTTTATAATGTTTTGATAAAGCCTGCTAGCAGCCGGCTCGTGGATAGTCCGACAGGCTGCTAGTACCCTGCAACCTATAGGATTTCGCAAGATTGCGCAGGGATTTGGCGTGTCAGCAAGGCGCGCCTTCAGCTGCCCAGCCG
>Ga0214472_10009020_pt1 | contig 10399 bp, 9 predicted proteins | sample RVTome_6_FD_207662 | JGI IMG/M metagenome (GOLD analysis project Ga0214472, IMG submission 207662) | Soil microbial communities from uranium-contaminated site in the Upper Colorado River Basin, Wyoming, United States - RVT140D175 | ecosystem: Environmental > Terrestrial > Soil > Contaminated >...
GACATCCTCTATCCCGGGCGTCGACCGCGAGCCTTTCGCATCGGAGTGGAGTTCGACGCCTTCGAGGGCCCGAACTACCCCCGTGCGCTCGGGATCGCGAAGCGCTCGGCGGTATACCGGGAGACGGACGATGGAGTGCTCCGTCACAGCGCCGCTTTCACGGCACAGGAAGCGGATGCGCTTCGTGAACTGTATGCGATCGTTGGACAAATCACCGGCAGTGAGGTTCTCGTGGACGGAAAACGCGTCCCCTATGCACGCGAGCTGTGGCTGCCACTGTTCATGATCTTCGTGCGAGGGGACGAGGATGGTTGATTCCAGCGAATCCCCCGGGGCGCTCGCGGCGGATCTCGAGACGCTGGAGCAATCGATCCGCAAGCTCCAGATCGAGTGGGACCGGTTCTTTGGAGGAGTCGAGAGGATCCCGCCCCACGATCTGAAACGCAGAACGGACCAGATCGTTCGGCGTCATGCGGGCACGGAGATCCAGAATAGCGCGCTGAGGTTTCGGTTCCTGTCCCTCAGTTCTCGCTATGCGACGTACAACGAGCTCTGGCAGAAGCGCCTCCGTGCGGTCGAGGAGGGGCGCCCCTGGCATGGGGGCAGAGTCCCACCCCCGGCAGCGATGCCGGCACCGGCGAAACCGAAGGCTGCCGAGGCGGGCAGCGGGTTTCGCGTGAGGAATCAGCTCGGCGATGCTGAGACCGTGAAGAAGCTCTTCGATCAGTTCGTCGATGCTCGTCAGGCGCTGGGCGAGGGCGGCGGTGTCAGGTTCGAGAGCTTCCAGAAACTGATCGCCCAGCAGACGGGTCGGATCCTGAGCGAGAAGGGTGCTCAGGCTGTCGATTTCCGTCTCGAAACGAAGGACGGCAAGGTGAGCTTGAAGGCGAAACCGGTGAAGAAGTGAAGGCGCTCGGATGCGTCCTGGTCACAGCCACATGTGCGCTCGCACCGACACTCTCGGCGGCATGGCCCGCTGACTTGACTGAGCTGATGGCGCGAGATGCACGTCGCGCCGTCCCCCTGAGTCTGGCCCGCCTGCTGTCTGAGCGCGAGAGCGTGATCCTCGAACGTGTCGCGCGTTACCCTCCAGAGTTGACGAGCCTCGTGGAGTCAGACCTGATCGAAGGACGACTGCGCCCGGGCACCCTCGATGCTCTCGATGCGGAAGCCAAGGCGATCGTCGGCCTGCTCCAATCGCGCCACACGAACGAAGCACTGTTCCGGCTCGGCGCGATTTTGCGCGTCGTCGCGGATATATCGGACCCCGTGCTTTCCGCCGGCCCCAGAGGCTACCCGGCCGGGGTCACTCGCGAATACTACCAATTCACGAGAGACAACCTCGACAAGATCACCGTCGTTCTGGATGAACCCGGAGCACTCACGCTGCGGCGCAACGAGTTGCCAGCGTACTGGCAGGGACTGGTCGATCGCAGTCGCAAGCAAGCGCCCGTCATCCGGGCGGAGCTCTTCAAGCGCGGCAAGATAGTGGATCGGCGGACGATCGACTATCGCAACCCTGTCTTTGGCGTCGCGTCGATTTCCTACTCCCGTACGGTCACGGCCATCGCGGCGACGTGGCTCGCGATTTGGCGCGACGCGCGTGGGGATACGACACGCCTGCCCGCGCCAAAGACCGTTGGACCTCACGCCGCATTCCCAAGCGCCGAGACGGCGACCCTGAACGGAGCGGCACGATGAGCCCCAAGCGCGCATTGCTGTCAGTGTTCGACAAGGACGGTCTCGTCGAGCTAGGACAAGGGCTCCTGCAGCGAGGCTACGAGCTCGTCTCGACAGGAGGAACGGCCCGCGTGCTGCGCGAAGCGGAGCTCGAGGTGATGTCGGTCTCGGACGTGACCGGTTTTCCCGAAATCCTCGAGGGGCGCGTCAAAACGCTGCATCCCAGAATCCACGCTGGGATCCTGGCCCGACGGGGCGTCGCAAAACACCGGGAGGCGCTCGCGACACACGACATTCCCGGTATCGATGTCGTCGTCGTCAACCTCTACCCCTTCGAAGACAAGGTCGCGAAAGGCGCGCCCTTTGCAGAGGCGCTCGAAAACATCGATATCGGCGGACCCACCATGGTGCGAGCGGCGGCGAAGAACTTCGCTGACGTCGCCGTCGTAGTCGACCCTGCGGACTACCGACTGCTGCTCGATCAGTTGGATCAAGAGGACGGGATAGACGCGGCCACGCGTCTGTACTTCGCACAGAAAGCATTTCGACATACGGCCCGCTATGAAGCGGCGATCGCAAGCTATTTTTCACAGGTCGAAGTCGCCGAAACCGGCTACGGAGTGGCCGAGACCGACCAGATCTTCCCGGCCCGATTGCGTCTCGACTTCGACAAGGTACGCGACCTGCGCTATGGCGAGAACCCGCACCAGCGTGCGGCGCTCTACGCCGACCCCGGCGCCACACTGTATTCGGTCGCTTCAGCCCGCCAACTGCAGGGCAAAGAGCTTTCGTTCAACAACATCCTGGATCTCGATGCTGCCTGGCGGCTCGTAACGGAGCTTCATACGACGGCTTGCGCCGTCATCAAACACACGAACCCAAGCGGTGTGGGGCTCGGCAAGACCACGGGTGACGCCTTCGAACGGGCCTGGGCGTGTGATCCGCGGTCCGCGTTCGGCAGCATCGTGGCCGTCAATCGCAAGCTCGACACGAAGACTGCGGAGAAGATCGCCGAGGTGTTCGTCGAAGCGGTGATCGCCCCCGGTTTCGAAGCCGGAGCGCGCAAGGCGCTCGAGGGCAAGAAGAGTCTTCGGCTGATGGACATGGACACGACCGGGATCCACAACGTGATCGGCTTCGATCAGCGGCGCGTTCTGGGTGGCTTACTGGCACAGCAATGGGACATGGAAAGCCTCGAGCGGGACAAGTGCGACACCGTTACGAAGCGCAGGCCCAGCGAGGACGAGTGGCGAGCCCTGGAACTCGCATGGACAGTCGCGAAGCACGTCAAGTCCAACGCCATTGTCTACGCCACGGCCGAACAGACGGTCGGTATCGGTGCCGGCCAGATGAGTCGCGTCGACGCCGCCGAGCTCGGCGCGCGCAAGGCACAGCTTCCTCTCGAAGGCACCGCCGTCGGGTCCGACGCGTTCTTCCCATTCCGCGACGGCATCGACGCGCTGGCGGGGACCGGCGCACGCGCTGTGATTCAGCCTGGGGGCTCAGTCCGAGACGACGAGGTCATCGAAGCCGCGAACGAACACGACCTGGCGATGGTCTTCACAGGGGTGCGCCACTTCAGGCACTGAAGCTATGCGAGGATGGGAGCATGGGTGTCCTTCTGCTCCTTTTCATCGTCGTCCCGGCCGTCGAGTTGGCGCTGCTCATCGAAGTCGGCAATCACATCGGCACCCTTCCGACACTGGGCTTGATCGCCTTTACCGGTGTACTCGGGGCGTCCCTGGCCCGCCGGCAAGGCCTATCCGTGCTCGCTCGGGTCCGACGTGAAGTCGCTGAGGGTGGTGTACCCGCTGGCCCCGTGGTGGACGGTGTCCTGATCCTGGTCGCAGGTGCCGTGTTGATGACGCCGGGGCTATTGACCGACGCACTTGGGTTCGCACTCCTGATTCCTCAGGTGCGGGGTCTGATCAAAGAGCACTTGCGCAAGCGTTTCGCCGCCACCGCAACGCTCAGCGGGGTTCCAGCACCGTGGGTGGAGCAGATGCCGCGAAGCGGCCCTCGGGACGTCAATCCGCGGCCACCGACGGAGTAAACGTCCTACTGGTCCGGCGAAGCGGCCGCGTCACCTGCAGCATGCTTGACGGCGCTCCGGACGACGAGCGCGATCACGACCAGACCGATCGCCGCGAGAACGAGGAGCGTCCCCAACACGACCGCTCAGCCGCTCGCCGAGTCGTACGACCGGGCCAAGAAAGATGCGACATCGGGTGCCCGGGACGTGAAGCGTATCGTAAACGTGGCCTGGCAGGGCTCGAGGGGCGTGATGACCTTTGCGTAGAGATCGCCGTCGAGTTCTGTGCCGTGCCGACCTGTCACGTGAAGCCTCAGGTTCGTGAGAGGGGGAATCATTTCGTCTGCTTCGACCTCGGCGCCCTGCTGTGAGAGACGCTTGAGCGTGCCGTGGTGCTCCGTCTCGCCAATATGTTTGCCCTCGACGACATAGAACCGAATCGGCAGGTTCGCCACCGCTCGAAACGCCTCTTTCGTCACCGGGACGGAGACCCCAAAGACGCCACCGATACCCCTCAGATCATAGGCGAGGACCGGCTCGCGAAGGCCCTTCGCCTTGACGTGAATCGGGGCCCCGACGTCGACATCCTCGCCTGCGCTGTGGACGGTCTTCTCCGACACCAGAACCTGACCACCGACGGAGTAGCTCTCGATCCGCGAGGTCAGATTCACAGGCGTACCGACCACCCCGTACTTCGCTCGCTTCTGGGACCCGATATTGCCGACGACGACCTCGCCCGCGTGCACGGCGATACCCATCTCGACTTCCGGCAGGTCGTGCTCTCTGTTGAAAGCGTTGACGGACTCCATGGCGCACTGCATTTCCGCGGCGCAGGCGATGGCACGTTGCGTATCGTCCTCCCTGATGATGGGCGCACCGAAAATGACGAGGATTGCGTCACCGATGAACTCGTCGATCGTGCCACGATACTTCATGATAATCTCGGCCATCGTCCCGAGGTAGTTGTTCAGGATCGTCACGACCTGCTCTGGCGGCAAACGCTCCGCGAGTGAGCTGAAGCCGCGCAGGTCTGACATCAGAATCGTCACCGTCCGCCGCTCACCGCCGAGCTTCAATCCCTCGGGTGTCTCGAGCAGGCTCTCGACGATCTCTTCGCTCAGGTAGCGGCCGAAGGTATTCCGGATGAACCTGTTCCGGACCTCCAACGTCTGAGCGAGCCGTTGGACTTCGTCCGAAGCGTGCTTGAGAGAGAGCGCCGACTGCACGCGGGCCAGCACGACAGGAAAATCGAGTGGCTTCGTGACGTAGTCGTTGGCACCGAGCTTCAACGCCTGGACGATATCCTCGCTGCTGTCCTTTGCGGTCGCCATGATCACGGGGAGCTCGGTACGGGAACTCTTCTCCCGCACGATCCTCAGAACATCGAGACCCGACAAACCCGGCATCATCACGTCGAGAAGAACGAGGTCGTAGGGAACTTTCTCGATCGCTTCGAGGGCCTTGTATCCGTCCTCGGCGGTGTCGACCGCGAAACCCTTGCCGGCGAGCCGGCGCGAGAGCATGTCCCGGTTCATTTCGTTGTCGTCGACGACGAGGAGAGAGGACGGCCGTTCTGGAGCACCACTCGCACCGGCGTCGAGCGCTCGCTCGGTGGTGTCACGGGGCGGCTCAACGGCTGCACTATCCGCTGTTTCATTCGCACGGATCGGAGGAGGCGGCAGCGCCTGCGCGACTGACGCGGGGACCGGCAGGTCCGTTCCCGGCGAAAAGTGCTCGTCGATCAGTTCCAGCAGACGACGTGCGGCGGTCTGGACCTTCTTCAGATCGGGAATGAGAGCCTGCTGGCCCGCATCCTCCGCCTCTTCCTCCACGAGCTCGCTGTAACCGATGATCTGATTGATCGGCGTGCGCAGATCGTGGCGGATCTGAGAAAACGGATCCGCTTTCTTATCGCTCATCGCTTTCCAGCCTGGGCGCCGGTCTTGGGACCCGGCACGAAGCGCTCGAGGCGCTCGTTCCAGCGCCAGTTGGATGTCTCGTGCGCGAGCTTGTAGTTCGCCACACCATTCGCGTAGCGGCGACGCGCCGCATGGAGCTCAGTATCCGTCAGCATGGGCGCAAGATGACTCGCGAGTATCAGCGTATCCGGGTGCTGGCGCGCGAGCCCGGCCGCGTGCTCCTGGGAGCCGTGACCGAAGCAATGGTCGACGATGCTCGAGAAGTGCGCATCGATGATCGCGAGGTGCGTCCCCTGCAAGATCGATCGCTCCATCGCGCGGGTCGAGGCGATGGGCTCGTGATCGCAGACGTACGCGACGCGCACGCCGCCAGGGCCCGTAAGGCGAAAGCCGAGTGTGTCGAGCAAACGCTTTTCGCGCCCGATGCCACTGTAGTGATGAAGCGGGAAGGTCTCGAGCTGCCAGTCACCGATAGCCTTCGATTGCCACGCCTTCAGCGCCTGGAATCGGAGCGCGGCGGTCGTTCCGCGGGCGAGGACCTCGAGCGGAACGTACGACGGGTGCGCGAAGCCCCGCCGGATCGCCTGCAGGGCTTCACGCGTACCCCAGATGCGGACATCGAGACCATTGTCGGGCTTCCAGAACCAATCGACGTCTTTCAGTCCTTCCCAGTGGTCGAGGTGCGCGTGCGAGACGAATACGTGGACACGCCGAATCTGGCGGAACCGGGCGTCGTCCCGCATCGCTGCCCCGAGTGCGAGCAGGCCACGCCCGGCATCGAGCACGAAGAGCTCGCTTCCGCAAACGATCGACGAGCAGATTGTGCTGTTTCCCACCCGGGAGGTCGCGGGGAACATGTTGTGGGATCCGCGACATCCCCAAACGTCGAACTCGACCGGGGGCGGGGTGGGAGTTTGTTGCATCGCAGCGGACGTATTGTAACCGCGTGCGCGTCCGCTGCGTGCGACTCAGTCCTCGTCGATACGAATCCCGCCGTTTGCTAGCCTACTTCTTCGATATGCGCACATTGCCATTCAACGTGTGAATCTCGACCTTCGCGCCACCACCGCCATTCGAGAAGCTCAGTTCCTTCTCCTCGGTCCAGCGGCTCACGCGCTCGGCTTTCTGCCCGAACGCGTTGTCGATGTCGCCGTTGAAACTCGAGATGCTGAAGTCCGCGGGGACATCCCCAGGCACGGTCAGGTCGATGTCGCCGCCGACGCCTTCGATCTCGAGTATCGCGCTCGAGCTCAGGCCGCCTTCGAAGGCCACACGGCCATTCACGACTTCGAGACGGACGCGCTCGAAGCTATCGCCGCGGATCTCGAGGGCGCCATTGACGGTCGACGCCTCCACATCGCCACTCGCCCCTTCGACCAGGACATCACCATTGACACTCTCGGCTCGAACGCGCCGCGGCCCTCCTCGCACCTCCACCTGGCCGTTGACGGTTTCCACATCGACTTCCGTGGCTGCCCCCACGACGGAGATATTGCCGTTGACAGTCTCTGCGCTGACACGGCCCTCTACGCCTTGGACATCGATGCTCGTATTGATCGCCCCGTCGATGTCGAGTCGCGAGGCCTTCGGAACGTGGACTTCGAGGACGGACCCTCGGCTGCTGTCGTGGTGGTGGCCCTCGCCGTCGACCTCGATGGCGGCCTGGCCTGCCGTGATATCGAAGTCGAGCCGGGCGCCCTGGGCGAGTGTGCCGGTCACGTGAATCTCGTCGCGATCCCAGCCGACGATCGTGAGGCGACCCGAGGGGTTCTCGATCTGAATTCGTCCGCGCGGATCCGCTGAGCGCGTTTCATCGACTTTCTGGGCCAGCGCCGACGAGGCGAGCGAGACAGCCAACCCGAACAGTAGGAGTGTGCGCTTCATTTTTCCCATCCCTTCTACCCAATGGCTAGAGCGATAGCCGTACGACCCGTTGCAGCACCGCGACCTTGCGGCGCTGCGTCGAGCTGAACAAACTGGCCAGCTCGTCGTTCCCGGGATCACTATCGAGGGCCGAGCGCAACTCGGCGAGGGCGTCGTCGATCACCCTCAAGTTGCGGGTCACGACCTGGTGAGTTTCTGGAGACAACATCTCTCGGCGAGCTTCCACCGCTTCCATGAGCGCTGCTGTGGCGCGCTCGTATTCGCGCTCGGGGAGCAGGACTCCGACGGGGCTCAACGCTGTGCGCATGCTGATGCCCGTGGTCGAGGTCGTGTCCAACACTCTCCGCTGTTCGGCGCCGCGCAACGCGAATACCCCAGACAGCGCGAGAACCACCCCAGCCGCGGCTGCCAATCCGGAGAATCGCGTCCACGGGCGGTGCGTCTGAACCTGCGCGGGCGCACGACGAACCCGCTGCGCGATGTCCGGCCAAAGATCACGTGGCGGGCTCATACGCGGCGGCAGAGCTGCTGCTCTCGCGATCAGCTCGCGGAGCTGTGCCTCCACAGCTCGGCACGCGGCGCACCCGCGAAGGTGGGCCTCCAGCGCGGCCAGCTGTTCGGCCTGCGGCTCGCTAGCCGCGTATTCGCCATCGATGATGTCGTCCAGCTGAAGCCGGCATTCCGCGCACGTCATCGGGACAACCCCTCTCTGAGCAATCGCCGCGCGCGATGGAGTTGCGCCTTCGACGTACCCACAGCGATCCCGGTCATCTGCGCGATCTCGTGGTGTTTGTAGCCATATGTGTCGTGCAGCACGAACACCTGTCTCGCGCCGGGCGGAAGCCCTTCGAGCGCACGGTCTAGATCCAAGCCGATGTCCTTCGCCACGGGTGGCAGGGCAGGCTCGTGGGGCGTCAAATCGTCGGTCGCCATGATGCGATCGGTGTGGCGTCGCCGCGCGCGAAGGTCGGAGTAGAACAAGTTCACCGTGAGCGGATGCAGCCAGGTCGCCAGCGCACTGTCTCCCCGGAAGGAACCCAGCTTCTGCCAAGCCCGCACAAAGACATCCTGGGTCAGCTCCTCCGCCCGATCTCGTCCTGCCATCCGATAGCACAATGCGTATACCTGCCGCACGTTGTCCTCATAGAGACGTTCGAAGGCCAGCACGTCTCCGGCCTTCGCTCGACGCACGAGATCCCTCTCGCGGGCGGCCTTCTCATCCCGATCGAGTCGGATGGCCACCCCCTCGAGCGCAATCGCCGTTCCCGAGCATTGAGGTCCCACTTTCGAGAATGTGATGCGCGACGGGTGGGAATGGTTTGAACGACCCCGGCCCCCTCAGTCTCGCGGACTCTCTGTAAACCCGGGAATCGGCTTGTAGCTTTCCAGGAAACGATCGCAACCGACGGCGGGCAGCGCCGGGCTGAACAGGTGCCCCTGGAGAGCATCGCAGTGAAGTCGTTCGAGAAGGGCGCGTTGCGCCTCGGTCTCGACGCCTTCCGCGATCACGTCCAGATCGAGAGTGTGAGCGAGCGCGATCACCGCCTCTGCGATCGGCTGTCCCCGACCCGGTCCGATATCCGCGACGAACGACCGATCGATCTTCAAAGCATCGATCGGGAAGCGGTTCAGATGCCCGAGAGAGGAGTATCCCGTCCCGAAGTCGTCGATCGAGATCCGGACGCCCAGCGAGCGCAACGCTTGCATCGCCCCGAGCGTCTGTTCGACCTTCTGCATCGAAGCGGTCTCCGTGATTTCGAGTGTCAGGCGACTGGCGGGCGCACCGCTCTCCTCGAGCGCCTCTCGCACATGCTCGAGCAAGCCGGGATGCTGGACGTGGCGACCCGAAAGATTGACTGCCATGCCGAGCTCGACGTAGCCGCGCTCACGCCAGCGCACGAGTTGCCGGCAGGCCTCCTTGAGGATCCACACCCCGAGGGGAACCACGAGGCCAGTCATCTCGGCCATGGGAATGAACTCGTCGGGCGCGAGCAATCCCTTCGCCGGGTGACGCCAGCGAACGAGGGCTTCGAAGCCGCGCAACTTGCCGCTGCCGGCCCAAGCGATGGGTTGGTAGTACGCCTCGAGCTCTCCTGCACGAAGTGCGTTGCGCAACCCCGACTCCATCGCGAGCCGATCGCGCGCAACCGCACTCATCTCCCGGGCGTAGACGCGGAATGTGTCGCGCCCCATCTCCTTTGCGCGATACATCGCGGCGTCGGCATTCTTGACGAGGGTCTCGACGTTGAGGCCGTGGTCCGGATAGAGCGCCACGCCCATGCTCGCGGACAGGAACAGTTGTTGCCCGGCCAGCTCGAATGGCGGGCGCAGCGCAGCCAGCACCTTGTCCGCCACGATCTCCAGATCCAAAGGGCGTGCCACTGCAGGCAGGAGGAGTGTGAACTCGTCGCCACCGAGGCGAGCGACGGTATCGCCCTGGCGCACACACGCCTCCAAGCGCTGAGCGACCTCGCACAACAACCGGTCCCCCACATCGTGACCGAGCGAGTCGTTGACGAGCTTGAAACCATCGAGGTCGACGAAGAGCACGGCAACCCGCTCCCCGGCGCGGTGTGCCTGGAGGAGGGCGATGTTCAGTCGATCATTGAACAGACGCCGATTCGGGAGCCCGGTGAGCGTGTCGCGATAGGCGAGGCGCTCGATCTGCTCCTCCACCCGCTTACGCTCGCTGATGTCCTCGCACGTCGTCACTATCGCGAGCGGCTCGCCGCTCTCCCCGATCACGAGGTCCGACATGAGCCGCACCGGTACGACCGCGCCTGTCTTGGTTTGGTTCTGACTCTCGCGGCGCCAGCTCTTCATGCGCATGATCTGTTCGCGGCTCATCGCCCGGCGGGGTTCGCCTCCCGTGTAGATCGTCGCG
>Ga0214472_10009021_pt1 | contig 10398 bp, 12 predicted proteins | sample RVTome_6_FD_207662 | JGI IMG/M metagenome (GOLD analysis project Ga0214472, IMG submission 207662) | Soil microbial communities from uranium-contaminated site in the Upper Colorado River Basin, Wyoming, United States - RVT140D175 | ecosystem: Environmental > Terrestrial > Soil > Contaminated >...
TGGAGATTATATTCTGATTCTGCTGAGTTGAAGTTGTTAAGTTCTCCCGAACTTGTTAAAGAATACATAAGTAAATGGAGATTATATTCTGATTCTGCTGAGTTGAAGTTGTTAAGTTCTCCCGAACTTGTTAAAGAATACATAAGTAAATGGAGATTATATTCTGATTCTGCTGAGTTGAAGTTGTTGAGTACTCCTGAACTTGTTAAAGAATACATAAGTAAATGGAGATTATATTATGATTCTGCTGAGAAGTTGTTGAGTACTCCTGAACTTGTTAAAGAATACATAAGTAAATGGAGATTATATTCTGATTCTACTGAGTTGAAGTTGTTGAGTACTCCTGAACTTGTTAAAGAATACATAAGTAAATGGAGATTATATTCTGATTCTGCTGAGAAGTTGTTGAGTACTCCTGAACTTGTTAAAGAATACATAAGTAAATGGGGTGTTAGTGACAATATTAAAAAAATAATAAAGAAAAATAGTGATTAATTATGGTTGAGAATATAAGTACTATTGAAGAATTGAATACTGGTCAGAAAAAGACAACGATTCCTAAAGCGATAGCTGGTGCTATACGATTAAAAGGTAAAGATAAAATAGAATGGTGATTAAATAATGCCTTTGAATCATAATTGTTTAATTGAAGTTTGGAATAGTAACGTAATTATAGAATGTGATTTTGATGGTTTTTGTGTTGATTGTCCTAAATCAAAAGCATATAAAAAATTTGGTGTGAAAAAATGAATGAAATAATAATTATCTTAATGCTATTTATAGGATTACCATTCATAGAAGATAAATTAATAGGGAAAAACTTTTATGAATTATAGAGATGAAGAAAATAAAAAATATGGGTTTAAATCAAATCCTACAAAATAAGGGTGATTAGAAAATGAAAAACGAAATAATATCTAAAATTGTAAATCTTGATAATAAAAGTAGAAAAGGTGAATACATATATATTACAGATGGTAAAACAAAACGTTATTATAAAACCACTAAAAATAATAAAGATGTTGAATCTTTTTTTATTAATAAATATATTAAAAAAACAACAGAATCTAATATTAATAATTATATATCTGGAAAAGATATTTTTTCTAAATTTAAAAAAGGTGAAAATATAAATAGAGATGATATTTTAAAACTTAAAGATTATGTTAATACTATTAATACGACAAAAACAATAAAAAGAACTGATATTTTAAAGGAGTGGGTAGATGTTACGGGGCAGAAACCTTTAAAGTTTAAAAACAAATTGCGTGATGATAAAGGTAAACCTATAAGGTTAAAAAATAATAAATATAAAGTTGTTTCAAGAGAGAAAAACAATTTTATTCCATCTCAATTTGTTTGTGTTTTTGAAATAAAATTTAATATTGGTAATATGAAACGTCCTAATTATATTAAAAAAACTATTACGGGTTATCTTGATATGAGTTATAGTTTTTCTAAATTTGATAAAAGTGTTTTAATTAGTATGTCTTATGAGAAAGCTTTAAATGTTTTTATTGCTAAATCTGGATTTAAAGAGGGTTCAGATGGTATAAAAAGAAGAATAAAAGATATTAAATTAATTGATAGTTTTTGGATTAGTTATGTGGATTATGGAACGTTACTTAATGAAAAAATAAGTAAAATATATAATTAATATTTTTTTTGAAAAATGGTTTTAAGACCTAAAAAACACACTAAAAATATTTTAAAACCTCATAAAATTTTTAGTTTTGATATTGAAACTTATGGAGATATGAATACTTTTTATATGGGTAGTGTTTATGATGAATCTGGTTATCAAGTTTTTTATAATAAAGAAGATATGAAAAAATTTATTTTATCTAAAAATGTTTATAGATATAAGAGTTATGTTATAGCTACTAATTTAATGTTTGATTTTTTTGCTTTATTTGATTATGAAGAATTGGATAATTTTAATTTTATTTTTAGGGGTTCTGAACTTTTAACGTGTCAAAAAATTATTAAAAATAAAGATAGAAATAGAAAAGTTAAATTTATTGATACTTTTCATTTTGCTAGTAAAATAAGTTTAAAAAATCTTGGTAAAATTATAGGTATTGATAAATATCCATCACCTTATTTTATAGGTGAAATTCCTAATAATGATTTATATATTTCTTTACTTGAAAATAAGAAAACATATACTCAAAAACAATATTTAGAAGTTTATAATATTCGTGATAGCGAAATTACTTATAAGTTTAGTAAGTTTTTTGAAAATAGTTTAATAAATATGGGTGGTGAATTAAAACCTACTATTGCGTCAATTAGTATTAATTATTTTAGATTAAAATATTTGTTTGAAAATTATAGAACCCCAACTAATAACGAGTGTGTATTTATGTATAAAGGTTATTATGGGGGGCGAACAGAGGTGTTTAAACGTGGTAAAATACAAAACCTATACTATTATGACTTTAATAGTTTATACCCATCTGTAATGCTTTATGATTATCCAGACCCCAACACTTTAACTATGGTTAATAAATCACATACATATTATATTAATAATTATGATGGAGTCACTAAAGTTAAAATAAAATCACCTAAAAATTTAAAAATTCCTTTATTACCTTTAAGAGTTGAGAATAAACTCATATTTCCTAATGGAGAATTTATAGGACATTACTCACATATTGAATTAAGAAAAGCTATTTCTTTAGGTTATGAAATAATTGATATTTTCGAGGGGGTTTATTTTACAAAAAACATCAATATATTTAAAAATTTTGTAAATGATAATTATAATAGTAGATTACAATATAAAAAAGAAAAAAATCCAATCGAATATGTTTATAAAATTATATTAAATAGTTTATATGGAAAATTTGCGCAAAAATATGATATAAAACAAAATATTCATTTTGTCAATGATTTTGATTTTAGTAAAGAAAATGTTATGAAATATAAAGAAGTTGAAGTTTTAAAAGATTTTTTTGTTATAACTAAAGAAGAATCTGAAAAAGTTCCTGAATTTATTCAGCCTATTTGGAGTATATATGTTACTGCTTATGGTAGATTAAAATTATATGAAGCTTTTGAAGATGTTGGTTTTAATAATGTTTTTTATTGTGATACAGATAGTTTAATAACTAATATAAAATTATCTGAGGGTGATAAAATAGGGGAATTAAAAGAAGAAGATTTTATAAAATCTGGAATAATAATAAAACCTAAATTTTATGAAATAAATGGATATGTTAAAGCTAAAGGTTTAAAAGGATTTAATAAAAAAGAGAATTTATTACAATTAATTGAGGAGGGTAAATATTCATCTTGGAAATTTTGTAAATTGAAAGAAACATTAAGAAGTTTAAGCGATTTAAGAGTAAATCAAAAAATTTTAATAGAAAAAAAATTAAGTTTTGAAGATAATAAAAGGAATTGGAATAATAAAATTTTTAGTATTAATGAATTACAAGATAGTATTCCTTTAATAGTAAAAATTGAAGAAGATACTCATATAATAGTTAAAAAAGAAGAAGAAAAACAAATAGTCGTTTTAGAATAAATGTTTTGTTCTATATAAACAATTCTTACAATATTTTTGTTTACAATAATTCTTTGTATCTTCTAAAGGAGTTTTAAATAATCCTTTAACCAAATTAACACTTTTCCTTAAAACCTTTTCACAATCTGAACATATTAAAATCTTGTTTTTTCTGTAAAAATTAAAAATATGAATATTAGTTCTTTTCAACCCCAAAATACCAAGACCTTTTTCATCTTCTTTTGATAAATCTCTACCAATTCGTTTTTTATCATTTTCAGATAATTCATTATTTTTTTTCATTTTTTGTTTTTCCTCCATATATATAAAAAATACAATCTTATAATTATACCTATTATTAAAACAATAATTGCGTAATAATAATAAATATGAGAAATATTATATTTATTTTGAATATAATAATCAAGCGCTATAACACTAAATATAAATGGAATATTATTATTTAATGTTTCGAAACCTTTTTTTAATAGTAAAAAAATTCTTTTTTTACCATTATAATATGAAAATCCTATATTAATAAGATAAATTATAACAATTTTAATAAATAAATATATTATAAAAAGTTCAAAATTATTAAAATAATCACCACAAATATAAGCTAAATCATATATTTTATTTGGTGATAACATATTAAAAATTTCTATATCTATCTGTGTTTGGTTTAAAAATTCCATATTAATTATTAATATCTATAACCTCATTAGTATTATAATATTTACTTATGTCTTTAGCTCTAAAATAATAACTTTTAATTCTAAAAACTTCTACCCCGTGAATAATATGTTTAACAAAACACTTGTTTTTAATATACAAATTATTAAATTCTTCATCTGTAAATTCTTTTTTAAATGTCGGAATTAGTTTATAATTATCATCTAATAAATAACATTGACACTCAATAAAAATATCTGTTTCTTCTCTAACTCTTTTATCAATTTGTCCGAAATGCTGACTATCACCATATAATGTAACACCCCTTTTTCTTAGTTGAAGAAAAAACCATGTTAATGTCTTATTTTTTCCTGAACTTCTACTATCTATTATGGTATGTAATTCGGTTAATCCTAAAGAAGTGTTTTGAATTTGTTCTTGATTAGAAGAATAATTTTTTATCATTTCTTTAGTCATTATCTTATATTTAATTCCTTGTAAAGTAAAATTTGTCATTATCTTTTTACCATTTGCGTAATCTTCTAATAACATTTTAACTATACTAATTGTTTTTCCTGAACCCTGCCCCCCAACAAATATAACTATCATTGTGATTTTTTACCTATCATATCGGTTATAAATTGGTCGAAAAAATTATTATTTTTCTTTGTGTCATCATCTTGGATAGCACCAACGATTTCTTTTCTTCCCTGCCTATTTTTACTTACTCTTAATTCTTTAAATCCTGAAAGAAAAAGCGCTAAAGATACAGAGTTTATTCTCTGACTAACCACTTGTAATTTACTTATTTCTAAAATTTCTCTATCGTTTAATTCTGTTTTTAAATTAATATCTTTTGTATCAAGCAATATTTGAAGTGTTTTTTGTCGGTCACTATCTTCATTTTCAGTTTTTTTTTCTTCAAATTGATTTAAACTATCTAAATTATATTTTACTTTTTTTCTTAAATCAATATCGTTTTCATCTAAAACAATATCTTTATTTTCTTTTTTCATTTTATTTAAAACCTATCATAGAAACCAAATCTACTTGCCCAGTTAAATGAAGATATGTTAAAACAATAATTATTAACATTATAACACCCATTTTCCAATCGAAAAACTTCCAGAATCCATCATCTTTAACACCTAAGTTAGCAATACCCTTAAAGGCTTTACCATCAATCAAATCGATTATATTAGACCCATTTAAAGATAATATAGTATTTTTATCAATATCATCTATTTTAGAATTCATGAAATCTATACTAGCGGGGTTACCCTCCAAATAGAATAAAAAAGGTTTATTATTTTGTATAATTATTGTTCTTGAATTAATATTATAATATTCATCTTTATATTTAAAACCTTTTATATCTTTATCTTCATAAACTTCAAAACTTTTTATAGAGTTACTTTTTAAAAATATAACAACATTATATTTATATTTTCTATCATTAATAAAATCATCATAAAGCTTTTTTATCAATTTTAAAGAATTTAATTTATCCTTAATATTTTTTATTAAATTATATGTTTCGTTTTTATGATTTAAATCTATTGTTTTCTTCTTTAAAATTTCTAAATTATTATTTATTTCATTATTAATATTATCTTTTTCTTTTGTAACATCTTCAATTGTTTTTATTTTATATTTTTTAATAAAATTTTTTATTCTCAAATCTCTTGATTTCATTTTTTTCACCTTATAATAAAAAAAAATTTTTTTATTATTTTTCTTGTTTTATTAACACTATACCAAAAAATAAAAACATTACATTAATCATCATACCAACAATTTTTATAATATTTTCATAATCACTATTAATAAATAAAAAGAATCCAAAACTAGCTGATATAATCAACCAAGAACCCCGTTTAAATAATAATGATAATATTAAAAATATAGCGTAAAGTATTATTAAACCCGTCATTTTTATACCTACATTTATTTGTTTTACCTCATTAGTTAATTCTGTAATATTAAGATATGTATTATTTGATATTATTGGAGTAGTATCAATATATATAAGTTCATAAATATATGTTTCATTAACAAAATTTAAACCTCCTAAACTTTTAAAATTAAGGTTCACTTCTCTTGTTATGACATCTATTTCATAACCATTTTTAGTATTTTTAACATTATAAGAAACTTCTTGATATGTATCTAAATTAAAATCTATCCAGTTTTTCCCTGTTACAAAAACTGGATATGGATAAAGGTTTTCTCTGTAATATAGAGGGTATGATGAACTAATTTTGAAAGTGTAAGTATTTATTATTTCGTTTGGTGAAAAATAATAATCAAAAGTATATCTATCTATTAATTTACTTGTTGAAATATCTATTAATTGACTTGTTGCATCTTTCAACTTTATGGTTATATGATTATTTTTATCTGTATCAAATAATAATTCTCCTGTTGTTAAATCTTTACTATTATTATATATTGGTATCTCTTTAGCTGTATGGTCGTCTTCTCCATAATAATTAATCGTGTAAATTCCCGTAATATTTGGTAAACTTACATTTCTTATATAATTAAAACTATTAGTTGATAAATTAATACTTTCATTAGTAAAAAACATACTACCATTAGGATAATAAGAAGTTACATTATAACCAAAAATATAACTATCTATTAAAGTATCATTAAAAAAAAGATATGAAGTATTATATAAATTTATTACTGAACTATTATCTGTTTCTATACTATTAATATTCCAGATAGGATTAATTCCATCAAATATAAAGTCTAAAGTATCATTAACAACATTAAAACTGTCGTCACAACTTATTAAAACTCTATATGTTTCATTATCAAAAGATGAAATATTAATATATTGATTAGGATTTGAAGTAGTATTAATATCTGTAAAAGTATAATTCAAAACATCATTAAAAAATAAACTACAATTAATTAAATCACCATCGACATCAGAAACATTAAAGCCTAAATCCAACCTATTTAAATGAGTATTATTATCTGGGGTTTCAATATTAAGAATAGGAGGAGAATTACTACTTAAATTATTTCCTCTCATAATAATTGTATTATCTTTACCACCACTAACATAACTAGTTCCTCCATTTGTACTATAATAACCGTTACCATTAATTGCTGTGTTACTTCTCGCCCACCTACCATTAGCGCCTGCATTACCTGTACTAACAAGCCAATACATAGTGTTATATTCCAATTCAACATTAGTAAAACTAATAATATAATCATCAACATCATTATTTAATAAAAAAAGATTATTATTACTTATATCTCCATATTGTGTAATATTAGGTTTATTAACTCCATTACCATAAAAAGCAAAATTACAATCTTTATTAACAGACGCCCCTAAATAACCTAAACTAATAGTAATATTTATAATATTATAAGAACCTGTTCCATTAATATAAAAGCTTTGTGCACCTCTATAACTATTATCACAAGCATAAACACTGTCTGCATATATAGGAGTATTATAACTATCAAAGAAAACATCAGCACCAACAAAACCACTTAATAGTATGAAAAAGATACTTAGTAACAGAAAATTTTTGTTTTTCATTTTTTATTATACCTATATTTTTTATAACCACAAAGAACGTGATACCTTTTATTATTAATTATAACTGATTTGTTTCCATTAATTATTTTTTTACAAGTTTCACACCTAATTATTTTTTTTACCATTTTGATTAAAAACCTCTAATAGCACCGTATATTGCTATACTAAGTATAAAACTCATTATAATAGTTAAAAAATTACTTATAATATTAGGTAGAATATTATCGGTATTAAAAGTATAAATTTTTAATAATTCACCTAATAAACCCGTTGAAGAAGATGAAGTATCTAAAGATATATTACTATCAAAATCTAATAATTGAAAAGATACACCTAATAAAGTCCAAAACAAAACAACAAAAATTAAAAGTTTTAAACTACTCAATTTAATCACCCCCTATATGTGACATTATATAACCGACTATTGTAAAAACATCTAATAAGATGACTATACCTAAATAGAAACGTGGAAAAAAATTAAAATATCCACTAACTATCAATAACATAAATGTTTCAAAAACAAGGAATTTAAACCACATTAAGCTAAATGAAGTAGAATTATTATTATCAAAAAATCCTATTCCTCCAATTATCATAATAGTAAATGTTAAAAATAAAATAAATTTCCAAAAACTTGCACCTTTCCACCCTGAACCATTAAGTATATCATCAAAAGCAGAACCTATATCCGATGGTTCAGTATTTAATACTTCAATATATTTTGTTTCAAATTCATTATAATTTGTGTCAAATAATGTTGAAAAATAAACAATAACTTGATATAATCCTGCTTTATTATATGAACATGTCTTTTTATTTGAAGAACTAAAAATCGGTAAAGTATGAGATGTGGTTTTAAAGGAAAATAGTTGATTACCATAAACATTTGAATTTGAAATATCCTTAATTTTATATTTATATATATTAGTAAAATTAATAGGTAAATCAAAATAATCACTATATTTAGAGATAATTCCATCTTTATTTATTACCCCTATCATATATTTTTTATCAACTAAATCAAAAATTATTTCTAATTTAATAGCTGCAGCATTATTTACAAAAGGTGGTAAAACAATATCTATACTACTTTGATAAACTAATGAATTATTAACATAAAAATTTAAAACTGACGAATCACTATTGAAAAAAGTCACTATATTAAATACGTCATTTGTGTCATTATTATATAAGGAAATACTATTATTATAATTTTCAAAAATTCCTATTTCATAAATTAAACTAAATTTAGGTGGTAAAGATTTTTGTAAAATATAATCTAAACCATCACTACAATTATTTAAAGTTATAACATATTCATTTAAACCAAACAAATCATTTTCTAAATTATAATTACAACTATTATTATAATTATATGATGAATTTAAAACAGATAATTGATTAAAAGTTTTTGATAAATAGGTAGTAAATTCATTATTACAATCAATTCCATATAATAAATAATTATCATCTTCCCAATGTTCAGCGTTAGCAGTTATATAAACGTTTTCACCTGTTTTTGTTGGGGTAGTATTAACTAAAACATTAATTATTTCAAAATTATCATTAAATAAAGTTCTATCTTGAAAACCTGAAATTTCAACGATTTTCCAATTATTCACATTAGTAAAATTACCTATAAAAAATAATGATGAATCTTTAGGATTAGTTACTAAAGGTTTTCCATATACTGATGCATATTTCATAAATCCACCGGTATATGATGTATTCCACCCATTAAAATCATTAACATTAAATTCTAATTCACAATATCCTGAAAAATCACAAACATAATAATTATTAGAACTATCAAAACCATAAAAAACACTATTACTAAAAAACATATCTGTATTTTGATATGAACTATCTTTAAATAAAGAAATGTTTAAAGGAATGTCATTAATAAGAAATAATCCATTAGTATCAAATTCAGATAAAACATTATTTGAAGAACTAGCGTTAGTAAAAATAAAAAGTCTATCTTGAATATTATTATAATGTATTAAATGTTGAAATTTATCAAGAATTAGTTCCTCACCGATAGATGTATAATCTAAATTTATAGTATTAGAACTTAAAAGATTTAAATCGATATCATATCTATAAATATAAGATGGGGTTAAAACATAAACACTATCAAAACTTGTTTCTATATCAAGTATTGTTTCACTTAAAACAATTTTTTTTTCAAATGTTAAACTATAATCATCAAGTCGATAAAGCGTTTTGTTTTTGTATGTTGAAAAAAATATATCATTATCAATTTGTTCAATATCATTGGGTGCTTGTATGTCGAATCCTGAAACTAAATTATACCACCCACCATATAATAAACCAGAATCAAGACTAATATCAACTTGTATAGTAAATAACCATCTGCTACTATTATAAAAACTATTCATAGCTGTTAAAACATCATAATCACAATCATAGTACATAGGAAAAATATAAAGACCAAAAGTTAAATTATCTATTAAATTACCATCATAATCATATTTAGCTATAAAATTTTTCATTGGACTAGCACCTGAATTATACGCAGAAGCTAAATATATATAATCATCACATGGATAAATTTGGGGTTTATATCCGTTAGGTAAATCTATAATAGTGTCAAAAAGATTTTCGTAAGTATAACCATTAA
>Ga0214472_10009022_pt1 | contig 10398 bp, 10 predicted proteins | sample RVTome_6_FD_207662 | JGI IMG/M metagenome (GOLD analysis project Ga0214472, IMG submission 207662) | Soil microbial communities from uranium-contaminated site in the Upper Colorado River Basin, Wyoming, United States - RVT140D175 | ecosystem: Environmental > Terrestrial > Soil > Contaminated >...
CCGCCGCAGGCGAGGACGGCGCTGAACTCGCGCGCGGCGGCACCGCGGGCCAGCTCCGTCGCGTGGCCGGGGCCGGCGGTCGATTCGAGGTCGACCTCCCAGTCCTCGAGGGCGGCGACGGCTGCGACGACGGCGTCGAGGCGGGGGGCGCCGCGGGCGGCGGGATTGTAGACGAGGAGGGCCCGGCGGGGCATGGGGGCATGGTAGGGCGTCCGAAGCTGGCGGTCGAGGGGCGCAGATACGACATAGCAGGCTGGCGGACATAACGCATTGACAGATTCCCGCAGTTGACTTAGAATTTGACAAAGAAAGTCGCCTTTGTAGTCATTTCAGGAAGGAGGCCGTTCCTATGGCGAACGAGACCACCTCCGGCGTCGAGCTCGACCCGATCGTCACGGCCGAGATCGACAACTTCGAGAAGGAGTCCAAGGCCTTCCTCGCGGGCGGCGGGCTGGGCGACGACTTCCGCCCCTTCCGCCTCCAGCACGGCATCTACGGGCAGCGCCAAGACGACGCCCAGATGATCCGGATCAAGATCCCCCACGGCACGGTCACCGCCGACCAGTTCGACGTGATGGGTGACATCGCCGAACAGTACACGCCGCGCAAGGTCGGCCACGTGACGACGCGACAGGACATCCAGCTCCACTTCATCCAGCTTGAGGAAGTGCCCACGGTGCTGCGCCTGCTCGCCCAGGTCGGGCTGACGACGCGTGAGGCCTGCGGTAACACCGTGCGCAACGTCACCTCCGACCACGTCTCCGGCCTCTGCGAAGACACCGTGTTCGACGTGACGCCGTACGCCGAGGCCACCGCGCGCTTCTTCCTGCGCCACCCCGTCTGCCAGAAGCTGCCGCGGAAGTTCAAGATCGCGTTCTCGGCCTGCGAGCACGACCACGGCCTGGTGCCGATCCACGACCTCGGCGCCACCGCGGTGATCCGCGACGGCAAGCGCGGCTTCCGCGTCACCGTCGGCGGCGGGCTCGGCGCGTCGCCGCACGTCGCGCAGGTGCTCAACGAGTTCGTGCCGGAGGAGGACCTCCTGCGCGTCTCCGAGGCTGCGATCCGGGTGTTCGACCGGCTGGGCGAGCGCAAGAACCGCAACAAGGCGCGCATCAAGTTCGTCGTCAAGAAGCTCGGCATCGAGGAGTTCCGCCGCGTCGTCGACGAGGAGCTCAAGGGCATGCCCCCGGCCGACGAGGGCGGCTACCTCGACCCCGACTGGACGTTCCTGGAGGAGGAGGCGCAGCACCCGCCGGCGGCCTCGCTCGGCCAGAACGGCCACGCGCCCAGGGACGGCTTCGAGGCCTGGAAGCGAACGAACGCCATCCCCCAGAAGCAGGACGGCTTCTCGATGGTCTATGTGCTGCTCCCGATCGGCGACCTGACGTCACAGCAGTTCCACCAGCTCGCCGATATGTCGCGACGCTACGCAGGTGGCCGGCTGCGGACGGCCGTCAACCAGAACATGGTGCTGCGCTGGGTCCACAACGAGGACCTGTCTGCGCTCCACGCCGAGCTGATCGAGGCCGGCCTGGCTGAGGACGGCGCGCTCACCCTCACCGACGTCATGACCTGCCCCGGCGCCGATACCTGCAGCCTGGGCGTCACCTCGTCGAAGGGCATGGGCACGCAGTTGCGCGAGACGCTCCTCTCGAAGAACGGTCACCTCAAGAGCGACCCGCTGGTCGAGGCGATCCGGATTAAGATCAGCGGCTGCCCGAACTCGTGCGGCCACCACCACATCGCCGACATCGGCTTCTACGGCAACGCCGTCCGCTCCGGCGAGCGCATGGTGCCGGCGTTCTCGATGCTCATCGCCGGCAAGGGCGAAGGACCCGACGCCCGCATCGCGAAGCACGTCATGAAGATCGCCGCCAAGCGCGTCCCCGAGGCCGTCACCACGCTCATCGAGCACTACCAGGGCGACCGCAACGAGGGCGAGCCGTTCGGCGACTGGGCGGTCCGCGTCGGCACCGACCACGTCAAGGAGGTCCTCGCCGGCTACGCCAAGATGCCTGTCTACGAGGAAGACCCGATGGCCTTCGTCGACTGGGGCGCCACCAAGCTCTTCAGCCTCGACGAGATGGGCGAGGGGGAGTGCGCGGTCTAGCTCGCACGCCGGCCTGGCCGCTAGCAACAGCGATCGTGGAAGCCGGGCGAAAGCCCGGCTCTCCGTGACCGCAGGAAACGCAGGGAGATGACGGAGACCAAGACCTACTCGCCCGCCGAGCTCGAGCGATGGAGCGCCGAGCTCGAGGGGCGCTCGCCCCGCGAGGTCCTCCAGTGGGCCGTCGACGAGTTCTTCCCCGACCTCTCGATCGCCTGCAGCTTCGGCGGCCCCTCGGGCATGGTCCTCCTCGACATGATCGCCGAGATCGAGCCCCGTACCGAGGTCTTCTACCTCGACACCGACTTCCTCTTCGACGAGACCTACGCCACGCGCGACCGCGCCGTCGAGCGCTACAAGATCGAGGCCGTCGCCTACAAGTCGCTGCTGACGCCCAAGCAGCAGGCCGCGCAGCACGGCGACGAGCTCTGGCTGCGCGACCCCGACGCCTGCTGCGAGCTGCGCAAAGTCGAGCCGAACGCCCGCGCCCTCGCGGGCAAGCGCGCGTGGGTCTCGGGCATCCGGCGCGACCAGGGCGCCACCCGCGCCGAGACGCCGATCGTCACCTGGGACGAGAAGTTCGACCTGGTGAAGGTGATCCCGCTCGCGAAGTGGACCGAGGCCGACGTCTGGGCCTACATCGTCAAGCACGACGTACCCTACAACCCGCTCCACGACCGCAACTACCCCAGCATTGGCTGCACCTACTGCACCAAGGCCGTGCGGCCGGGCGAGGACCCTCGCTCGGGACGCTGGCAGGGATTCGACAAGACCGAGTGCGGACTGCACACGCCGGCCGCCGCCGGCGGGCAGCTAGGAGGAGGGGGAACATCGTGAGCGAGCGGGGCTGCACGGTCTGGTTCACGGGGCTCTCCGGCGCGGGCAAGACGACCATCGCCCACAAGCTGGAGCAGGTCCTGCGCGAGCGCGGCCGCAAGGTCGAGGTGATGGACGGCGACGTCGTCCGCACGAACCTGAGCAAGGGGCTGGGCTTCAGCAAGGAGGACCGCGACATCAACATCCGCCGCATCGGCTTCGTCTGCCGGCTGCTCGCCCGCAACGGCGTCATCGCCATCGCCGCCGCCATTTCGCCCTACCGCGAGGTCCGCGACGAGATCCGCGCCGAGTCGAGCGGCGATTTCCTCGAGGTCTACGCCAAGTGCTCGCTCGAGGAGCTCACCCGCCGCGACGTCAAGGGCCTCTATGCCAAGGCGATCGCCGGCGAGATCGAGAACTTCACCGGCGTCTCCGACCCTTACGAGGAGCCGCTCGCTGCCGAGGTCGTCTTCGACTCCGAGGCCGAGGGCGAGAAGGAGAGCCTCGCCAAGGTCGTCGCCAAGCTCGAGGAGCTGGGCTTCCTCGAGCCCGTCGGCGAGAGCGTCGCGCGATGAGCGACGGGCTGATCGCGCCCCACGGCGGCACGCTCGTCGACCGCGAGGTCGCGGGCGACGAGGCCCGCGCGCTGCGCGAGCGCGCCGCGTCGCTGCCGGCCCTCCGCCTCGACGTCCGCACGATGTCCGACCTGGAACTGCTCGCCATCGGCGGCTTCAGCCCGCTCGAGGGCTTCATGACGCAGGCCGAGTACCGGGGCGTCGTCGCCGGGGCGCACCTGCCGGACGGGCTGCCTTGGTCGCTGCCGGTGACGCTGGCCGCGACACGCGACGAAGCGAACGCGCTCAAGGACGGCGCCGAGGTCGCGCTGACGGACACCGAAGGTGGGCCCGTCGCCGTGCTCGCGCTCGAGGAGCGCTTCGACTACGACAAAGAGGCCGAGGCCGAGCAGGTCTACCGGACGAAGGACGAGGCCCACCCCGGCGTCGCCGCAGTCTACGCCCAGGGCGACGTCCTCCTCGGCGGCAAGGTGACGGTCTTCGCCCGGCCGGAGGGCGAGTTCCCCGAGCACCGCCTGACGCCCAAGCAGACGCGCGCCGCCTTCGTCGAGCGCGGCTGGCGCACCGTCGTCGGCTTCCAGACGCGCAACCCCGTCCACCGCGCCCACGAGTACATCCAGAAGTGCGCGCTCGAGATCGTCGATGGCCTGCTCCTGCACCCGCTCGTCGGCGAGACGAAGGAAGGCGACATTCCGGCCGATGTCCGCATGCGCTGCTACGAGGTGCTGCTCGACGGCTACTACCCCGCCGATCGCGTCGTGCTCTCCGTCCTGCCCGCGGCCATGCGCTACGCCGGGCCGCGCGAGGCGATCTTCCACGCGCTCGTCCGCAAGAACTACGGCTGCTCGCACTTCATCGTCGGCCGCGACCACGCGGGCGTCGGCGACTACTACGGCACCTACGACGCCCAGAAGATCTTCGACGACTTCTCGCCGGAGGAGCTGGGCGTGACGCCGCTCTTCTTCGAGCACACCTTCTTCTGCCGCGCCTGCGGCTCGATGGCGAGCAGTAAGAGCTGCCCGCACGACGCCGAGCAGCGCGTCTTCCTCTCCGGCACCAAGGTGCGCGACATGCTTGCCGCGGGCGAGGCGCCGCCGCTGGAGTTCACCCGACCGGAGGTCGCCCAGGTGCTGATCGAGTCGATGCGCCGGGCGTCGGAGACGGCCGCCGGTGGGGGCGCCTAGACTCACCGAGCGGGCGCTGCCCGCCGTCCTCGAGCCCGAGGCGGCGCCCCCCGCCGAGGCGGTCGCGCACCCCGCGCTCGTCCGGCCCGGCGGTCTGGCGTGGGCCGTCGGCTCGCGCGTCGTCGCCGTCCTGCTGGCGCTGGCGCTCTTCGTCCTGGCGCTGGAGCTGCTGACCTCGGGCGCCGCCGGCGCCGCCTCGCTGCTCGACCATCTCTCCGCCGACGGCACGGCGAACCTCTTCGGCTTCGGCTGGCTCGGCGCCTACGTCATGCTCAGCGGCTCGCCCGTCGCGGCGACGTCGCTCGGGCTCCTCTCCGGGGGCGCGATCTCCGAGCTGGAGTCGTTCGCGATGATCAGCGGCTCGCGCTTCGGCGCGTCGTTCATGGTGCTGCTGGTCGGCTCCGTCTACTACGTGCGTCACCGGCGCAACCCGGACGGCCTCTACATCGGCGTCGTCGCGCTGCTGACGACGGCGACGGTCTACACGCCGGCGCTTTTCCTCGGCCTCCTCGCGATCGACCAGGGCTGGTTCGCCGGCGCCGGCATCGGCGCGCCGCCCGGGTTCGCCGCGAGCGACGGCGTCTTTAGCGGCGTCGCCGACCGCGCCATCGACGTCCTGCCGGGCCTCGTCGTCTTCGCGCTCGGCGCCGCCGTCCTGCTCGCGAGCTTCCAGCTCTTCGACCGCGTGCTGCCGAACCTGGAGCCGCCGAGCCCGAGGCTCGAGCGCCTGCTCGCCTTCCTCCACCGGCCGCTGCCGATGTTCGCGATGGGCGCGCTCGTGACGCTGGCGACGCTCTCGGTCTCGATCTCGCTGACGCTGCTCGTGCCCCTATCGCTGAAGGGCGTCGTCCGCCGGCACGGGATCGTGCCCTACGTCATGGGCGCCAACATCACGACCTTCGTCGACACGCTCTTCGCGGCGGTCCTGCTCGATACGCCGGGCGCCGTCGAGGTGGTGCTGACGCAGCTCGCGGCGACGACGGCGGTCTCCGCCGTCGTCCTGCTCGTGCTCTTCCGTCCGTACCAGCAGGTCGTGCTCAGTCTCGCCCACCGGCTGACGGCGAGCCGGCGGGCGTTCGCCGGGTTCCTGGCCGTGATCTTCGCGGTGCCGGGCCTGCTGCTCGTGGTGTAAGGTTTGCTAGACTGCAATTGTTGATGATATCGATACACATTCGAGGTGAACGGGTAGCAAGCAGATGAGAGTTTCGACGAAGGGCGACTACGGCGTGCGGGCGCTGATCGAGCTGGCCCACCACTACGGCCACGGGCCCGTCCAGAGCGCCGAGATCGCCGCTCGGCAGGAGGTGCCCGAGCCGTACCTCGACCAGCTCCTGCCGACGCTGCGTCGCGCCGGCTTCATCCGCAGCGTGCGCGGCCCCCAGGGCGGCCACGCCCTGATCCGCGAGCCGAGCGAAGTAAAGCTGAGCGACGTTATGGTCGCGCTCGAGGGCTCGCTCGCGCCCATCGCCTGCGTCGACGACCCCGACGCCTGCACGCGCACAGGCGGCTGCGTCCAGCGCGAGGTCTGGGAGCGCGTGCGCGACGCGACCGAGGAGATCCTGGCCGGCGTATCGATCGGCGAGCTGGCCGCCAAGGAACGAGAGCAGAACCGCAATGGTGGACGCTACTACATCTGATCTGCGCGACCTTCGCGCCGACGTTCGCGCCGGCGAGGCGATCGCCGAAAGCGTGCTCGACCTCGTCGCGAACACGCCGCTGGTGCGGCTGCATCGCGTCGTGCCGGAGGGCTCGGCGGAGGTGCTCGGCAAGCTCGAGTCGGCGAACCCGGCGGGCAGCGTCAAGGACCGCATCGCGCTCTCGATGATCGAGGACGCGGAGGCGCGCGGGACGCTCAACGCGGGCGACACGATCGTCGAGCCGACGAGCGGCAACACCGGCATCGGCCTGGCGATGGTCGCCGCCGTCAAGGGCTACCGTCTCATCCTGACGATGCCCGAGGACATGAGCGTCGAGCGCCGCAAGCTCTTCGGCCGCTTCGGCGCCGAGGTCGTCCTGACGCCCGCGATCGAGGGCATGTCGGGGGCCGTCTTCGCCGCCCAGGAGCTCGTCGACAAGCACGGCTACTTCATGCCGCAGCAGTTCAACAACCCGGCGAACCCCGAGGTCCACCGGCGAACGACCGGCCCCGAGATCCTGAAGGCGACGGGCGGCCGGCTCGACGCCTTCGTCGCCGGCGTCGGCACGGGCGGCACGATCACGGGCGTCGGCGAGGTGCTCAAGCGCCACAACCCGGCGATCGAGGTCGTCGCGATGGAGCCCCAGCGCTCGCCCGTGCTGGGCGGCGGCAAGGCGGGGCTGACGGGCATCCAGGGCATCGGCGCCAGCTTCGTGCCCGGCGTGCTCAACCAGGAGGTCTACGACGACCTGATCGCCGTCAGCGACGAGGAGGCCTACGCGATGACGGCGCGGCTGACGAAGGAGGAGGGGCTGCTCGTCGGCGTCTCCTCCGGCGCCAACGTCTTCGCGGCGCTGCAGGTCGCGGCCCGGCTCGGCGCCGGCAAGCGCGTCGTCACCATGCTCTGCGACACCGGCGAGCGCTACCTGAGCGTGAACCTGGAATGACGGACGAGAGGAACCCGCGATGAGCGTCACCGTCTACATCCCGACACCGTTCCGGTCGCTGGTCGGCAGCCGCGCCCACATCGAGGTCGAGGGCGCGACGGTCGCCGAGGTGCTCGACAACCTCGACCACCAGTTCCCCGGCGTCCACGACCTGCTCTACAGCAGCCAGCACGAGATCCCGCGCCACATCAACATCTACGTGAACAACCAGGAGATCGGCAGCTTGAACGGAGACGCAACGCAGCTATCGGAGGGCGACCAGGTCGCCATCGTACCCGCGATCGCCGGCGGCAGCGGCGACGGCGAGGCGCCCCAGGGCGCCGCGCTCACGCCCGAGCAGGTGACGCGCTACTCGCGCCACATCATCATGCCCCAGGTCGGCAGCGCCGGGCAGCGCAAGATCCTCGGCTCGAAGGTGCTCATCGTCGGCGCGGGCGGGCTCGGCTCGCCCGTCGCCGTCTACCTCGCGCTCGCCGGCGTCGGCACCATCGGCCTCGTCGACTTCGACATCGTCGACCTGACGAACCTCCAGCGCCAGATCCTGCACCAGAACGACGACGTCGGCCGGCCGAAGGTCGAGTCGGCGAAGGAGACGCTCAACCGCTACAACCCCGACATCAAGGTCGTCACGCACGAGTTCCCGCTCACGTCCGACAACGCGCTCGAGGTGATCGGCCAGTACGACATCGTCGTCAACGGCGCCGACACCTTCCAGGCGCGCTACCTGGTGAACGACGCCTGCGTGTTGCTGAAGAAGCCGCTGGTGGACGGCAGCATCCTGCTATTCGAGGGCCAGAGCACGGTCTACCTGCCGGGCCGGGGCTGCTACCGCTGCCTCTTCCCGCAGCCGCCGCCTCCCGGCATGGTGCCGACGTGCGCCGAGGCCGGCGTCCTCGGCGCCCTCTGCGGGCTGGTCGGCTCGATCCAGGCGTCGGAAGCGCTGAAGCTGATCCTCGATGTCGGCGAGTCGCTCAACGGGCGGCTGCTGATCATCGATGCCCTCGCCATGCAGATGCGCACGTTCAAGATCCGCAAGGACCCGGAGTGCGTCGTCTGCGGCGACAACCCGACCGTGACCGACCTGATCGACTACGACGAGTTCTGCGGCGCGCCCGTCCGGGCCGCCGTCGATGCCTAGGGGTGCTGCCATGTCGGTAGAAGTGCGCGTGACATCGACGCTCCAGACGCTCGTCGGGCAGAAGGCCGTGCAGAGCGAGGGCGCGACCGTCGGCGAGCTCCTCGCCGATCTCGACACCCGCTTCCCCGGCTTCCGAACGCAGATCTCCGGCGCCGACGGCGAGCTGCACCGCTTCGTGAACGTCTACGTCAACGACGAGGACATTCGCTACCTCCGGGCGCTCGATACGCCTGTGCGGCAGGGCGACGTCGTCTCGATCCTACCCGCCCTCGCGGGCGGAGGCCTCCCGGCCCTCGCCGGCGGTGCCGGCTAGCGGTTTCGTGCTCCACCCGAGCCTCCTTGACGCGATCGGCAACACGCCCCTGGTCGGGCCTCCCTCACCCCGACCTGCGGTCACCCCTCTCCCTCGGAGAGGGAGAGGGGCCGGGGGTGAGGGAGCAACGCCGGAGGCGTACCGCTAGCATGCTCTACCCGAGCCTTCTCGACGCGATCGGCAACACGCCCCTGGTCGAGCTCCAGCGGCTCAGCCCCAAGCCGGGCGTGCGGCTCTTCGCCAAGCTCGAGGGCCACAACCCCACGGGCTCGGTCAAGGACCGCATCGCGAAGTACATGATCGAGGAGGCCGAGCGCTCCGGCGCGCTGACCCCGGACCGCACCGTGCTGGAGCCGACGAGCGGCAACACCGGCATCTCGCTCGCGATGATCTGCGGCCTCAAGGGCTACAAGCTCAAGGTCGTCATGCCCGAGAGCGTCAGCGAGGAGCGCACGCAGCTCCTGCGCGCGTTCGGCGCCGAGATCGTCTACTCGGAGGGGATCAAGGGGACGAACGGCTCGATCGTCGTCGCCCAGGAGATGGCCGCCGGCGACCCGACCTACTACATGCCCTACCAGTACGGCAACGAGGCCAACCCGCGCGCTCACTACGAGACGACCGGCCCGGAGATCGTCCGCGACCTGCCCGACGTCGACGTCTTCGTCGCCGGGCTCGGCACGGGCGGCACGCTCACGGGCGTCGGCCACTTCCTCAAGGAACGCCGGCCGGAGACGAAGGTCGTCGCCTGCGTGCCCCACCCGGGCGATCTCGTGCAGGGGCTGCGCAGCCTGGACGAGGGCTTCATCCCGCCCGTGCTCGACGAGTCGGTGCTCGACGGCAAGATCGTCGTCGATTCGAGGAACTCCTTCGCCGCCACGAAGGAGCTGACGCAGGCCGAGGGCATCTTCGCCGGCATCTCGTCGGGCGCGGCGCTGCGCACGGCGCAGAAGGTCGCCGAACGGCTCGATCGCGGGAACATCGTCATGCTGCTCGCCGACGGCGGCTGGAAGTACCTCTCGACCGAGCTCTGGAGCAAGGACTACGACGAGCTGGGCGAGGATGTCGAGGCGAAGGTCTGGTGGTAGCTGGGCGGCCGCCCTACTCGCAGTACGGCCCGTTGGGGATCGGGTGCTCCTGCCCGTCGAACGAGAAGGTCGCGATCGAGTACCAGTAGCCGTGGATGCTATCGGCGTCCATGCTGTCGCAGTAGGCCGCGACGGCCTCGTCGCGGGTCGGGAACGGGCCGAGCACGAGGTCGGCCCCGCCCATGCTGCCGATCGTTATCGAGCAGTCCAGCCCGCCGCCGTCGAGCGAGCAGAGCGCGATGCCGTCCACCTCGCTCGCCTCCGCCACGATCAGCCCGAGCGCGCTGCTCCGCTGCTCCTCGATCCGGACGAGGTCGTAGATGCCCCAGGCCTCGGCGGCGACCGTCGCGCGGCCCGAGCGTGAGATGTCGTCGTTCAGCACGCACGTGAAGTCGTACTCTCCCGCCTCGGCCGGGCCACCCAGGTCGAACGCGAACGTCGCCGTGCCGCTGCCCGTGCCAACCGTCTGCGTCTCGCGGTTGTAGCCGCCCTGGCCGGTGAAGGCCGGGCCGTTGAAGTGGCAGGTCAGCGTCAGCGCCGTGTCGGACGGGTTCTCCCAGTCGACGCGCACGACGAGCGTCGTACCGTCGACCG
>Ga0214472_10009023_pt1 | contig 10398 bp, 12 predicted proteins | sample RVTome_6_FD_207662 | JGI IMG/M metagenome (GOLD analysis project Ga0214472, IMG submission 207662) | Soil microbial communities from uranium-contaminated site in the Upper Colorado River Basin, Wyoming, United States - RVT140D175 | ecosystem: Environmental > Terrestrial > Soil > Contaminated >...
CAGTGATCGAAGCCGAACGGGTAGTTGTCGTCACCACGATCCGCGATATGACGGCACCGGAAATTGATGCGCGCAAGGACCGTGAACTTGACGCTTCGAAAGCGTTGAAAGCGCTGGCTACTGCGCTTTGGCACACCAATAAAGGCACGGTTCCGGCGCAGGCGTTGGCGTCCCCGGCAAATTTCAGGACATGGCTCAAGGGGCTTCTTAATGGCGCTTAGGGTCAACCAGCTAATCGGATTCGGTGCGAGAACCCCGCTATATAGGTTTCTCCGGCTGAACATTACAAAGGTCATCTACACAGGTAGCTCGCAACTTCCCGGTTACACGTTGCAATTCAGCCCTGATGGCGGGACGACGGTTTATCCAACCGTCAACATGACATCGGACGTGTTGCCCGCGCCTTTGGTGGCTTCGAACGTTGGCAACAATACATCCGGCGGGGCGTGGAACTTATTCGACGGCAGCAACACGACGTTCAATCAGGCGGGGCCAATGTTCTCTGGTCAAGTACCGCCGACGCCGATGTGGTGGCAAATCGATCTTGGCCAAGGCTATGGCATCACCGGTGTCAACGCCATCAAGTACGCAGGCTATAACACCGGCGGCATTGATTTATCTATCGTGGATTTCAACGTCACAGGTTCGCGAACCGGGGCCTTTGCGGGGGAACAGGTGACACTCAAATCGTGGACTGGACAGACATCCAAGGCCCACCAAACGCTAACCACGTTCACGTAGCGATGTTTAGTCCGGACTGCATTGGCGACCGACGTCGCCGGGAAACAGAAGTCGTGGCGAAGGCTGATCACCCGGCGGTGTCTCTCGGGAACGAATATTTTCGAGCACCAACGCGGCTAATTCATGTTCGGGAAGAAGAAGAAAGCGAACGAACCAAGCCAGCGCGGCGACGAACAAGACGCCAACCGCGATCAAAAAATATGTCATAAGCGACCATCCTTTCCGTTGCGTTGCCCGCAATAAAGCACAAACCGGCGACCGCTGAAACCTCTCTAATCTCCCGAACTGAAACCTTCCCCAAGGAGGGAACGATGAATCGCGTCGAAGCCCATGTCTTCGGCCTGGCGACTTAATTCCCGAAGCCGTGCAGCGCATTATGATGGCCACTATGAAAGCCAAGGTTGGAAGTTTCACGCGGAGCATGGCCGACCCTTCGGGCAAGCAGTCCGTTACCGGCATTGGCTTCAAGCCGGTGTCTCTGGTCTGCCTGACTTCGATTGGCAGCGGTGCCAAGGGCTTGGCGAGCATCGCGTTTACCGACGGCGAGACGCATGGCGGGATGTATAATTTCGGCCCCGGCGTCTGGGCGACCCTGAGCGGGCTCCTGATGTTTGCGCGGCAGGGCCAAGGCGTTCAACAGGCCGGGACCGTGGAATCGCTCGATGAGGACGGGTTTTCAATCGTGTGGGAGAAGTTTTCGTCCCCGACGCCGACGACGTTGACCGTTTTCTATCTGGCGCTTGGCTGACGAAAATGGCTTCCCTTGGAATATGTTCGATTCCTGATTGTGCCAGGGCCGTTCGCACCAAAGGCATGTGCAATGCTCACTATCTGCGTCTGCTTCGACATGGCGACCCTTGCGCCGGCGGATTGTCGCCCGGCGAGCCGCTGCGCTTCCTGAACGAGGCGCTGGTCTACACCGGCGATGACTGCCTGCTCTGGCCATTCGGCCTGTGCAATACCGGATACGGCCAAGTCAGATGGAACGCCAAGCCGAGAACAGTTCACAGCGTCGTTTGCGAGTGTGTCCACGGTCCGCGGCCATCGACTAAGCATGAGGTCGCGCATTCATGTGGCGAGCGCCGTTGCTGCAATCCACGTCATCTACGTTGGGCAACGCGCGCGGAAAACGAGGCGGACAAGGTTGCGCACGAGCGGTCCAATCGCGGTGAGCGACAAGGGGCGTCGAAGTTGACGGAGACGGCCGTCAGGGCAATCCGAGCCGCCGGCAACATCGCATCGCAAGCGTTTCTGGCTAGGCAGTACGGGGTCTGCCAGTCAACGATAAGCGACGTTCGCAGCGGCCGTCGCTGGGGGTGGCTCACGTGAGCAATGATTTTTATACCGATGCGCAGGAAGTCCGCCTGACGACGGCACGCGCGGAACTGCAAAACACCGAACGCGCGGCGGTCGAAGCCGCGTTCGACAAACTGCCAACAGCCGCCGCCTTCAAAACTAGAAATATCTACTATGCAATTGCAGGCGCGCTCGAAGATGCGACCTATACCGTCACGTTGTCCACCCCGACGCCGACGGCATACGACAAGGGCTTCCGCATCGATCTGGAGGTTCAGGTCGCAAATACCGGGGCGTCGACGATCAACGCCAACGGTCTCGGCGCCAAGCAAATCCAGAACCCGGACGGAACGGCGCTGGCGGCGAACACGCTCCTGACGGGAGTGATCTACCCGCTGATCTACAACGGCACGGTGTTCAAGATCACCTTCGAGGCGGCAGACACGATCCCGGCCGATGAGTCGGTCACCGTCGCCAAGCTCGCCGCCTCGATCTATGCCGACCAGAGCGAGGCTGAGGCGGGCACCGAAAATACCAAACTGATGACGGCGCTGCGGACCAAACAGGGCTTCACGTCCTACGGGATGCTGAAGGCAACCTACGACGCAGCGGCGATTGCAGAGCAGCTTGTCGGGCTCTCTGCCACGCAGACGCTCACCAACAAGACGCTGACGACGCCAACGCTCACCTTGAAGCAGGGCGCCGCGCCGACGCCGACGGCCGAAGGCGATATCCAGTGGGACACCGACGACGACAAGATCGTGATCGGCGACGGTGCGGGGCAGAAGGTCTTTGTCCCGACCGCGGCGGTGTCAGGCGATGTGACTATGGATACCGCCGGGGCCGTGGCGATTGCGGCCGGGGTCATTGTCAATGCCGACGTGAACGCGAGTGCGGCAATTGCGCTGAGCAAACTCGCGGCACTGACTGCTTCCCGGCTCGCCGTGACGGATGGCAGCGGGTTCCTTGCCGTTTCTTCGGTGACGGCGACCGAAGCCGGGTATCTCAGCGGCGTCACTTCGGCGATCCAGACGCAACTCGACGCCAAGCAGGCGAGCGATGCAGAACTGACGGCGATTGCCGGGCTTACCAGCGCCGCTGACAAGGTTCCGTACTTCACCGGGTCTGGCGCCGCGGCTGTCGCCGACTTCACCTCCGTGGCCCGCACGCTGGTCGCACAGGCAACCCAAGCGCTCATGCTAACGACCGGTCTGGGGTTGTCAGCCAATGGGGCAAGCCTTGTTGCTGCCGCGAATTACGCTGCGATGCGTGCCTTGCTCGACCTTGAGGCGGGGACGGACTTCTATTCGATCACGGCGGCCGATGCGGCGTTCCAGCCACTCGATACCGACCTGACCGCCATTGCGGGCCTGACGAGCGCCGCCGACAAGATGCCGTATTCAACCGGTGCCGGCACATGGGCGCTAACCGATCTGACTGCGGCGGGCCGGGCATTGCTTGATGATGCGGCGGCGACCAACCAACTGACGACGCTCGGCCTGTCCGCGAACGGCAAGAGTCTTGTCACGGCCGCCGATTACGCGGCGATGCGGGTGCTTCTCGACCTCGAAACTATGGCTGAATTCGATGCTGCTTTGTCCGATGGCAATTTTGTTTATGAAGCGGACCTAATCACTTGCGCTGCGGTAGGTCTGATCGAAATCCCGGCGGATCAGGATTACCGGCTTGTCGTCAATATCCCGTTTGCAGGGACAATCACCAGCGTCACGACACGGAGCGCGGCGGGGACATGCACCGCAACCTTCAAGATTAACACTACGGCCCTCGGAGGAACCGCAAACAGCGTTTCAACCACGGAGGATGAACAAGCGCACGCCTCGGCCAATGCCTTCGTGGCCGGGGACGACATTGTGGTAACAATTTCTTCAAATTCAGCCTGCGACCGGGCAAGTTTCACCATCAAATATACGAGAACCGTTCAATGATGGATCAGATAGTCATTGTTGGCGGATATCGCGCCAATGCCGTCACGTTCGATGGCACGAATGATTATATTGAAAAAACGACAGCACTTACTGGAATCGCCGATAGTGAGACGTTTACATTTAGCGCATGGGTTAAAATGAATGACGGGGATGACGACCAAGGTGTGCCATATAATATATTCGAGATTACAACCGGAATAGTGTCAAGACTTATAATCACAAAATACGACACGGCATCTGTAGCTAATCATTTATTAATTCAAGGAAGTATTTCTACTGGAACCGTAATATTAAATATTCGTAGTGCAGCAGAAAGTTTGCGTGTTTCAAGTGGATGGGTACACATATTAGTATCGATTGATATGTCTGATACAGGCAAGAGACATTTATATTTGAATGATGTATCAGATTTATCAGTAGTGACGTATGCGAATGACACAATTGATTTTGATGTGGCAATATCCAGAGTAGGATTAAACGTTGCGGGGGATAAGTTACCAGCGGATATGTCAGACCTTTGGTTTGATACAAGTTATATAGACCTTTCCGTAGAGGCCAACCGCCGTAAGTTCATCACCGCAGCGGGCAAGCCGGCTTTTTTGGGTTTCGACGGGTCGAGGCCAACCGGAGCGGCACCGCTCGTATTCCTGTCCGGCGCAACAGCGGATTGGCACACCAACAAGGGCAGTGGTGGTGGGTTTACCGAGAACGGCGCATTGACCGACGCCGCGACAAGTCCGAGCGACTAAGCGCCATGATCCGCAGTTCGTGCATTGCCAGTATCGTTGCCGCCATGATCGCCAGCGCCGGCCCGGCCATTGCGAAAACAATCACGTTCGACAATGGTGGGCTTTTCGGGTCCGTTGGAATACCGTTTTCCGGGTCAGGCATGGCCGGAAAGTGGAAACGGGTGCGCGGCCAAATCGGCGCGGAAAAGACGTTTCTTTGCGGCGGCTCCCCATGCAACCAGGCGACAACTAGCGCCCTCGGAGTATTCCTTGCGAACCGCAGCGGATCCTTTCTCGAGAAATTGGAACGGGCGAACTCGCTTGCCAACTCCGTTATCACATATCAATCGGACCGATCGGTATACGGTGAACTCGACTACTGGGCGGCGCCGGCCGAAAGCCTGGCCAGGCAAAGAGGCGATTGCGAGGACTACGCAATCTTGAAGCTTGCCCTCCTGGAGGCCATTGGAATTCCCACATCAAGCATGTCGGTCGTCATTCTCAAGGATACCAAGCGCGACCTCTATCACGCGGTGCTTGCGGTAAGCACCAACAAGGGCAACTTTATTCTCGATAACGTTCGCAACAACGTCGTGTTCGATCACCAAATAAGGCACTACATGCCGCTGGTTTCCTTCAGCGAGAACCGGTCCTGGATCCACGGGTGGAAAAAGCACTCACCCTATCTAGCCGGCAAGGGAAATCCGCTCGCCGAGAATATTTTGCCTGGCCTTGCATTTAGGGACTGCCCGGATTCACTTCCCGTGGCGTTTGCGCCATAATACCGGATAATTCCCACGTCTGCACCAGAGGTTAAGATGCGGTTGCCAATCGCAATCGCAAGGGAATTAACGATGCATCTTTTTCGCGGCGTCCTGAGCGCCCAGCACGTCAACACCATCACCAAGCTAATCGATCTCCACAGCCGGGTATTCCAGTCTGCCGGCGCGGCCGAAATGGGATCGCTGATGGCGCAGGTCAATTCCTTCCAATTGATCGAATTGCCGAAGGCCGAAGGCGACGGCGATACCGGCGCGGCCGACGCCAAAGCGAGCGATCCGCAAACCAATCCGCTACCGCCCGCAGGCCGAAAGGCAAAAGACAACGGCAAGGCAACGGAGGCGACCTGATGGCGCTGGCGCCCTACGTCCCGCCTCCGGGCACGACCGATCCGGGCGGCGGCTTGTTCAATCAGGCAAACCTGACCTTCCCAGTCGATCTCGAACGGGCCGACGATTCGGTCGCAAGCCACGTAGGCAAGATCACGGCGCAAGACAGCCCGCTGATGCAGGCGGCAAAGACGGAAGGGGCAAAGCTCGCCAACCGGCGCGGGCTGCTCAATACCTCGATGGCGTCCGGTGCATCCCAGGATGCGGTGATCCGGGCGGCCCTGCCAATCGCTTCGCAGGACGCCGCGACCGGAGCGGCGCGCAATGCCGGTGCCCGTGCCTTCGAGTACGGCATGGCCGGGCAGGAGCGGGATATCGCCTTCCGAAGCGATCTGTTCGACCGAGACCTTGCCGGCCGGACCTATTTGCAGGGGCAGGAATTCGATTTCAACCGCGGCGAAAACGCGCTCAATCGCGATCTCCAGGAACGGCTGACAAGCTGGCAACTCGATTCCGCGGATCGCAACGCGGCTGGGCAGTTCCTAACCAACATGGAACAACTTTTTCAGAACCAGTTCAACCAGATCATGGCGAACACGAGCCTGTCGGCGATTGACCGCACGTCGTTTCTGGAATCGGCACGCAATATGCGGGATATCCAACTCCAGTTCGTCGAACAGTTATTTTCCGTTGAAATCGACTGGTGAGCCGTGGTCCGTGACGCCAAGTTCGCGGACATCCCGGCAATCCTCGATTTGCTGGCGATGCAGTTCCGGCTCACCCACTACCATCGCGACGGCACGGTCAACATCGACGAGAGGGCGGCGAAGCAATTGCTGACGACCGCGATCCAGCGCCACGGCAAGCACTTCGAGGGAGGCACATTCGTTCAGGTTGCGCTGACCGGCAATCTGATTTGTGGCGTCCTCGTCGGGGCGCTCAGCCGCGTCTACGCGATCGGTGACAAGCTGATGGCATCCGATCTGTTTTGGACTTCCTCCGAGATGGTCGACCCGAGGGACCCGCCGCTATTGATGCGCAATTTTATCACTTGGGCTTTTGAATCGCCTGACGTGGCCGAGGTCCGCGTTGGCGTTACACGGGTCATCTCCGAAGACCCGGCTCGGATTTCTAAAATCCTCAAGCGCATGGGCATGGTAGAGTATGGGCTGATCTGCCGGCTCCAAAGGAAGGCCACATGATCTGTTCTATCCCCGACTGTGGTAAGGCCGTTCACCGCAGAGGTCTGTGCAATGCGCACTATAAGCGCCTGCTACGCCACGGTGATCCGTTGGGTGGCGGAACGGCATGGGGCGAGCCAGCGCGCTTTCTGAACGGGGCTTTGGCCTACACCGGCACCGATTGCCTGCTTTGGCCTTACGGGCGCAGCAGCACAGGCGCTGGCATGATTGGGCTGGATGGCCGCATGCAACTCGTCAGCCGGATCGTTTGCGCAAAAACCCATGGCCCACCGCCAACGCCAGAACACCACGCCGCGCACTCGTGCGGTAAAGGTGATCTCGGCTGCATCAGTCCAACGCATCTTGATTGGAAAACGCCGGCAGAAAACGAAGCAGACAAACTTATGCACGGCACGATGGCTCGCGGTGAACGGCATGGCGCCGCCAAACTCACCGAGGCTAATGTCCATGAAATTCGTTCGCTGCAAGGTGCGATGACGCAAATCGAGATTGGCGAGATGTTCGGTGTGTCGGCGGTGGCCATCGGTGACATTCATGCGGGCCGCAATTGGGGTTGGCTAGAGGAGGGGGCATAATGTCTGGAGTAATTTCCGGCATCACGAAAATCTTCAAACCGATTGCTTCGGTGGCGACGAAGGTGCTGCTGCCGATTGTCGGTATCGGGGCCTCGCTTTTTACCGGTGGCGCCGCAATGGGGCTCCCAAGCCTGCTTGCCGGCGGATTCTCGGCATTGACGGGACTCGGTGGTGTCTTCGGTCAGGTCAGCGGGGTTGCTGCGCAGCGGGCCGGTGTCGGGCAGAGCGCGGAAGGCGGGGGGCTATTCAGCGGATTGTCAGGTGGCGCAGGCCCGGCAGTAGGTTCGCCCGCCGGCGGGGCTATGGCGGCATCTGGATTGCAAGCGCCGATGATGGATGTCGGCGGCGCCAAATCAGCGGATACCAGCCCGTTGACGGCGCAAATGCTGGCCACCCCGACAGGCGGCAATCAGTTCTTCAAGTCCCTCGAAGGTGGCGGGCTGCTTTCCGGCCTCGGTGCTGGAGTCAATAACTGGCTCGCGGCCAAGCAGCAGGAAGACCTGCTCAACAGAAGTCTCGCATCGAGGGAGCGGATGCAGGACAAGGAAATAGGCTACCTGACCGATAAGGAGCAGCGCCTTCGCGACTCTTACAGTGTGGGAGCCTCGGCGCATCAACCGCAAGTTCGGCCGCGATATCGGTACGATCGCGAAAGTGGTGCGATTGTGATGGGCGGTTGAGGCCAATGAAGCTTCACACTCTCATAGGCGAGATCGTTGGTCTCATGCACTGGTCCCAGACTCACTCTGGCTACACCGTCGCCGACATCGGCCGCGTCATCGTGCCGCCGGTTCTGCTCGATCAGTACACGCTTGTGCGGCACGAGGGCAAGGTCGTCGGCTATGGTTCCTATGCCTTGCTGACGCTAGAGGCCGAGACCGGTTTCATCGCCGGCACGCGCAAGATGGTCGCCGGGGACTGGAAGGCCGGGGACAGGCTCTGGTTGATGGACGTGCTGGCACCCTTCGGTCACGCCGCGGTCGTGGCGCAGGCTCTGCGAACCAAGGCATTGGCGGATGGACATAGCGAAGTCAGGTTTCGCCGGACCAAGCCGGGGATCGGCCGGCGCTATTCGAGGGTCGCGCTATGATGCGCTGTTTCACGTGGAACTTTATCGACCGGATGTGCATGGACTCCGATGGCGGCGGTTCCGGCGGTGGCGATAGCAGCCCGGACCCAGTATCGTACGGCCCGACGCCCGGCGGTGGCTGGTCGGTCACCAACTCGGCCGGGGTGACGACGAACACCAACGCGCAGGGCATGCAGACCGTCGATTTCGGCGGTGGCGGAGCGACGGCGCAAAGCGGGCAGCAACAGGCGCAGGCACCGGCGGTCAAGCAGCCCGTCGTGGCACCGCCGGTTGTGAAGGCTGCGCCTGTGGTCGCGGGACCAAAGATATCGCCAGCCATGGGGGCGCGCGCTGCGTCTGAATTGCAGGGCTATGTGGCGCCGACCATGGCGCCTGCCATTGGCGCGCGCGCGGCCTCGGAACTGCAAAGCTATTCGCCCGGCCCAGCGGCTAGTTCGCCAGCCGGTGGTTCGCGGGCCGCCTCCAACTTGCAGGGCTATTCCTCGCCGGGTCCGGCAGCCAGTTCCCCGGCGGGTGGATCGCGTGCGGCTTCCGGTATGCAGGGGTATTTCGATGCGGCTGCGGCTATCTCCGGTCGCGGCTCAGGTGTCGGCGATGAAGGTGGTCTGTTTTCAGGGTATGGTGCCGGACAAGGTACTGGTCCTTCCGGCGGTGGGGGATGGGGTGCAGCACCACAGAGATCGACTGAAGACGCCATCCGCTACGACAATCCATGGAACCTCGGCGATCTACAAAAAAGCCCGCAAATCAAATCCATGAGTGAGTTAGAGGCTCAATGGGCGCGGGAGCGGGATGGCCTGTTTTCGCAACCGTCGTCGCCAGCGGCCATGGGAGCAACGCGAGGCACCAATTACGAACCGGAGATTGCCAGATCGATTGCGTCGGCCGCCGCCCTTGGCGTCAATCGCGACCCGACATATGGATCATCCGGCACTGCCGCGACGGGCGGGCTATTCAGTCGTGAAGTCGATCCCACCCATGTCTCGACGATGCGCGAGGCGCAGGCGGCGCAGGGTATCGAAAGGGCGTTCCTCGGCCTTGACGCGAAGCAGTCGGCGGCACTGGCGAAGGCATTCGACGTGATCTCGCTTGATGCTGGCCCGCGTTCGCTTGGGCAGAAGGCGTATGACATGCAATTCCCCAACACCTACGTGCCGGGGCTTAGCAGTCAGACGGCGGCACAGTGGATGGAGACGAAGGGCGCGAAGGGTTTCGCGCAGTTTACCAATGCAACGTTGAAGGAAGCGCTGGCGCGCACCGGCCTCGATCCCAAGACCACGGTGATGACGCCGGATACGCAGCGGTTTCTTGCCGCCGATCTGATCCAGAACCGGGTCAACCAGTCGATCGAACCCTATACCGGCATCGTCAGCGTTTCCAAACTGGCCGACAATCTCGCCAAGGAATGGGCCGCGTTCAAGGATGAAAGCGGCGCCGGGAAGTACGACAAGGATGGCAGGAACAAGGGCTACGTGCCTTATGCCGACGTCTTTGCCATCGCGCACGATCTCGTCGCGGCCAATATCTTCTCGCCCGGCGCTAACTATGCCGAGAACCGCGCCGTCGGCAACGTTCCTGCGGCCGGAACCGCCACGGCGCAATTCGACGATCAACCCGTAACCGAAGGGTATCGGCCGAGCCTCGATGAATTCGATGCGCAGACCGATGCTGCGATCGAAGCGAATAAGGCCGCGATCCTTGGTGAGAAGGC
>Ga0214472_10009025_pt1 | contig 10397 bp, 14 predicted proteins | sample RVTome_6_FD_207662 | JGI IMG/M metagenome (GOLD analysis project Ga0214472, IMG submission 207662) | Soil microbial communities from uranium-contaminated site in the Upper Colorado River Basin, Wyoming, United States - RVT140D175 | ecosystem: Environmental > Terrestrial > Soil > Contaminated >...
GCTTCCTGCCCGGCGACGTGGAGGAGAAGCTGAAGCCCTGGATGCAGCCCATATTCGACAACCTCGAGTTTTTGATGGGGCCGTCCGAGGGGAAGGGCCACAGGGAGAAGGACTTCCACGGGTTGATGGACCTGGGTATGCTGGAGCTTGAGCCGCTCACATACATCAGGGGCAGGAGCATGCCGAACCGCTACCTCGTGGTGGACGAGGCGCAGAACCTCACGCCGCACGAGATAAAGACGATCATATCGCGCGCGGGCGAGGGGACGAAGGTCGTCCTGACCGGCGACCCGTACCAGATAGACAACCCGTACATAGACTCGTCGTCGAACGGCCTGACTTACGTCGCCGAGCGGTTCAAGAACGAGGACATCGCGGGGCACATAACCCTTACCAAGGGCGAACGCTCAAGGCTCTCGGAGCTTGCGGCGCAGCTTCTGTGATTGCGGAATGTGGAATGCGGATTGCGGAAACAGTAAAAATATCGTCATTCCTGCGAAAGCAGGAATCCAGCGACTTTGGTTTTCGTATGGGCGGACCCACGTGTCCGCCCGCATATAACAAAAAAGGGCCGACACATGGGTCGGCCCCTACAAGCGGAATGGTGCGCGGTGCGCACCGTCCCACTCACTTCCAACCCTTAGGCTTGAAGGCCGGGACCCGGCATTTCTTCGCGGCCCTTGCAAGCGATGCGTCCCTGGTCGCGATAGGCAGGCCGAGCCTCATAGCGAGGTCCAGGTAGGAAGCGTCGTAGGTCGAAAGCCCGTGTTCACGGGCCAGCGAGACTATCTCCTTCAGCATCCTCTCCGGGGCTTCCTGCTCGATAGTGATCGGCAGGCCGCCCATCAGTTCGAGGAAGCGTACCACCGAAGCCTCGCTCAGGCGCTTTTTGCGTTTAGCCACGAGAAGGACGTTGCCCACTTCAAGCGGCCAGATGGCCGGGACAAATGCCTCGCAGGTATCGAGGCTATCAAGGACCGCTTCGGCGTAACCGTCCCCCTCGTCCTCGAAGCACCACGCCATTACCACCGAGTTGTCTACCACGAAACGGGTGGACATCACTTCCGCCCTTCCTCTATCATATCACGGATGGACAGCCCGCCAAGGCTATGGCCTCTGCGGAACTGCTTGATCTGGTCGATGACCTCCCGTATGGGTTTGTGTTTAGCCGCATCAGCGGGCAAGAGCGTCGCCACGGGGACGCCGTGTCTGGTGATGCTTATCCGCTCCCCCTTGGCCACCTCCTCCAGAAGCTGGGGAAGGTGTGTCTTTGCTTCGTATGCGCCTACGGTCTTCATAACTACCTCCAATCAAACCAGTCTGCTACCAGTCTATAATATATGGATGGAGAAATCAAGTGGTTTTCATCGGTTGGTGTGGTTGGGAGCCCCGATCTCTCCCCATAAAAATTCCCGCGCCTTTCACAGAAAACCGGAGGGGTTATCCGAGCGGCCCGAAACCCGGAGCCGTCCAGGGCCATCATCACACGGTGCTAATGGCACAGGGAGGTTTGCCCCCTGGACACGGTTGGCGACTGTTTTGGCCCGAGGAGAATGCCTCCAAAAAAGAGCCCTCACCCGGCCCTTCGGGCCACCCTCCCCCGCAGGTGGGGAGGGTAAAATGCTGTTCTACCCTGCCCCCTCGTCCGTCAGCACCTCGCCCGGCAGGTCCTTGCCGACCTCTTTGCTGAACTGCCGCCTGACAAGCTCTATCATGTCGAACCCCATCTGCGTGGACTTCATGAGCGCCTTTGCCCGCGAGAGCAGTTCGCCGTGCTGGACAAGCCCCTCGTCAGTGTCCGCGATAAGTATGTAGTTGTACGTGAACGAACGGAACTTGTACACCCTCGGGAACGCCTCGGCTACCGTCCTTACGCAGGAGTCGTAGAGCTGGTTCACCACCGAGCCCCAAAGGTTCGACACGGCTACACCGCCCGGCTTCAGGATGCCGCGGACCTCGCGCATGAACTCGACCGTGGTCAGGTGCGACGGCACGGATATGTCCCTGTACGCGTCCAGGAAAACCACGTCGTACTTCTTCTTCGTCTCCCGGATGAACTTCCTGCCGTCCCCGACCGTGACCCGCAGCCGCTCGTCCTCGCGGAACCCGAACCAGCCGCGCGCTGTTTCGACGACGCCGGGGTCAATCTCGACCACGTCGACCTCCGCCTCCGGCATAATGGTCCGGAGGTACGCGGGCATCCCGCCCATGCCGAGGCCGACGAACAGGAAGCCGGTGGGCTCTTCGACAAACAGCAGCGACGTGAACCCGAGCTTGAAGTACGGCATCAGCAGCCGGTCCGGCCTGCCGGGGAGGTGGCCTCCCTGCTGGACGGTGTTGAGCGTCATGTACCGAAGCCCGTTCATCTTGTCGAATACCTTGATTTTCTGGTACGGGGAATTGGTAACGTATATCTCTTTGTCCTGCTTTGCGGGAAAAATGTCCATACCGGCACTATATTACACCGGCGCGGCCGGGTCAAGGGTATAAAACCGTTTAGCTTGACTGCGTGGTGCAGTCGTGTATAATGGATATGATTCAGCCGTTTGTTCCGCCACGAAAACCTTTCTACCGGTGCAGTTGATGGAAAAAGAGATAAAAGTCCGGATCATCTGGGCATGTGCGCTCCTCCTGGTCGTCCTCGGCGCGCTCATGGTATGGATGACCATGCGGCAGAACCGGCTGATACTCGAACAGTCCAGGGAGCAGGCGGACGCGCTGTTCGAGAGCGTCGTGCTCACCCGCCGGTGGAACGCCGAGCACGGCGGCCTGTACGTATACAAGACGCCAGGCGCGGTCTCGAACCCCTACCTGAAAAAACCGGACATCGTAGACACCGCAGGCAAGGTATACACCCTTAAAAACCCCGCGATGATGACCAAGGAGATATCCGCGCTCGCGGCGGAGCGCGGACGCTTCGCGATACACATCACGAGCCTCAACCTGAAGAACCCGGAGAACGCGCCGGACCCCTGGGAGAGGAGCGCGCTCATGCAGTTCGAGAAGGGCGCCCAGGAGGTCTCCGAGGCGGTGGATATCGGAGACAGGCATTACTTCCGGCTGATGAGGCCGCTTTACGTCGAGGAGTCCTGCCTGCAATGCCACGCCGAGCAGGGGTACAAGGTAGGCGACATACGTGGCGGTATCAGCGTCAGCCTCCCCGACGACGAACGCTTCAAAGAACTGAGGCAGAACACCCTTGCCATGCTCGCTGTCTCGCTCGGCCTGGTACTGTCGCTTGCGGCCGTGCTTTATTTCTTCGTGTGGCGGCTGATGGACAGGCTCTCACGCCAGAAGGCCGAGCTGGTGCTTTTGAACGAGACGAAGGACCGCTTCCTCGGCACCGCCGCGCACGACCTCCGCAGCCCGCTGACCGTGATGACGGGATACATTGAGCTTTTCGAGATGGCCGATACAAAGGCTGGCAGGGCCGAGCTTCTGGCCGGAATGAGCCGCTCGGTCGGCAACATGCTGTCGCTTATAAACAACCTCCTGGACATATCTAAGATACGGAGCGGTAAGCTCGACTTGATACCCGAGGACGTGGAGGTCGGCATGTTCATCAGGGACTGCGCGAACTCGACCGGCATGTTGTGCAGGAAGAAGGATATCAACCTGACGCTTTCTCTTCCCGACGGGGCCATGATGGCGAGGTTCGACCGCCAGCGCATGGGCCAGGTGCTGGACAACCTCCTCTCGAACGCGTGCAAGTTCTCCATGCCCGGTTCCGAGGTGATTATGGGCGCGGACAGGGCTGGGGACTCGCTCAGGCTCTGGGTCGAGGACCACGGCGTCGGGATAGACGAGAAAGAAATTCAAAATGTCTTCGACGAGTTCAAAAGGACAAGCTCGCGCCCGACGGGCGGAGAGTCAGGCCACGGGCTCGGGCTTGCTATCGTGAAGCGGATGGTCGAACTGCACAAAGGCCGCGTCGAGGTGGCAAGCAGGCGCGGCGTGGGCACGAAGTTCACGATAACGCTCCCGCTGGGGTGAGATTTTCTCCTCTATGCGGGGAGCGGGCCGAGGTGGTCCGCAATCGATAAATCTTGACTTTGCCTAATGTTCTGTTATCATCCAACCCATGAACAAACCCTATCCCTGCCATAGATTTGCAGCGCGATGAAAGTCCGTGATATAATCAGGCAGATAGAGGCCGACGGCTGGTATATCGTCCAGACAAAAGGTAGCCACCGTCAGTTCAAGCACCCGCGTAAACAAGGCAGGGTGACCATCGCCGGACACCCTAACGACGACCTGGCCCCCGGCACCCTTAACAGTATTTTGAAGCAGGCCAGGCTCAAGGAGGAGATATAAGATGCGCCGTTTCCTCGTAGTCATAGAAAAGGCGGATGGAAACTACTCAGCGTACTCCCCTGACCTGCCGGGTTGCGCGGCCACCGGTTCCACGCGCGAGGAAACCGAGAAGCGCATGCACGAAGCGGTCGAGATGCACGTCCGGGGCCTTGTCGAGGACGGCTTGCCTGTCCCTGAGTCCAGTTCGTTCGCGGAGTACGTGGCGGTAGAGTGATGTGGATATGGGCAATTTATGAAGGCTAAGAAAAGAAAAATTACTTCGGTTTCCTGCCTTGTGAGTGGACCTTGGAATATGAGCAGGGTATTATAGCTGGCGGCTTCCTTATCACCGCCGCCTCTGTCCTCCCCATCGAGGTGGAGGATGAATAGCCCGACACCGCCAACCCCTCCACTATTTCCTTGACATGTCCCCCTAACTCTAATAAAATCACGGTTTCCGAAAATAGGCACAGTTGCGCCTTCGCGAGGGGGTCGGGTTATACCGCGCGGGCCGGAGGCGCCTGCGTGTTCGTGCGCGGCCGTCTGCCGTGCCGGTAATTATAAAAAGAGCAAAGGGTTAACGATGTTCGAGAGGTTGTCCGAAAAACTCGAAGGCGTGTTCAAGAAGCTGAAGGGCAAGGGCGTCCTTTCCGACAAGGATGTCGAGGAGGCCCTTCGCGAAGTACGGATGGCGCTTCTCGAGGCCGACGTCAACTTCAAGGTCGTCAAGGACTTCGTGGCCTCCGTCAAGGAGAAGGCCATAGGTTCCGGCGTGCTCGACAGCCTGACGCCGGGCCAGCAGGTCGTGAAGATAGTCCACGACGAGCTTGTCACGATGATGGGCGAGACTGTATCCAGGATACCGCTCGTCCCGAACCGCCCGACAGTAATAATGATGGTCGGGCTCCAGGGCTCCGGCAAGACGACGACCTCCGGCAAGCTCGCCCGGATGTTCAAGAAGGCCGGAAGGAAGCCCGTGCTGGTCGCCGCGGACACGCAGCGGCCGGCCGCCATAGACCAGCTCCTGGCGCTCGGCAAGCAGCTCGGCGTCGAGGTCGAGGCGATGGGCCCCGGCGACGACCCGGTCGAGGTATGCAGGAAGGGGCTTGACAGGGCGGAACGCGGCGCGTTCAGCGTGGTGATCATGGACACCGCGGGCCGTCTGCACGTGGACGACTCCCTGATGGACCAGTTGGCCGCCATCAAGGCGGCTGTAAAGCCGGACGAGATACTGTTCGTCGCCGACGCGATGACCGGCCAGGACGCGGTGAAGGTTGCGCAGGGTTTCGACCTGAAACTTGGCATAACCGGCGTCATTCTAAGCAAGATGGACGGCGACGCGCGAGGCGGCGCCGCGCTCTCGATACGCCAGGTGACCGGGAAGCCCATAAAGTTCGTGGGCATGGGCGAGAAGCTCGACGCGCTCGAGCCTTTCCACCCGGACAGGCTCGCCTCCCGGATACTCGGGATGGGAGACGTCCTCTCGCTGATCGAGAAGGCCGAGCAGAGCATCACCATCGAGGACGCCAAGGAACTCGAGGACAAGGTCCGCCACGGCGACTTCTCGCTGGAGGACTTCAGGGGCCAGCTTTTGCAGATACGGAAACTCGGCCCGCTCGACCAGCTCATGGGCATGATACCCGGCATGGGCAAGTTCAAGGGCGCGCTTGGGAACGTGGACGAACGCGAGGTGGACCGCATAGTCGCGATCATCAACTCGATGACCATGAGGGAGAGGAAAAACGTCTCCATATTAAACGGCAACCGCAGGAAGCGGATTGCCAAGGGCAGCGGCACCCAGGTCCAGGAGGTGAACCGGCTCCTGAAGCAGTTCGCCGAGACCAGGAAGATGATAAAGAGGTTCTCCGGGCCCGGCGGGAAGTTCCGCCTGGGCAAGGGCCTTATGCCGTTTTAGGCGTTTACGCGCCCTGTACTCCGCAAGGGCCGTTTTGCGTTTTTTCGCATATATAACTATACTCTATGGAAGGAGGTACACAAGGATGTCAGTAAAGATAAGGTTGACAAGGCAGGGCGCGCACAAAAGCCCGTTCTACAGGGTGGTTGCGGCCGATGCGCGCATGCCGCGCGACGGGCGTTTCCTCGATATACTGGGTACGTACGACCCCAGGACCAGCCCCGCGACAATAAACCTGGACGAAGAGAAGGTGGTTTCCTGGCTCGGCAAGGGCGCGGTCCCGACCGTGACCGCGAAGCAGCTGATCAAGAAGTCCGGGATTTATGGTAAAATGAAGGCTAGCGCGTAAGCACCCTGAACCTGTACCGGCGGCGACACGTTATTGCGGAGGTGGATCATGAAAGATCTGATCGAGTACATCGCGAGGGCGCTGGTTGACAATCCTGAACAGGTGGTCGTGAACGAGGTCGAGGGCGAGAAGACTACAGTCATCGAGCTGAGGGTGGCCCAGACCGACCTGGGAAAGGTGATCGGCAAGGACGGAAGGACCGCGCGGTCGATGCGCACCATCCTGAATGCCGCCGGTACCAAGGCAGGTAAAAGGTGTGTCCTGGAAATCCTGGAATAGGCCGGAAGGTCCTGGTCGGCGTGGTGACGAAGCCGGTCGGGCTTAAGGGCGAACTGAAGATAAAACCGCTTACCGACAACCCGGAGCGGTATGGGCCGGGCGGAAAGCTGTGGATGGACCCGCCCGGCAGCGGGCCGGTCTGTCTCGTGATCGAGCGCGTATCCGAGCACAAGGGCAGCCTCAAGGTGCGCTTCAAAGGGGTGGGCTCGGTCGAGGAGGCGGATAAATACCGCGGCCTCGACGTGTACGTGCCGGAGTCCGAGGTGCCGCCTCTCGAAAAGGGCGAGTACTACCACTTCCAGGTGCTGGGGCTGGACGTATATTCCGGCTCCGGCATTCTCCTGGGCAAGGTCACGGACATCATCGCCGCGGGCGAGAAGGACGTGTACGTCGTCCAGGGCGGCGGCAGGGAGTACCTCATCCCCGTGACCGAAGAGCACGTCAAGGAGATCGACGTCAAGTCCGGCAGGATAGACCTGTACCCGATGAAAGGCTACATCCCCTGACAATGAAGTGCCACGTACTGACCCTGTTTCCCGGCATCGTCGAGGCAGCGCTCGGCGACAGCATACTGAAGAGGGCCGCGGAAAAGGGACTGCTGGACGTAACCGTCACAGACCTCCGGGAATTCACGCACGACAGGCACAAGACCGCGGACGACTACCCCTTCGGGGGCGGGCCGGGCATGGTGCTGAAACCGGACCCGGTGTTCGAGGCGATGGACGCCCTCAGGGCAAAAGGCGAGGACCTCCGCGTCATACTGCTGTCTCCGCAAGGCGCAATTTTCGACCACAACAAGGCGCTCGAACTCTCAGGCGAACCACGCACGCTCGTGTTCATCTGCGGACGGTACGAGGGGATAGACGAACGGGTCCGGCTTGCGCTTGTGGACGAGGAGCTCTCCATCGGCGACTTCGTCCTCTCGGGCGGCGAGCTCGCTGCATCGGTCGTCATAGAGGCGTCCGCGCGGCTGATACCGGGCGTCCTGGGCGGCGACGAATCCGCCGGCCTCGACTCCTTCTACGAGGGGCTGCTCGACTACCCGCACTACACGAGGCCCGCGGAGTACAGGGGCATGGAGGTGCCGGAGGTGCTCATATCCGGCAACCACGAGCGCATCAGGGTATGGCGGCGCAAGCAGGCGCTCATGGCGACCATGACCAAGCGGCCCGACCTGCTGGACAAGGTCGAGCTTTCCAAAGAGGACAAGAGGCTGCTGAAAGAGATAGAGGCGGACCTCTGGAGCGGGTAGGGGGCATCTATGTTTGTCATCCCCGCCCTTCGCTTCGCTCTAAGGGTAAACTCCATCGGGGACCCAGTGACTTTATCCGCTTTCTCCCCTCGCCCTTCAATGGGAGAGGGGCCGGGGGTGAGGGCTGGTTTTTTGGAGGCATCCTCCTCGGGCCGCCCGGATAACGCCTCCGGGGTTCGGGAGAAACGAAACGTTATACCGTCACCTGCAAATAATGGGGAGCTAAAAGGATTATCAATATCATCGACCCGTCCAAAATATACATAGCGCTCCTGCACCACCCGGTATACAACAAGGCCGGAGAGGTCGTCACGACCGCGATAACCAACCTCGACCTGCACGACATATCGAGGACGGGAAGGACGTACGGCGTAGGCGGCTACTACGTCGTCAACCCTATGGCCGCCCAGCGCGAGCTTGCGGGGAAGATACTCGGCCACTGGCGCGACGGGTACGGCGCAATATACAACCCGAACAGGACGGACGCGCTATCGGTGCTCCGGGTGGTGGAGACGCTGGACGCCGCGCTGGACGGCCTTGAAGCGGAACTGGGCGCGCGTCCGGCCGTGGCCGCAACGGCGGCCAGGAACATCGAGGGCGCGGTGGGCTATGGTGAGATGCGGGACAGGCTTGAGGCCGGTGGCCCGGTGGTGCTCGCGTTCGGGACCGGCTGGGGGCTGACCGAAGGGTTTCTGGGCGCGGCGGACATGGTGCTGAAGCCCATCGAGACAGGCTCCGGGTACAACCACCTGCCCGTCAGGGCTGCCGTTGCGATTATACTTGACAGACTGCTGGGAAATAGGGCATAATTCCCGTCTGATTTTTTAAAGCCACAGGTTTGCATATTAACTCAGGAGGATTTTTTGAGATGAACATAATGGACTCCATCGAGAAAGAGCAGATGAAGGACATCCCCGTCTTCGCAATCGGCGACACTATAAAGGTGCACGCGAAGATAAAAGAGGGCAACAAGGAGCGCATCCAGGTTTTCGAGGGCGTCTGCATAGCCAGAAGCGGCGGCGGCGTCCGCGAGATGTTTACGGTCCGCAAGGTATCCTACGGCGTGGGCGTCGAGAAGATGTTCCCGCTCCACTCCCCGCTCCTCGACAAGATAGAGGTCGCAAAGCGCGGCAAGATCAGGCGCGCCAAGCTCTTCTACCTGCGCGGGCTTTCGGGCAAGGCAGCCAGGATCAAAGAGCGCGAATACAGGCCGGAACAGGCCAAAAAGTCCTGAGCCTCCCGGCGAGGGGCGGCGCATGTTGGAACATATGCTCCCCTCTTACATGCTTTTGGACGCTCCTGTCAACCTGTCCGTAGACGGGACGGCAGTCCGGGCATCGGTCAAAACTTGTTACTCACCGGAGACGCCATGAGCAAGAGTGAGGCGCAGGGCAGTTTCGGTTTCGATGAAAGGGAAGGCTCCCAGCCTTCCCTTTATTATTTCGAGCAGGACCTGTACTCGCGGGGCTACAGGCTTGTCGCCGGGCTGGACGAGGCGGGCAGGGGGCCGCTGGCCGGGCCTGTCGTGGCCGCGTGCGTGATACTACCGCCGGGCCTTGAGGTCCCGGGCGTCAACGACTCCAAGAAGCTGACCGAGAAAAAGCGTGACAGCCTTTGCGAGCTCATCTGCCGTGTAGCCGCCGACTTCGGGGTGGGCGTCGTGGGTCCGGAGGAGATAGACCGGATAAACATCCTCGAAGCCACGAAAATGGCGATGCTGATGGCCATATCCGAGCTTAAGGCCCCCCCGGATTACCTGCTCATAGACGCGCTCACGCTCGGCATGAACATACCGCAGAAACCGCTCATAAAGGGCGACTCCCGCTCGGCGTCCATAGCCGCCGCATCGATAATAGCCAAGACCACAAGAGACAGGATAATGCTGGGCTGCCACGAAAAATACCCGGTATACGGCTTCGACGGCCACAAGGGGTACGGGGCCAGGTCGCACATGGAAGCCATCAGAAAGCACGGGCCCTGCCCGATACACAGGAAGAGCTTCAGGGGAGTTCTGCCGGAATGACCGCATACCCGGGAAAGGAGGACCCGATGCCCGATAACGACCCGCATTCAGGCGACATCATATCGTCCCTCCCGCTTGCCGACATACCCATACCCGGCGTAAGTGCGAGGCTCCTTCAGGCGGAAGGCAAACAGGTGCTCTTCATGGAGTTCCGCGAGAGCATAACGGTTTCCGAGCACGCGCACGAGGCGCAGTGGGGCGTGGTGCTTGCCGGCCAGCTCGAGCTTACGATGAACGGCAGGAAGCAGGTCCTCAAAAAAGGCGACTCCTACTACATCCCGAGGGG
>Ga0214472_10009027_pt1 | contig 10396 bp, 6 predicted proteins | sample RVTome_6_FD_207662 | JGI IMG/M metagenome (GOLD analysis project Ga0214472, IMG submission 207662) | Soil microbial communities from uranium-contaminated site in the Upper Colorado River Basin, Wyoming, United States - RVT140D175 | ecosystem: Environmental > Terrestrial > Soil > Contaminated >...
CTCCGCTTCCGCCGCATCCTTCATCTCAACGGATCCAACAGCCTCTCGGTCCATCCATCCTCGCCTCCCCGCCCCTACACTAATCTCCCGAGGGCAGCTGTCTCACGGATTATTGGCACGGGGGGTTCCTGCAGAACAACTGTTTCTTCATCGGTGACAAGGAGTTCGAGGACGCGTTCGTCACGGCCGACATCCTAGCGGTCCTCGATGCACACTGGCCACGGCAGGACGGCTCCCGATGGACGGCCGAAGAGATCGATCAATTCAGACAAGAGGGGCACAAGTTCTCCAGCGACCTGCTGCACCGCGTTAGACAGTCCTGCCGTCTGGATCGGCGTGAAGAAGCCAGAAAGCCGGAGGTTGCGCGGCGGCTTGCCCACCACTGCACGCGAGAAGATCAGATGCCTCAGCAGATCACGGCGGTCTTCGCTCGCCTGAGGGCTCTCTCGGGGGTGGGGGAAGGCCGGGCCTAGTCGCGGGATTTCGGCTGGGGCACGGGTTGGCCTCCCCTGATTCGCACGCCAAGAGTGCAGGTATGATTTCCAGGGATTCTGGGGGGCGCGAACACGCCTCTCCCACAGGTTCTGCATCTTGCGGGGCGCAACACTCTGGGTGCGTCGTGGGCCGACCGATCCGCGACCTCCTGGCCGAGGCTTGAGTTGTGAGACTGGCTGAGGGCGGCCTGATTCTGTCGGCGACGGATCTCTCCAACTTCCTTGGTTGCCGACACCGTACGGCGCTGGAAATGGCCGTGGCCTACGGCACGGCCGAGCGGCCTAGATGGCATGATCCGCTCCTCGAGATCCTGTTCCAGCGAGGGATCGAGCACGAGAGGGCCTACGTCGAGTCGCTGCGCGCGGAGGGGAGAGTCGTCGTCGATCTCGCCGGCGCCGACGATCTGGACGCCGCAACAGCGCGGACCCTCGAGACGATGCGCTCCGGAGTCGAAGTCATCGTCCAGGCGGCAATGCGGGAGGGACGGTGGTACGGCCGGCCGGACGTGTTGCGGCGGGTGGAGAGGCCCAGCAACCTCGGCGCATGGTCGTACGAGGTCGCCGACACCAAGCTCGCTCGCGAGACGCGCGCGGGCACGATCCTGCAGCTTGGCCTCTATTCCGAGATGCTCCGTGCGGCGCAGGGCGAGCGGCCCGAGCACTTCCACGTCGTGATGCCAGACCTGGAGGCGCCCGTCCGCAGCTACCGCACCGACGACTATGCGGCGTACCTCCGATGGGTCCGCAGCCAGATGGAGGGCGTCGTCGTCCTAGAGGATGGAGTCGTTGCCGCAGCCAACTATCCCGAGCCCGTGGAGCTCTGCGAGGTGTGTCCGTGGGCGGCTGGGTGCAACGCGAAGCGCCATCGGGACGACCATCTGTCGATCGTCGCTGGAATCACGGCGCTGCAGCGCCGCGAGCTCGAAGGCCGGGACGTCTCGACACTGACGGCCCTGGCCCAGCTGCCGGTGCCGCTGACGTTCAGGCCGAACCGCGGCGCCGCGGATACGTACGTCCGGGTTCGCGAGCAAGCGCGCGCGCAGTTCGAATCCCGCGGCAGAACGCCTCCCCTTCACGAGTTGCGGTCGTTCGAGGAAGGAAAGGGGTTGGGTCGATTGCCCCAGCCCTCGCGTGGCGACCTGTTCCTCGATCTTGAGGGCGACTCCTTCGCCCGCGACGGAGGCCGCGAGTACCTGTTCGGCGTCGTCACGATCGACCCGGCTGGCGCACCCGTCTACCGCGGCTTCTGGGCCTTCACCGATCACGAGGAGCGGCACGCCTTTGAATCGCTGATGGACCTAATTTCCACCTCGTGGAGCGCCCACGATGGGATGCACGTATACCACTACGCGCCCTACGAGCCTTTGGCGTTCAAGAGGCTCATGGGCCGTTACGCCACGCGCGAGGACGATCTCGACAGCCTGCTGCGGGCGGGACGGTTCGTCGATCTCTACGGCGTCGTCCGCCAGGGCCTTCGTGTGGGAATCGAGCGCTACTCCATCAAGAACCTCGAGGTGCTCTACGGGTTCGAACGAGCGATTCCTCTGCCTGACGCCAGCCGTGGCCTTCGCGCCATGGAGCAAGCCCTGGAGTTGAGCTGCCCGCAGACGGTCCCGAAGGAGGTTCGCGACGTCATCGAAGGCTACAACCGCGATGACTGCCTGTCCGCGCTCCGCCTCCGCGACTGGCTGGAGCAGCTGAGATCGGAGCTGGAGCAGTCAGGCACACCCGTGCCACGGCCGATGCTCGCGGGGGGAGAGGCACCAGAGAGGGTTGACGACCGTGCCCAACGGGTAGCGGCGCTTCGAGCGCGCCTGCTGCAAGGCGTTCCGGGGGCACGCGCCGACCGTAGCGGCGAGCAACAGGCTCGTTGGCTGCTGGCCTACCTGCTCGACTGGCACCGGCGCGAAGACAAGACCACTTGGTGGGAGTACTTCCGTCTGCGAGACCTCCCAGAGGAGGATCTGTTCGACGAGTCGCAGGCCCTGGCCGGCCTGGAATACGTTGAGAGGGTCACGGTCGTCGGTCACGTCAGAACGGGGAGGCCGACAGGTTCCGTCGTCGACCGATATCGGTATCCGGCCCAGGAGATGGAGGTCCGCCGGAAGGACGAGTTGAAGCTGAGGGACGACAAGAAGTGGGGAGAGGTCGTCCACGTGGATCGGACGCGCCTGACGATCGACGTGAGGAAGGGCCGGGTGCAAGCCGACAACCACCCTGCCTCGGCGTTCGCGCACACGTACGTGAACACGGCGGTGCTCGAGGAGGCGATCTGTCGGTTCGGCGACAGCGTTGCCAACGCGGGCGTGGTGAGTTCGGACAAGGGCCAGCCCAATCCCGTGGCGGGTCACCTCCTGTTGGCGGCGACGCCGAGGCTGCGTTCTGGAAACTTCGCTTCCACGCCGGGTGAGACCGCGGTTGAACATGCCGTTCGGCTCGTTACTGATCTCGCCAAGACGGTCCTCGCGATTCAGGGTCCGCCAGGCTCGGGAAAGACCTTCAGCGGCGCCCAGATGATCTGCGCGTTGGTGGCCGGGGGCAGGAAGGTCGGCATCACGGCGACCGGCCACAAGGTCATCCACAACCTCCTCGTTGCCGTCGGCAAGGCCGCCGAAGAAGAAGGTGTCGCCGTGCGGTTGGCCCACAAGACAGACGACGCTGAGGCTGCCGGAGACGTGACAACCATAGCCGCCGTCGCCACCAACGAGGACGCGCTGGCTGCTCTTCGGTCCGGAGAAGGCAATGTTCTCGGCGGCACAGCCTGGCTCTGGGCGCGGCCGGAGTTCGCTGAGGCCGTGGACGTCCTGTTCGTCGATGAGGCCGGCCAGATGTCGTTGGCCAACGTGCTCGCCGTGTCGGCTGCGGCCGAGAGCATCGTCCTCCTCGGCGACCCCCAGCAGCTCGACCAGCCACAGAAGGGGAGCCATCCGGAAGGCGTGAACGTGTCGGCGCTGGAGCACATCCTGGGTGAGCACAAGACCATTCCTTCCGATCGCGGGATCTTCCTTCCCGTCACGTGGCGCCTTTCGCCAGGCATCTGCTCCTTCACCTCCGAGCTGTTCTATGAGGGCCGGCTGACGTCGAAGCCCGGCCTCGAGCACCAGTGTCTAGTTGGGGTGGGTGACTTCGATGGCAGCGGCCTCCGCGTGGTCGAGGTCGACCACGACGGCAACCGGAACTCGTCGCTGGAGGAGATCGAGGTCGTCGCGAACCTCGTCGCACGCCTCACCGCGCCCGGCGCGCGGTGGGTGAATGAAGCCGGCGAAAAGGCTCGGATGACGAGCGCGGATGTGTTGATCGTGGCACCCTACAACGCTCAGGTCAGCCGGCTGGCCGAGCGCCTTGAGGCCACGGGTGTACGCGTCGGGACCGTGGACAAGTTCCAGGGCCAGGAAGCGCCCGTCGTCATCTATTCCATGGCCACGTCGCGACCCGAAGACGCGCCCCGCGGGATGGAGTTCCTCTACAGCCTGAATCGTCTGAACGTGGCGACGTCGCGCGCGCGGTGCGTCGCAATCCTCGCCCTTAGTCCGCGGCTGTTCCAGCCGGACTGTCGCACACCCCGGCAGATGACGTTGGCCAACGCGCTCTGCCGCTATCGAGAGCTGGCGCAAACCTTGACAGCAGGAGCCTAGGACCGCCCGGCGCGAAGCGCGCAGAGACTCGCGCACGGCCAAAATGGCGGCACACCGCCCGCCGGTCCTACGCCACGCCACCGCCCCCGGGCAAGCCTCTGGTTGAAAGAGCCCGGGTGCAGGTACACGCTCGGGATCGTAGCAGGCCGCCAAAACGAAGACGTTTACGGCCTCCCCTTGATCTCCGTGCCAGAAGTGCCGGTACGAGTTCCGAGGATTCGGGGGGTGCAAACCCGGTTCTCCCGCGGATTCAACGCCTTGCCGAACGCACCCTAGGCGAACAGCGCCCGCGCCCGCTCGGAGATGGCAATCACCGCCGGATTGCGCAGCTTGCCCTCGACGGTGATCGCGTAGAAGCGCTGCCGGACCGCGTCGAGTCGTCGCACGAGCCGAACACGGTACTCCCGCCGCACCTCCGCGTCGATCGCAGACGGCATGGCGAACAGCCCGGAGGGACCTGGTGCGTGCGCGCAAGCCCCGGAGCCACGAGGCCGTGGTACTACGGCGTTCCTGGGTGGCAGGAGACACCACAGGGCGGCACCGCTTCAGGCGCTCGCGCGGCCACGCGCGAGGGCAGCGGGGAAGAGGAGTTCCGCGCTGTGGCGTCCGGGGGCGCCCCGCGGGCGGGCCACCGTTGGGTGGGCGGGGTGGAAGAGAGAAAGGCGCGACCATGTCCGCCTCGACCTGGTCGCCCGAGTCAGTACTCGTCCGGGAGCAGGATCGTCGTCGCCGAGCGATCGGCTTCGGTGATGATCCAGACGCGTGCCTGGGGAACGGTGTAGGCGGAGAAGATCCGCGAGCCGCTCGGCCGCCTGGTGGGCCGCCGCGCGTTCGGCGAATTCGAAGCGTACGCTAGCCGTGCTGATGCGGTCGCCGCGATCACGAGGACCCGCAGCCCTATCTCAGTCCGATTGCCTTACCACAACTGGATGGTTTGGATGGGGGGCCCCGACGCCAAAGGCGTTCTCCCGCGCTTGGTGGGAGGTCGGAACTCAAATAGATGGTCCGGCGGGGTGGACGTTAGGAGAGGAGTTTCGCGCAGACGCCGCGCCCGCAGCCTCCTAATCATCCGCAGACTCTCCTTGTTTCCATTCTTAACAACACCGAGAACACGCCGGTGACGCCGATCCTGGAAGGCCCAGCGCAGTAGAGCCCGGGCGGCTTCCGGCCCAAGCCTGTTCCCCCACCAGCGGGGGAGGATAGCGACGAGAACTTGAAGGTCGTCAGTGGGATCGTACTTCAGCACGCCTCCGAGCCCAACAACCTTGCTAGTCTGCGCCAGCGTGATTGCTAGCAGACAGTAATCACCGTCCGCCGCATCCTTGACGGCGCTCTCCAGGCGGCGACGCGACTCCTCCTTGTGCGGCGTGCCATCTATCTGAGGCCGGATCTTCCGGTTGCGCTGGATGTCGAAGAACACCGCCTCATCAGCCATCGAGAACGGGCGCAGGGCCAGCCGGCGTGTTCGAAGCTCGACTGCAACGGCGTCTTCTACTGTGTTCGGCGGCGATGCGTCGGAGGCGAGCATCGTCCGCTGCGACTGATGGTCGACCTGCCCCAGGAACAAGTTGATCCGCCGGTTCCCGCGGTTTGAGGGGTAGTCCTTCCCTGCCCGTCTCAACCCGTGCCGCTCAAGAGCCTTGTGAATAGCCGAATTGTTGGTCTCCGATGTGGCGAACACCTCCTCGGGGTTCACGCCACTCATCGCGGCCTCGACGAGGCGATACGAGTAGCCTTTCCTACGGAACGTTTCGGCCACGTACACCCAGCCGAGCTCCAGCGGATACGTGCCTCCGGGCAGCGTCACCCCCGCACGTTGGAACACCTGCTGGCGATACTGGCTCCGCGGCCTCTTGAGGCCTGCGACTCCCGCGAGGTCATGACCCTCGTACAGAAAGACGAGGCGCCTCGCTTGACGGACGAGGCCCTCAAGGCCCGCGGAGGCCACCTCGCCCCCGAGGAGCACCAATCTTCGGAAGGCTCGGATCTCATCCTTAGTGCACTGACCCGGAAGAAGCGTCTGAACCCTCACCCGCTTTTCGTCCGCCAGCTTCCCCATTGGTGAGGAATACCATACTCGCGCAACAGCCGCGTCGCCGCGTTTATCTGGGGATGCCTGACCCCGTGCCCCTCTAGGGCGAGGGGGGCGTCGGTGCGGTTGTACTCGACGAAGCGCTCGCGGTCCTCCTATCGACAAATCGATAGGACCTTGAATCCGCGGTCCACGCTCGCGGGGACTCATTGGTGAGAAACTTGGGACCCCTCGAACCCTTCCATCAACCATGCAAGAGTGCCAGCATGACCTTGGCACACCCGCCGTCGCCTGTCATTCGCGCTCGCGGCTACGGCTTCGGCAGCGGGCGACGCGCGAGCTCGTCGAGCAGGCCAATCGCCGGCGTGTACGCGCGCAGGCGGAAGCGGTACGCGTACGGCTTGGGGTCGAGCGTGTACTCGGCGTGGGGGTGGGCGCCCCAGCCGTCGTCGCCGCCCACGCCCGTTTGCCGGTAGTCGAGGTTGAGCGTGATCGTGTCGCGGCGGGGCAACTCGTTCGTGTGCGTGGCCGCCTCGAGGTCCTGCATCGTGTAGGGCCAGGCGCTCACGCTCAGGTGGGGTAGGCCCACCGCGAGCAGGCCCGCGCCGTCCGCGTCCGTGAGCGCGATCCAGCGCACGTCGGTCCGGTTGCCGTTCTCCTGGGGGCGTACGTAGTCGTGGATCAGCTGGTCGACGCGCCCGGAGTAGCGTCCGACCGGCGCGCCGGAGTGCCGATCCCAGTAGTTCTCGTGCGGTCCGCGGCCGAGCCAGGTCATCGTCCCGAGCGCGGCCGGCACGGCCATCTGCATGCCGAAGCGCGGCAGCTCAGGGCAGGGCGCCGCCCGGCCTGAAGCGGGCCTCGACGACCACATCCCCTGTGCCGTAGACGGTGTAGCTCGCCGAGTAGGGCGAGCTCGCGGCCGGCAGCACTGACTCGGCGGTGACGCGCACTGCCTGCGGTGCGATGCGCTCGGCACGCACCGCGGTCACGCGGCGGTCCGGCCCGGCCGTCTTCCAGACGGCGCAGCGCTTGGGCATGTCGTTGAGGAGCAGGAAGCCGATGTCGTTGTCGAGCGGCACGCGCCAGAAGTTCGGAACCAGCGGCTTCGCGATTAGCTCGTGGCCACGGGAGCGGAGCGACTCGAGGGCACCGCTCGCGCGGCCGATCGCGACGCTGAAGCCGGAGCCGCTGATCGTGAAGGCCTCGCTCGATTCCCGCAGTTCCACCGGTGGAAGCGAAGCCAGGGTGACGGGCGGGGCCTCGGGCCCGGGTGGCAACGCGATCTGCTCCCACGCGACGGCGTGGCCCCGCTTCGCCCAGAGCGTGTCGGCCTTGAGGACGTAGCGGACGTTCAGGAACGACTCTTTGCCCGGCTTCGGCGCGGGCCCTTGCAGCGGGATGAGCAATTCGCCCTCCTGCTTCGGCCCGAGCGCCGGCGCCTTGAGGCGGCCTTCGCGCACGATCCGCCCGTCCTCGGTCACGTCCCAGGCCACCTCGACGAAGTCCAGCCCCTGGAAGTCGTAGTCGTTGCGCACGCGCAGCCGGCCGGCCGCCGCGTCGACGGCGGTCGTGTCGATCCGCTGGTAGACCTTCTGCACCTCGTAAAGCTCGGGCTCCGGCGTGCGGTCGGGGAGCACGAGGCCGCCTTGTCGACCCAGTCCCAGATGAAGGCCCCCATCAGGCGATCGCGCGACTCGATCAGGTCCCAGTACTCCTTCAGGTTCCCGACCGCGTTCCCGCGTGCGTACGCGTACTCGCAGAGCATGATCGGCCGCGTCTCGCTCGCATCCTTCGTCATCGCATCGAGCTCGGGAATCCGCGTGTACATGCGGCTCATCACGTCGACCCAGTCGGGGTCGCGCGGCTTTGCCGCGGCGCCCTCGTAGTGGACGGGCCGCGTCGGATCGTGGGAGTGGATCCAGCCGGCCATGGCAGCGTGGTTCGGCCCCATCCCCGACTCGTTGCCGAGGGACCAGAGCAGGATCGAGGGGTGGTTCTTGTCGCGCTCGACCATGCCGACCGCGCGGCCTACGAACGCCGGCAGCCACTGCGGGTCGTTGGTCAGCCGTCCGGTGACGCCGTGGGTCTCGAGGTTGGCTTCGTCGATCAGGTAGATGCCGTAGCGATCGCACAGCTCGTACCACTTCGGGTCGTTGGGGTAGTGGCTGGTGCGGACCGCGTTGATGTTGCTGCGCTTCAGCAGCTCGACGTCCTGCAGCATGCGCTCGTAGGGGACCGCCTGGCCCGTGTCCGGGTCGTGCTCGTGGCGGTCAACGCCGTAGAGGCGGATCGGCCGGCCGTTCAGCAGGAAGCGGCCGTCCCGGATCTCGACCTCGCGGAAGCCCACGCGCGCGCTCTCGGTCTCGACCACGCGGCCGCCGGCGTCGACGAGCGAGAGGACCAGCGTGTACAGGTCCGGCATCTCCGCGGACCACTTCCGGGGGTTTTGGACCTTCGCCTGCAGCAGGCCGAATGCGTTCGTGTCCCGCTGCGGGTAGCGCTCCTCGAGGATCGTTCCGGCCTCCTTCGCGAGCGGCTCGGGGAACACGGCGCGGCCCTCGGGATCGAAGAGGCGGGCCTCGACGCGCCAGCCTGCCGCCTTCGTGCCGTCGAAGACGGCGAGCCGCGGCCGGACGAGCAGCGTGGCGTCGCGGTAGTCGTCGTCCAGATCCGTGCGCACCGCGAAGTCCGCGATGTGGACGGTGGGGGTCGAGAACAGGAACACGTCGCGGTAGATGCCGCTGAGCCGCCAGGTGTCCTGGTCCTCGAGGTAGCTGCCGTCCGACCAGCGGTACACCTGGGCGGCGACCAGGTTCGGCCCGGGCCGCAGGTACGGGGTCACGTCGAACTCGGCCGCCGTCATGCTGTCCTCGCTGTAGCCGACGGGCTCGCCGTTCAGCCACAGGTAGAAGGCGCTATTGACCCCGGCGAAGTGCAGGAAGACGCGGCGGCCCGCCCACCCGGGCGGGATCTCGAACCGCGTGCGGTACGAGCCGACGGGGTTGTAGTCGGGCGGGATGAAGGGGGGCCGCGGGTCGTCGGGCGCCCACGGGTAGCGGGTGTTCAGGTAGATCGGCTTGTCGTAGCCCTGCAGCTGCCAGTTCGACGGGACCGCGATGTCTCCCCAGGCGCTGTCGTCGAAGTCGACGCGGAAGAAGTCGCGCGAGCGGTCGGCCGGCTTCGAGGCGTAGTGGAACTTCCAGCGGCCGTTCAGCGAGCGGTAGAACGGTGAGCCGTCACGCCGGCCGGCGAGCGCCTGCTCGACCGTCGCGTACGGCACGAGCGTCGCGTGGGCGGGCTGCTTGTTGCGGCCGATGACCAGGGGGTCCTGCCACTCCTCGTCGCGGTCGCCGCCGCCGCCCGGCGGCGTCCCGAGCGCGAGCAGGAGCAGGGTGGGGAGAAGGAGCCGGCGGTTTCGCCGCAAGGCACCGACGTGCTGTTCGAAGAATGTGCCCGCCCCCCAATCGACGCTGGGCTCGCTACAACACTCGGCGCGGGCGACTCTCCAGACATCATCACGCCGCCCGACTTGGCGAAACCGGAGCCGCTGCCATGCGACAGTAGGTTACCCCAGCCCCCTGCTCGACAGGTCCACCCTTCTCACTGGTGGGAGACCACGCGAGTCGTGGGATCCCTGAGTAACTTGACTAAATATGAATACTTGACCCACGGGTCAAGCCGCGCTATTTAGTCTAGCGATGTCCCGCATCGGCGAAGCCGGAGGGCTTGCGGCGATCCCTCAGGTGCTGTCAGGTCTCCTGGGGCTTCAGGCTGTCGCCGTCGAAGACAGCGGCGCACACGCTGACCGCGGACTCGACATGGTGCTGCGCGCGGGCTCCCAGCGATTCCTGATAGACTTCAAGGCCAGCGGCGACCGCGCCGCTGTCAGGAACGCCGCCGCACAGGTTCGCGAGCATGCTCGCCGCCGGCGTGGTCGGTGGATCGGAACCGTCGTGGTCCCGTTCATGGGTGCGGCCGGCGCCCAGGCGTGCCGGGACGCCGGTGTGTCCTGGTTCGACCTGTCAGGCAACGCCGATATCCGGGCGCCAGGCCTGCACGTTCACGTTGAAGGCAAGCCCAACCGCTTCCTTCGCCGAGGGAGGCCAGGAAACGCGCTGGCTCCGAAAGGGTCCCGCGTGGCCCGCTGGCTGCTGATACACCCCGATCGAGCTTTCCAGCAACGAGAGATCTCGAAGGGAGCGGGGGTGGACGAGGGGCTCACGAGCCGTGTCGTA
>Ga0214472_10009028_pt1 | contig 10395 bp, 8 predicted proteins | sample RVTome_6_FD_207662 | JGI IMG/M metagenome (GOLD analysis project Ga0214472, IMG submission 207662) | Soil microbial communities from uranium-contaminated site in the Upper Colorado River Basin, Wyoming, United States - RVT140D175 | ecosystem: Environmental > Terrestrial > Soil > Contaminated >...
GTAAAATATTATTGTTGATAACTCTGTTAATAACATGTTGGTTCCATGTTGAAAAAACAACGCATGAATGTAAAAAAAACTTGACGGACCAACTCAGAAGTCTACCGGATAATTCCACCATCATCAATTCACCGTAGGGGAGCCTCCCCGTGGGCTCCCGTTTGTACTGCTGGATTGAATAAAAAAGTATCCTTAAACCGGAAGATCCCTATTTACAACAAGTACAGTGAACCGTCTCCTCTTTAGATACCTGTTTTTCGGTGTTCTTTACATTCGCTCCGACTGGTGGAAACTGACTGAAAAACACAGTTTGCTCCGCTTTTGGCTTTGCTGCAAATTTTTTCCGAAGAAGTGTAAAAAGTGGCTTAACAGAGAGTGCGAGAAGAAAAACAACTGCTATCAACTTCACTGTTTCGGGGATCAACTCCGAGGCTTCGCCGATGATGGCCTGCGGTGAAATCCCTGCGAATTGATAGAAACTATCTATCCCAAGACCAAAAAGTACCGCACATGCAGAAAGAATAAAAAGATACATCAGGGTGCTCTTTTTCCCAAGGATACCAACCAAAACAGAAAGAGAGGTAACATTGGTGGCTGGACCTACCAGCAGAAAAACCAGCGCAGCACCGGGACTTACTCCCTTCATGATTAAAGCTGCGGCAACAGGTGTCGAGGCAGTGGCACATATATACAGCGGCACCCCCACCACCAGCATCACCAGCATGGAACTGAGTCCTCCACCCAGCAGAGTTGCCATCAGATCATCTGGAACCATGGTAGTGATCAGCCCGGCAAGAAATACACCTATAAAAAACCAGCCCACTATATCGCCCCAAACTTCCTGAAAACCAAAGCGCAAGCCGGCCACCGTTTTCTCGGCGAGAGAATGATGGTTCTTGTGGAGTTCTTCGGGGCAATCTATTCCATCGCAACAATTATCCACCGGGCAGCTTTTATCAATAACAATTTCCTCACTGTTTTTTTTCCAGAAGAACAGATTTTCAGCCAGTCCAGCGGCCATTGCCGTCAGAAAAGCAGCCAGGGGACGAACGACGGTCAGTACCGGATCCAGGAGGGCATAGGTGATGGCAATAGAGTCCACTCCGGATTCGGGAGTAGAGATGAGAAAAGCAGTAGTCGCTCCTTTATTTGCTCCCTGCTTACTAAGTGATGCTGCCGCCGGCAGCACGCCACACGATCAGAGCGGCAGAGGAACCCCAAGTAACGCCGCTTTTACAACGGAACTATATCGACCGCGGCCAAGATGATTGAGGACAGTGGTCGGGTTAAGGATTACCCGCAGCATTCCTGCTATTGTTATTCCCATCAGGATGTAAACTGATGAATCAAGAAGGATATGCCAGATTTCTTGTATTAAATTTGATAATATTTCCAAAATGTTAATTCCTATAGCTTATGAAAAGTCTCAGGCCGGTGGAAAATTAGGATAAGTTATGGAATCCTGCCGGCTTCCCTGCTCAACCCACTTATTAACGCCCCTTCAGCAGCGAACCGGCAAAGCCGATCAATTCGATCATTCGACCATTCGCCGGACGGTAGTAGAGCACGGTACCGTCGCGCCTGTTAGCAACCAATCCCATTGTTCGCAGCAGCCGTAGTTGATGACTGACTGCCGACTCGGATACATCAAGCAGTGCGGCAAGATCACATACACACATCTCCTGCCTCAACAGAGCATGGAGGATGCGCAATCGACCAGGCTCGGAAAAAGCCTTGAACAGCTGACATAATTGTTCCACTTCCTCTGGATCGAGATCCTGAGCTTTGGCCAGATCTACTTTTTCCTGATGGACAATCCGACTGATACACCGATCACTATTCATCTCTCCTCCTTATTTATATATGAACACATACTCATATAATGTTTTAGCGAAAATAAGTCAAGAAAGATGAATTGTAAAAAGTCCCGGGCAACGTCATTCCTGGCTTGACCCGGAATCTACATCTTTGTGAAAATACAGGATTCCGGCATTCGCCGGAATGACACCGTTTGGGACTTTTTACCAGGCCATCGAGAAAAGCGGATGCATTTTTTTTATCAATTGAGCATACTGTTCGACAATTATTTCCTCTATCTTTTCTTTTTACTGTGAAACAATATGCCCCCCGATATTCAACAGAAAGCAGGAACCCTCTATATCGTTCCTACCCCGATCGGCAATCTCGAAGATATTACCCTGCGAAGCCTGCGCATTTTGAAGGAGGTTGATCTCATTGCTGCGGAAGACACCCGCCACACCAAGAGACTTCTCAATCATTTCGAAATCGACACTCCGCTGATCAGCTACTACCGCGAAAAGGAAGTGGAACGGAGTGAAGAGCTCCTGCGCCGGCTGCAGGAAGGACAAAATATCGCGCTGGTCAGCGATGCAGGAACACCCTGCATTTCCGATCCCGGGGCTATAGTTGTCAAACTGCTCAGGGAAAACGGATTGACTGTAGTGCCTCTTCCCGGGCCATCTGCTTTAACTACTGCTCTTTCAGGTTCGGGAATAACCTCTGCAGGCTTTCTTTTCGTCGGTTTTCTTCCTTCAAAAAAAGGGCAACGACGCAAATTGCTCACTTCCTTGGCGGCATGTGAGTATCCAATCGTACTGTATGAATCGCCCCATAGGATCGATTCCCTGCTGAGTGACGCTCTTGAAGTATTAGGTGAGCGCCAGAGTTTCTGGGCAAGAGAACTGACCAAAACATTTGAAGACCTGCAGCATGGAACCCTGAGTAGCCTGCTGGCAAAAAGTCGGGAAGGTAAAAACCGCGGCGAATTTGTGCTCATTATCTGGCCTGGGGTCCAGGAAGAAGTGAAGGGACAGACTGTGGAGGAACTGATTCTTTGGTACCGGGACAATTCGGATCTTTCTTTAAAAGATGTCAGCCGACGCCTGGCTTCCGATCTTGGTATCTCTCGTTCACAAATTTATCAACAGGCACTCTCTCTTTGGAAGGAGACAGACTGATATATCATGAAACGCTTAAAAACATGCATCACCCCTGATGGAAGTTTTCAATATGGTATCCATAAACCATCCTATACTGTCACAAATCTCAGAGATTCGACTCGACTTGAATCTCTTGGGCTGACTGAGAAAAACGATCTTGTTAATAATGCAGGAAACTATCCTGAAGGAAATGTTGAAGTAAACGGTGCGGACTGGATTTTTGAGATCCCCAACCCCTTTCCCTTTAAAGGCCGAACCTATATAGATAAGGAATGGGCGGATGCCAGCGCCGATAATCCGGACCGAATCAGACTGCCGCAACCGGAACACGTCTCCCTCAGCGAGACGCTACGCCAAAACAGCGTTGACAATACCTTGATCGAGCGTCTTCCCGCCCCGCTTCTTTTGGCTCTGGCCACCTGTTCGACAGATCCGCAGGATCTGCAAAAGCTTGCTGAACTCAGCTGCGAAATCATCAAAAATAACGGGACACCGACAGGTTTACGTTACAGGCAAGATAGCTCCGGTCGCATCAGGCCAATCATCCATAACCATCCACTTTTTGAAGCGGTGGCAAATAATCCGCACCTGCCCGATATATACAAAATAATCATGGTGATTCGTCCGGGCGCTCAGGGGGGCAGCCAGATCGTCGGGGAATGGCCGCTGGATGCGCATAGTCATGTTTTTGAATATATGCGCCAAAACTCCTATATTCCCGGTGGCCATTATGCTGCGAATATGGCCGACGACACTATCCGTTATTCCATCGATGCACTCAGTTCGCACGATATTCGGGGACTGCGGCATCTTTATTATCAACGCAGTTATGTTCGGCTTGCAGAAGATCTGGATATCCATCTTCCGACCAAAAAGACCTTGAGCGAAGAGGAACTGGAATCTCTTCGACTGGCCGTCGTCCAAAAATCCGTAATCAGCAGGGCTGCGCCGGCAACGCTTTGGGGCTGGAATTTTGGTTTTGACTTTGCCCCTTCTCTGTATCGACTTCATGCCTCTCACCAGCAGATCCACCAGCAGTACGCCCTGGTGCCGGATCAGGTCGAAAGTTATCGACAGGGAACCAAACAGCCTGTCGGCCAGATACCGGCCTATAGCTGCGGCGATCTTGTGGCTGATTTGATCGATCAATATTATCTGGAACATGAAAGTGATTTTTTTGAAGATTATCGACGGGCCATTGCCGGCAATCGCCGAATGGATGATCGAACAGACCTGAAGTCAGACCTGGTGGTCTGGAGCGATAAAAGGGTTATGCTTTTCGTTCCCAAGGCACAGACATCTCAATGGGAATTGCAGCTCATGACTCTGCCTTCTGAAGATGGCAGTCTGGCGGGAAATATCTTCGAATGTGACAGCCGCATGCGCCATTCTCTTGATACCGGCATCCTGCTGGCTCAAAAGGTACTCGCCGGGATTGGCGCCAGGATGGTCACTTCTATTGAATATCCAAAGAGGATGAACGAAAAGAGTGCACTTCGCCAGCCTCTTCTTTATGCTTTTCTGCCCCGTTTACCGGAATCGCCCGGGGCTTTCAGCGAAGCCCAGATGCGCTTTATCAACGGCCATTATCCAGAGGATTTCTGTGCCGTTTGCAGGAGGCAATTACCATAAGTACAAACAGGAGCCCACAGGGAGGCTCCCCTACGGTGAATTGATGATGGTGGAATTATCCCATAAGGGGCGGGTCCCTGTGTCCGCCTGCCAGAATAATTGCTATAAGAAATTTCCTTGTGATATACAATATAAGTAGTGTATTTTTCGAAACCTGGAATGCCGCTTGGAAAGGTCAATATTTTGTTTGCATCGATTCTCGGGTTGTTTACAACTTCTGCATCTTTCGTCATACTATTCTCCTTGACTTGAAAGGTATATGTTAAATCTTTTTCAGTATATTTATTTTTTCTATTACAACAAAAAGATCAATAGGCATTGCCGGTTTAATGTAAAAAACATACTATCCCGCATAGAATATATGTAAACGTTCACCAGCACCTCTGAATCATTGCTAAACGTTTACACATCTCGGGCTATGCGAGTATTTTGCTATCCCCTGAACAGTTACGAAATATTACGGAGAAAATAATGGAAAACAAAGGTTTTTTTGGCAAATGGGGTGGTGCGTATATCCCCGAAATCCTCCACGAGACATTTGAACAACTGAAAATAAGTTTCAGGCAGGCCAAAGAAGACCCCACGTTTTGGCAGGAATACCTCGATATAATGTCTACATATTCCTGCAGACCTACTCCATTGACCTATGCCGAGAATCTGACCAAACATTTTGGCGGGGCCAGGATTTATATCAAACGTGAAGACCTTAACCACACCGGAGCCCACAAAGCCAATAATGTTATGGGCCAGGGTTTACTCGTCAAGAGAATGGGTAAAAAGAGGGTAATCGCAGAGACGGGTGCCGGCCAGCATGGCATGGCCACAGCGACAATGGCTGCCAAATTCGGACTGGAATGTACTATCTACATGGGCGAGGTCGACGTGCAGCGACAGCGTCCCAATGTGTTCTGGATGGAAAAAATGGGAGCTACCGTCATTCCGGTAAAAGACGGTTCAAGAACCTTAAAAGATGCCATCAACGAAGCATTCAGAGATTGGGTCACCAATATGGATACCACTCATTATGTCTTAGGTACAGCCTGTGGTCCCGCACCTTTTCCGGAAATGGTCTCATGGTTCCAGTCGATTATCGGTACTGAAGCGCAAAAACAAATCCTTGCCCGTCATGGCAAACCGCCGGCTCGTGTGTATGCCTGTGTCGGTGGAGGGTCTAACGCCATGGGCATTTTTCAGGGTTTTCTTGAAAACAATGACGTAGAGCTCATTGGCGTCGAGGCCGGTGGAAAAGGAATCGGCACCGGCAAACACGCCTCCAGACTCTGTGGCACAGATGCCAGCCCAGGTGTTGCCCAAGGATACAAAACCATGTTTTTACAGAACACCGATGGCCAGATGCTGGAAACTCATTCGGTAGCCGCCGGACTGGACTATGTCGGGGTAAGCCCAATCCTTGCCGACCTGGCAGACAAAAAACGAGTTCGTTTTGAGTCAGCCACCGATGACGAGGTCATGTGGGCGCTTGATCTGACTATGCGAATGGAGGGTATCATTCCTGCGCTTGAATCTGCCCATGGGTTTGTTCAAGCATTTAAAGAAGCCCCTCTCCTAAGTCCGGACGAGGCGATTATCATCAATCAGTCCGGCCGGGGTGACAAAGATATTTTCACCATTGCCCATGCATTCGACGACCCTTCATGGAAGGAGTTTATCATCGCCCGCGGCAAAGAATACGCTCAAAGGTAATCCCGGAACGGCATATAAGGAGCCGTAACTGTTGACCGGGGATAGCAAAATGCTCGCATAACCCGAGACCTGTAAACGTTTACAATAAACCGTCTCCAAGACAAGATGGGGAATAAATAATATGTTACTTGAAAAAAGCTTACGCACCCGATTGGAAACAAAAAAGATTCTTCTCATGACCCATATAGTTCTGGGTTATCCGTCCCTGGCAACAAATCGTCAGGTGATCAGCCAGATGGTCGAAGGTGGAGTCGACTGCATTGAAATGCAGATACCTTTTTCCGAACCCATGGCTGACGGTCCCGTCATTTTAAAAGCCAATCAGGACAGCCTTGCTCTCGGTACTTCTGTTGCCGACTGCATGGAATTTGGCGCCGAGATGACCGGAAAGTACGAGATCCCCTTTCTCTTTATGACCTACTACAACATCATCTTTAAATACGGAGAGGAACGTTTTTTTAAAGATTGCCGGAGTGCAGGTATACAAGGGTTGATTGTTCCCGACTTGCCGCCGGAAATGGGCGCCGAGTTTTTTCGCCTGGCAACCGAGTATCGGATTGCGCCTATTCTTATCTTTGCTCCGACCTCAACCGATGAGAGAATGGCCGAACTGAACGATTCGGCTTCCGGTTTTATTTATTGTGCCGCCCGCCGTGGGGTAACCGGGCAAAAATCAGAGTTCAATGATGATTTTGATATCTATCTATCCAGATGCAGAACGGCGACCACCCTGCCTCTGGCTGTAGGATTTGGTATCCGTAACAAGGAAGATGTAGCCGCTATTATCGGCAAAGCCGACATTGCTGTTATCGGCTCGGAGACAATTCGGCTGGTCGATGAAAAAGGCGTCGAAGCAGTAGGACCATTTATCAATAGCTTGCGATAAAAATGGAGGCTACCATCATGCCTGATAATACGACAAAAATGAACAAAACCCTCGGCACCACCGACGTCCTGTGGGACCTAACGGATTTATATTCGGGAGTTGACGATCAGTATATCCAGTCCGATATCGAATGGTGTGAAAACGAGGCTGCCGATATAAAGAAGACCTCCTACGGGAAGGTTGCCGAATTGGATGCAGATGCACTGCTGGCACTGGTAAAAAGGCTTGAAAACCTGGATTGTACGCTTACCAAACTTGACACGTTCTCTTTTCTCAATTTCACCACTCAGATGGGTAATGCCGAAGCAGGCGCACTCGATCAGCGGATTCACGAATTGCACAGCAGGTGTGGCACGGAAACGATCTTTTTTGAGCTTGAATGGAACCAGATTGACGACCAGCAGGCAATCAAGCTGCTCGATTCTCAGCAGCTTGAGCAATACCGCCACTATCTCGACGCTCTCAGACGTTATCGTCCACATCAACTCACAGAAGCAGAAGAAAAATTACTCCTTGAAAAAGAGGCGGTTGGCCGGAACTCCTGGACCACTCTTTTTGATAAAGTCCTAAGTAGCCTGAAATTCGGCAAAAATAACAGAACAGAAGAGGAAGTCCTGACCGATCTCTATCATACCGACCGTGAAGTCAGACAGACGGCAGCTTTGGAAATGACTGCCGGACTCCGTGACAACAAACATATCCTCACTCATATCTTCAACACTCTGGCTGCAGATAAAATGATAACCGACCGGCTGCGCAAGCACTCCAGCTGGGTCAGTTCCATGAATCTGCACAATGAACTGCAGGACAAAACAGTTGAAACATTGATAGAATCGGTAACCTCACGCTATGATCTCGTCAACCGTTACTACCATGTCAAACAACAGCTGCTTGGCGTGGAAAGATTAGAAGATTATGATCGTTACGCGCCTCTCCCTTCTTTGCCTGCTAAGCAGATCAACTGGCAATCTTGCAGGGAGACTGTACTTTCCTCCTTTGCTGCATTTTCACCGCAAGTAGCTGAAATTGCCGAAATGTTTTTCACTCGCAACTGGATTCATGCTCCGGTAGCTACAGGAAAACGAGGCGGGGCCTTTGCCCACCCCTGTATACCTGAAGTGCACCCGTATGTGCTTGTAAACTATACAGGCAATCTCCGGGATGTCTCGACAGTTGCTCATGAACTTGGCCACGGGGTGCATCAGGTTCTTGCCGCTGCTCAAGGGCATTTCAACAGCGATACTCCTTTGCCGCTTGCCGAGACAGCCTCGGTATTTGCCGAACTCCTGGTCTTCAACAGTCAACTCGAACTTCTGGAAAACGATCGGGAGCGGCGTGCCTTTATCTGCCAGAAACTGGAATCGATTTTTGCCACGGTTTTCAGGCAGACAGCAATGAACCGATTCGAGATGCAGATGCACGAAGGGAGGAGGAAGCATGGGGAACTCAGCAGCGAACAATTGAGTGAGTATTGGCTGTCCACCCAACGGGCAATGTTTGGCAATTCAGTCAATCTCAGTGATGACTACGGAATATGGTGGTCCTACATTCCGCATTTTCTATCAACCCCGGGATATGTTTATTCCTATGCTTTTGGGGAACTGCTGGTGTTGGCACTGTATGGCATTTACCAACAGGAAGGTGAATCCTTTGTGAAAAAATACATCGAGCTGCTCTCGGCTGGCGGGTCGGCTTCGCCATACGAAATCCTCAAACCCTTCAATATTGATCTGGATAGTCCTACCTTTTGGCTAACCGGTCTTGAAGTGATTGAGGAGATGCTGGCCAAAGTTGAATAAGTCGTAAAAAACATAAGATTTCGGACAGCTAAGTCGAACGCTATTCATCGACTGACTTATTGCGCCGCCAGTGCGGATGCGTAATACCCAGCTTGTTAATCTTATAATTCAAAGCTCTTGGACTGATTCCCAGCTTATTGGCGGCATTTTTCTGTACCCACAGGGATTCTTCGAGAATCCTCAATATCAGCTCCTTTTCCTGTTCGGCCAGGGACTCTCCTAATTCCATCTTTCCTCCCGGACTTTCCTGTTCGTACATCTCCGGCCTGTTTTCAGCAGGTCGTTTACTGATTTTGTCCGGCAGAGCCAGGTTATATGAGTGGATTTCCGAGTTGTCTTCAAGAATTACAGCTCGTTCTATGGTATTAGCCAACTGCCTTATATTACCTGGCCAATCGTAGCCTTGAATTAATGTTCTGGAGTTTTCGGAAAACGCCGTAATATCGCTATGCATCGAAGTACAACACTTCTTTAAAAGCAATTCCGCTAAAGGAAGAACACAGTAAGGCCTTTCCCGAAGCGAAGGAAGACAAACCGGTAAGACGTTAATACGATAGTAAAGATCTTCCCTAAACAATCCAACTTCCACCTGATGCACCAGATTTTTGTTAGTCGCTGCGATGATGCGTACATCACTATAAATTGTTTTATTGCCCCCCACCCTTTCAAATGATTTTTCCTCAAGCACCCGGAGCAACTTCGTCTGCAGTCGCATGTTCATCTCGCCTATCTCGTCGAGAAATATTGTTCCGCCACTTGCCTGTTCGAATCTGCCAATCCGTTGTTTATCGGCACCGGTGAAGGCGCCTTTTTCATGCCCGAACAATTCCGACTCGAGCAGATCCTCTGGGATATTGGCGCAGTTAATCTTAACAAAAGGTTTTTTGCGCCTCGGGGAATTAAAATGGACCGTACCGGATAAAAACGATTTCCCGGTGCCTGTATCCCCTGTTATCAGAATCGTGGAATCGGTTTTTGCAAATCTTTCCAAGCTCTTTATTATATTACGCATCTTGGGGCTGATAGCGACGACATCCTTGAAATGATAGACAACGTCCTGTTTGCGGCGATGGTAAGCAATTTCAAACCTTTGATCGCGAATCTCAATAGCCCTGTTGAAAGCGATATTAAAACGTGTCGGCAAAATGGGATGTACGAGAAAATCGCTTGCTCCGCTGTTCATCGCTTGAACGATTATTTCCGCCTTTTCCGATTCGCTGGTCATGATGATGGGCAAAAACGGATCTTTATTGTGAATCTGCTCAAGTTGGGACATTGCCTTCCCCTCAATAGATTCTGTGTCGAGGAAGATCAGATCAAACTGACGAGCTTTAATCTCTGCTTGAAATTCGGCTTCATTGGATATACAAGTCACTTCACATCTGTCCTGGAGGGCAGATATTAAATTTTCCCT
>Ga0214472_10009029_pt1 | contig 10395 bp, 10 predicted proteins | sample RVTome_6_FD_207662 | JGI IMG/M metagenome (GOLD analysis project Ga0214472, IMG submission 207662) | Soil microbial communities from uranium-contaminated site in the Upper Colorado River Basin, Wyoming, United States - RVT140D175 | ecosystem: Environmental > Terrestrial > Soil > Contaminated >...
CGCGCTCAGATTATACCGAAGCACCGCCTTTCCCTCAGCGCCCGCCGGGCCGGTCCGGAAAAGCGCCCAGGCTGCGACACCAGCGATGGGCACCAATATTAGAAACGCGACGACCATAGCTTCAGTCTAACGTGCCGCCTCAGCGGCGCACGCGCCTCGCGTGCGACCGCTGCAGGCGGAGGTTAGAGGGACAGCCTCCGGGGTCACTGAATCAACTCGTCCGCCCTCAGGATTAGGGACGACGGGATCGTCAATCCGAGTGCTTTGGCGGTCTTGAGGTTGATGACGAGTTCGAACTTGGTGGGCTGCTCGACAGGCAGCTCGCCAGGCTTGGCACCTTTGAGGATCCGATCAACAAAGTAACCAGCCCGCCGGTAGAGCGCGGCGACGTCGGCACCGTACGACATCAACCCTCCCCGGTCAACGAAGGTGCGTCCAGAGTAGATCGCCGGCACACGGTTCCGCGCGGCGAATTCGATGATCCGCTCGCGATGTGCAGCGACGGCGCTAGTGCCGACGACGTATAGCGCTTTCGGGCGTTCGACACGGAGGGTAGCAATGGCGGATGGCAGGTCGTCGGGCTTACGGAGCTCGATCAGTGTCAGTTTGATTCGCTTGACGCGAGCGACTGTTTCGGCTTCCTTCCAGTAGACGGGCCAACCCGGAAAGGTCGAATCCCCGAGTACCACCAGCCCCGACAGACCGGGCAGGGCCTCGCCAATGATCTCGACGATCTTGCCCGCCACTTCGGCCATGTGGAACGTCGTACCGGTGACGTTGCCGCCCGGTCGGCCGAGGGCGGAGACGAGGCCGATCGCCACGGGGTCGACCACGCTGACTACCACAAGGGGAGTGCCGCGGATCGCGCGCCTAGCGGAAACGGCTGCTGGCGTATGCAGGGCTATGACAACGTCAACATCGAGTCGTGCCACCGCGTTCGCGACGGCGTCCAGCTTTTCGTCACGGCCGCCTGTAGAACGATACTCGACGGAGAGATTTTGCCCTTCGATCCACCCGTGCTGCTGTAGTCCCGCTCGGAGAGCATCGAGCATGCTAGGCGGTGGCGCTGCAGAGGAGAGCACGACGATACGGGCGGTCTTCGTCGCCGGCTGGCCACGAACGATACGCGGCGCAGCAAGCAAGGCGTAAGCGGGCAGTCCCAGAAACATTCGCCGGCTCATCCCAAGAACCAAACGCGGCACCGGCGCCCTCTAACGGTCGCGTTGACCGGCCGCGGCGAGCGAATGCGAGCCAGCGGCCCGGTCGAACGCGTTGTTAGCCGTCATTACCGGAGCAGCACGAGCGCGATAGCCAAGGTCTGAACGCTTGAGAGCACCGCAAAGAGGAGTCCCAACCAAAGAGCCCATCTCCTCCCGCCGTAGGTTCCCATGGCGAAAAGCAGAGTCAAGAACGCAAGCACCCCATTCCTGAGCGCTCGGTCGCGATTCAGCCCGAAATAGTACTCGCGTGCTGCGTTGATGATGATAGGCTCATTCGTGCGCCTCAGCGTCTCGAAGTCAGGCGCCGAAGTCAGCAACCCAGAAGGAGACGCCTGGCCCTCCTGGATTAACGCGCGCCCCTTCGCCAACAGCCACTCTGGTGACATGGCGACGGCCTCCTTGTTAAACGCGTGAAGCTCCATTAAGGCCGCCGCGCCGCCAAGGATGGCGACGACACCCAAGATCAACCCAAGGGGACGCAATCTGTTCGAAACGGGAGCTCGGTGGCTAGACGCAGACACTGGTACCTGCCCAGCCGGCTCGGGCAAGCCACGTCGGCGTAGTTCAGCACGGATGACGTCTTTCGTCTGTTCCGTGTAGTCGCCGAGGTTCCGAGCCGCGCTTTCTAGTTCTGCGTCGACCTTCTCACGCCAAACGTTCTCCATAAGGCTCCCTCCCGCCCGAAGCCGGCAAGAATCTCACGACGATCGGCCTCTCCGGAATCCAAGGCGATGACGGCTAACGGCCGGTATCAGCCGCGGCCGAAGCCGCCGGCTGCATGCTGGAGTTGGGCGGCGTGTATGCACCCTAGTCACGCCCGACCCAATCCGGTAGGGGCTCGCCGGTAGCCAGCGCGCGGCCGCGCTCTCGCTCGTCGCGCCGGAGGATCAACTCGTGCACGCAGGCGACCGCTTCCTCGTCGGTTAGTATTTGCACTCCAAGTGCTTCCAGCCTCTGTCGGTTGCCGAGAATGCCACCCGGCTGGCTTCGAGAGGCGCCGTCGTTGGTCACGAGTACGCATCCGTACTTCTTGGCGTTGAAGACGATGTCAACGTCGTTGCGTTCACCCTGAGTGGAAGCACCACCCGAGAACAGAATTGCCTCGATCTGGCGCAGCAGCGCGGCTTCCCGTAGAGTTCGACTCACGGTCCGTGTGAAGACGTATCGGTACGCCTTGCGCGCGCGGCGAGTGCTTCCGCAGGCTGCCTCGCCTTGGGCGGTCTCGGCCATCTGGATCTGAATGATGCGCTCCCGGTGCCACTTCTCGAGTTGGTTCATGAAATCGAGTCTGCCCCTCGCATTGATTCGGTTAGCGTCTATTTGGAACGAGCGATACACGCGCCTACGATCCTCCTTACTCACGGCTTTCACCCCGCCCAACACCACGTATCATTCGCGGCACGCCCGACGCGGCGCCGGCTGGATGCGTTGGTTGGGCGGCGGCTGCTCATCGCGCGCTCCCGAAGTACGTGACAGTTCTGAGGCCGACCAGCAGGTGCTCGACGTAGTCGAAATTGGCCTCGGTGGCCGACATCAGCGCCGCCGCGGCCTTTGCGCCTGGGTCAACTGCACGAACGTAGCCAGACCCGTCAACGGCGATGTAGGTAGTGAAGGCACCGGCAGTGCGTCGAATCATCTCCTTGTTCTCGCGCGTCGCCCAATAGTACTTGCCGCCGATTTCGCTGATCACGCAGGCGACGTCGACGGCCTTGCTGCGCGCGAGGGTTTCTGGAAGGCGCTCAACCCCTCCCTCGCTGACCTTCACGACGGGGATGCCGGAGAACACGGTGCGCGACTGGGCGTGCACCTGCCCAGGCGCAGCTACACTGGCGAGCAGGATCAGGACGCTCCAGATGGTGCGAGCAAGCATTCGAGCCTCCGAGTCCGCCACCCAACGAATAAGGTCTTATCTGCCGTGCCATGCGCGTTGTCTCATCGCCCAGGGCAGCGCACGGCGGATAGGACCAGTTGGACTGAACCGCAGTGCTACCACCGCTATGGGGATTCTAGCCCTACCGTGCGCAGCGGGGGAGTGGATTTAGGGCTGGCCGGATGGCCCGGCGAGGGCGCCCAGACGAGGTGTGGGCGGAGCCGACGGGTCGTCGTAGCGCGTGTGGAGCAGGCGGGTGACGGATTGGGCGGGACCGGACGTGACCGGGACGGACCAGGAGCAACCGATCCAGATCAGGAGCAGGCGAGTTGGTGCCGGGTGAGGATCGCAGACCGGGCTCACGAGCTGTCCCAGACCGGTGCGAGGCGAGGTGGGCTCGGCGCGGATGGCAGGATGGCCGTGACATGCACGCGCCCCTGCTGGCACACGGGACAGCGGTCGATGTCGATGCCGGTCAGGCGCAGCATCAGGGCGTGCACCGACTCGACCGGGCGGTCGGCCGGAGCGGCGGGCTGGGCCAGGACCTGCCGGCACCGCGCGAGCTTGATCGTCCGGGTACGGTTGGCGAGGAGGCCGAAGTGGCGGATGCGGACGAAGCCGTCGGGGACGACGTGGAGCAGGAAGCGGCGGATGAACTCCGCCGCGTCCAGCTCCATCACCTTCACGCGATCGCCGTCGGCGTAGTCCTTCCACCGGAATCGGACGCGGCCGTCATCGAGGCTGAGGATGCGCTCGTTGGAAAGCGCGACGCGGTGGGTATAGCGGCCCAGGTACTCGAGCACCTGCTCGGGGCCGGCGAAGGGGCGTTTGGCGTACACGACCCAGTCAGGCTGGCGGAGATCGGTGAGCCACGCAGCGAAGGCCCCGGGGTCAGCGAGGGGGGCGGTCGATCCGGCAAAGACGAGCGCGCCGGCGTGGAACGCGCGCCGGAGCGCGTCGAGGTATTTGCCCCGGAAGACCTGGGCGAGGGCGCGGACGGGGAAGAGAAAGCCGGGCGGCGCCGGGATCCAGCGCGCGCCGTCGGGAGCGAGGGCGCCCCCCGTGACGACGCAGTGGAGGTGCAGGTGTTGCGACAGATTCTGCCCCCAGGTGTGCAGGATGGCCGTGACGCCGAGGTCGCCGCCGAGATGGCGGGGATCACGGCCGAAGGTGGTGAGCGTGTCGGCGGCGGCGCGGAAGAGGAGGGTGTAGAGGAGCCGGGGGTTGCCCTGGGCGAGGGCGTTCAGCGGATGTGGCAGGGTGAAGACGAGATGGAAGTACTCGACGGGCAAGAGCTCCGCGCGCCGGGCGTCGAGCCAGCGTTCTTTCGCGAGGGTCTGGCATTTGGGACAGTGCCGGTTGCGGCAGGAGTTGTAGGCGAGTCGCTCGGCCCCGCACGCGTCACAGGTCTCGCGATGCCCCCCGAGGGCCGCGGTGCGGCAGGTCTCGATGGCGCGCATGGCGCGGCGCTGGGCGCGGGCCAGCCGATGGGTCTGCCGATACGCCGCGCCATGGACGCGGAAGATATCGGCCAGCTCCACCGCCAGGGATCGTCCCGCGCCCGACGCCGCGCGGGGCGCGGGGGCCGGGGGCATGGGCGCAGCTAGGCGCCAGGCGGCTCCGGCAGATCCAGGGGCGAGCCGGTGCCGAGCACGCGCCCCTGGCTGAGGTGGAAGTAGCGCATGGTAGTCGAGAGGTGTTGGTGGCCGAGCAGGAGCTGGACCGTGTGCAGATCCCGGCCCGCTTCGAGCAAATGCGTGGCGAAGGCGTGGCGCTTATGCCGGACCCGGCATAAGCGCCATAATGCCGGGTTCCGGATTATGCCGCGTAGGTTCCGCGCTTCGACGTTCTTCCTGCGTGAACGGCCAGATCGCCCCTTGATTTACCCGGCATAATCGGGGTGTCTCTCTCCTTATGGCCCCATGGGCCAGAGAGGAGGAGACATGACCAACACGTGTTTCGCAGACCCCGTGGCACCACCCCGATTGTGTGCGGGACCTCTGGGCGCCCACATGGAGGGATTTCGGACGCTGCTCGACGCACGCGGCTACGCGAAGGCCACCGAGAAGCAGCAGCTTCAATTCGTCGCGGAGTTCAGCCGGTGGCTCGAGCATCGGCGACTCGAGATCGGTGACGTCGACGAACGGCGGGGTACGGAGTTCGTTCGAGCTCGTCGAACGCGAGGCCGCGCGTGCCGTGGCGACGGGACGACGATCCGCATGCTGCTTGAGCATTTGCGCCAGAGCGGCGTCATCCCGGCTCCCCTGGTCGCCGTGAGCCCCACGGAGCGATCCCGCGTCGAGCAGGCGTTCAGCAGGTACCTCGCCCAGGAGCGAGGCCTGGCTCGCGCGACCGTGGTCAATTATCTGCCAGAGGTCCGCCGGTTTCTTTCCTGGCGGTTCACCACCGACGCCATCCGGCTGGATGAAATCCGTCTGCCGGAGGTCACGCGGTTCGTCGTGCGCCATGCGCACGCCTTCAGCCCTCGGCGCGTGCAGCTGATGCTGACTGCCCTTCGCTCGTTCTTCCGGTTTCTCCGCCTCCACGGGGAGACTGCCCTCGATCTGGCCTCGTCCGTGCTCAGCGTGGCGGACTGGCGGCTGGCGCGGGTGCCGCAGTGGATCCCCGCAGCCCAGGTCAAACAGGTCTTGCATCACTGCGACCAGCAGACCCGGGTGGGGCAGCGGGACTACACGATCATGCTCCTCCTCGCGCGGCTCGGGCTGCGGGCCGGTGAGGTGATGGGCATGACCTTGGACGACATTGACTGGGAGGCGGGGACCCTGCTGGTGCGCGGCAAGGGCGGGCGACAGGATCGGCTGCCGCTGCCCCGCGATGTGGGCCAGGCCTTGGCGACCTACGTGCGTCGGGGCCGCCCGCCGTGCGCGTCGCGACGGGTGTTCCTCTGCGCCCGGGCGCCGCGCCGCGGCTTCACCAGCTCCGTGGCGGTGTGCACCATCGTCCGCCGGGCGGTGGCGCGCGCCGGGCTCCACCCCCCCTCCACCGGGGCGCACCTGTTTCGGCACACGCTGGCCACGGAGATGCTCCGTCGCGGTGCCTCGCTGGCGGAGATCGGCGAGATCCTGCGCCATCGCCACCCGGACACGACCGCCATCTACGCCAAAGTGGATCTCGAGGCCTTGCGGAGGGTCGCGCCGCCGTGGCCGGGAGGGGCCGCATGAGCCCGCTGCGGCAGGCCGTCGACGAGTATCTGGCGCTGCGTCACGCCTTGGGGTTTTCCCTGCGTCTGCCGGGCGCCCTGCTCCACCAGTTCGCCGCCTTCCTCGAGCGGCATGGCGCGCCGTACATCACGCGGGACCTGGCGCTCCGCTGGGCCCAGCAACCGGCGACCGCCCAGCCCTCGACCTGGGCGAACCGGCTCGCTGCCGTGCGCCGCTTCGCCCAGTTCTGGAGCGCGTCCGATCCGCGGACGGAGGTCCCGCCGCTCGGGTTGCTCCCCCACCGCTACGCCCGAAAGCCCCCGTACCTCTATACCGCGGACGACATCCGGCGTCTCATCGCCGCCGCCCGACAGCTTCCCTCCGCCACCGGGCTGCGCCCGGCGACCTACGCCACGCTCTTGGGGCTGCTGGCCGTGACCGGCCTGAGGATCAGCGAGGCGCTGGCGCTCAACCGGGCCGACGTCGATGGGGCGGAGGCGGTCCTGACCATTCGCCGCACCAAGTTCGGGAAATCCCGCCTGGTCCCCGTTCACCCCGCGACGCAGCGAGCGCTGGGCCGGTACGCCCGGCGGCGGGATCGGGTGTACCCCAAGCCCACGACCGAGAGTTTCTTCGTCTCCGAGCGCGGCGCTCGGCTGACCCAGTGCACCGTGCGCTATACCTTCAATCGGCTGTCGCGGCAGGTGGGCCTCCGCGGCCCCGCTGACCGTCGGGGTCCCAGGCTGCACGACCTTCGGCACCGCCTGGCCGTGACCACGCTGCTGCGCTGGTATCGCGCCGGCGTGGACGTCGAGCGCCACCTGCCCGCGCTCTCGACCTACCTGGGGCACCGGCACGTCGCCGATACCTACTGGTACCTCTCCGCGGTCCCGGAGTTGCTGCGGCTGGCGGCGGCGCGGCTCGAGGCCCGGGGAGGGCGATCATGACCCCGGGCCCCGAGCTCGCCGGTCGCGTGCAGGCCTTCTTCACGGACCGGCTCATCCGCCAGCGGCAGGCCAGCCCGCATACCATCGGGGGCTACCGCGACACCTTTCGCCTGCTCCTGGTCTTTGCGCGACAGCGGCTCAAGAAGGACCCGTCTCGGCTCGGACTTGAGGACCTCGACGCGCCGCTCATCGGGGCCTTCCTCGACCACCTGGAGCAGGCGCGCGGCAACAGTGCGCGGACGCGCAACGTCCGATTGGCCGCGATTCACTCGTTCTTCCGGTACCTGGCCCTGCAGGAGCCGACGCACAGTGCGGTGATCCAACGCGTCTTGGCGATGCCGAGCAAACGGTACGATCGCCGGCCGATCGGGTTCTTGACCCGTCCTGAAATGGAAGCCCTCCTGGCGGCGCCGGCTCGCAACACGTGGGCCGGGCAACGCGATCATGCGCTCCTCCTCGTCGCGGTGCAGACCGGGCTGCGCGTCTCGGAGCTGATTGGGCTTCGCTGCCAGGACATCATCCTCGGCACCGGCGCCCACGTCCACTGTCACGGCAAGGGACGCAAGGAGCGGTGCACCCCGCTGCGCAAGGACGCCGTCGCCGTGCTGCGGACCTGGCTGCGTGCCCGCGCGGGGGCGCCGTCCGACCCGGCCTTCCCAAACGCCCGCGGGGGCGCCTTGAGTCGCGATGGGGTCGAGGATCTCCTCGCCAAGCATCTGGCAGTCGCTCGGACCCGCTGCCCTTCGTTGAAGAGGAAACACGTGTCGCCGCACGTCCTGCGGCACTCCACGGCGATGGATCTTCTGCAACGGGGCATCGACCGCTCGGTGATCGCCCTCTGGCTTGGGCACGAGTCCGTGGAGACCACCCAGATGTACCTCGACGCGAATCTCGAACTGAAGGAGCAGGTCCTGGCCAAGACCACGCCGTTCAATGTGCGCCCGGGACGCTACCGGCCCGACGACCGTGTCCTCGCGTTCCTCAAGAGCCTCTAATTATGCCGGGATCCGATGCCGGGAACCCGCTCGACTCCCGGCATCGGGCCACCTACTCGGCATAATCCGGGACCCGGCATTATGCCGAATATCATGCACGCGCGGGCCGTGACCCCGTTGGCCGCGACGCTTCCCGCACACCAGGCGGAGCAGACAGGAGATCCCGTGCTGAACGCCCACGAGACTGTACGGTCCTCGGCGCGGACTCCAGAACAACGGCGCCTCAGAGCACGCCGGCGCGCCCGCCCGACGCCGTTGCTCAAGATACGTGTCGAGGCGGGCGAGCATCCTGACGGTGATCGGGAGCAAACGGGCCTTGCGGAATTTTCCGGCCCGGATGTGCAGCACCGCCCGGTCGTGATCGAGATCGCCGAGCTGGAGGCGGATGGCTTCGCCGATCCGGAGACCGGTCGTGTAGAGGAGGAGCAGGAGCGTGACGTACGTGTGTGGACGTAGCCGACCGGACAAGGCGGCCGCCGCTGCGATGAGCGCGCGGATCTCCTGCTCCGAGTAGATGTAGGGACGGAAGCGGGCCGTCACCCGCGGACAACTGATCGCGTCAGGGATGAATGCCGCCGGATCGGCGCGCGCGCGGAAGACACAGAACTGCCGGACAACCCGGAAATAATTGCGCCGCGTCACCGCGGCGCGATCGGCAAGGGTCGCCATCCATTCGTCCAGGAGCGGACGGGTGAGGTCGTGCGCGTCAGGGGCGCGCTGGACGAGGAAGCGATCGAGATGGCGCAGCGCCACCCGCAGGTGCTCATGGCAGGTGGCGAGGTCCTGGCGAAAGGCCAGAAAGGCCTCGAAGGCGCGGGCGAGCGGCCCACGAAATGCGGCAGCCGGCAGAGGCGTCCTCATCGGTCGAGCTCCGGGACGTCGAGCGCGACCTCACGGAGGTCCTCGATCGCGAGCTTCGTATACGGCAAGGTGGAATCGGGATGTTGATGGCCGAGCAGATCGCTCGCGACCTTGAGGGCGAATCCTCGCTGGACGAGATGCGTCGCCAACGCATGCCGCAGGACGTGCGGACCGCGCCGCGCCGAGCGGATGCCGGCGTGGTCGAAGGCGCGTCGGACGATGGCGTACACGGTGCCGCTCTTCCGAAACCGAATCGGAAGCCCATCGTGGCGCACGAATATCTCGCGGGCGTCGGTGCGCGGGCGACCGCGTCGGAGATAGGTGACCAGCGCGCGGCCGACCGCTGCACACGGACGATCCCTGCCCGCCAGTCGATATCGTCCAAGCGAAGATCGACGACTTCTCGGGCGCGAAGCCCGTAGACGGCGAGCAGCAACAGGATCGCGTAATTGCGGCGGCCCACGGCCGACCGGCGATCGACAGTGGTGAGCAGGCGATGGACCTCGTCCGTACTGATCGTGGTCGGGACGGACGCGAGCCGGTAGCGGCGTGGGCCCTGGACAAAGCGCGACCAGTCCTCCGCGACGCGGCCAGTCCGATGGAGGTGTCGCAACAGCCCGCGGGCGGCTTGGATCACCTGAGACTGTGTGCCGCGGCCTACGGTGCGGGCCAAGGGCAGCACGAATTCGTCCACGATCGGGACGGTCAGCCAGGCAAGATCGCGATCCGGAAGGTGCTCGGCGAGATGCAGAAGAAACTGACGGCCCCACCTCCGGTGACCATAGAGAGTCGCGTCCCGCAGTCCGCGATGATGCTTGAGGAACGTGAGGTATTCTTCGAGGAGTCCGGCGAAGCCATCCGGACCGTTCTGGACCACAGGCATGACAACCGAGAGCCGAGACATGGCAGCCTCCTTCCTGCCCGGCAGGGCAGAGACAGGATGCTACGTCATGCCGTGTTATGTGGAGACAGAAGCTCAGAACGGTCGGCGCAACAGGCGCAACCGGAATCCACTCAACATTTCGGAGGACTCACCATAGGACAAGGAATGTGCCGCGGCACATTCCTTGTCGAAGACGATGCGGGCCTGAGGCGCGTTGCGCTCAAGCGAGTTACGGAACGGACGCCACATGTCCATCACCGCGAGCTGGAGACGGCCGGTCTTCTTCGCGCCCAGCGCGGCAAAGAACTGGTCGAAGTCCTCTTCGCGACGCCCCTGCCCGCCGAACCAGATCGGCCGCGCCCGTTCCAGGTCGCTGACGACCATGCGATACGTATGCCCTTTGCGAATGGCGATCTCGTCCACGCCAATCGCCCTCGGCGCCGGCGTGCCCGCGCGGG